>Ga0181612_114847_pt1 | contig 52502 bp, 50 predicted proteins | sample HoacroProtozoa21_FD_119630 | JGI IMG/M metagenome (GOLD analysis project Ga0181612, IMG submission 119630) | Hoatzin crop microbial communities from Cojedes, Venezuel. Combined Assembly of Gp0051906, Gp0051904, Gp0051908
GTGGTTTATTATTGTTTTTTTTAGTTTAAAATAAAAAACCGGGCCCCAAAAGGGGGGCGCCGGTTGTTTTTTCGTTTTTTAGTACGCGATTTTTTCGTTCAAGTAGTCGACCAGGGTATCCATCGGAATCCGAACCTGTTCCATGGTATCCCGGTCCCGGACCGTAACACAGTGGTCCTCGGCCGATTCAAAATCGTAGGTCACACAGTACGGCGTGCCGATTTCGTCTTCCCGGCGGTACCGCTTGCCGATGGAACCCGTGACATCATAGTCCACCATGAAGTGTTTGGACAGATCTGCATACAGCTCCGAGGCCTGGGCATCCAGTTTCTTGGAGAGGGGCAAAACAGCACACTTAAAGGGGGCCAGTGCGGGGTGCAGGTGGAGGACAACACGCGTATCCTCCTTGCCCTTGGCGTCCGTCAGGGTCTGCTCGTCATAGGCCTCACACAGGAACGCCAGAACCACGCGGTCCGCGCCAAGAGACGGCTCGATGACGTACGGGATATACTTTTCGTTGGTCTCCGGATCGAAGTAGGTCATGTCCTGGCCGGAGAAGGTCTGGTGCTGCGTCAGGTCATAGTCCGTCCGGTCCGCAACGCCCCAGAGTTCGCCCCATCCGAACGGGAACAGGAACTCAAAGTCCGTGGTAGCCTTGGAGTAGAACGCCAGCTCTTCCGGTTCGTGGTCCCGCAGACGCAGGTCCTCTTCCCGCATGCCGAGGCCGTAGAGCCAGTCCCGGCAGTAGCCGCGCCAGAACTCGAACCATTCAAGGTCCGTTCCCGGCTTACAGAAGAACTCCAGTTCCATCTGCTCGAACTCCCGGGTGCGGAACGTAAAGTTGCCGGGCGTGATCTCATTGCGGAAACTCTTGCCGACCTGGCAGACGCCGAACGGGATCTTCTTACGGGTCGTGCGGGCAATGTTCTGGAAGTTGACGAAGATGCCCTGAGCCGTTTCCGGACGCAGATACAGCGTGGCGGCGGAGTCCTCCGTAACGCCCTGGAAGGTCTTGAACATCAGGTTGAACTGACGAATGTTGGTGAAGTTGTGGGAGCCGCACTTTGGACACGGGATCTGGTGCTCCGCAATATAGGCTTCCATCTGTTCGTGGGTCATGGCTTCGGCCTTGTCCGAAAGGCCGTTCTCCTCCACGTAATCTTCGATCAGCTTGTCGGCCCGGTGGCGGGCATGGCAGTCTTTGCAGTCCATCAGCGGATCCGAAAAGCCGCCCACGTGTCCGGACGCCTTCCAGACTTCGCTGTTCATGAGGATGGCAGCATCCAGGCCCACATTGTATTTGTTCTCCTGAACAAATTTCTTCCACCAGGCACGCTTGACGTTGTTCTTGAGTTCCACGCCAAGGGGACCGTAGTCCCAGCTGTTGGCCAGGCCGCCATAGATCTCACTGCCCGGATAGATAAATCCGCGGGCTTTGCAGAGGGCGACGATCTTGTCCATGGTCTTGTCTTGATTGTTCATAAACACCTACTCCTGACAGATACGGATACGGCTGGAAAGCCTTTACACACGAATGAAATCTTAATATAATACTGGGTAAATGTCAATTGATTTTGCCGAAAGGAGGGGCCTCATGAAGGACACAGTTGCCGCCATTTCCACGCCGAACGCAGCCGGTGGAATCGGCATCATCAAAATCTCCGGACCGGACGCCATTCCGGTGGCCGAAAAAGTCTTCCGGCCCGTGGGGAACCGGACCCTTTCGGCCCTCCCCGGCTACTCCGCTGTCTTTGGTTCGGTCTACGATCACGAAACCAAGCTGGATCAGTGTATTGCCATCGTCTATCGTGCCCCCAAAAGCTATACCGGGGAAGATATCGTGGAACTTCAGTGCCATGGCGGCCTGTCTCTGATGCAGCTGGTACTGCGACAGGTCCTGGATGCCGGCGCAGAACCCGCCGGTCCCGGGGAATTCACCAAGCGCGCTTTCCTGAATGGCAAGCTGGACCTCTCCGAAGCGGAATCGGTCATGGATCTGATCGGTGCCCACGGAGAGCAGGCCGCGAATGCCGCGGTTCAGGCTTTAGAAGGCTCTTTGAGCCGGGAAATTCGTGCTTTTACGGATACTCTGGTCGGCCTTTCCGCACACATTGCCGCCTGGACCGACTACCCGGACGAAGATGTTGAGCCGCTGGACACCAATGCTATGCGGACTCAGCTGGAAACGGTCCAAACCGGGCTGCAGGCGCTCCTTCAGAAATTTGACGCCGGGCAGGCCGTAACTGCCGGCGTGGACACCGTCATTGCCGGCCGGCCCAACGTCGGAAAATCCACCCTGATGAACCGCCTTCTGGGGCGGGACCGGTCGATCGTCACTTCGATTGCCGGCACGACCCGGGATATCATTGAAGAGACCGCACGGGTGGGCAACGTCGTTCTCCGCCTGTCGGACACCGCAGGCCTTCACTCTTCCAGTGATCCCGTGGAATCCATTGGCATCGAACTGGCAGAGTCCCGTTTGCAGCGGGCCGCCCTGATTCTGGCGGTGTTCGACGCAAACGAACCACTGGACGATGAAGACATGCGCATCCTTGACGCCTGCAAAGGCCGAAAAAGCATCGCCATCCTGAACAAAACCGATCTGGGAACTGTGGTCTCAGAAGCGGATGTATCCGACTCCGTATCCACCGTTCTCTCCCTGTCCGCCAAAGACCCTGCCTGTTATGATTTGCTGAAAGATGCCCTTGAGGCTCTTCTGGGCACAGCGGATTTTGACCCCGGCGCCGCCATGCTGGCCAATGAACGGCAACGGACCTGCGTTCTTCAGTCTCTGGATTGTCTGGAAGAAGCGCTGTCCGCCATTCAGAACGGCCTGACGTCCGACGCCATTCACGTCAGCACGGATGCCGCCATTGAACCACTTCTGGAATTGACCGGTGAACGGGTCTCCGACACCGTGATCGACCAGGTCTTCGCCAAATTCTGCGTCGGCAAGTAAGAGAGGAATTCCTGTGGAGTATTTTGCAAAACACTATGAAGTAGCCGTCATCGGAGCCGGACACGCCGGCATCGAGGCGGCTCTTGCTGCTGCGCGGCTGGGCTGTCAGACGGTAATCTTCACGATCAGCGCGGACTGGGTCGGCAACATGCCCTGCAACCCGGCCATCGGCGGGACCTCCAAGGGTCAGCTGGTCCGGGAGATCGACGCTCTGGGCGGCGAAATGGGAATTGCCGCCGACCACAATCTGATCCAGGGGCGAATGCTGAACCTTGGAAAAGGCCCGGCTGTTCACAGTCCGCGCGGGCAAATAGACCGCCGTCAGTATGCGGGGTTTATGAAAAACATTCTGGAAACGCAGGAGCGATTAGAATTTCGGCAGGCGGAAATTACGGACCTTTCCCGGATGGACGATGGCACCTGGCAACTGAAGACCCGCCTGGAAGCTATTTACACCGCCGACACCGTGATCCTCTGTACCGGAACATTTTTAGGCGGACGCATCTATGTGGGGGACGTCTCTTATGAGAGCGGCCCGGACGGCCTCTTCCCTGCCACTGCTCTTTCCGCTTCTTTGAAACGTCTTGGAATTGCCACCCGCAGGTTCAAAACCGGCACTCCCTCCCGCGTCAACCGACGCAGCATTGACTTCTCCAAAATGGAGATTCAGGAAGGCGACGACCCGTGTGTCCAATTCTCCTTTGACGAATCCTTTACCCCGCAGAATCAAACCGTCTGCTATATCACCTATACCAACGACGACACCAAAGAGATCATCCTGAACAATCTCGATCGAAGCCCGTTGTTTGGCGGAAAAATTGAGGGGATCGGTCCCCGGTATTGTCCCAGTATTGAGGACAAAATCGTTCGGTTTCCCGACAAAAAACGGCACCAGTTATTTGTGGAGCCCTGCGGTCTGAACACCGAAGAGATGTACCTTCAGGGCATGTCCTCTTCCCTGCCCGAGGATGTGCAGCTTGCATTTCTTCGCACGATCCCGGGCCTGGAACACGTCCAGGTCATTCGGACTGCTTACGCCATCGAATACGATTGTGTCGACCCAACTTGTTTAAAATCCACACTTGAATTTCTGGATTATCCCGGCCTCTATGGAGCCGGCCAGTTCAACGGGTCCAGCGGCTATGAAGAGGCTGCTGCCCAGGGCCTTATTGCCGGCATCAATGCGGCCCGCCAGGTCCAGGGAAAAGCGGCTTTTGTCCTGGACCGTGCCAGTTCCTATATCGGAACCCTGATCGACGATCTCGTGACCAAAGGATGCAATGAACCGTACCGCATGATGACCTCGCGGTCCGAATATCGACTGCTCCTTCGACAGGACAACGCCGACCTCCGACTCAGCCGCTACGGATACGAGCTCGGTCTTCTCCCCGAAGAACGGTATCGGGCCGTGGAGGAAAAGGCCCGTCAAATCGAGGAGGAAACCGCACGAGCGAAAGTGGCGGTCATCTCCCCTTCGGAGGAACTCAATGCCCTGCTTGTTTCACGTGAAACATCTCCCATCGACCAGGGCACCAAACTGGCGGATCTTCTGAAGCGACCCCAGCTCAATTACAAGCTTTTGAAGCCTTTTGACCCCGGATGTCCGGATCTTCCATACACCGTTCTGGAGGAAGTAGAAATCAACCTGAAATACGAAGGCTATATTGCCCGACAGGAAGCCCAGCTTCGGGAAATGCGGCGCCTCGAAAACAAGGTGCTCCCGGAAAACCTGGACTACACAACGATTCACGGACTTCGCCTTGAGGCCCGTGAAAAGCTGAACCGCATTCGGCCCCATAACATTGGACAAGCCGGTCGAATCTCCGGCGTCAGTCCGGCGGATGTCTCCGTGCTGCTGATTTATCTGGAAAAAGAAACCGGAGGAACTCCATGACCATTTCCAAGGACCTTCTGCAAAAACTTGCGGCCCAGAATAAAATTGAGCTGGACGCTCTCGCGCTGGAACGCTTCGATTCTTACGCCAGCCAGTTGATCGAATGGAATTCCAAAATCAACCTGACCGCCATCACGGATCCGGAGGAGATCCTCTACAAACATTTTCTCGACAGTCTCATGCCATTGAAGTTTGAGACCCCGCCGGAGGGTAGTTCTCTCATCGACGTAGGAACCGGTGCAGGATTTCCGGGGCTGGCACTTTTAATTGCCCGCCCGGATCTGGATATCACTCTGGTAGACAGCACTGCAAAAAAGTTGAAGGTGGTTTCTGACATTGCCAGTAAACTGGAGTTGTCTCCCACAATCCTGCACGCCCGCGCCGAAGACATCGGTCAGGACCCTGCGCACCGGGAACGCTATGATTACGCCACCGCCCGAGCCGTTTCCAATTTGCGGGAACTCTCCGAATACTGTCTACCTCTGGTTCGGCCCGGAGGACAGTTCCTGGCTATGAAAGGTGCGGCCATCAAAGAAGAACTGGCCGACGCGCGCCGCGCTATCGGAATCCTTGGGGGAGAGCCGGAAAAACTCATAGCCTATGCTCTGGAAGAAAAAGGAGAACGGCATCTTCTCTGGGTTCGGAAAAAGAGAGCCACTCCAAAACAATACCCCAGACCGGGTGCTAAAATGAAAAAACAACCACTCTAAACGATAACCGGAACGGACAAACCGTTCCGGTTTCTTTTTCACAACCATCCCACATCTTGTTTCACGTGAAACAGAACGACTCAACTTCTTGTGAAAAGTCCCGTAAAACGTCTTTTCTTCTATTAATGCCTGTGGTAAAATGTTTTAAGTTTACTACGAACAAATCGTCGTTCACATAAAGGAGAATCCTATGGCAAAAACCGTTGCAATCGTCAACCAGAAAGGCGGCGTCGGCAAAACTACAACGGCCGTTAACCTGGCTGCCGCGCTGGGCGCCCGTGGCAAAAAAATACTGATGGTGGACATCGACCCGCAGGGCAACGCTACCAGCGGATTTGGAATCGATAAACGAGCACTGGAACGCTCCGCCTATCAGGTCTTAATTGACCAGAGGCCGGCAAAAGAAGTGATCCAGCGCAGCGAATATAAGAATGTAGATGTTCTTCCCGCCAATATGGACCTGGCCGGCGCCGAGCTGGAGCTGGTCTCGATCCGCGGCCGGGAAAAGCGGCTGAAGACCGCATTGGCCCCCATTTATGAGAGCTATGACTACATTCTGCTGGACTGTCCGCCCTCCCTGGGCCTGATCACCCTCAATGCGCTGGTCGCCTCCGATACCATTCTGGTTCCAATCCAATGCGAATACTACGCCCTGGAAGGCCTGTCTCAGCTGATGAGCACCGTTCGAACGGTAAAGCGGCTCTACAACCCCTATATCGAACTGGAAGGCGTTGTCCTGACCATGTACGACGGACGGTTGAATCTGACCCAGCAGGTCGTGGAAGAGGTCAAACGCTTTTTCCCGAAAAAAGTATTTTCTACCGCCATTCCCCGGAATGTCCGGCTCTCCGAAGCGCCGAGCTTCGGTCAGCCGATCCTGTATTACGAACCCAACTCAAAAGGCAGTCAGGCCTATCTGGCTCTGGCGGATGAGTTTATCAAAAACAACAAGTCGAGGTGAACAGTATGGCAAAGCGAAGCGGCCTGGGAAGGGGACTGGACGCCCTCTTTACCGACAACGCCGTGGACTCCATGGGGAATTCCGGTCCGGTCACCCTCTCCCTGAACGAAATCGAACCCAACCGGGAACAGCCCCGCAAAACATTTGACGAAACTGCGCTGAATGAACTGGCGGACAGCATTAAGCGCAACGGCGTGCTGCAGCCGCTCCTGGTTCGCCCGATGAGTGACGGCTCTTATCAGCTTGTTGCCGGCGAACGCCGCTGGCGTGCCTCCCGCATTGCCGGTCTGACCGAGGTTCCCGTGATCATCCGGGAGATGTCGGACGAACAGGCCATGGAGATCTCCCTCATTGAGAACCTGCAGCGGGAAGACCTCAATCCCATTGAGGAGGCGGAAGGGTTGCACCTTCTGATGGAACGCTATCATCTGACGCAGGAGCAGGCCGCCGAACGGGTCGGGATGTCCCGGCCGGCCGTGGCCAATTCCATCCGTCTGTTGAATTTGCCGGAAGATATCCGCAATCTGACCCGGGACGGCAAGTTATCCGCCGGTCACGCCCGGGCCCTTCTGGCCATGGAAGACGAGTCGGAGATCCGAGCCGCGGCCGATGAGATCGTCCAGAAGAAGCTCTCCGTCCGGGACGTGGAAAGAATCGTGAAGACGGGGAAGAAAAAGGCGCGGTCCTCTGCACGGTCCAAATCCCGGGATGCCTTTTATGATGAGGCCGAACTGGCCCTGACCGATGCCCTGGGGCGGAAGGTCTCTGTTCGGACCGGACGCAGCGGCGGCGTTGTAGAAATTGAATTCTTCGACAAGGAAGACCTGTCCAAACTGGCCAATCAGCTGGATCAGCGTTTAAAATAAACCTAACACAAGGAGTACAATCATGCTTGATATCAAGTTTGTCCGGGAACATCCGGATCTGGTAAAGGAAAACATCCAGAAAAAGTTTGAAGACCAGAAACTCGGTCTGGTGGACGAAGTTATCGACCTCGACCAGAAATACCGCGCGGCCATTACCGAAGCGGATTCTCTTCGCGCATCCCGTAACGCGCTGTCCAAACAGATCGGCGTTCTGATGGGACAGGCCAAAAAGGATCCATCCAAAAAGGAAGAGGCCGAAGCCATCAAGCAGCAGGTGCGGGATAACGCGGCCCGGCTGGAAGAACTGGAAGCCCAGGAATCGTCCCTGAAGGAAGAAATCCAAAAACGCATGATGGTCATTCCGCAGATGATCGACCCCAGTGTTCCGATCGGCCCGGACGACTCCCACAATGTAGAAGTGGAGCGCTTTGGCGAACCGCTGGTTCCGGACTTTGAAATTCCCTACCATACGGAGATCATGGAACGCTTTGGCGGGATCGACATGGATGCCGCCGGTCGGGTGGCCGGAAACGGATTCTACTATCTGTTAGGGGACATTGCCCGCCTGCACGAAGCGGTCATTGCCTATGCGCGGGACTTCATGATCGGCAAAGGCTTCACCTACTGCATCCCGCCCTTCATGATCCGCTCCAACGTGGTCACCGGCGTCATGAGCTTCGACGAGATGGACGCCATGATGTACAAAATTGAAGGGGAAGACCTCTATCTGATCGGAACCTCCGAGCACTCCATGATCGGCCGGTTTATTGACCAGATCCTTCCGGAGGCCAGCCTCCCACAGACCCTCACCAGCTACTCGCCCTGCTTCCGCAAGGAGAAGGGGGCCCACGGCATTGAAGAGCGCGGCGTCTACCGGATCCACCAGTTCGAAAAGCAGGAGATGATCGTCATCTGCAAACCCGAGGACTCCATGGACTGGTACAATAAAATGTGGAAGTTGTCCGTGGAACTGTTCCGGAATCTGGAAATTCCGGTCCGCCAACTGGAATGCTGCTCCGGAGACCTGGCCGACCTCAAGGTCAAGTCCTGTGATATCGAGGCCTGGAGCCCCCGCCAGCAGAAGTACTTCGAAGTCTGCTCCTGTTCCAACCTGGGCGACGCACAGGCCCGCCGTCTGAAAATGCGCGTGAAAGGGGAGGACGGCAAAATGTACCTGCCGCACACCCTGAACAACACGGTCGTGGCCCCGCCGCGCATGCTGATTGCCTTCCTGGAAAATCACCTTCACGAGGACGGCTCCGTGGATATTCCGGAAGTTCTTCGTCCCTACATGGGCGGCAAAGAGCGTCTGGTTCCCAACGAATAATTTTATAGATAAAAAAACGGCTGTGCCAGAAGGCACAGCCATTTTTTATGATTGAATTTATTCCATCGGAGTCTCTTCCACGATGGTCTCTTCAATGACGGTTTCCAGAACGGGAGTTTCTTCCACCGGAGTGGTCTCCTCGATTTTGGGTTCCTCCAAAGTCGGTTCTGGACGGGTCTTCGGGATGTCGATCCGGCCGTAAAGCGCGCCTTCCACGTCACTGCGCGGTGCGCGGGTGGGGGCGGAGGGGGCGTCGCTGCGGGATCTGCGGTCCCGGTTGCCGGAGCGGTTGCCGCCGCGTCCACGGCTGTTGCCGCGTCCACCACGGTTCCGGTTGTTGCTCCGCTCGTTCAGCGGTTTGACGCCTTCAGCCAACGCAATGACCACGCGGCGATCGGCGTCTGCGCCGATGGAATAGGATTCCACGCCTTCCACTTCCGTAACAGTGGTGTGGATGATTCGGCGTTCGGACGGATTCATCGGATTCAGGGTAATGCTGCGGCCGTATTTCCGGACCCGCTTGGCATTCTTCCGGGCAATTTCCTTGAGGGTCTTTTCCCGTTTCTGACGGTAATCGCCCACGTTCAGGGAGATGCGGACCGCCTTGCCTTCTTCGCGGCCGTGGTTGGCAGCCAGACGAACCAGATACTGGATGGCGTTCAGGGTTTCACCCCGGCGGCCGATCAGCAGGCTGTAGTCCTCTTCGCTGAGGATCTCAAAGAAGTATTCGCGGTCGGTTTTGGTAATATTGACCGTGGTGCCTTCCACACCGATTCCCTTGATGACCGTGTTCAGGTAATCATAGGCTTTTTTGACGGTGTCCGGGCACTCTTCCAGGGATACGGGTTCCCGTACCACTTCCGGTTCGGCCGGTTTTTCTTCGGCCTTCTTCGGTGCAGCAGGCGTCTCCTTTTTCGCTTTCGGAGCGTTCTGCTTGGGCGTCTCCTTTTTCGGAGCGGTTTCCTTAGCCTTGCTGGCCTTCTTCTGTGCCGGTGCGGGCTTTTTGCTGGCGGGTTTTTCCTCGGGCACTTCGTAATACGCGCGTACCTTTGCATCCTTTCCGCCGAAAAGACCAAACTTCTTCTTTTCGGGCAGGACCAGGACCTCAAACTGGACGTCGGCGGTATCCGGAGCGTTCAAGGCAAGAGCCGCAGCCTGCTGTGCCTCTTCGATCGTGGCACCGGTAGCAACTGCTTCTTTTACCATTGTGCTTATGTACCTCCATTTAAAAAATAAAGACCGCCGCGCGTAGAGTGAGGTGGAGTAGCGGCGGTCAATGGTTCAAACTTTAGTCTTTGTGTTCCGCAAGCGCCTGGGCGGCGTTCTTGGAAACCACTTCTTTTTCACGGCGCACGATCGTTTCGTCGATCATGACCTCGGCAATGACCTTGTTCGGCGGGTAGAAGACGTCGAGCAGGACCATCTGAATGGCACCCAGAAGGCTGTTAACGGCCCAATAGATACCGATGCCGACCGGGAACTGATAGGCGAGCCAGAGGGACATCAGGGGCATGAAGAGCATCATGCAGCCCATGGACATCATCGTCTGCTGGTTGCTGCCCGGCATTTTTTTCGTGTGGATCAGACTGTAAATGGAACTCAGCATGGCGGCCAGGAAAGCCACGACCGGAATGATGAGGACCGATTTGTTGGTGTCTTTGACATAGGCCGGGATGTCACCGAAGTTGAATCCCATGGCCGTGAAGTGATCACTGAATTCACTGATGACCGAATACAGGTTGCTGCTGATTCCGGTCATGGTGCTTTTCAGGTCATCCGCATGGGTGATGACCTGGATTTCCAGCATGTTCTGCTGGCGGGAGTTGCTGGCGTCAACAAAGTTCTTGACCGCTGCCGTCAGGGTGTCGATGGTTCCGTCCCCGAATTCCTTGTCGATTCGAAGGATGTAGCTCAGCGGTTTGTAGATAGCGCCATAAAGACCCATGATGATGGGGAACTGGATGGCCAGTGCGCCGCATCCGGAAGACATGGAACTGAAGCCTTCCTTCTGGTAAAACTCCTGAACAGCCTCGTTCTGAGCCTGCTGGTCGTTGGCGTACTTCTCCCGAATTTTCTGGAGCCGTGCATTCATACGCTGCGATTTAGCCGTGTTCTTCTGCTGCGAAATGCTGGACGGCAGAAGAATCAACTTGACGATTACGGCGAAGATGATCACCGCCGCCAGATAGTTGTGGCCGTTGATGTTGTAGAGGAGACGCAGTGCATAACCGAACGGGACGGAGAAAATATTGTAAATAAAATTATAAATTGCCATTCAAGGCTCTCCTTCCTGCGGTCTACAGGTATTCTTTGATTTCCGGTACCGGATCATAGCCGCCGCTTGTCAGAGGACTGCAGCGGAGAATGCGCCAGGCTGCCATGGCAGACCCTTGCGCGGCCCCGTAACGTTCAATGGCGATGCGTGCATATTCCGAGCAGGTGGGACGAAATTTGCATACGGCCGGCGTGTGGGGCGAGATGTGTCTCTGATAAAAACGAATGCTGGTCGTCAAAACCTGTTTCATTATGACTCACCTTGATTCTTAAGGAGTCCGGCTTCCCGCAGCTGTTTTCGCATGATTTTTTCCAGATCCGTACTCTTGCGAAACCGTGTTTTGACACGGGCTACGAAAATCAGGTCATACCCCTGCAGTTCCGATTCATGAACGCGGTAGATTTCCCGAAACGCGGCGCGGATCAGCCGGCGGGAGCGGTTACGCTCCACGGCATTTCCGATCTTTTTACTGGAAGTAATGCCGATACGACAAATTCCCGCACGGTTCTTCCGTACGTAAGTAACCAGTGCAGGATTCGCATACGAGCGCCCCCGGGCATAGATCCGACGGAAGTCGCTGTTTCGATTCAATGTGACCGCTTTGGACGACGCATTCAACGGGTTCACCGTCAGGCCGTCAGGCTTTTTCTGCCTTTTGCTCTGCGGCGGGCAAGAACTTTCCGACCGTTGCTGGTGGACATTCTTTTGCGGAAACCGTGTTCTTTGGCGCGATGCCGTTTTTTCGGCTGATAGGTTCTCTTCATCGGTATCCCTCCGTTTCTTTCGATGGTTTGCAAAACAGACTTGCAGTTGGTAATTATATAATAATAAAAGTTAAGATGTCAATACACTACATCTTGGGGTTTCTGTCATTTTTTCCGTGCCCTTTTTATATTGAAAAGACCCCCTATATATGATAGAATAATTTAGTTTATTATTTCCTCGGAAATGAACACTAATTATGTATTTTTATATATGTTGTAATTAAATTAATGGCTCGATAAATTTTTTCAGACAGGAGAGACGAAAAAATGGACTCCTACAACGACCTCTGGAATCTGGTCCGGGACTACTGTAAAAACAAGCTGTCCGACACAATATATTCTCTTTGGCTGGAACCTTTGACCCTGGTTTCCTTCGAAGAAAATAAAGTGGTTCTGTCCGCCAGTGATTTCAAAGCCAATATCATCAAAAAGAAATTCATGGATCTTTTGCATGAGGCTTTTGAAAACACCATGGGATTTCCGATTGAAATTGAAATCATCTCGGATAAAGCCGCCTCAACGGAGGCCCCGGCCAAAACGGTCGACACCGGCTCGCCCGCAGGAAACGGAAACTATGATTTCACGTTTGACACTTTTGTGGTCGGCTCATCCAACAAATTTGCCCATGCCGCAGCTTTAGCCGTTGCTACAACCCCCGGCCAGGCCTACAATCCATTGTTTATTTACGGTCATTCCGGTCTTGGAAAAACGCATCTTTTAAATGCCATCTGCGTGGAAATCAAAAATAACCAGCCGGACGCCAAAATTATTTACACCGGAAGCGAAGACTTTACCAACGAACTCATCAAGTCGATTGAAAAGAAGACCATGCAACAGTTCCACGACAAATACCGCACCGTGGACGCGCTTTTGATCGACGACGTTCAGTTTATCGGAGGAAAGACTTCCACACAGGAAGAATTCTTTCATACGTTTAATGCCCTGGTCAAAGAGAATAAACAGATCGTTCTGACCTCGGACCGGCCGCCGAAAGAGATTCCTCTCCTGGAGGATCGTATCAAATCCCGGTTTGAGTGGGGTCTCCTGGCCGACATTCAGCCACCGGACATTGAGACCCGTATGGCCATCATCCGCCGAAAAGCGGATTATTACGGGCTTCAGCTTTCGGATGAAGTTGTTCAGTACATTGCCGAAAAAATCAAGAGCAACATCCGTCAACTCGAAGGTGCTGTCAAAAAGCTGAACGCTTATTATACCATCAGTGGTCACGAACCCACAGTTATGTCCGCACAGAAAGCCATTCAGGACATTTTAAGTGACAGCCAGCCTGTTCCGGTTCTGATTGACAACATTCTGGACGAAGTGGCCCGCACCTATGGCACCACCGTAGAAAATTTGAAATCGGACAAGCGCAATTCCAACATTTCCAAAGCCCGACAGGCCGCCATGTATATTGTCCGGGAAGTCACATCTCTCTCCATGGAAAAAATCGGCGAAGAGTTTGGAAACAAACATCATTCTACGGTTATCTACAACATTAAACAGGCCGAAGAGGCCATGGAAAAAGATCCATCGGTCAAAGCCACCATTCAGGGAATCATCAATAACGTGACCAAAAACAATTCCTGAGTTTCCACAACTTTTTCACATTCCACATCCGGTTTTCCACACTTTGCACCAAAGAAACTGAAAATTCATTCTTTTTCACAACTTTCAAACGCCCGCTCCGAACCCGGAATATTCCTCGAAACCCGCATCCCGTTCGAAAAAATTCAGGTTTTCCGAAACCTTGACCGGGCCTAATACTATTACTGTAAATATTTTGTTGTTTTGTTTGTTCAAATCACAAATTGAGTTGGAGGCAATACCATGAAAATCATCTGTAACACTGAACTGCTGAATGAAGCCTGCCAAAATGTTCAGCGCGTCGTGTCGTCCAAGACCTCGATTCCCGCTATGGAAGGAATTTTAATGAAAGCGGAAAACGGAACGCTTTCTCTGACCGGTTATGATCTGGAAGTGGGAATCAACACGTCCATGGAGGTCAAAATTGAGGAAGAGGGAAGTATTGTTCTGAATGCCCGGATCCTTTGTGACATTCTGCGCCGTCTTCCGGCAGAACAGGTTCGCATCGAAGCAGACGAACGTCAGCTGTGTGTCATTCGCTGCGGCGAAGTGGAATATAAACTGGTTGGTATCTCTGCGGAGGAATATCCGGAACTGCCGACCGTTTCCGGTGCTCAGCCCGTTGTCATTGACAGTGAAATCCTGGGTGACATGGTCCGCCAGACGATTTTCGCCGTCTCCACCAATGAAATGAAAATTGTCCATACCGGTATCAAATTTGAAATTCAGCTGGGACAGCTTCGTCTGATTGCGGTCGACGGTTTCCGTCTTGCCATTCGGACCGAAGATATCGACTACAACGGAGACAATCTTTCGTTTATCGTTCCGGCAAAGACCTTGAGCGAAGTTGTCAAACTGCTCGGAGACGGAGAAGTCGTTGAACTGAATGTGGCCAAACGCCATATCATCTTTAAAATCGGCAGCTACAGCATCGTCTCCCGTCTTCTGGACGGAGACTTCCTGGATTATAACGCAGCCATTCCAAAGAAGTTTTCCACAACGGTTCGTGTCGATGTCAAAACGATTGTGGACAGTATCGAGAGAACGTCGCTTCTGATCACCGACCGGCTGAAGAGCCCCCTGCGCTGTGTCTTTGACGCCAATACCATCAAAATTTCTGCTACCACCAGTCTTGGAACCGCTAACGACCGGATCCCGGCAACCGTAGAAGGGGACCGGGTCGAAATCGGATTCAACAATCGGTTCCTTCTGGATGCTTTCCGTGCCAGCAGTACGGAAGAAGTCAAGGTCATGTTGAACGGACCGCTGTCCCCCATTACCATTGTTCCGCCGGAAGGGGAGTCCTTCCTCTATCTGGTCCTCCCGGTACGGCTGCGCAATGAATAAAATCACCATTGAAACTCCGTTTATCCGGCTGGACAGTGCCCTGAAACTGTCCGGACTGGCTCAGACCGGAGGGCATGCCAAAATTCTGATTCAGGACGGTCTGGTTCAGGTCAACGGAGAATGTTGCCGGATGCGGGGCAAAAAACTGGTCCCGGGGGATCGTTTTGAACTGGAACATCAGCAGTTTGAGGTAGTAAGCAAATGATTGTAAAATCCCTGAACCTTCGGGATTTTCGAAATATCTCCGAACTGGAATTTGCTCCGGGCCCCGGTGTGAACGTTATCTTTGGCGAAAACGCACAGGGAAAGAGCAATCTTCTGGAGGCCATCTGGCTGTTTACGGGATTTCGTTCCTTTCGCGGCGCCAAAGACCGGGAACTGATCCGTTTTGATCAGCCGGAAGCCCAGCTGGAACTGTCCTTTTACAATGATATTCGGGACATGACAGCCTCCCTTCAAATCGGAGAAAAGAAAAAAGCGTCACTCGGAGGCGTTTCTCAGGAAAATGCCAGCCGACTGGCCGGAGAATTTCTGGCCATCGTGTTTTCGCCCGCCAATCTGGAACTGGTCCGTGGCGGCCCGGCCGAACGCCGGCGGTTTCTCAATCAGACACTCTGTCAGTTGAAACCCAATTACGCAGCCCGTCTGGCACAGTTTCAAAAGGTCTTGCAGGAACGGAACACGTTGCTCAAAGACCTGACGTACCACAGTGAACTCTATGACACTCTGGAAATTTGGGACGAGCGGTTTGCATCGTATTCCGCTTATTTGATGTTGGAACGGCAGCAGTATCTGGATACCCTGCATCCGGCATTAAAAGAGTTCTATCATGGAATCTCAGATGGAAAAGAAGAAATCGAGCTCTGCTATGATACCGGATTTTCGTATGCCAGCTCGGATGGTCCGTCCTTGAAGCAGGAAATCATGGAACAGCTGGTATTGCATCGCAAGGATGATTTGATTACCGGGCACACTACAATTGGTCCTCATCGGGATGATCTGGTCATTAAGCTGAATGATTTGCCGGTGCGGTCCTTTGGTTCCCAGGGTCAGCAGCGTTCCGCGGCACTTTCCATGAAGATGGCGGAGGCCGCGGTCATCCGGGACCTGACCGGAAAACAGCCGGTTGCACTCCTGGACGATGTCATGAGCGAACTCGACATCCACCGACAGGATTATATTTTGAATCATATTGAAGGATGGCAGGTCTTCATCACCTGCTGTGAACCCTCGGAAATCCTGCGGTCCAAATGTGCCGTGGGCAATATGTTTGAAATGAAGGAAGGAAATTTATGTTCCTCCACCTTGGCCAGTTAACGGTCATCCGAACCGACACCATACTGGGTATTTTTGATCTGGACAACACCACGGTGTCCCGGTTCAGCCGGGACTATCTGGCGGCCGCTACCAAAGCGGGACGGGTCGTCAACGTCTCCAAGGAACTGCCCAAATCTTTTGTGGTCAGTCTGGAAAAGGACGGAACCGAAACGGTCTATATCTCCCAGCTGGCCGCCTCGACTTTGATGAGACGGCTGGAAGCGGGAACCGGAATTTAACGTTATTTGGAGGTTTTACGTTTGGATATGGAAAAGACAACTTCTTCGGCCGAAGCGGAAGAGATTCTGGAGCCGGAAACCGAAGAAGAACAGGAAACTCCTGTCAAATCCAAAGAGGAAGAAGCCCTGGAAGAGGCCATTGAAAACCTGGGTGAATTCGATGACGTGGATGAAATGGACACTCAGGTCACCGAAACCTATGACGCCAGTCAAATCCAGGTTCTGGAAGGCCTGGAAGCCGTGCGCAAACGGCCGGGCATGTACATTGGCTCGACCGGCCCCCGCGGCCTGCACCATCTGGTCTATGAAATCGTCGACAACTCGATCGACGAAGCTCTGGCCGGATTCTGCACCCATATCGAGGTCAACATTCTTCCCGGGGACGTCATTGAAGTCCGGGACAATGGCCGCGGTATTCCGGTGGGACTCAACGAAAAACTCGGCATTTCCACGGTGACTGTCGTGCTGACCGTTCTGCACGCCGGCGGTAAGTTTGGCGGCGGCGGATACAAGGTTTCCGGCGGCCTTCATGGCGTCGGTTCCTCGGTCGTCAACGCCCTTTCCGAATGGCTGGAAGTGGAAGTTTCTCAGGACGGACATGTCTATTATCAGAAATTCCATCTCGGTGATCCGGACTCGGACCTCAAAGTCATTGGGGACACGGACGAAACCGGCACCCTGATTCGCTTTAAACCCAGCGCGGACATCTTCCAGGAGACGACCGTCTATGATTTTGAGACCCTGTCTCGCCGCCTCCGCGAACAGGCGTTCCTCAATGCCGGTCTGAAAATCACTCTGACGGATCTGCGCGGGGACGAACCGCACCAGGACGTCTATCATTACGAAGGCGGAATTTCCGAATTCGTCAAATACGTTGGAGAAATCCGCGGTGTCACTCCGCTGCATGACACACCAATTGCGTTCAGCGCAGTCAAGAGTGACCGCGAAGTGGATATCGCCCTCATGTATAACGACAGTTATAACGAACTCTTGCTCAGCTTCGCCAACAACGTCCGCACCGTGGACGGCGGTACGCATGAAACCGGTTTCAAAACGGCTCTGACCCGCGTCTTCAACGACTATGGCCGGAAATACGGCATTTTAAAAGATAACGACAAGAATCTCTCCGGCGAAGATGTCCGGGAAGGTCTTGTGGCGGTCATCAGTGTCAAACTGACGGATGCCCAGTTCGAAGGACAGACCAAAGGAAAACTGGGAAACACGGATATTACGCCGCTGGTCTCGAAGAGTGTCTATGAAAAGCTGATGACCTTCTTCGAAGAAAATCCGTCGGTGGCCAAGGCTATTTACAACAAGGCTCTGGACGCGGCCCGGGCCCGGGAAGCAGCCCGCAAAGCGCGGGATCTTGCCCGCCGGAAGACGGCGCTGGAAGGAAACTCTCTGCCCGGAAAACTGGCCGACTGTCTGGACAAAGGCGCGGAACTCACCGAACTCTACATTGTAGAGGGTGACTCCGCCGGCGGCTCGGCCAAAGAGGGCCGGGAACGTCAGTACCAGGCCATTCTTCCGCTGTGGGGCAAAATGCTCAACGTGGAAAAGGCCCGTCTGGACAAAGTGATCGGCAACGACAAACTGACGCCGGTCGTCACCGCGCTTGGGACCGGAATCGGCGAAGATTTCGACATCTCCAAATTACGATACAATAAAATTATTCTCATGGCGGATGCCGACGTCGACGGCGCCCATATCCGCACCCTTCTTCTGACCTTCTTCTTCCGCTACATGCGGCCGTTGATCGAGGAGGGCCACGTCTACATTGCCCAGCCGCCGCTCTATAAAGTCAGCAAGGGCAAGCGCTCGGAATATGCGTTCTCCGACGAAGAACGGGATCAGAAAATTGCCGAACTCGGCGGAAAATGTGACATTCAGCGGTACAAAGGTCTGGGTGAAATGGACCCGGTCCAGTTGTGGGAGACCACCATGGATCCCAAAACCCGCATCATGCTCCAGGTCCACCTGGAGGATGCCATGGTGGCGGACGAAACGTTCTCCATCCTGATGGGGGACAAGGTCGAACCGCGCCGCGAATTCATTGAGAAGAACGCCAAATACGTTCAGAATCTGGATGTGTAAGGAAAGGAGGGAACCGTCATGCCAAAGAAAATGAGCTCCGAACAGCAAAAGCAGAAGGAAGCGGAGTTCCGGGAACACCTGGCCACACAGACGATCGTGCCGGTCGACCTGGATAAGGAAATGCGGAAATCCTTCCTGGATTATTCCATGTCCGTTATCGTGCAGCGTGCGCTGCCCGACGTACGGGACGGTTTAAAACCTGTACATCGCCGCATTCTGTATACCATGTATGAAAACGGCCTGTCCCCGGACAAGGCCTACCGCAAATGCGCGGATACCGTCGGTTCGGTTCTGGGCCGGTATCACCCGCACGGTGACGCCTCGGTCTATGACGCCATGGTCCGCCTGGCACAGGACTTCTCCATGAGGTACACCCTGGTGGACGGCCACGGAAACTTCGGTTCCATCGACGGCGACCCGCCGGCTGCCTACCGTTACACCGAGTCCCGCATGAGCAAAATCGCCCTGCGCATGCTCACGGATATCGACAAGGACACGGTCGACTTTATGCCGAACTACGACGACCGTCTGAAAGAGCCGGTCGTTTTGCCGTCCCGGTTTCCCAATATCCTGGTCAACGGATCCATGGGTATTGCGGTTGGTATGGCTACCAACATTCCGCCGCACAATCTCGGGGAAGTCATCGACGGTATGTGTGCCGTCATTGACAACCCGGACATTGAACTGCCGGAACTCATGAGCTACATTCCCGGTCCGGACTTTCCGACCGCCGGCATGATCATGGGCCGCTCCGGTATCCGGGCCGCCTATGGCACCGGCCGCGGCAAAATCACCGTCCGCGCCCGGACGGAAATTGTGGAAAAGTCCAACGGCCGCTTTGAAATCAAGGTCACGGAGATTCCGTACAACGTCAATAAAGCCCGGCTCATTGAGAACATTGCCCAGCTGGTCAAGGACAAGCGCATCGAGGGAATTGCCGACATCAACGACTACTCCTCCATGCACGGGATGTATATCTCCATCGACCTCAAGCGGGATGCCAACCCGCAGGTCGTCCTGAACCATCTGTTCCAGTACACGCAGCTGCAGTCCTCTTTTGGTGTGATCAACCTGGCCATCGTCGATGGCCAGCCCATGATCCTTACGCTGAAGGAGATCCTGCAGAAGTATATCGACTACCAGTGCGAAGTGGTGACCCGCCGCACGCGGTTCGACCTTAAAAAAGCTCAGGACCGCGCCCACATTTTGGAGGGTCTGGCCCGCGCCATCGACATTGTCGATGAAATCATTGCCACCATCCGTGCCTGTAAGGGCGGTCAGTCTGAAGCCAAACAGGCCATCATGGAAAAATTTGATTTCGACGACCCGCAGGCGTCCGCCATTGTGGCGTACCGCCTTGGCCAATTGGCTGGTCTGGAAATCAAGAAAATCATGGATGAACTGGATGAGCTCCACGCGAAGATTGCGGAATATGAAGCCCTTCTGGCCGACCCGCAGCTGATCCTGAACGAGGTCAAAGTGGAAGCTCAGGCCATCCGGGATAAATTCGCGGATGAGCGCCGAACCGAAATCTGTGACGTCTCCGGTGAAGTGGATATCGAAGACCTGATTCCGGTGGAGGCCAATATCATCACTCTGACGCATCTCGGCTATATCAAACGAATGCAGACCAGCGAATACCGTCTGCAGCGCCGCGGGGGAAGAGGCGTCAACGGCATGACTCAGCGGGACGAGGACTTTACGGAAACCCTGTTTACCTGCTCCAGCCACGACTTTATTGCGTTCTTTACCAACTTTGGACGCACGTTCCGGCTGAAAGCCTATGAAATTCCGGAGTCCAGCCGTTCCAGCCGGGGCATGAATATGATCAATCTGCTGCAGCTGCAGCCCGATGAAAAAGTGACCTCGATGATTCGTCTGGAGAGCAACGAAGACGGCACGATCAATGACGACGGTTACCTGTGTATGGTGACCCGCAACGGCATCATCAAACGGTCGGCAGTTTCCGCGTACCGCAATGTGCGGAAGAGCGGCCTGATTGCCATCAATCTGGACGAAGACGACGAACTCGCCTGGGTCAAACGCACCAGCGGTTCGGACGATCTGCTGGTTGCCACCCGCGAAGGCATGTCTATTCGCTTTAACGAATCGGATGCCCGTGTCATGGGCCGTACGACCCGCGGTGTGAAATCCATCACGCTGAAAAAGGCCGGGGACCAGGTCGTCGGATTCGACGTCATCACAGATGACTCCACCATCCTGACGGTTTCGGAGACCGGTTACGGACGCCGGAGCAAAGGGTCGGATTATCGCCTTCAGAAGCGCGGCGGCTCGGGACTCCTGAACTATCGCGTTGCCAAATACGGGAAAGTAGCGGCTATCCGCGTGGTCAACGATGACGAGGACGTCATTATGATTTCGTCCAACGGCGTCATCATCCGCATTCTGGCCAGTGAAATCAATCTGGTTTCCCGTCCGGCCAAGGGTGTCAAGGTCATGCGAATCACCGGAGAAGACCGCCTGATCACCCTTTCGACCGCTGAACACGAATCCGAAGAGTCGACTTCCGAAGAACCGGGCGAAGAACCGGCGGAGGAACCGACGAACGAACCGCAGCCCGAGGAATAACCCCTTAAGGGATTGAGAGAGGATTATCGCAGTATGGATCACACTTCCAAGGCCGGTACCCCGAACGGCAGATCGGAAGACACATCCGCGGATGTGCGCAAACAGAAATATGAAGAATACATGCGTGAAATGACGGGTGAACCCGCACCGTCCACGCCGGATCCCGATGCCACCGCGGAGTTTACGCCGGTTTCGGCGGCCGCAGACGCATCGGCCATCCAGTTCAAAACCGTCCATTTTGAAGACGACGGTTCGGTTCTGGATGAAACCGAGTCCCTCGACGGGCCGAACTGGGAGACGCCCGAACCCGACGAGGACGACGAGCCGCCCCGGAAAAAGAAAAAGAAGAAAAAGGGATGTCTGAAGAAAATCCTGATCTTCCTTCTGATTCTCATTCTGGTGGCCGCCATTGGTGCCGGTGTCTTTGTGTATCGGAAGCTCAATCTGATCGACACCTCCGGTGACGACTTCACCGGCTATGACACCATGGAAAACGACATCGACGCAGACGACATCGACAGCATTACGGACGCGTCGTCCCTGCAGGCCCTGTTACGCGAATGGGCCACGAACGACGGGGACAAGATGACGAGCAAGTACGTGAAAAACGTGCTGCTGATCGGCATCGACAGTGACAGTAAACTGTCCGACTCCATGATCCTGGCCTCGGTCAATGTACGCACCGAGGAGATTTCTCTGGTGTCGTTCTACCGGGACAGCTACACGTATATCGATGACAAGGACGGCGGGTATTTTGCCAAGCTGAATGCCTCGTACAACACAGGCGGCGCCGAACTGGTCTGTGAGACTATCGAGAACGACTACAAGATTACCGTGGACGACTATGCCCTGGTCGGATACAGCACGTTCCCGAAAGTCATTGACGCCCTCGGCGGCGTGGATGTCAAGGTGACGGAGAAAGAGGCCAACTATCTGAATCGCACCTGGCAGAAATGGTCCCGCACCGGAAAGAAGATCCAATTCAAGGCGGGTAAAATGCACATGGATGGCGAACACGCCCTGATGTTCTGCCGCATCCGCGGCCTAGATTCGGACGTCGGCCGTACCGAACGGCAGCGCCGCGTGATCGTCTCGGTCATCAAGCAGTTTAAGAACTCCTCCGTGAAGACCATGAACAAAACGGTCAACACGCTTCTGCCCAGCATCAAGACGAACCTGACCAAGTCCGCCATCCTGGACTATGTCAGCGAAGGCGTTTCGGCCGGATGGGCCAAGTATGATATCCAGCAGATGAGCATGCCCACGGAAGACACCTGCCTTCCCGGCTATGCCGGTGACCAGTGGATCTGGATCTGTGACTTTGAAGCGGCAGCACAGATGCTGCAGATGAAGTTGTATGGTCAGACCAATGTAACGCTGGACGTCAACCGCGTTTCCGCTCTTGACTTTGCACAGGGCGAAACCAGCGCAACGACCGACGCCATCTGGACCGGTTCCGCACAGACTTCCTACTCCTACATTTACTACACCACAGGAGCTGTAACCGGAAACGGAGAAGGAACCGGTTACACCAGCGGTTCTGGAAGCGGTGGAAGCACGTATTCCTATGACGATCCGGAAGACGATCCGGACTACTACACGACCGCTCCGGCCAACACCACCGGAACGACCCGGAGAACCTCTCCCTGGTCTCCCTGGTTTGGCGGCGGTGACGATGACGAAGACTAACTTCACAACAAAAAAGGATGCTGCGGCTGCAGCATCCTTTTTTTGATTCCTATTCTTAAACGTCTTCGGCCCGGAAGTTGATGGTCAGTTCATCGTGGAGGTCCTTCAGCTGGGTGTAGGTGACTCCGGCGGCGTCAAACATCTTTTTGGACGCGCGAGTGGAGTCGGAGTCCGCGTATTTGTCGGACAGATAGTAGACCTCTTTGATTCCGCATTGGATGATAGCCTTTGCACATTCGTTGCAGGGGAAGAGGGCGACATAAATCTTACAGCCATGCAGGTCTCCACCGGCGTTGTTTAGAATGGCATTCAGTTCCGCGTGGCAGACAAAGGGGTATTTGGTTTTCAAAGGATCTCCGGTGCGCTCCCAGGGAAATTCATCGTCCTCACAGCCAATGGGAAGTCCGTTGTATCCGACGGACATGATTTTATTGTATCGGTTTACGATACAGGCTCCGACTTGGGTATTTGGGTCTTTGCTGCGCATAGCGGACAGCAGAGCAATTCCCATAAAATATTCGTTCCAGCTGATGTAGTCACTGCGTTTTGGCATACGATCCCTCGTTTCTCTGAAATACACAACGGATATAGCTACTTTAGTCTAGCAAATCCGGAATTGGTTTTCAACACGGGGAATTTCATGTATACTGAAATCAGTTTGGGAGTATCTTTTAGAAGAAGGGGAGACGAAAATCCAATGAATGAAAACTTTCTGAGTAAGGAAAATGTGCGAAAAATTCTCTGGATCGCCTTTATCATCATTCTGATGACCGCCGGTTTTTTGAAGCTGGGCAGTATCGGCGCATTTTTGAAAAAGGTCCTGGACATCTTTATGCCCTTTGTTCTGGGCGCATGCATTGCCTTTATCTTCAATGTGCCATTGAACGGGATCGAAAAAGGCCTGTTCAAAAATAAAGAGTTCAAGGGAAAACGGCCAATCTCCTATTTGATTACTCTGATCCTGGTCCTTGGTGTAATTGCCGCGGCGGTCTCGGTGATCATTCCCCGCGTCGTTGATACGGCCAAATCGATTGCGGCGAACCTGTCCTTTGATCAAATCGAAGCTCTGCGGGACATCATTGTGGCCCGATTCCCGTTCCTGAAAGGACCGCTGGAGCGCTTTGATTTGAGCTATGAAGCCATCATCACCTATGTTACGGATCTGTTCAGCGGCGAATCATCTCTGTTTGGCGAGAACAGCAGTATGGTATCCTCGGTGGGAAATGCGGTATCCAGCGTAGCTTCCGGTGTGGCATCCACATTGATTGGATTTGCTTTTTCGGTCTACGTTCTGTTCAAAAAAGAAGCTCTGGGAGTCCAGGCCAGGCAGGTCACTTACGCGTTATTTTCCAAGCCACATGCGGACAAGATCCTGGATGTGGCCAGCCTGTCCTACCGCACCTTTGCCAACTTTATCAAAGGGCAGTTTCTGGAGGCCTGCATTTTGGGATGCATGTTCTTTATTACCATGTCCATTTTCCGACTTCCGTATGCCCTAATGATTTCGGTCATGATTGCCATTACCGCGTTGATTCCGGTCTTCGGCGCATTCCTTGGCTGTGGAATCGGATTCCTTCTGATCCTGGTCGTCAGTCCCAAGGAGGCGTTCCTGTTTGTGGCCCTTTTCCTGATTCTGCAACAAATTGAGGGTAAATTGATTTATCCCCATGTGGTGGGCAGCTCCGTTGGTCTGCCATCCGTCTGGGTCCTGATGGCCATTACCGTGGGCGCGGAAATCATGGGAGTTGCCGGCATGCTTCTGTTTGTGCCGTTTTGCTCAGTCCTGTATGCGTTGTTCCGCCGGTTTATTCTGGACCGGTTGGCCAATAAGCAGGTGGAGCCGGAAAACTACCTGGTTCCCTACAGTGAACGGGTTCCGGACACCTATGCTCCATCGGAGCAACCCAAAAAAGAGCGTGGCTCGGTGCCGGCGCAGACTCTGTTTGAGAAAATTTTTGCAGACCGGACCTCCCGCCGAAAATAAGAATAAAAAAGAGGATCCCAACGGGATCCTCTTTTTGGTTTTCCACTTATTCGGCAAAGTCGGCGTTTCGAACGTCCTTTTCGACCTCATGAAGGGCCATGTTGTAGATGGCTTTACCCTTTTCAATATAGGTTTCGTCCCCTTCGTGGTGGCAGAGCATGGCGAAGGCTTCGCCAATGTTGCGGTCTACGTCTTCGCCGCCTTTGCGGACACTCAGGTAGTAGAAGGAATAGGCTGGGCTTTCCACCACGTTGGTAAAGAATTCCGACTTGGTCTCATCCAGACATTCGTGCAGGGACGAGATGGCAATGGCGGACAGCTGGGTGGTGGGGAGGAAATAGTTTAAGGCCGCCTCTGTGGAGAACAGCAAAAGCACGCCGGCTTCGGTAATATCCTCCGGTGATTCAAACCCTCCGGCCAGGAGTTCATCCATGGTTTCCGGTTCCATGGCGATCTCCGAGAGCTTTTGCCCCAGCTTCCGGGCCCGTAAAATGTTCCCGTTGCGGCGATGATGATCGATGGACTCCACCAGATTGAGGATGTCATGATCCCTGTCGTCCTTGGAAGAGGGGTTAAAGATTTTGATGTCACTGTCGTCGTTGCGCATATCGAGTCCTCGCGAATGATTTGATCAGTCTTCTTTGGCCGCTTTGGCGTCTGCGGCGGCTTTGGCCTCCGCTTTTTTGCGGGCGCGGCGCATTTTGGCCTGGTAACCGAGCAGCAGGTTGAGGTCGTCATCCGATGTGAAACGGGAGCCCAGGTGCGTGACGCTGGCGCCATACATACCGTGGAATCCACTGCCTCCGGTCTTCAGGAGCTTCTTCGTTTTGGCAATCTGCAGCAGTTGTTCCTGCTGTTCTTCGGTGTTGTTCGGGTGGAAGACTTCCACGCCGTCCAGTCCGGCCTCCACCAGGGAGTCGATCAGTTCCAGGTTGTTATCGTATCCGGGGTGGGAGAGGATGGCAATTCCGCCGGCCTCGTGGACGGCATCCAGAACCTCTTTCGGGGTGGGGAATTTGGGCTGAACATTGATGTTGTCCGGGCTGGCCGGGTCAAAGAGCTCTGTATAGAGCGGCCCAAAAATTTCCGTGGTGTAGCCGCACTCCATCAGCGCATGCATAATATGCTGTTTATAAATGTTGGTGGAGCCGGCGGCACATTTCAGGACCAGTTCAGACGAGATGGGATACCGCTGGGAAACCTTGGCGCTCATGAGCTGGCTGGCTTTGCGGCGAGCCAGGGAATTGCGGCGGCAAAGGCCCTCCAGACGGTTCGGATTTTCGGCCAGATAACAGAGAATGTTGACGGATTTTTCGTGTTCGGCGTCGTAGGCCGAGAGTTCTACGCCGGGAATGACGTTGACGCCATGACGTTGACCAATGATTTTGCCGCGGACTGTTCCGGCCTGGCAGTCATGGTCGGTAATGGCAATGGTGTCCACCCCGCTGCGATTGGCGAGGAGGATCAGGTCTTCGATTCCAAGTGAGCCGTCGGATAAACGGGTATGGCAGTGTAAATCGGCAGGCACAGTTTAAACCTCCATGGAAATGCTGAAAATTCGTGAAATGTCAATACAAATACAACATAATTATACCGCACTCGCCGCAATCTTTGCAAGAAGATTCTTGCATTCTAATACAAATTATGCTACAATGTATTTTTCCCTTGAAATCATCTCTGTTTTGAACAAATAAGTGCCAAAAAACGAACACGTTTTTTTGCACTTTTCACAAACAATGGATCGAAGGGGTTCCTTAGTCCTTAAAATCCAGGGGAATGCGAATTCCCCGGGGACGGTTGCACCGGATTCCGATTCCAATCAGGATCAGGGCCACCGCCGTCAGGGCCAGGGAAACTTTGGCATAGGTGGAACGTAATTTTTCTCTCATCGGACTGCCTCCTTATGGCTGCTATTATAGCATATTTCCGGTGAAGTGAAAATTTTTGAAAAAGGGCTTGCATTTGCCAGAGGGCGGTGCTATAATCTCATTCGTTCGCAAGAACGCAGACGCGTTCAGTCGGTGTCTATAGCGATGAGGGTCCACCCGTTCCCATCCCGAACACGGCAGTTAAGCTCATCAGTGCCGAAAATACTTGGGGGGCAGCCCCCTGGGAAGATAGGGCGGTGCCGACATACGAACAGAGAGTCAGCTCAGGCTGGCTCTTTTTTTATGCCCGCAAACACACGAAAGTAAAATACCAGACCCGAAAGATGCCGCGAAAAACAGACTGAAATAGAAGCCGCTCCCACGCGAATTTTGACCGTTGGGGCGGCTTCTATTGTTTTCCGATTTTTGCTGCGGTTTAATGGAGAAAACTTTTGGACGGGAGATGAAACCAGTGAAACGACGCGTGGCAATTGTCAGCCGGGACGCGGTCTTTGAGGACCGGTTTCAGGAGGCAATGGGGGAGCAGTATAAAGAAGAACTGGAGTTCTTTTCGTTTCCCAATCCCAAAAAGGCTCTGACTGCGGCCCGCCGTCTTCCATTGGATCTGATCCTGGCCGACGACTGGTATGGTCCGGATTCGGAAGGGGAGGCAGACTGGAGCCTGAAACCCGAATCCTGCCGCATCCTGTTTATGACAGAGGCCCCGATCCGTCAGGACCTGGAACTCTGGAACGATTCCCTCCGAACCTGCAAATACCAGAACACGGACGTCTGGTACGACCTGATCGAACAGATTTGTGAAGGTCAATGGGACCGGGCTGCTCTGGATCCCCCGGAGGCGGAGACCCTTCCGCCCGAACCGGAGGATCCGCCGATCGACATGCCGGACCCGGCAGACTGGGACGATCTGCCGGACGAAGAAGAGGAGGAGGACGTTCTGCCGGAACCGGAGGAATCTGTTATTCCACCTCCTCGCAAACACTCCTCCACACGCACCCATGCGGGGAAAGTTGTGCTGTTTACCGCGGCCGCGGGCGGCGTTGGGACCTCGACGGCAGCGGCGGCCTTTGCAGTCCACTGTGCCCGGAACAAGAAGGTTCCCCTTTATCTGAATCTGGAGACCTTCAGCAGTACGGAGAGCTATTTTACCAACGAAAGTAATTTTACATTTGAAGACATCCTGCTGGCGCTCCGAAGTGATCGCTATGAAAAAACGACTCTGTTGCGCCGGGCCATGTGCCGGGATTTGAGCGGGGTGTTCACGGTTGTGGCGTCCCCGGCGGCCTCAGATCTGTTCTCTCTGACCGGAGAAGAGATCGTCCGGCTCTGGGAATGGTTCTTGGAGCTGGATAAATTTGACCTGATCGTTGTGGACATGAATATGGACGCCTCGGAGCGGGTCGTCCTGCCGTTCTATACAGCGGATCGAACGGTGATCGTTACGAATGGATCGGTAACGGCCAATCGAAAAACGGAGCGGCTGCTGAGTACGATTCCCACGATCTCCAATCTGGACCGGCGGGAAATTGCGGCCCGGTTCCGGCTTTTATACAACCGGTATCCGGCCAAAAACGGCCGCCAGATCAAGGGCCTGGAGGTTGGAAAACTGGGCGGGATCCATGAGATTCCCTGTCGAACGGAGCGGGCTCTGGTCCGCGCCATTTCCCCTTTGTCCCCATTTGCGCGGTTGGAGGAGGACCTGCATGTATGAATCGGTCCGGCAGGAGCTGTTTGAGAAGTCCGACCTGGCCACGCTTAGTGACGATGAACTCCGCCGGACGATCGACAAAATCTTTGTTCATCAGCACGAGGGACAGCACCTTACCATCGAGGAGCGGATCCGGGCTGTAGATCATATTTTCAGTCAGCTTCGGGGACTGGGGATCCTGGATACGCTTTTACGGGACGAATCGGTCTCTGAAATCATGATCAACCGATTCGACACGATTTTTGTAGAGCGCAATGGAGCGGTGCAGAGGGGCGCCCTTCGGTTTGATACGGAGAAGGAACTGGAGGATATCATTCGCCGGATCGTCAGCAACTCCGGAAAAGAGATCAACCAGGCCAATCCCATTGTGGATACACGCCTTCCCGGTGGAGAACGGGTCAACATCGTGTTGCCGCCGATTGCCATCGGAAGTCCGGTCGTCACGATTCGTCGGTTTCCCAAAGACCGCATTACGATGCGGAAACTGATCGAACTGGGATCCATCTCCGAAGAGGCGGCCGGGTTCTTACGGCAACTGGTCCGGGCCCGTTACAACATCTTCATCAGTGGTGGCACCAGCTCGGGGAAGACCACGTTTTTGAACGCCTTATCCGATTTTATTCCGCGCAGCGAGCGGATCATCACCATAGAGGATTCGGCGGAACTGCAGATCACCGGGCTGTCCAACCTGATTCGCATGGAGACCCGGAATTCCAACACGACCGGTGCCGGCGAAATCACGATCCAGAATCTGATTCGAACCTCACTTCGCATGCGGCCGGACCGTATCATTGTCGGAGAAGTCCGCGGAGCAGAGGCTCTGGATATGCTGAATGCCATGAATACCGGGCATGACGGATCCCTGTCCACCGGTCACGCGAACAGCAGCTTTGACATGCTGCGCCGACTGGAGACGATGGTCATGCAGGGAAGCAGCGGTTTGCCGCTTCCGGCCGTTCGGCGGAATGTGGCCTCCTCGATCGATATCCTGGTCCATCTGGGAAAGATTGGAAATCACTCCCGCGCGGTCCTGGAAATCAGTGAGATTGACGGCCTGAAGGATGAAGAAATCGTATTGAATGAACTGTACCGGCGGGAACACGGACGGCTTCAGAAAACCCGTTCCGGCCTGCATCATCGGGAAAAACTGGAAATGTATGGGGAACGCCATGAAAACAGAACAATGGAAGAAGACCGGCACCCGACTGGGTTCCGCCATTCGGTTTAAGACGGTCTATTGTGGAAAAACCTATGGCTGGAAAGAATACCTTCTGGGATTCGCGGTGGGCGCCCTGGCCGGGTACGGCGTAGGGCTGATCATGTTTCAGCGCCTGTTTTTGGAGCTTTTTCTGGCCTTGGCAGCCGGGCTCTGGATGGGGAAATGGTATATCCGGTGGTGCGTAACGAAACGCCGCCGGGAGTTTTTAAACCAGTTCTGTGACTATCTGGATTCCATCAGTTCCTCCCTGTCGGTCGGTAAAAACTCCTACGAATCGTTTCTGTCGGCCAACGAGGATATGCAGGACCTGTATCGCGCGGAATCGGCCATCTGCAAAGAAAGTGCCCGACTGGCCAGCGGTCTGAAAAGCGGCCGGGCCATCCCGGACCTCCTGGAGGAGATGGCAGAGGACAGTCAGTGCGGAGACGTTCGGACCTTTGGGGAAATCTATGCGGTTTGCAGCCGCGCAGGTGGAAACCTAAAAAAAATCGTGGATGATACGCGAAACATGCTGGTGGAGAAAACCGCGGTGGAAGAGGAAATCCAGACCATTCTGTCCGGCCCGAAAAACGAGCTCAACGTGATGGCAATCATGCCGCTGATCATTCTGGCAGCATTGCGCATTCTTGGCGGGGATCTGTTGACGGACAATGCGGCATCCCTGACGGTCAATCTGATTGCCCTCGGCGTCTTTGTAGGGTCCTATCTCATGGGGCGCCGCATGGTAGAAATCAAGGTGTGATATGGAATTTATAACCCGAGTGTATGTCATGGCTGCGGCAAGCTTCTGGCTCCTTCTGTCGATCGGAATCGTGATCCACTGTCGACACCGGCCGGCCTGCAAGACCGGGATGAGTATTTTTTGTCTGGAAGAGCTGTATCCCGCCGGTGATTTTGTGCGGGGAAAACTGCGCCGCAAGGACCGCAAGCGCAATGATCGCATACGAAAACTGCTGGAACTGAAAAGTCCGGTGGAGGCGGAACAGGTCGGAGCCAATGCGGCGGCAGCACCCTATACCTACTTGATGATGCTGGGGCCGATCGCATTGATGCTGTTCGCAGTTTCGGCCAGCGCTTCTCTATTGTTGGTGGAAATTCTGTTGATTGGTTTTATGTGTTGCGCCTTTGATCTCTGGCTGAATAGCGAGCTGGACCGTCGCCACACGGAACTGGAGCGGCAGTTGCCTTCCATGTTGACCGAACTTTCGTTGATGGTCAATGTGGGCATTCCGGCAACCACCGCTTTTGCTCGGGTTGCCGAGGCGTCCAACGGACTTCTGTACCGGGAAATGCAGCGAACGGTTTCCCAGCAGATGAACGGCATGCCGGCTGACCAGGCATTGCAGGAGCTCACGACCCGCTGTCCGCTGCGGGGAATTCGAAAATTTGTCTCGCTCTATCGGCAAAATCTGGTCAAAGGCGGCCCGGATTTTGCCATTGTGTTGGAAGAAATGGCGGCCAACGCCTGGGTGCAGCGGAAAAATTCCGCCCGGACCCAGGGGGAACTGGCGGAACAGAAACTGTTGATTCCCACGCTCTTTATGTTTTTGGGGATCCTTCTGATCGTCATTGTGCCGGCATTTCAAAATATACTTTGAATCCTGCAGGGAAAGGAGGAGTGAAGAATGACCAAACTGAAAAACTGGATGCTGCAGTCCTATCTGTCCTGGAAATTTGATCAACGGGGCGAAGTCAATATCATTGCCATGGTGTTGATTATCCTGGTGGTGATTGCCCTGGTAGCTATCTTCCGAAATGAGATGACGGATATTGTTACGAAAATGTTTGAAAAGATTCGAACCCAGATGGATGTCTGAGGACGGGTCGGTCCAGATCATTGAATTTTCCTATGTGTTTCCGGTTGCCGTCGTCACTGTGATTGGCCTGCTCTATCTGACCTTTGCTCTGTTTTTCCATGTATATGCATTTAACATGGCGGAATGGACCACCGATCAGGCGGCTAAAGCGGTGGGCGGTGACCGCGTCTACTGGCAATTGTCCGGAACGAGCGTGGATCCTTCGGTGGAGGCCGAACTGGCGGAAACTCTGGAGACCCGCATGGACCGGATCGCCGTGATCCCGGGCCTTTCGTTTTCCACGGCGTTGGAAGAGAGCGGGCACGGGACCAAAATCACGGCAACGGTTTCCGGATCCTATCTGGGAAAATCCCTGTTTCGGGTCCAGTCCGTCCGGGATCTCCTGAAGCCAACGGAATTTGCGCACAATGTGGACCTTCTGGACGATGTTCTGGACGACACCGGCATCCGGCAAAAACTGGAAGAGGTGTTCGGACGCTATTTGACAAAGGATAAAACCTATGAAGTTTTTTAGAAAGACGGCGGGATCCATCTCGATCTTCCTGATCATGATTCTTTTGCCGCTCTATACCTGTCTTTACCTGGCCATCGACTCGGCCCGCTGGTCTGCGGCGAAGGCCAAGCTGTCAGGAGCCATGAACCTGACCGGAAATGCGGCTCTCAACTCCTACGATCTGGCATTGAAGGATTATTACGGTCTGTTTGCCATGGGAACGGACGAGAGCAGCATGCAGTCTCAGATGGCGTCCATCTTTTCCGGAACCGCGGAGAATACGGATTACGAAAATTTTATCAATTCGAAGGTCCAGAGTTTTGAGTTGACCTATAAAAGCGCTTCCTCGCTGGCGCGGCCGGTGACACTGGAACGCACGGTTACGGATTATATGAAATACCGGGCTCCCTATACGTTCCTGACCGGTGTTTCCCAGAAAATCCATGTATTCCAGCAGGCACCGGCTGCCGCCAGCGTCATGGAAAAAAGCGCGGACTATTACGATTCGATGAAAGGGGTCAGCAAGGAACTGACGGAGATTGCGGAGCATGTGGAACAACAGGAAAGCCAGATCGAGACGGACGAAACGAGTGGATATGACGCAGAGGGTCAAAAGAAGATCATCCGGAAGATCCAGTCCGGGCTGAAAGGTCTGAGAAAACAGGTCCGGAAAACGGAGGATACGGCGTCCGCGTGGAAATCCGCGCTGGACAATATGGAGGACAGCGAAGCCAAATCGTTGCTGGCCGGGGATTATAAAACGACGGCAGCGGTCCTCAGTGAAGAGGGGATCTCCAGCCTGGAAAGCGACCTGGAACAGGACCTTGCAGCGCTGGATACCTGGCAGGAGGGTCAGGATCCGCCGACCCTGGCCTATCGGTCCAATCCGCTTTATCAGTACATCCAGTCTTCCGGCTCCACCGAGGCCACCGAATCCGAAACCGCAAATGCTCAGAGTGTGCAGTCCGGCCTGGCTACCATTGCCGGAACGGATGTGGAGCAGTATGTAAGCCTTGGGGACATTTCCATAGCATCCTTGTTAGGAAGTGAAGCCTCCGCCATTGAAAGTCTTGGCAGCACAGCGGTTCCCGATTCCTCATCGGTCCGCGGCGGGAATGAGACGAGAACCCTTTTGAGCAATGTGAAAAAGGGCCTTTCCTCGCTGACCGGAAGTACGGACAGCCTGATGTCAGACTGCTATAACGAAGAGTTCATTAATGGGATGTTCAGCTGCTATACCAACACGGCAACAGACACTTCGTTGACCCATACGGTCTACGGAGATAAGCCCGTGTTCCGCGCCGAAACCGAATACATCATCTTCGGAAAGGACAACGCCCGGCAAAATGTCGTTCTGGCGGCAGAACTGATCTTTGGGATCCGGTTTGTGCTGAACGCGGTCTATGTCTTTTCCAATGCCCGCATGCGGGCTGAGGCGTTGAGCCTGGCGACGGCTCTCTCCGGTTGGACCGGAGCGGGGATCGTTCTGGTCCAAAATCTGATTTTGACCGCCTGGGCCATGGCAGAGTCCGTACTGGATGTTTCCACCCTGCTCAAGGGAGGCGATGTGCCTATCTACAAAAACGCGGCCACCTGGACGCTTGGCGTCGGCGGAATTGCCGGAAAACTGCAGGAAGGAGCCGCGAATTACGCGGTCAATAAGATCGACGACATTTTTTTGAAGATCCAGAACACTGCGGACGACAAAATCGATGAACTCAGCGGTTCGGCACTGAACTATTTTGAACAGAGCACGGAAGGTGCGGTGGAAAGTCTGACCAACATGGTGGTCACCCCGGTGGAATCCACTGTGACGGCCATGATTGGAGACCGCACTCAGGTACTGTCGGGGTATTCCCGGGACCAGATCCGCTCGATGTTGGAAAACGCTGTCGCGGAAGCGGATAATGGCTCGCGCGGATACAAAATGGCGAAATCACTCTTTGACCAGTACTGTCTGGACTCCTTGACGGATACCATTTATGGCAACTACGAATATCTCTTTGCCGAGGACGACACGCTTGCCAAACTGGCGGCTACCAAAATAGAAAATGCCATCACCGACTGTTATACCGGATTGTTCCAGCAGGTCAAAAACGCGGTGGAACAGGCCACTTCCGGCACAAAATCCCGGCTCAACAGCGCTCTGGGCTCGGCGAAAGAAGAGGCGAAGGCCAATACGCTGGAAGTGATTTCAGACTACACCGAGGAACTGTCCCAGCTTCTGGGAAATGAATCGACGCCAAAGACGACCGCAGTGTCGTCCTATTCCGGCATGTCCATGTCGTATCGGGACTATCTCCGAGTCTTCACCTTTTTGGCAGTGGCGAAAAACAGTACCAAAACCGGCGTGTTGACCCGCACCGCAAAAGTGATGCAGATCAATTGTGCGAAAGCCGAATCCGGCTTCCAGATCACCCGGTGTTTTACCCAGGTCCAACTGAACGCGGTTCTGGGAATAGCGGCACATAAAGTGCACCAGAAAGAGGTGTATCAATATTAACCGAACCAGTCGATTCCGTTCCGGGATGGCAATCATGCTCTCCCTGATTTTGTTCCTGTTTAGCGCGTGTAATAGGAATCAAATGGAAGAAAAATCGGAAAATTATCCGGAAAGTGGGGATCAAGTGGGAGTTGAGAACACGGAATCCCGCTGCCACTTTGCCTCCTTTGAACTGACCTTCCCGGATGCCTGGAACGGCCGGGGAAACACGACCCGGCTTTATACTCCGGCTCATGGCACAGACCGGTTTGCTCTGGCCGGGGAGGCGGCAGACTGGCAGGAAGAAGCAAGTTCCGCACTGGCTCTGTTCTACAGCACCGAGTTTTACGGAAACAGTGCCGTCTTCTCTGTCACACAGGAACGCACAGTAAACGGAGCGATTCGTGTGACCGGATTGGTTTCGAACACCCGGACCAACCAGACCCTGGCCTTTTGCGGGTATCATTTTTCGACTCCGGACGGATTTTTCCTGTTTTTCGACCGCTCGTCCGACACCCCGGAACGAATCGAGGAGGCTGCTGATGAAACGTTTCAGACGTTGTCGATCCTCTGAGGGCTCTTACACGATCGAAGGCGCTCTGACGATCACCATCTTCACCATCTGCATCATGGCAATCATCTCCATCCTTTCCATTTTAAAGGTGGAGGGAGAGATCCAGGACGCCTTAAACCGAACGGCTTATCAGATGTCTCAGTATGCCTACGCGGTGGATGTGGTTGCCAACAGTGAGACGGTGGGGACTCTGAAATCGGCGGCGGAAGAGAGCACGCTGGCACAGAAAATCCCGACAGAAATTTATAAGATCGTGTCCGGAACCGTTTCAGATACGGTACCGGAAGCGCTGGCTAAAAGCATGACACTGCGGAATTTTGCACGGGATAATGTGGATGAATGGTTGCAGAACCAGGGGGTACAGGGTGGTTCCAGTGGCCTGGATTTTGAGACGACGCAGCTGCTTCAGGATGGAAAGATCCTCAAGGTGTCCGTGGTATACCGACTGCAGGTCAACACCTATGGTCTGTTTGAAAAGGTTCTGACTATCCATGAACAGGCCGAAACGGTGGCGCTGCTCCCGGAAGACTATTCCGGAGGAGCGGGTTCGTCGGGAAAGGACGATGGAGAGGAAACCTCTTCCAGTATCTGGCAGGAGAGCAATTTCACCCGCGGAAAGTACTTTATCCAGAAAATCAAAGAGAGCAACCCGGATCAGGACGTCAAAGCCGGACAGGGCATCGACCTTTATGATCCGGATACCGGCCACTACGTCGAGGGATATTCCATGAATATCTTCCGTTCCACCTACTCCACATCCGGTGGAGATCCTTCGAACCCCAACTCCTACACGCCCAATGCGGAGGCCATACAGAAAATGCTGGAGGAGTACGCCAAAGACATGGAGGAAGATCTCGGTTCATTGGGTGATACCGTGGAAATGACGGATGGGCGCATGCTTCCCAAGGTAGCCGCGCAGAAGAAAACCATGATTTTGATCCTGCCGGAGGAGGCCAAAAAGAATTCCGCACTGACGGATTCGGTAAAAGCGGCGGCCAATCAGGTGGAAAAAAGTTATGGCATCACCGTGGATTTGCGTTATTCGGAAAAGGCTCTGGAACAGGAGGCGGACTCATGAGCGCATCGTTCTGGTGGGAACTGGCAGAAGCCGTTCTTTTGGCGGCCTGGATGATCCCAATTTCCAGTATCGATATCCGGAAGAGAATAATCCCCAATAAACTGGTTGTGGGAATTTTTTCCACAAAAATAACGATTTTGCTGTTGAAAATCGTTGCCCAGTGGGGGAAAGAGCAGATTTTACAGCAGGTCGGGCTGGTGGACGCTCTTGCCGGATTGGCAGCCGCCGGAGCAGTAGCCGGTCTCTGTCGACTGGTGGCAAAAGAGGGAATCGGAATGGGAGACGTCAAACTTCTGCTGGCTCTGGGCTGGTATCAGGGTCTTTTGATTGGAATGCGTACCCTGGCCCTGACGTCTCTGGCAGCATTGCCGGTGGCAGCTTATCAGGCCTGGATTCGAAAAGCGGGGAAGGAACAGACCCTGCCCTTTGCCCCGTTTTTGGGCTTTGGAGCAATGGCTTCCCAGATTTTATCGATAATTTAGAACAAATTAAGCTCGAGGTGGGAGATTTGTCAAAAGAGACAAGGCCGGTTGAAAAACACAAAAAGCCCTTTCCGACACGAACGGTTACGGTTCTGATCCTGGTTCTGATCTGTTGCGGGTCCTGGTATACCCTGTATGCGCGTCAGGCGAAAGCGGAACAGGAATACGCCGGTAAATTGCAGTCGGCAGATGACCTCTATGAAAAGCAGATTTATGATGAGGCGTTGGAACTCTATGAAGAGTGTCTGGAAACCAAGCCGAAGGACCCCTCTGTCCGGTATCGGATCGCTCAAATTAAATACCAGAATGGCCAATACCGGGAGACCATCAGTGAATGTGAAAAGGTTCGGGATCTGAATCCGGACCACAAGTCGGCTCGAATCCTGGAAGCACGTGCCTATGCGGCAAGCGATAAGGTGGCCAAGGCCATTAAACTGCTTCAACCCATTCGTTCGGATCCGACGGCGAAGCGTCTGTTACAGAAACTGGATGGGCTGTACGACCTGGAATTTCTGAATATCAGTGAAGCCGGGGTCTGGTGGAACGACCCGGCCGGCGGACAAATCTCTATTGTCACGGAGCACGAAAAACAGGCTATTTATACATCCTCTGGAAAGCGGTCTGTGACGGGAAGCTACACAGCTATCGGCCTTCCATCGTCCGACGGAAACCGGTATCCTGCCGTTCTGGACGACCAATATTGCTATATTGACACAGAGGGCAACCGCCGTCTGGTTCCGGAGGAATCGTATGCCTACCTGGGTCCGATTCGAAGCGGCGTGGCACCGGCTGCGCTGGAGGACCGGGCCGGTTATCTGAATGCCGATTTGCAGCCCCTTCAATTCGATTTTGAGCGGGCGTATCCGTTCGAGGACGGCTATGCCCTCATTAAAAAGGACGGCACCTACCATATTATCGACTCCTCATTCAACTGGATCACCGACTGTGAATTTACCAGTGTGGTGGTCGTGGACGGCTGCGTCTGCCGAAATGGAGTGATCCTGGGACAGGTCGGAGAAAAATGGCGGCTTTATAACCCCAAAGGGGTACGCCTGGGAACTCTGGAGGCAGACGAACTGCGGTTCCCGGAAGAGGAGGATGGATGGATCGCCTATCGTTCTGGAACCCTGTGGGGGTTTGCCCTGGCCGATGGAACCATTAAATTGGATCCGGCTTACGAAGATGCCCGTTCGTTTTCCCAAGGATATGCCGCGGTGAAAACGGAGGAGGGATGGGGCTATATTGACACGTCCGGAACGCTTGTGATTGCTCCTGAATTTAAAGATGCCGGGGCCGTGTCCCGGGAGGGGACGGCCTGGGTGGCAAACAGTGCCGGATACAATCTGCTGAAATTGAAAAAATATCAATAAACGAAAAAGGAGAACGCTATGTACGACAAGGAAAAACTCTATACCACCAGGCTTTACTTTCAAAAACTGTCCTACGGGCAGAACCCGTTTGACGGCTCGGAACTGCCCCAGGATGAATTGCTGAACAACGTGGACTTGAGCCGCGCGTTTCAGTTGGGTGCGGAGATCCTGGAAGCCGTCCAGAACAACAACTGTGAAGTGGGACCCATTTATACGCGCCGGAGCCGGCCCTTTAAAATCACCGATGCAGCCCGGGATGAAATCGAGGTGTCGGAAGAGCCGGTCGGGGTCGCGGTCGTCTCCAGCCGAATCACCAAGGTCCTGGATCCGGGCACGAAGACGGTTGCGGGCCAGCACATTACGACCTGGTTGGAACAGCAGGGGCTCCTGGAGACGGTGACGGACGAAGAGGGAAAGATGAGGATCGCCACCGAAGACGGCAATGCCGCAGGTATTACCACCGAAGAGCGTCGTACCCGGGACGGACGAACCTACAAGAAGAACTTCTATGACCTCAACGCACAGCGGTTTATCATTGAAAATCTGGAGATCATTGCCAAAGAAACGCAAAAAAAGACCGGCGCCGGGTGATCCCCGACACCGGTTTTTTCGTTTTGATTAGGATCCCACATACAGATCCAGGGCTTTTTGCATGACTTTGTTGGCAACCGGAATGGCATCCGTAATACCGTAGCCGCCGCTGTTCTGCAGGACGACGACAATAGCCAGTGGGAGGTCTTCGCGCTGGGAGTAGCCGACGAACCAGGTATGCGGTTTTTTGTCCGCCACTTCCGCGGTTCCGGTTTTACCGGTCATCTGCAGATCCGGGAACTTGCTGTCCGTGTAGTAGTTTTTGACGTTGGAGCGGAGCAGCGCGTCCAGCTTTTCAGCCAGGTTCGAATCGCAGTAGCTGAGCTTCGTGCTGGGCAGGATCGATTTGATGATGGTGGGCTCCGGCGTCTTGCCGGTCTTGTTGGCAATGGCGCCCATAATGGTGACCTCGTGGCACGGATTGACCAGGGTGGTGAACTGGCCTATTCCGGCCCAGGCGCGATCCATGAGGTACGCTTCCGAGACGTCAAAGTAACTGGCCTGGCACTGGATGCCGTTGACGTCCACGGATTCGTTGAATCCGAAGTCTTCGGCCGTTGCCATCATCATGTCGTTATCCAGGAGTTCCGCGGCAATTTTGGCAAATTCCGTGTTGCAGGAACGGTTCAGACCCTGCTCGAAAGTGATCGAGCCGTGGGAGCTGGTACAGGTCACCTTGCCGCCGGTGGAGGACTGGTAGTAGCCCGGGCAGTAGAAGGTGCGGGATTCAATGTCTGAGACATTGGTCAGTGCACAGGCGGAGGTGATGATTTTAAACGTGGAGCCCGGGGTGAACGAGCCGCTGAAGAACCGGTTCGTGTAGACGCCTTCCCAGCTGTCGTCGTCGGTGTCAATATCCGGCTTGTTGGCAATGTCATAGGTGGGCGTGGAAACGGCGCAGAGAATTTCCCCGGTGCTGTAGTTGTAGACGCCGATGGTTCCTTTATAAGAGCCGATGGCGTTCAACGCGGTTTTGGAGAGCTCCGCGTCAATGGTGAGCTGCAGGTTGTAGTCCTTGTTGGTGTCGTTTCCGTAGAGGCCGTTGACCAGATTGTATCCGGTCAGACGGGCGCGGAACGCGGTCTGAGCGCCGGTGGAGATAAATCCTTCGTCGTCTCCGACTACGTGCAAGGTGGCCTTGCGGATGTCGGCGTCGTCGTTGTAAACGCGTTCGCCATCCACGGTCTCTGCCAGGATCTCTCCGTTGCGGTCCGTGATCGTGCCGAGGCCGATCATCTTACCCTGGCTGTACAGATAGTTATTGTAGGGCTCTACGACCCAGGTCTTTGCGTTGATCAGGAATGTAACCATGACTGCAATCAGGGTAGCCAGGAACGCAATGCCGAGGATGTAAAGCCATTTGGTTCGCTTGAAAATTCGATTCATGACTTCCCTCCTGCCCACGTTCGGTTGTCGGCGGCCTTAATGAAGGCGAGAATGCCCCAGCAGGAAATCGTACTGGATCCGCCCCGGCTGACGAACGGCAGGGTGACGCCGGTCATCGGGAGGAAGTCTGTGACGCCGAAGATGTTGAGCGCGGCTTGGAACAGCAGAAGGCTGCCGGCTGCCGTGCAGGCAATCGAATAAAACGCACTCCGGGAGCCCTTGGCGTTCCGGATGCTGTGAACGAACATGACGATGTAGCAGAGCCCGACAATAAAGCCGAGGATCATGCCCCATTCTTCGCAGACGACGCCGAAAATCAGGTCTTCGGTGGCCGCGAAAATGCTGCGCAGTTTTCCCTTGCCGATTCCCATGCCCAGCAGACCGCCGCTGACGGAATAGACCATGGTGCGGGTCTGCTGCATGCCGGCGTCATAGGGAGTCTCCCAGACGTGACGGTAGGTCTCAAAGCGGGTGACCACATAGTCCCGTTTGACGAGGACCAGAAGGACTGCGCCCATGCCGGCGGCCAGGATGACGAACAGGATGGACCGGATGTCACCGGACCGCATGAACGCCAGGACAATAAAGGTGAAGAAGAAAATCAGGGCGGTACCGAGGTCCCTCATCAGGAAGAGGAGGCCGACGCAGAGGACGGCAAAGCCGACGTACTGCCAGATATTTTTCATGGTCTGGATCTTCTCCAGCGTGGCAGCACCGACGAAGATGAACATGATTTTGACGATTTCCGAGGCCTGGAAGGAGAATCCGCCGATTTCCACCCAGTTGTAGGCGCCGTTGGTGTTCTTGGCAAAAATCAGGCCGAAAATCAGCAGGACGATGGCGAAGATGGCCATGGGGCGCCGGAATTTTTCGGCCCGGTCCACATTGGCAATCATCCAGAGCAATGCCAGGAACACGGCAAAACCGGCCAGGAAAGCAATGAACTGGACGAGAAGCGTGTGGTCACTGGTGGAGGCCACCACGCAGAGGTTGATCCCGGACAGAAAGAAGGCAATGTATTCCAGTGCCGGGCTTGATTTCTTCAAAATCAGCGTGGAGGCAATGGAATAGATCCATTCGAGGGCAAGGAAAATGACCATGACGACCGCAACCGTCATGTCCATTCCGTCCTCGGTGAAGATGACCTGGGCAAAGGAAATCAGCTGAAATGCTGTGATAAGCAGCATTGTCGGAATCCAGCGCGCGCCATGCATGATCCGTTCCCTCCTTTCCGTGCGAGTAAGTATCCGGGTTAATAATCCGGGTCGTTGAATTTGATGGTGTAGCCGCAGATCTCAATGATGTCCCCGTCCTGCAGCGGGGTGGGCTCATAGACTGGTTCGCCGTTGAGCAGGGTGCCGGCAGTGGAATCCAGGTCTTCGATCATCCAGTGGCCATGAGCATTCTTGCTGACCAGGGCATGGAAGCGGGAGACTGAGGGGATGTCGATTCGAATATGGGCGTCCCGGCTGCGGCCGATCAGGAGTTCGTCCATGTCATCGATATGCATCAGTTCTCCGGTGATGCAGTTTTCCAGGAAACAGCCCGTGCGGACCATCTGGGGGATGACCACTTCTCCGGGGCGAAGCCGTTCGTCCCGAATAAAAGTGTCGGAGGCCGGCTCCGGTTTGCTGTAGCCGGATCCGGCAGCCGAAGGCTGTTGGCCTTCGGGAAGTTCTTCGTAAAACTTGAAAGTGGCGTTTCCGAAAATCAGTGTGTCCCCGTCCTCCAGGAACTTTTTGTCCGTGACGCGGACACGGTTGATAAACGTGCCGGTCTTCGAGTTGGTGTCAAAGAGGACCCATTTGCCGCTGCGCCGGGCAATGACGGCATGGAAACGGGAGACCGTATTGTAGTTGAGGACGATATCACAGAGTTTGCTGCGGCCGATTGAGGTCTCATAGCTGGTCAGCGGCATCTGGTCGCCATTGGCTGTATTCACGACATAGCCAATGGTGCCGGTTTTGCGGTTGCCGCGGATCAGAACGGCACCGCAGCTGAACAGGATCAGCACACCGATCACCGGCAGAAGCCAGCGTCCGATCGATGTGATCAGCGTCAGGGAAAGTGTCACGGTCTCACCTCCGGAAATCCCTTTTACAGTTGCTTAGTTTAACAAAAAAATTGTATAGAAATCCTTTTATAAAGTCAAGAAATCAAAGGCCTAAGGGGGATTGGCTCTTGCAAAACAATGGGCATGTTGCTAAAATAGAAACGAATATATTGGTGGTACTCTGTTCTACAGAGTTTCCGAACGCGTTTTGAAATGGAGAAGGAGTGAAACCCATGGCAACAATTTTCAATCTTGTCCTGATTCTGGTCATGACGATTGTTGGCACTTTTATGGCTGCTTTCATTATGGCAATCGTGGCCATGTTCGGCAGATAATTCAAAAATTTAAGTAAATTAAAGGGGATATTTTACTATGATCAGTGCATTAGTTTTGGTCGGCATGCTGTTGGGCGCCATATTAATCATGGGCATGGGCCTTCTGTTTTCCCTGCTTGCCATTCTGTTTATGAACACCGGACGCAGCATGACTTATGATCGCGCTGCGCGCACCATGGCCAGAGCTTCGGATACGTCCAAAGCCGAGAAGAAAGCAGAAAAAGCAGCGAAAAAAGCGGAAAAAGCTGCGGAGAAAGACGCGTAATCGGGACACACTTTTTTAGACACTAAAATGAGGCACGTATGTCGACTGCATACGTGCCTATTTTTTCGGAGGCCTTCATGAGCAACGAATTTTTTGCAATGATATCCCGCATGAAGTACATTGACCGCTGGGCTCTCATGCGCAATACGGAACACGAATCCCTCAGCCAGCACTCTTACGAGGTGGCGGTTCTGGCGCACGCGCTGGCGGTAATCAGTAACCGGAAATGCCAGACCAATCTTGACGCAGACCGTGCCGCGGTGCTGGGTCTGTTCCATGACTGCGCGGAGATCCTGACCGGAGACATGCCTACCCCGGTCAAGTACTACAGCGCAGAGATCCGCGGCGCCTACCAGCATGTGGAGGAGGCGGCCATTGGCCGTCTGGTCGACATGCTTCCGGACGAACTCCAGCCGGACTACGAATCCATCCTCAACATGGACGGGGACCCGGAACTGAAGAAACTGGTCAAGGCGGCCGACAAAATCAGCGCTCTCATCAAATGCATCGAAGAGCGCAAGGCAGGCAACCGCGAATTTGAGAAGGCAGAGGAGTCCACACTCAAAGCCATTCATGCTCTGGAATGTGAACCCGCTGAAATCTTCCTGAACAAATTTATTGAAAGTTATGAACTGACTCTGGATCAACTCCGATAACAACCATCCGCCCGGTGGGAACCGGGCGGATTTTTAATAATGATTCTCATTTAGGTTAAATTAAGTTTCGGTATTTACGATAGGAACATACTTATGATAGGATAAAGCCGAAAACGCACGAAAATCGGGAGGAATCAGCCATGAGACTGCTGTTGGCAGAAGACGAAAAAATGCTGTCGGACGCATTGGTTACCATGCTCCAGCACAACAACTATTCCGTGGACGCCGTCTATGACGGTCAGGACGCTCTGGACTATCTGGAGACCGGGGACTACGACGGTGCCATTTTGGATATCATGATGCCGAAAATGGATGGAATCACCGTCCTGAAAAAGGTCCGGGAACAGGGTCTGACCCTGCCCATTCTCATGCTGACGGCCAAGAGTGAGGTGGATGACCGCGTGGTCGGTCTGGACGCCGGTGCGGACGACTACCTGACCAAGCCCTTTGCCATCAAGGAACTTCTGGCGCGCATTCGCGCCATGACCCGCCGGCAGCCCGAACTCTCGGATTCCACTCTCAAATTCGGCAACTTGAGCCTGAATCGCGCCGACTACACACTCAGCGGTCCGGACGATTCGACCCAGCTGGCCAACAAAGAGTTCCAGATGATGGAAATGCTCATGAGCAACCCCGGTCAGGTCATCTCCACGGACCGGTTCCTGGAGAAGATCTGGGGCTACGACAGTGACGCCGAAGTCAATGTTGTCTGGGTCTACATTTCCACTCTTCGCAAAAAGCTGACCGCGCTCGGCACCTCAGTCACCATCAAGGCCGCCCGCGGCGTCGGGTACTCCCTGGAGGACAAAGCATGATCCGCAATCTACGCCGCCGCTTTATTGCCACGGCCATGCTGGCGGTCATGCTGGTTCTCATTCTGATTCTGGGCACCCTGGTCATTGAAAACTTCAAGCTGGTCAACGACCGGGCGGACAACCTCCTGGAAACTCTGGCCGAATTCGGCGGAGAGTTTCCCGATGATTTCCGGGACTTGAACAACGGAAAACTGGATCGGAACAATGCCTCGGACAGCCAGACCGATGATTCCTATAGTGACCCCATCGAGGACCCCGAATACAATGGAATCGGTTGGAATGACTCCAGCAAGATTACTGGGGAGACGCCATATGACACCCGGTACTTTTCGGTTACTTTGAATGAGGACGGCGATTTGGCTCTGGTCAACACCACCCACATCAATATGGTAGATTCCGATTTGGCTGTAGAAATGGCAGATCTGGTCCGTGACACCGGAAAAGAAAAAGGATATCTGAACGGGTACCGTTACCTGGTCGTCTCGAACGATGACGGGTCGGACCAGTACCTGTTCCTCGAGCGGTCGAAGGAACTGGCCTCAGCCCAGAACCTGACCATTGTCACCATGATGGTCTACATCCTGGCCAACCTTCTGATTTTCATTCTGATCGTCCTCTTCTCCCGCAAGGTGTTCGAACCGGTCCAGGAAAGCTACTCCAAACAGAAGGAGTTTATCACCAACGCCGGCCATGAATTGAAGACGCCGCTGGCCATCATCGACTCCTGTACGGAAGTCATCGAAATGGAACAGGGCGAGAACAAGTGGACCGAGGGCATCCACGAACAGGTCCAGCGCCTGACCACCATGACGAAGGAACTGGTGGACCTGTCCCGCATGGACGAAACGGATACCGACCTGGAAAAGACGGTGTTCGACTTCTCCAAAGCGGCGAAAGAAGTCCTGGATCCCTTTACTCTGATGGCAGAAGAGCACGGACTGACCCTCAATCTCTATATTGAACCCAATATCGAGTTTTACGGCAGCGAACGGACGCTCAAACAGCTCTGTTCCATCTTTGCCGACAACGCCATCAAGTACGCTACGCCGAACAGCACCATTAAAATCGCGCTGAAACGGGTCCGCGGAAAGAAGGTCCAGCTGTCCAGCTACAACGAGGCCGAGGGACTGACCAAAGGGTCCCACAATGAACTGTTCAGCCGGTTCTACCGCGGGGACACCTCCCACAACAGCCAGACCTCCGGATACGGCATCGGCCTCTCCATGGCCCGCTCCATTGTGGATTCCCACGGAGGAAAGATCACGGCCGAGAGCGAAGACGGCAAAAGTTTCCGCATCAAGGCTGTTCTGCCGGATAAGAAACCGGCCCGCTCCAATTAATAAAACATTTTATACCATAATAATTCCGAACTCCGGACGGGGTTCGGAATTTTTTGTGGAACTTAAAGTTGTTTTTAGGAACTGCCGTTAAGATGGGGGCACACTTTGAAACGGAGGGATCCGTATGGCGAAATTCAACACGATTTTTAAACGCTATGAATATAAATACCTTCTGAACCGCGCCCAGCGGCGCTATGTGGAAGATCATCTGGCGGGCCGGATGCGCCCGGACCAGTATGGCGAGACCACGATCTGCAACGTCTACTACGACACGCCGGACTACCGGCTGATCCGCAAATCCATTGAGAAACCGGTCTACAAGGAAAAGCTGCGGCTGCGCAGTTACGGCCGGGCCACGGAAGATGGAACGGTATTTCTGGAACTCAAGAAAAAATATGACGGCATTGTCTATAAGCGCCGGATCTCGCTGAAGGAATCCGAAGCGGAACAATATCTCTCGGGCGAGGCACCGCTTCCGAAATCCGGACAGATCGAGCGGGAGATCGATTACTTCCGCTGGTACTATGGAACCTTGCAGCCGGCCATGTATCTCTGCTATGACCGGATCGCCTGGTATTCGGCCGACGATCCGAACCTTCGGATCACCTTTGACCGGAATATTCGGTTCCGGCAGGGAGACCACAGTCTGGAGAGCCTGCCGGGCGGCCGGCAGCTTTTGGACGTGGGGCAGTCCCTGATGGAAATTAAGGTGGCCGGCGCCATGCCGCTCTGGCTGGTTGACATTTTAAATGAGGCCAACATTCGAAAGACCTCATTTTCCAAATACGGAAAGGCATACAGCATTTTGTTGGAAGAGACGCTGTATCCGCACACGGTCGGCGTGCGGCACGCGCTGTCGGCGTAATACTATTGGAGGCATCAAACATGGAAACATTTTTCGGAAGCGTTCTGCCCAGCACCGGCGTGACGGTGGGGAGTTTCCTGATCTGTCTGGCCACCGCCCTGGTTCTGGGCGGACTTCTGGCCTGGATCTACACCTTCCGTTCTTCCTATACCAAAAGCTTTGTCGGCACGCTGTTCATGCTTCCGGCGGTCGTCTGTATCGTCATCATGATGGTCAGTGGAAGCCTGGGCGCCGGAATTGCGGTGGCCGGTACCTTCTCTCTGGTCCGGTTTCGGTCCGTTCCCGGCACGGCACGGGAGATCGGTTCAATCTTCCTGACCATGGCCGTGGGTCTGGCCTGTGGCATGGGCTATCTGGCGTTTGCCGCCATCTTCACCCTGATTATGGGCATGTTCCAACTCCTGTTCCGGCTGTCGACCTTTGGCGAGGACAAATATGCCGAGCGGAAGAAGACGCTCCAGATCACCGTTCCGGAAGACCTGGACTATGCGCACCTGTTTGATGACATCTTTGAACACTTTACGGATGAGGTCCAGTTGATTCGGGTCAAAACTACCAACCTGGGCAGCCTGAACCGGCTGACCTACCACATTACTCTGAAGTCCAATGTGTCTGAAAAAGCCATGATCGATGAACTTCGGATCCGCAATGGAAATCTCGAAATCAGTTCGGTCCTGCAATCCATGAACAGCGGGGAGGCGGTCCTTTGAGCGCTTATCAGGCTAGTATGAAGAAGACACAGAAGATTCTGGCGGTGCTTCTGGCACTGGCACTTGTGGGAATGATGGCGGCCTGTGGCTCGCTCTATTCCTCGACAACCGAAACCACAACGGAAGAAACCGAAAGTACGACAACCGCAGCGGCCACCACGATGGACGTCAGCGAAATGTTTACCGACCGGGATTATGAGGTCGGTTATTCCGATTATGTGACGATCACCTTGGAAGACGGTTCTTCCAGTGCCGACGGCGATGGCGTGACGATCGATGAGGATACCATTACGATCACCGAAGAGGGCACGTATCTTCTGACCGGCGAACTGTCGGACGGGCAAATTATTGTCAACGTCGACGACACGGAAAAGGTCCAGCTGGTGCTCGACAACGCGTCGATCACCTCCAGTGAGAGCGCGGCGATCTATGTTCAGGAGGCGGATAAGGTTTTCCTGACCACAGCCAAGGGCTCCACCAACACGGTCCAGTCTACTGCCGAATTTACCGAGGCGGATGAGGAGACCGGGGACAACGTGGACGGCGCCATCTTCTCCACGGCCACACTGACCATGAACGGCAACGGCACTCTGATCGTGGAGAGCGATAACGGTCACGGTGTGGTGTCCAAAGATGACCTGAAAATCACCAGCGGCACCTATGAGATCACCGCAGCCAAAAAGGGCTTGTCCGGCAAGGACAGTGTCCGGATCGCGGACGGCACGATTACGATTACGTCCGGCAAGACCGGCATTCACTCCAGCAACAACGAAGACGACGACAAAGGATTCGTTTATATAAAAGGTGGTACGATCACCATTTCGGCCGGCAACGACGGTGTCCATGCGGAGCGCGCTCTGCTGATCACCGGCGGCACCATTACAGTGACCGAAAGCAATGAAGGTCTGGAAGGAGCCACCATTGAAATCACTGGCGGCACGATGGATATTACCGCATCGGATGACGGCCTGAACGCCAGCGGCGTGAGCACGGAATCCGAAGACGACACCACGGACAGTGGCTCGGACGGCTTCATGAACGACTTCATGGCCGGCGGCGGAATGGACGAATACGACGACACCGCCAACCTGATTATTTCCGGCGGTGAACTGTATGTCGATGCCGGAGGAGACGGTCTGGACTCCAACGGAAACCTGACCATGTCCGGTGGAACCGTCTATGTGGATGGTCCGACCTACGGCGGTGACGGCGCCCTGGATGTGGCCGGCACGGCCAACATCACCGGTGGCACGGCCGTCCTGGTCGGCTCGGTCGGGATGGACACCAACTTCAGTGACGAATCCACCCAATGCTCCATTCTGGTCCAGCTGGACAGCGAGCAGGAAGCTGGCACGACGATCACGCTGACCGACAGTGACGGCAACGTAGTACTGGAATATACTCCGCAGAAACAGTACCAGTCGATCGTCATCAGTACCGCAGATCTGGAGACCGGCGAAACCTATACCCTGACCGCCGGGGAGGAGACCGAGACCATTGAACTGACCGATACCATTTACGGAACCGGCACAGAAATGGGCGGTGGACCGATGGGCGGCGGCCCCCATTAACCCAAAATAAACCAAACACCCGGACTTCGTAAGAGGCCCGGGTGTTTTTATCAAATAAGCCAGTTTGATTAATGCTATGCCTATTTTGTCACATTTATAATAAATGTGACCATGTATGTGGTTTGGATTGACACTCTTCATGGAAGGAGAAGTAAAAAATGAAAAAAGCTTCGAAGCGGGTACTGGCCGTTGTGCTGGCACTCGTCATGATGCTGTCCGTTCTGAGCGTAGCCGCGGTTGCGGCGCGTCCGGAAACGGTGAAGCAGTATCCCAAGTACGTCTCTCTCGGGGACAGTGTCGGCTCCGGCTTTGGCCAGCCCGACTACAACAAGTATGGCAAAATGCTCTGCGACGAAGTCCTGATGAAACGCATCGACGGCAGTTATCCGGACCTGGTCGGGGACTATGTCGGCTCCCAGGGAGATGACATGACCATGCTCAACATCCCGGGTTTCACGGCTGCGGCCCTGCGTTATGAGCTGGACGACAGTTTCACGATGAACGAGTGGGAGACCTATGAACTCTCCAACTTCACGTTTGGCGTCTACGGTGCCGACGACCTGACGGCCTGGCGGCCGCTGTTCCGCAACGCGATTGCCAACGCGGACCTGGTCACCCTCGACATCGGTCTGAATGACACCTGGTATGCCACCATTGCTCTGGTCTACTACATCGCTGACCAGGGAAGCCTTGGCCCGTTTGATCCGCGCGGTACCCTGGAAGAGGAACTGGCTACGTACGGCACCTGGGGAACGGTCGTCCGCAACGCCATGTACTTTGTGGCGTCCTGGGCGGAGAACCCGCTCCAGTGGGCGAACTTCATCAGCCTCTGGATCGAATGCATGCTTCCGTACTTCACCATCTATGCGGAGCACTACGAAGCCATCGTTACGAAGATCTTCGAACTCAATCCGGACGTCACGGTCGTGGCACCTGGTATCGTCAACCCGTTCAAGTACATGTCCTTTGTACCAGGTTATTATGATTCTACCAAGGTCACGCTGTACACCGGCGGACCGACCAAAGTCACGCTCCCGTTCGTGGGGGACATCATTGTTCCGGACGAAGTCAACATTGCTCCGGGTCTGGCCTCTGTTGCCGGCGGCATTTATGACCTTGCCTACACCCCGTCCAGAAAGTATTACGTCAACCAGTATCCGGGACAGTACTACTATGTGGATTGCTCGGATGCCGAACTGATGGGCAAGAGCTGGACCATCCCGCTCTATGAGAACTCCACGCTGGACGAAAGCGGCTTCAACCCGCATCCGACCACGGCCGGTCACAAGTACATTGCCAAGCAGATCGTCAGCGTCCTGCCGCAGGACTACACCCGTCCCGCAAAACTGACCAAGGGCAGCGAAGGCTGGGGCGTCTACAACGATGACGGCACCGTCGACGAGTCCTATACCGGTTTCGGCAAAGGCTCCAAGTACACCTACTACGTCAAAAACGGTCTGATGCAGAGCAACTACAGCGGCATCGTCAAGCTGGGCAGCAATAAGTACTACATCAAGAATGGCCGCTGGATGAATACTTACAGCGGAACCATCACCAGCAAATCCAAAGTCTACACCATCCGTAATGGCGTAGTGGTAAGAACCACAAACCGCTAAAACCCAATAAAGCAAAAGAACTCCGGGAAACCGGAGTTCTTTTTGTTTTTTTGGTCGAGGCGACAGGATTCGAACCTGCGGCCCTCTGGTCCCAAACCAGATGCGATACCAAACTTCGCCACGCCTCGATTTATTGCGAGTTGTATTATAACAAACGGGTTTGGGGGTGTCAATGAAGCCACTTTCCGTTGCCTTGGCAGGGGAAAGGTGCTAAAATTTAGGACAGCGCATTTTTGAAAAAATGGATCACTGAGGTGACAACATGAAACGAACCAGCGGCATTTTAATGCCTTTGACGTCCCTGCCGTCCAAGTACGGGATCGGGACCCTGGGAAAGGCGGCCTATGAGTTTGCCGACTTTCTGGCGGATGCCGGCCAGATCTACTGGCAGGTCCTGCCGCTCAACCCCACCGGTCTGGGGGACAGCCCTTATTCCACCTTCTCCACGTTTGCGGGCAACCCGATTCTGATCGATTTGGAACTGCTCATGGAGGACGGCCTTCTGACGAAGGACTATGTGGAAAGCTTTGACTGGGGATCGGACCCCGCCCAGGTCGATTACGTCAAGGTGCGGGAGAACCGCCGGACGGTCCTGAAGACGGCCTATGAAAACGGGTTCGAGCGGGACAAAGAGAAGGTTTTAAAGTTTGTGTCCGACCACCACTGGGTGCCGGACTATTCGCTGTTCATGGCCCTGCGCCGCCATTTCGGAGAGACCTCTTGGATGGACTGGCCGGACGAGGACATCCGCATGCGGAACCCGGAGGCCATGCAGCACTACCATGAGCTGCTGAAAGACGAGATCCAGCTGCAGATTTATGTCCAGTATCTGTTCTTCCGGCAGTGGAACATTCTGCACGACTACCTGAAGGAAAAGCGCATCAGCATGATCGGGGACCTGCCGATTTATGTGGCACTGGACTCGGCGGATGCCTGGTGCGAATCCCAGTTCTTCCAACTGGACGAAAAGCATGTACCAAAGGCCGTGGCGGGAGTTCCGCCGGACTACTTCTCCGAAGAGGGACAGCTCTGGGGCAACCCGCTTTACGACTGGGTGGCCATGCGCGCGGACGGCTACGGCTGGGGGATCCGCCGCGTGGGGGGCGCGTCCAAACTGTTTGACGTCATCCGGATCGACCACTTCCGGGCCTTTTCCAGTTACTGGGCGGTGCCGTATGGTGCCGAATCCGCCCGCACCGGCGAATGGCGCCCCGGCCCCGGCATGGACCTGGTCAAGGTCCTGCGGGACTGGTTCTATAACACCGACTTTATTGCCGAAGACCTCGGCATCCTGACGCCGGACGTGGAGCAATTGCTCCGGGACTCCGGCTTCCCGGGCATGACCGTCCTGGAATTTGCGTTTTCTCCGGACATGTCGTCCCGGTATCTGCCGCACTACTGCATTGAAAATTCGGTCTGTTATGTGGGCACTCATGACAACGACACGGCCCTGGGCTGGTTCCAGGATCCGGCCGTGGATGAGGAGAGCAAGCAATTTGCCCGGGACTACCTGGGAATCACCGACGACTCAGAGGCTCCGCTGGCGTTTATCCGCGGCGGCATGGGTTCCCCGGCGGCCACCTTTATTGCTCAGATGCAGGACTGGCTGGGCCTGGGGACCGAGGCGCGGATGAACATCCCCGGCAAGGCGCTCGGCAACTGGAAATGGCGGATGCTGCCCGGCGCGGCCACGCCGGAACTGGCCGAAACCATTCTGCATTATTCCAAAATGTTCGGAAGAGCCCTGGAACGGCCGAAAAATTGACCATGTTCCCCGACAGAAAAAGCGGGTTTTGTAGTCATTTTGACAGTTTAAATTTTCCGCGAACCCTTGCGGTTGAACCAGATTTTTCTGTATGTTATAATTCGCACTGGCAAAATATATATTTTATATTTTTATTTTCACACTGGAGGTATTGCTTTATGGCAAAGAAGTACGTTTACCTGTTCAGCGAGGGTAACGCCAACATGCGCGAAATCCTCGGCGGAAAGGGTGCCAACCTTGCCGAAATGACCAACCTTGGTCTTCCGGTTCCGCAGGGTTTCACCATCTCGACCGAAGCCTGCACTCAGTACTATGAGGATGGCCGTCAGATCAACGATGATATCCAGAAGGAGATCATGGAATACGTCACCAAGCTGGAAGAGATCACCGGCAAAAAGTTCGGCGACAAACAGAATCCGCTGCTCGTCTCCGTCCGTTCCGGTGCCCGCGCTTCCATGCCCGGCATGATGGACACCATCCTGAACCTGGGTCTCAACGAAGACGTGGTCGAAGCGATTGCTGAAATGTCCAACAACCCGCGCTGGGCCTGGGACTGCTATCGCCGTTTCATCCAGATGTACTCGGACGTCGTCATGGAAGTCGGCAAGAAGTACTTCGAGCAGCTCATCGACGAGATGAAGGAAGCCAAAGGCGTGACTCAGGACGTCGAACTCGACGCTGAGGACCTCAAGAAGCTTGCCTTCCAGTTCAAAGAAGAATACAAGAACAAGATCGGCGAAGATTTCCCGACCGACCCGGTCGAGCAGCTGATGGGCGCCATCAAGGCCGTGTTCCGTTCCTGGGACAACCCGCGCGCCAA
>Ga0181612_128438_pt1 | contig 52445 bp, 39 predicted proteins | sample HoacroProtozoa21_FD_119630 | JGI IMG/M metagenome (GOLD analysis project Ga0181612, IMG submission 119630) | Hoatzin crop microbial communities from Cojedes, Venezuel. Combined Assembly of Gp0051906, Gp0051904, Gp0051908
ATAAAGATAATGATAAAAATAAACATCATCGAAGATGATGAAATAGATAGAGATAAAAGAAAAAATATATTCTCGACTGCGTCGTCGAATATATTAAAAAGAATTTCCGCCGTCGCATCCGAGGATTTTTATTTTGAGAGACAAAGACAAAATATTTGCATGAGTGTATTTGCTCCTGCCGGGAAAGATAGCCGCGGTGGTGATGCAATATGCCGACAGGCAGGACGTGCCTTGTCTGGAGGCGCTGGAACGGTGTTATGCGTCTGAGACCTACAAGAAGTTGGAACAGGAATCTGCCAAATACTGGCATTTGGGGCCTGGGCCCGTTATGAGGATTTTTGCGGTTGTTGCTGATTTTTCACTTCCCCTTGCAACTTTTTCGGACTTGCTGACGTCTATACGGAAAACAGCGTGAGAAATGAGTATGAAGAAAAGTTTTTTTGTAAGCATACCGGCGGGCCTGGTCATGGGCGGAATCGGTATGGTAATCGCAGTATTGCTGCTCAGCGGATGTTCCAATTGCGCGGTCGGCCAGAAAGTCGGCAATAAGTTTAAAGGCATTGCGCCGGGCAAGACTACGACCAGGAAAGTGTATGACAGTCTGGACGCCTTTGACGCCGTGACCTTCTCCAGTGTGGGGCAGGTACTGGTGCGGCAGAAGGCGGATACCTACTCGGTGAGCGTGGAGGGCCCCGACAATTACGTGCCGCTCTACGAGGTGAAGTCCAAGGACGGCGAACTGACGATATCGGTTCCTGACAACGTCCGCCTGAAGGACGCCTCCGACATGCGCATCATCGTGGAGGTGCCGACGGTCAGCCGGTTGGTGAACGAGGGCGTGGGCCGGCTTCTCTCGGCCCGTCTCGACGTACCGCGCCTCCAACTGGTCAACGGGGGCGTCGGCGCCGTGGTCATCAGGAATCTGAAGGCAGGCAGTCTGGAGGCCGACAATGAGGGCGTGGGCCAAATCGAACTGACCGGCGAGGCCGATACGGTGAAGTATGTCAATGAGGGCGTAGGCAAAATCGACGCCCTTTTGCTCAAAGGCAAATCCGTCACGGCGCGCAATGAGGGTGTGGGCGCCATCAGTCTGTCGGTGTCTGAGAGTCTGCGTGCCAAGAACGAGGGCGTGGGCAACATCCGCTATGCCGGAGCGCCAAGTGACGTCAAAATTTCCAGCGACGGCATCGGTCGCGTCAAACAGGTGAAATAATCTCTTTTTTGAATAATATTTGCCCCAAACAGTTGCGTATATGAATTAAAATTCATAAATTTGCAAAAATTTGGGGAAATCGCGCCCTGTACGACGGTTTCGTGCGGGCGCTTTCCTGTTTGTTTAACGTAATAGACCAAGCAAGATGTTAGATGTAAAAGCTACTTTAGCCGGTGCGGAAGAGCGCATGGAGATGGCAGCAATGTTCTTGGAAGAATCGTTGGCCCGCGTCCGTGCAGGAAGAGCCAATGTCGCCATATTGGACGGAGTGAGGGTCAATTCCTACGGTTCGATGGTGCCGCTCAATCAGGTGGCCAACGTGACGGTGCCCGACGCCCGCACGATTGCCATCCGGCCATGGGACAAGAAGGCCATCCGTGACATTGAGAAGGCCATCATGGATTCCGATGTGGGCATTACGCCCGAGAACAACGGCGAGGTGATTCGCCTGGGCATCCCGCAGCCCACCGAGGAGCGCCGCAAGGACCTGGTGAAGCAATGCAACAAAATCGGCGAGAAGGCCAAGGTGGAGGTGCGCAACGTGCGCGGCGAAATCAAGGACAAGCTCAAGAAGGCCATCAAGGACGGACTTTCCGAGGACAACGAGAAGGACGCCGAAGAGAGTTTGCAGAAGATACACGACAAATACATTAAAAAAATTGACGAACTGCTTGCCGACAAGACCAAGGAGATCATGACGGTCTAAGCGCAAGCGATAACGGTAAAAATGATGAAGCGATTGATGTTTCGTGCGCTGATGTTGTGCGGTATGCTCGGCATCAGTATGAGTGTGGCGGCCGTTCCCGCCAAGAGAGACACGTTGACCGTCAACCAGAGTGACGGTACCCGGCTCCGAATCAGTCTCAGGGGCGATGAGTTCGCCCACGGTTTCCAGACCCTCGACGGTCTGCGCGTGGCGCAGGGTGTCGACGGTGATTACTATTACCGCACGGCGGCCGGTCTGTCGGCTGTCCGGGCACACGAACCGGAAGCGCGCGGCGCTGAGGAACAGGCCTTTATCGCCTCTTCCCGGGAGAGTCTGAATATCAATAAACAGTTGAACAAGGTCCGCAGCGTCACGGCGCGCCGGGCCCGTGCCGCGAGGAAAGTCTCCCAGGTGCCGAGTTCGGGAACGCCCAAGGTGCCGATTCTCCTCGTGCAGTACAAGGACGTGAAGATGGTGCACGACCTGGCCGATTTCCAGGAGCATTACATGACGGGCGACTCCAGCGCTTACCGCTATTTCGTCGACCAGTCGGACGGTGCTTACAAGCCGCAATTCGAGACGCACGGCATCTATACGCTGAGCCAGAAGCGCGCTTATTACGGCGGTAATGACAGCGAGGGCAACGACTCGCTGGTGGCCGCGCTGGTGGGCGAGGCCGTGGATCTGGCCGCAGCCGCCGGTGTGGATTTCTCCCAGTACGACAACGACGGTGACGGCGAATGTGACGTGGTCATCGTGGTGTATGCCGGCGCCGGCGAGGCGCAGGGCGCCGACGCCAACACCATCTGGCCCTGCCAGTGGAACCTGACGGCGGGTGAGTATTATGGCGACGGTGACGGTCCCCGCACCTACAACAACACCACGATAGACAAGTTTGCCGTGTTTAACGAAAACCGCGGCCGCCGCGAGAGCAAGAATTCCAAGCTCGACGGTATCGGTACGTTCTGTCACGAGTTCAGCCACTGTCTGGACCTGCCTGACTTCTACCCCACCACTGATGAGGCCCAGAAGAAATACTACGGTATGGGTTCCTGGTCGCTCATGGACTACGGCTGCTACAACAACGACGGTGACACGCCCATCGGATACAGTGCCTACGAGAAGAATTTCATGGGTTGGCTCGACCTGACTGACCCGACGGAGAATACGGTGTATACGCTCTCGCCGCTCAACGGCGGAGAGAAGTCGGGCGATGCCGTGAAAATCGTGAGCGACGTCAACAGCAACGAATATTTCATCCTGGAAAACCGCGCCCGCAAGGGTTGGGACGGCTACATCGCCGACGAGGGCCTGCTTGTCCATCACTATTCTTACGATGACGAGAGCTGGTATTACAACACCATCAACAACAACGAGGTGCAGTTGGCCACCATCCTGCCGGCCGACGGCAAGACGTCGGAAAAGACGGAGGATGCCGACTGCTATCCCTACGAGGGCAATGATTCCATCACCGACAATTCCAAACCGGCCACGGTGCTTTACCTCAACGAGAACGGCACCGCCACGGGCAATGCCGGATATCTCGGCAAACCGGTGACTGAAATCACCATGGGAAGCAACGGCGACGTGTCGTTCTGGTACATGAAGAAAGTGACCACCGGTATCCAACTGGTGCCGTCGGTAGAGACCGGGGCCGCTACGGAGGAATACTACGACCTGCAGGGCCGCAAGATTGCCCGTCCCGTCCGCGGCGTGTACATCACCCGCGGCAAGAAGGTACTGATAAAGTAGTGCCGCATGAAGGGACTGGTCATCAAGAACACGGGCAGTTGGTACACGATTCGCACGGACGACGGACAGACCATTCAGAGTAAAATCAAGGGCAACTTCCGTCTGAAAGGCATCCGCAGTACCAATCCCGTGGCCGTGGGCGACCGTGTCAGTCTGGTGACCAACCGGGAAGGCACGGCGTTCATCACCGACATTGAGGACCGCCGCAACTACATTATCCGCAAGTCGGCCAACCTGTCCAAGCAGAGTCATATCCTGGCGGCCAACGTCGACCAGGTGTTTCTGGTGGTCACGGTGAATTATCCCCAGACCAGCACCACCTTCATTGACCGTTTTCTGGCTTCGGCCGAGGCCTACCGCGTACCGGTATGCCTGATATTCAACAAGACCGACTTGCTTAACGATGAGGAGCGTCATTATCAGGAAATGATGATGACGCTCTATGATAATATAGGCTATACCTGTCGGGCCATCTCCGCGGAAAGCGGTGACGGCGTGGACGCGCTCCGGCCGCTGTGGAAAGACAAGATTACGCTGCTCAGCGGCAACAGCGGCGTGGGGAAATCCACGCTCATCAACCGGATTCTGCCCGACGCGCACTTGCGGACGGCGGCCATTTCTGACGCCCACAACAAGGGGATGCACACCACGACGTTCAGTGAGATGCTGGAACTGCCCGACGGCGGATGGCTTATCGACACGCCGGGCATCAAGGGGTTCGGCACCTTCGACATGGAACCCGAGGAGCTCTCCGGTTATTTCCGCGACATCTTCCATTTCTCCAAACAGTGCCGTTTCAGTAATTGCACCCACACCCACGAACCGGGTTGTGCGGTCATCGAGGCCGTGGAGCATCACTACATCGCCGCTTCCCGCTACCAGAGTTATTTGAGCATGCTCGAAGACAAGGACGAAAACAAATATCGCCAGGCCTACTGACCCCGCCTTCCGGTCGTACCGCCTCTTTCTGACGGTTGTTCCCGGTGTGGCGGCATGGCGGCATGGCTTAGACGGATTTTCTCCTGATAACGAATCAATGAAGAAACGACAAGCGATATATTATTATATAATAGGTGTACTGCTGTTTTCCTCCTGCGGATACGGTCCGCGGGCCGGAAGGATGCGGGCGCGCCTTCTTTATGCTGATTCGCTCAACCGAGCCTTCATCCCGATGGACACGCTCGATGACATGCCCGCGGTCGCGGCCTACTTCAACCGTTACGGGCGGCGGGGGGATAAAATCACGGCCAACTACCTGGCCGGGTGTGTCTTTCGCGATAAGGGCGACGCGCCCCGCGCCCTGAAATATTATCGGGACGCCGTGGCCTTGGCCGACACCGCTTCCGCCAGTTGCGACTTTAGCCAGTTGGCCCGCATCTACGGACAGATGGGAATACTGTTTCACCAGCAGCGCTCTCCAAGGCATGAACTGCAGGCAGACTCGCTTTCCTACGATTATGCGGTGAAAGCCCGCGACACATTGTTTGCCCTGTTCGCTTACCGCGACTTTGCCGCCCCTTATTATTTTATGGGAGATGACGACAAAGCCCTGGACATTACCTTGGAGGCGCACCGGCGCTTTCTCCGGTACGGTTACAGGGAGTATGCCGCGTCATGTCTGGCCTACGCCGTATCCGTCCATCTGCATCGTCATCAATACGCCGAGGCCAGGACATACATGGATGAGTATATCCGATATTCTGGTTTTTTCAATGCCGAGGGTGACATCGATTCATCCCATATCCAGTTTTACGGTAACATCGGACAATATTATGAGGGCATTCACAAGACCGACTCCGCCTTGTATTATTACCGGAAATTACAGCAAAAAGCCTCTTCACCGGACGCACAGGTGATGGTTTGCCGCGGACTGATGTCCGTATATCAACAGAAGCATACGACAGATTCCGTGGTCAAATACGCGTTGCTCCTGGAACAGGCCAATGATTCCGCGATGCTGCAACACGCTTCAGATGAAATCATCCGCATGCAGTCGCTGTACAATTATGAGGAAAACCGGCGGGAGGCGCAGCAGAAGGCGGCCAAAGCCAGGCGATACCAGATGACGCTTTGGGGAACGCTGGGTTTGGCGTGCCTGTCCGGCCTGTTCATCTGTTTGTATATTAAGCGCAGGACCAAAATGCAGCAAGAGGCTCTTGCCCGGTCTAATCAGCAATATCTGACCACGCTTTCCCAATACCGTCAGGCCCGAAAGGACTTGAAAACGCTTCAAGACAGTACTGACCGCTACATCCGTAAAAAGGAAACTGAAGTCCGGGCCCTGGAGGAAAGACTCAACGCCTACGATGAAATCCACGAAATAGCGAAAGAGGACGTAAGCGATGATGCCGACATCGTCCGTGAATTTCACCGTATGGCCACCACACTCAAAATGGCGGAAAGTGAAGACTGGATGCTATTGGAGAGTTATATGGATGTGGAATATCCGGAATTCGCCCGACTACTTAACCGTAAAAAACTGAGCAACGTGGAGAATCGTGTCGCGCGCCTGATTCGTCTCTGTTTTATCTCATCCGAAATACTGGTGCTGTTGGGCATATCCAAATCCCGACTGTCGAACATTCGGGCCAGTATCAACAAAAAACTGTTCCATGTGGCAGGAACTTCCCGCTTGGATTACAGAATCCGCCAAATGTAATGGTAGCGTGAACTTGTGAACTTTTTAGCGTATCACTCTATAAATCAGGGAATTGCAAACTATGCTTCTGCATAAAATCTGAAAAATAAAACAAAAACTTCTTGCCAAGGTTAGGCTATTGTCATAAATTTGTAATCAATTATAGGATAAGATTATGACTAAACACCTAACCAAATTGTTCTTTTTATTTGTTTTATCATTATTGATGTCCATCCCAAACAACGTATTTGCTGACGGGAATGACGTTGTTAAAGTTTATCTTTATAGTAATGATGATCCTTATAGCAATGTTCATGGAAAACCTCGTATGCCAAAGCGTCTTCCCGTACTGTATCTTACAGGCCATACGTTAAAATTCAGCGTTTCCTCATGTGATTGTCATATCACGCTAATCTCTGTAAATGATGACAAAATAGAATATGAAGGTATTGTATTATCAGGAGAAACAAGTCACGTATTACCCTCGAATTTGAGTGGAACATTCCGCATCGTATGGGGAGAGTGCAATGATGAGTATTACGGAGAGATTGAAATATAAAAACATTATTCAGATGAAATACTTCTGTCTTAGTCTTCTTTTAACGATTTGTGTTATTCCGGTATTATCACAAAGTAAGGTGGGTTACACTTACGATGCGGCAGGCAATCGAATCAAACGAGAGATGATAGTTGAAAAAGCAAACCAGTCTATATCCGATTTCTTTATGAACGGCCATGAATCCTTGCAGGCAAATAATAAGTATCATGTAAAGTTTTCGCTGAATCCATCGGACGATTTATTACAAGTAACCGTTGAAGGTTATGATCCCTCAGATGGCGGCTCAGTCACTTTATATTCCACTCAAGGAACGCTTCTCTATAAAAATAAAATTGTTTCAAATACTTTCACTCTCCGGATGAACAGTTATCCCGATGGGGTATATATTATAAGGATAACGATAAATGAGATTTCTGATACGTGGAAAATTACAAAACAATGAGAGAGACTTTCTGTTTTAAAGTTGCTTTTGTGCTGTTGTTGACACAAGCTTTGCCAATTTTTGCAGATGAAGAAAATACCACTGCACAGGAGGCGAACGCCGTCTTGACAACGACACAAAAAATATACGATGTCGGAACAATTGAAGGCACTTTTCAAGTGAGTGAGACAGGTGCTGCGACATATCAAGTGGATTTGGACATGCCTGATGGTGGCCGGTTGATGCCCAAGATAGGCATTAACTACAACAGCCAGGTGGGCAACGGGCTTGTGGGTTATGGTTTCAATATTACGGGTATCTCATGTATCACGAGAGGCAGTAAGGATTTGTATCATGATAATGTTCAACAAGGCCCGAAGTATAACACGTCAGACGCCTTGTTTCTTGACGGCAAACGTCTCTTGCTTCAATCAGGAACGGAAGGTACGGACGGTGCAGTATACGCACCGGAGGGAGACCCCTATACGAAAGTTAACTTACATGGCAATTCCGACCAGACAAGCAGTTGGTTTGAAATTGTAACGGCGGATGGTGTCACAAGTCAATATTCCTATCGTCTGACATTTACAAACAGGAAAGGCATTTCATGTGTGGCTGCTTGGTACATTTCCAACCAGGAGGATGCGTATACGAATTACATTAACTATAATTACGCAACGTCTAATTTCACAGTTAGGCCAACGAAAATAATCTATGGTATCAACAAAACAAAATCTCGGGATATTTACAATACGGTATCGTTCTCGTACTCGACACTGACTTCAACAGCCAAACTCTTTGCCATAGGAGATCAACAGGGAAAAATAGATGTCAAGTTGTCGGGTGTTACAACTGCCACAAATGGTAAGACATACCGTACCTATAGTTTTTTCTATAATGAATACAGTGACGGATGCCAAGATAAGTTTTCCCGCCTTACGGAAATTAAGGTAACCAACGGCAATAAGAAAAGTCTTTCTCCGATTACTGTACAATGGAATTATCTTCCTGCGGTAGATTTGCAATCAACAGAATCAAATGTATCTACGGATTTAGGATACTCGACACATACGGAGGAATCCAAAACCTTCAATGCTGTAGATATAAATAATGACGGTATCAGTGATATTATTCGATTCGCTCCAGTGAAGAATGCGGTAACTGCGCAAATCAACGAGTTGTACAACGCTCTATACATCGCACTTTCCAAGAAAGACAAGAGCGGTAAAGTATCTTATACTTATTTACCGGAAATCAGATTGCCATCTACTTTAAGTCTGGACGATTTTGAACATTCTGTTGAAAACCTTCAGATACTGGATTTTGACGGAGACGGATACAATGACCTTTTGTTGGAGGAAAAATATTCATTTTTGGATATAGATTACTTGGAGATTAATATATTAAGTGGGAAATCCTTATCGAATCAGTCGTCTCAAACCTATCGGATACGTAGGCTCCTGGAGAACGAAGAAGAGGTACCTTTATTACTGGCTTTTGACACGAACGGCAACGGACGTGATGACGTCGTTTTTATTAAAAAGATAAAAAATAATGGCTACTATCCCGGTGCCGTACTAAAATACAAAGGCGAGGAAATCGACACAACCGAAATAAAATTTACTTTTGACGAAACGCCGCAAAAGTTGTTTTCCGGAGATTATAACAGTGATGGCTTAACAGATATTCTTGTATTATTTGGAAGCGGATATAAAATATACTTTAATAATGGTGGTGCTGAAGATGATGTCAGATTCTCAGAGGATAATGTGTATGCCGGTATCTCTCTGGCCAATTACCATCGTGTCGAACAGGGCGATTTTGATGGTGACGGCCGCATCGATTTCCTTTATTATGTACAAGACAATGACTTCAATGTCGCCATCAATAACGGTGACGGCTCATTCACACTAAAAGAAAAAGCGTTTACATTGTCGGATGTAAGTAACCATGGTACGACAAAGGATGACGATCGGTTTACAATTCTAGTATATGATTTGGACCATGACGGTCTTTCGGATATTTTCATCAGTAAGGCCTGCTATAAACATCATGGCGGCATTAGCGGCAAAAATGTCTATGTGGATACGCGTGTCAAGTGGCTGTGCGCCGAAAAGGATACGTTTAAAGTGGTTAAAGAAGTCATCACTTATGATGAGGCTGATGCCGAACCAGGTCATCTTTTCCTCGGTGATTTCGATGGTGACGGCTGTTATGAACTAGCCAATTACGGCAGCGACTTTCTTAATGTGGATTCTGGAAATAAAGAAGTCGTCCACATATACAAGACGATAAAACAGCCATCCCCCTCCGGTAATGTATATTGTATTATAGACGGTTTGGACCGTTCTACATATGTATCATATAAGTATTGTACCGATCCGACTGTCTATACAAGAGGTTCGGAAAGTGAATCGTATCCTGTAAATACATATACATTACCCATCCCGGTAGTTGCGATGAGCAGCATTTCCGGTTCAGGCTCATCTCAAGTGACAGATTATACCTACGGTGATTTAAGAATTCATCTTGCGGGAAAGGGGCTGCTTGGATTCTCGTCGGCCACTTCTGCCAATAAAACACTTGGACTTACAACGTCGAGAACAATAACGCAATGGGATGATACCCGTTGGCTGCCGTCTGAGATTGTTACAACTTCCGTTATGGACAGTTGCACGGCCGTGACTACCACAACCTGTACGATAAAAAATACGGGAGAGAACAACTATTTCGCCTATCCGTCCTCATCTGTGAATACAGACTATGACGGCAATGAAACGACGACATTGACAGAATATGACATTGCCAAAGGTGTAGTAACCCGTCAGAGAATAAACTATGATGGCGATGGGATGTTCAGACAAACCGAGTATACCGATTATATGTCAAAAGGCAACAGGTGGGTACCCGGCAGTGTCATCAAGTCTCAGAAACATGCGGATGATGCGGCGGAGTTCTCCCTTACCACGTCATATACCTATGATGACAAGGGCAACGTGTTGACCACAACGGAGCGTGACGGGAGTACGATGCCGCTCACAACTACCCGCACGTATGACACATACGGTAATGTCGTGACGTCTTTAACATCAGGAGAAAACGTAGAAGCCAACACGCAAAAATACACCTATGACAATTCCGGGCGATTCCTTGTCAAGAAAGAAGAAACCGCCTCATCTCAAGTTTACACTTTCACTTATGATGATTGGGGTAATGTCTTAACGGAAAACGATGAGACGGACGCCTCAAATATTTTGACTAAAACACACAGTTATGATGGATTTGGCCGTGTGGTGCAAGAAGTGGATGTTTATGGAAACGAGACGGATTATTCCATCGGATGGGGCGATTCGGCTGACAAAAAATTCTATACTCTTTCTACGCCGGAGAACGCTCCTTGGGTAAAAACCTGGTATGACAATCTGGGACGTGAAAGACTGACGGAAACAGTCGGTCCCAAGGGCGTTTCCGTAAAAACAGAAACCACATATAATGCAAAAGGCCAGATTACCAGTAAGCAGAACACAATTGGCAACCTTACTTTGACAGAGACTTTTACTTATGATGGAAGAGGACGCGTCCTGACAGACGTGCTAAGTTCCGGGAAAAACAGTTCTTATTCTTACGCAAATCGCTCAGTGACGGAAACCATTGCAGGTAAGAATTATACAAAGACCGTAGATGCCTGGGGCCATATTACCAGTTCAACAGACCCAATATCATCCGTAATGTTTAAATATGCTTCCTGCGGTAAACCTTTGACGGTGCTGACAGACGACTCCGAGGTTACGATAGAATATGATGATATCGGTCGTAAAATAGGGTCAACAGACCCCGATGCAGGCCGAATCTCCTTCACCTATGCCGCAGATGGGAAGGTGCTGTCTCAGACGGATGCACGTGGCGTTCAGACGAAGAACAGTTATGATACCAAGGGGCGTCTTGTCAAATGTGTCAAGGGAGGCACAACGACGACATATACCTACGGAACGTCCGGTACAGAGAACGGTCGTATGGTTCAGGCATCTTCCGAAGGGAACAGTGCGGCCTATACTTATGACAAATACGGTAATGTCATTACGGAGTCAAGAACGGTAAGCGGACAAGGTTCATACACCTTCGCCATGACCTACGATGCCATAGGCCGTTTGACCAAGAAGACATACCCTTCAGGTCTTGCCGTGGATTACACGTATGATGATTACGGAAATAAGATAAAAACGGCAGCCGACGGTGTGACTGTTTTTTCTTTGGAAGACTATGACGGCCTTGTCACAAAAACATCTTTTGACAGCAATATTTACACGGTGTGTACGTTAGATAAAAAAGGATTTGAGACAAGCAGAACGCTATTGAAGGGCACCTCGACAATGGATAATATGTCCACAACCTATGATACGTCAACGGGCAACTTACTCGGTCGGCAACGGCAAGGTCTGACGGAAGAAACATTTTCCTATGATGATCTTGACCGTCTGATTGTTGCCAACTCGGAATCAGAGGAGTCAATGCGAATGAGCTATGAGACCAACGGCAATATCTGTTTTAAGACAGGTGTGGGAAATTACGCGTATCAGGCGGACGATCATCCTCATGCGGTAACGTCTGTGGATAATACCGAAAACATTGTCTCTACAAGTACGCTGAATACCATATTCAATGACTTGAATCGCATCAAAGTGGTGAATGATGCCTCCACGGGCAGTACAACAACCTTCACATACGGACCTGACCTGCAGCGATGGTACAGTAAGACGATGAAGAACGGCCAGCAGGCAGTCTCAACTGTTTACGCAGGTGATTATGAGGTAATAACGGAAGGCAATGTGACTCGCGAGTTGCATTACTTGGATGGCGGTGCCATCGTTATCCGGCAGGATGGAACCTTTACACCGTATTTGGCTTTTACCGACAGTCAAGGCAGCATACTCTCTATTGTGAATAAGAATGGAGACAAGGTGTTCAATGCTACCTATGATGCCTGGGGACAACAAACCGTCACAACCAACACTATAGGTTTCCGCCGTGGCTACTGCGGACATGAAATGATGCCCGAGTACGGAATAATCAATATGAACGGCAGGTTGTACGACCCTGTACTTGGCCGTTTCTTAAGTCCGGATAAATATGTACAAGCCCCCTACAATAGCCAAAACTACAATCGTTACACCTATTGTTTGAATAATCCGCTGAAATACACAGACCCAAGCGGAGAACTTTTCGGCATCGATGACGCCTTGATAATAGGGGTACTCTCCAATGCTTTTATGGGTGCCGTCTCCTCCAAGATGTGCGGAGAAAATGCGCTGAAGGGCGCTTTGGTCGGAGCGGCATCTTCCATAGCAACATACGGGATAGGACAAGTATTTGGCCATACCATAGGCTCTTTTGGAAATGAACTGCTTCGGGCAGGTGCTCACGGTCTGACAAATGGAGTGGTCAGTTCTCTTCAGGGTGACAAATTCTTTCAGGGGATGATTACGGGCAGTGTCGCATCCATAGCCGGTTCTGCGGTGGGTATGTTGGATTTAAGAAACAACCCATTCCAACGTTTTGCCTCATTCTCTGCTACATCACTTGCCGGAGGCCTGACAAATTGGGCCTTAGGTGGTGAATTCAGCGAAGGATTGAGCATGGGTATGAGAATAGGCGCCTTTAATCATGGCTGGATTACAAACGCTAACGGTGAATTGGTTTATGAACTGGATGAGGTTGAAGTAATAGGGCACCAATATAATTGTTACTCTTTAATGCATTCTGGATTGTCTGTACTAAAAGAAATCAATGACGAAGTTGGTAAATGCAGGGTAGGAACAAATGGTAAAATATATACCCCTAAAAACCGTAAAGGAGATAGAGTGTTTTATGGCAATCAGTATGTAAAAACACGTGCCATAAAAACAATACCAGGTCTTGATAAGTATATAAAAATTTATGCAGCTGCTGAATATACCAATGAATTTACACTTGCATGGGAAAACGACGGCAACAGATTTGGGGAAAATTGTCAAAGACTTACAGCGAGAATAATTGGTCGTGAATGTTTTTCTAAAATAGGTGCAGAAATAGGCTTTTATTGCGGAGTCAAAAGTGGTCTCGGTGTTCTTTCAATTCCACTTGCTGTTCTTGGTGGAATAATAGGAGACTGCATAGGAGGAAATGTGGGAGATGCAATGGGTGATTATATGTTTGATGTGATTTATTATTATAAATAGTTATGGCGTATTTCGTTAATAGAATATATTATTCTTTATATTGCTTTGAAACTTTTACCACAAAAATTATATGGAAGATGTTGAAATGGTTTAAATATGGCTTTGCCTGGTTCATGTGGAACTTAGACCCGTTTGGTAAGTTTCAAGAATATTATGACTCTTTTGATGAATATTATAAAGATACAAATAATGTTTCTTACGTTGAATCATTATACAACGTTTGGAGAGCATCAGGCGAGTTATTTGTCGTGTGCCTTTGTTATTTCTCCGTAATAATACAAACAACGGTTAAGATATTGGGATATAATCCTGTCAAGTTTATTGTTCTTATGAATATTTCTAGTGTATTATCTATAATATTTTGTTATATATTTTCTGATAATAAGGATATGTATTTGTATTATTTTGAGCAATTCCAGGAATGTCCTAAACGGCAAAATCGGAAATGGCACATCATAACGTTCTTTATCGTCGTCATTGGTGCAGTAGCATTTATTAAATTGATATTGCTGCATCCGGTGATTTGATAAAGGCGTTATATTATAGGTGGCGGTCTTAGCGGTTCTGCTTGCGCAAGACCAGGCCGAGGTCGGTGACGCCGGGAAGGAGGTCGCGCCGCATGTCGTGGACGATGCGGACGGTGAGGGAGTCGCCCGTGGAGATACTTAAAGCATGGGGCAGGGGCAGGTCGTATTCCAGAAAATTAATGCCCTGGCCGGAGAGCAGGCCTCTGGCGTCGGTGAGATTCAGCGACAGGGTGTCCGTGCGCGTCCGCTCTGCAGGCGGCAGGGAGTCGCCGGCGGTTTGCCCCGTGGGCGTCAGCGTCTGTCGAACGATGAGGGAAAGGTTGCTCAACGGGTAGGTGCGGTCGATGCGCAGACCGACGGACGGAAGGCATACGGCAGCGGCTTTCGCCGGCGAAAGGGCGAAAGTGACGGTGTCTTCCTTTTCCCATCCGATGTCGGGCATCGTCTTGAAGCGGTCGTATACCCTGCCGTCATGGCAGGCGGTACACAAGAGCATCAAACTTGCCGCCAACCATTTCCTCATGACGGGGTGTTATTATCAGAGGGTTTGGCGGGGCGGGGCGCTTTCGGACGGTCGGCCGGCCGAAAGCCCGGATTGTTGTTCTGCTTCTGCTTTGGCCGGTTTTTCCAACCCTCGTTCCGCTTGTTGTTGGGTTTGCCTTTCTTTTTCTTCTTCGCTTTGTCGAAGCGGCTGATGTCGGCATCGGCCAAGAGGTCGACGGGTGTCTTCACCGTGCCGGCGCCTTCCTCGGAAAGCGATACGGGTTTTTCACCGTTCTTGTTGAGTTCGATGATTTCCCTGGCCCGTTCGGCAGAGATGACCACCGTATTGACGGCCATCCGCTTGTCGGTGGAGTAGGTCACCTGACCGGCCAGGATGTCGCCTTTGAAATAGAAGTAGTCGCCGTCTTGCGTCTGAAGTACGGCGTCCTTGGGCGGCATCCGCTTTCCGGCCTCCATGTAGTCGTCCACCTCATAGTTGAGACAACATTTCAGTTTGGCGCACATGCCCGCCAGTTTTTGAGGATTGAGCGATACGTCCTGAAAGCGGGCTGCGCTCGTACTGACGCTTACGAAGTTTTTCATCCACGTGGCGCAACAGAGTTCACGGCCGCAGGGCCCTGTGCCGCCGATGCGGCCGGCCTCCTGACGCGCGCCGATTTGTTTCATCTCTATGCGCACATGGAAGGCGGCGGCCAAATCCTTGATGAGTTGGCGGAAGTCCACGCGCTCGTCGGCAATGTAATAGAAGATGGCCTTGTTGCCGTCGCCCTGGTATTCCACGTCGCCGATTTTCATGTCCAGACCGAGCCGTTTGGCGATTTGCCGGCTTTCTATCATCGTGTCGTGCTCCCGGCTTTTGGCCTCGCGGTATTTCTCCAGGTCGCCCGCTTTGGCGATGCGGTAAATCCGTTTGATGTCGTCGGCCGATTTCAGGTTGGCCTTCTTGATTTGCATCTTGACGAGCCGGCCCGTCAGCGTCACCACGCCGATGTCGTGGCCGGGCATGGCTTCCACGGCGACGATGTCGCCCTTCTTCAGGTCGAGATGGTTCACATTGTGGTAATAGCCCTTGCGGGTGTTCTTGAATTGCACTTCCACCAGGTCGGTGTCGTCGGCATTGCCCGGAATGTCGGCCAACCAGTCGTAGGTGTTCAGTTGACGGTCTTGCCGGCCGCAACCGCAGGCGCAAAGTCCGCGCGCTCCGGTGTAGGATATCTTGAATGACTTTTTCTTTTCGTCCATATGTCGGGATTATATATATCTGTTGCAGATGATTTATTTCTTGATGAGCAGGATGATGATGTCCATGGCCAGGTCAAAGAAGACGATCTTCGCATTGGCGTTTTGGCCAATGTCGCGGTAAGCCTTCTCCATGATTTCCGAGATGCCGATGACGTTGGCCTCGTTGATGAAGCGGGCGAAATTGCGCGTAAATTGTTCTTCCTGCACCGTCATGTAGTTGAGGTCGCTCTCCTGGAAGTTGCACATAAAACTCTCGCGGACCATTCTCATGGCATAGGCCAGAAAGCGGCGCTGCTTCTCCCTTCCCATGGCGGCGAGGCGCTCGCTCCACGCCTTGAGCGACTTGACATCGCGCTTGTAGGCCTGGCGCATGAGGGTGATGAAGATGTCCAGAAACTCGTGCGACTCACTGTCGGTGTCCAACTGTTCCACGGCTTTGAGCCAATTGCCGCCGGCCACGCGGGCCAGGGAACGGGCCGTCGCTTCGTCGAGTCCTCTCTTCCGGACGAGCGCTTCCTCCATGTCGGCGTCGCTGATGCGCTTGAGCGTCAGGCGCTGCGTCCTGCTGAGGATGGTCTCCAGGATTTTTTCCGGTGCCTCGCTCACCAGGAGAAACAAGGTTTCGGCGGGCGGTTCCTCAAGCAGTTTGAGGAGTTTGTTGGCACTCGTCAGGTTGGTTCTCTCCGGCAACCAGATGATACTGATTTTCCATCCGCCCTGGGATGACTTCAGACTGAGCCGCTGGGCGAGACGGTCGCTCTCCCCTCCGGTGATAATCGCCTGCTGGTTGGCCGCGCCCATGGCCGCCATCCACTGTTCGAAGGTGAAATAAGGGTCGCTCAGGAGCAGTTGACGCCACTCGTTGATGTAATCATCGCTCGTGGGTTGGTACTCGCTACTCATGCCGGGTTGCTTGATGGTGGGGAAAGTGAAGTGCAGGTCGGGGTGGGCCAGACTCCGCGTCATGCCGTTGTCGCCCAAAAGGCGGCAGGCAAAGGCCACGGCCAACGGCAGTTTGCCGCAGCCCTCAGGCCCGGTGAGGAGCATGGCGTGCGGCAACCGGCCTTCCTCGGCGAGGCGGATGAGTTGTCCCTTGACGGTGTCTTGTCCGATGACGTCTTCAAAATTCATGTCAGTTGTCGTAAGATGTTCTCCAACGTGTCAGCGGCCGAAAGCGTGTAGAAGTGAATGTTGCGGATGCCGTGGGCGTACAGGTCGCGGCATTGCGCCACCGTCCACTCGGTGCCGAGACGGGCGGCGTCCTCATCGCTCTTGCACTTGCGGATTTCTCCGGCCAGCGCTTCGGGTATGTCGCAATGGAAGGTCTTGGGCACGACGGTCAGTTGACTGAGTTTCGAGAACGGTTTGATACCCGGAATAATGGGTATGGTAATCCCCATGGCGCGCGCTTTCTCCAGAAAGGCGTAGTATTTCTCATTGTCGTAAAACAGTTGGGTCACCGCATATCCGGCGCCCAAGTCCTGCTTTTCCTTCAGATACCGCATGTCCTGTTCCATGTTGGGGGCCTCCTCATGCTTCTCCGGATAGCAGGCCACGCCGAAAGAGAACGGCCGGCCGGGATGCCTGATGGGCGTGCCGTCGATGAAGAAGCCCTCGTTGAAGCGGTTGACCTGCCGGATGAGTTCCGTGGTGTGGGCGTATCCGTCCTTGGCGGGCATGAAATGCTTGTCCTCGCGTGCCTTGTCGCCGCGGAGCAAGAGGATGTTCTCTATGCCGAGAAATTGCAGGTCGAGCAGTTCGTACTCAATGTCTTCCTTGCTGATGCCGCTGCAGATGATATGGGGAATGACGGGAATGCCGTAGCGGTTTTGAATGGCGGCGGCGATGGCGATGGTCCCCGGACGGCGTCTGACGCGCCGGCGCTCCAGGAGTCCGTTCTCCAGTTCCCGGTAAATGTATTCCGAATGATGGGTGGTGATGTTGATATAGTCCGGTTGGAATTCGCGCAGCCGGTCTATGGTGTTGAACAAGGCTTCGGTACCGCTGCCCTTCAGCGGCGGCAGCAGTTCAAAAGAAAATCGTTTCCGGTCTGTTTCCTGTTGAAAAAAGGTGGAAATATTCATGCGCGTAAAGCCTATTTGGTGGCAAATTTACGAAAAAATAGGGAAATCCTTACGGAAAACGTATTTTATTTAGTTTGAAATCTCTAAAAACCTATAAATATGACACAGAATGAAAAAGGCTCCAAAGCCTATTTGGTCTCCATTGTGATGGTGGCCGTTCTCGGCGGTTTGCTCTTCGGTTACGACACCGCCGTCATCTCGGGAGCGGAAAAAGGTCTGCAGGCCTTCTTCCTCGGTTCCAGTGAATTTGCCTACACCGACGCCTGGCACGGTTTCACTTGCGCCAGCGCCCTTATCGGTTGTATCATCGGCAGCGGTCTGTCCGGTTATCTGGCTTCCAACCTGGGCCGCAAGCGTTCACTGATATTGGCTGGTATCCTCTTCTTCGTATCCGCCTTCGGCAGTATGTTCCCCGAGTTTCTTTTCTTCGAGAAAGGCGTTCCGACGTTCAGTCTGCTGGTCGTTTTCAATATCTACCGCGTCATCGGCGGTGTCGGCGTGGGCCTGGCTTCCGCCATTTGTCCGATGTATATCGGTGAGGTGGCGCCGAGCAACATCCGCGGCATGCTCGTGAGTTGGAACCAGTTTGCCATCATCTTCGGCCAGTTGGTGGTGTATTTTGTCAATTTCCTCATTCTCGGCGAGCACACCAATCCCGTCATTGAGTCGATCGGCAAAGGCATGAACGCCGTGGCCGCAGGCAGTGACCCCTGGACCATCGCCACCGGTTGGCGCTACATGTTCGGTAGTGAAATGGTGCCCGCGGGCCTGTTTGCCATCCTGATTTGTTTCGTGCCCGAGACGCCGCGTTATCTCGTGATGATAGGACAGGACGAGAAAGCCTCCCATATCCTGGAGCGCATCAACGGCTACAGTGCCGCGCAGCAGATTCTGGCCGACATCAAGGGAACGATTACCGAGAAGACCGAAAAACTCTTCTCCTACGGATTCCTCTGTATTTTCATCGGCATCATGCTCAGTGTGTTCCAGCAGGCCGTGGGTATCAACGCCGTGCTGTATTACGCTCCGCGCATCTTCGGCGACATGGGTATGACCAACCCGATGGTGAACACCGTCATCATGGGTATCGTCAATATCACCTTTACCCTCGTGGCCGTGTTTACGGTGGAGAAATGGGGCCGCAAACCCTTGCTCATCTGGGGCAGTATCGGCATGGCCATCGGCGCCTTCGGCGTGGCCCTGACCTTCGGCAACGAGTCGCTCAGTCTCGTCTGCATGCTGTCCATCATGGTATACAGTGCCTCGTTTATGTTCTCCTGGGGCCCGATTTGCTGGGTACTCATCGCGGAAATCTTCCCCAACACCATCCGTGGCAAGGCCGTTGCCATCGCCGTGGCCTTCCAGTGGATATTCAACTGGATTGTCAGTTCTACGTTCGTACCGATGTTCAACATGCACCTCACCGAGGGTGACGACTTCGGCCACTGGTTTACCTACGGTCTGTACGGTCTGATTTGCGTGATTGCCGCCGTCTTCGTCTGGCGTCTCGTCCCCGAAACCAAGGGCAAGACGCTGGAGGACATGAGTAAACTCTGGCGCGGTGAATAGACTGCTCCTTACCGTCTTACTGCTTGCGGGTGTCGGGGCGCTTCACGCCCAGACACCCGACGAGGCGGAAACGTACGAGTTTGCCGCCGAGATGCCTGTGTATGTCGAGCAGCTCAAGCAGGAACTGACTTATCCCCTGGCTTGGGGACATGACGGGGAGACCGACTTCTCCGCCTGGAAGGCCAAAGCCCGCCGGAAAGTGTTCGACTGTATGCTGACGCCGCCCCGTCAGGCGCCGTCGTTCGACATGCGCGTGGTGGCGGAGGAACAGCGCGACGGTTACCGGGCCCGCAAACTGACGTTCCGCATCAATGCCTACAGTAGGGTGACGGCGTATCTGCTCATTCCCGACGGCAAGGGACCGTTCCCCGCAGTCAATGCCTTGCACGACCACGGTGCCCACCTCTTTATCGGCAAGGAAAAGATGATACGGCCGTTTGATACGGATACGGCCGTGGTCAATGACGCCGACCGCTGGGCCGACAATATCTACGAAGGACAGTACCTGGGCGACTGGCTGGCCCGCAACGGATTCGTGGTGTTCTCCACCGATGCGCCCATGTGGGGCGACAGGGGCAGAAAGGAGGGCGTCAACCGCAACAAGTATGACATCATTGCGGGCAACATGATGATGCTGGGGCGTGACTTGAGCGCCTTTATGACTTACGACGACATCGCGTCTACGGATTTCCTGTGTACGCTGCCCGAGGTGGATACCGCGCGGGTCTATGCCGTGGGATGCTCCATGGGCGCCTATCGTACCTGGATGCTCGCCGCGCTGAGCGACAAGGTCAAGGCGGCCGCCTCCGTCTGTTGGATGGTGACGACCGACGCCCAACTCACCACGCGCTTCGGACGCAAGGAGAACGGCGGTTTTGCCAACTGCATTCCGGGTCTTCGCCAGTACCTGGACTATCCCCATATCGCCAGTCTGGCCTGTCCCAAACCGATGTTGTTTATCAATGGAAAGTATGACAAACTGTTTCCCGTGCCCGGTGCGGAGGACGCTTTCCGTGAGATGCGGCAAGTGTGGGAGAGTCAGGGCGCCGGCGACCGCCTTCACACGGAATTGTGGGACATTCCTCATTCTTGCGGCAAGGCCGTCCAACAGCGCGTCCTTGATTTCTTTAAAGGACTGAAATAACAAAATCGCCCGACCTTCCGGCCGGGCGATTTTGTTGATGACGCTTTCTGTCAGTATGCGACCCAACCGAAGGTGTGGGCGCAACCGGGTCCCTTGTGTTCCAGGGCGCGGTCGAGACTCTTGCGGTTTTCTCCGATGCAGCCCACCATGTCCATGATGAAGTCGTCCAGCATGGCGTCAATCATGATGGCGGAGTATTTTTGCGTGCCGCTTACGGGGTCCAGTTCGTACATTTCGGTAATCATGCCGTGGTCGAATACCTCAACCAACTGACTGCTGTGACTGAAATCCTGCGTGTTGCCCATGACCCATTTGCCGTGGGGCATGCCGTCGGCGTCGTAACTGAACACGTAGGTGTGTTGCGGACGCACGAGGACGCAACTGTCGCCCACGATGTTGCCGTGGAGAAAATTGAACACCGTCTCCACCGGTTCTTTACCTTCCTGCGTGAGCACCGACTTGAACGTGCCTTCCAGCAGACCGTCCTGGTAGGTCATTTCCGAATGGAACGTCGTCCCGGTCTGACTGTCGGTGGCGTCGGCGGTCCAGACACCCGTGCGCTTGTCGTTTTCGTAGGCGCCCCTTTCGATGATCTTGCCGCCGGCCGTGGTCTTCTCGTAAGTGTAAGGACCTTGCCATACCTGTTTGCCCTGTTGCTCGAAGTAGCTGTAGGTGGCCGTTCCCGTATCGCCGAGGACACCGCTCTTGCCGGTCTTCAATGTTTGTGCCGTCGCTGTCAGCGTACTGATGCAGACTGCGGCCATGAGAAATAATCTTTTCATTTGTATTTGCAGTTAGATGAATTTATTCGCGTGCAAAGGTAAGGAATTTCAATCAACTGCCAAAGAAATCAACCAAAAGTGTTGGGCCGGTGTAGAATAGGGCTAAAATAAAAAGGCGTGCCGCTGAAGACACGCCTTTTGACTTGTGATCCGCATGGGGCTCGAACCCATGACCCCAACATTAAAAGTGTTGTGCTCTACCAGCTGAGCTAGCGGATCTCTTTCTTTCGGGCTGCAAAGTTAAGTGGTTTTTTTGAATTGACCAAATTATTCCTTTATTTTTTAAAAGGGGTGTGCCAAATTACTTGACACACCCCGACTGAATGAAGAAAATTTACTGATTCGTTTTCCTATTGAATGATTTTGCAGGTTTCGGTGCGGCCGTCGGCGTATTCCTTGCGGATGATGTTGACGCCGCGGCGCGGCGCCTGGAGCCGTTTGCCGTCGACGGTGTACAACCGGATACTGACGGGTGTCTTCCCGTTCAGGCCGACGGTCTTGACGCCATCGGTGCTCTTGGCCAGTCCGGGATCGCTCAGACTGCCGTATTCGTTGGCTGCCTTGACCATCCAGACGGCTTCCTTGTCGTCCACGTCAAAGGCGGTATCGGTGGTGAAGCCCACCACGGAGTCGTTCTTGAAGATGACATAGCACATGGCGTATGACACGGCATCCCAGGTAATCCGACTGTCGTCGAGCGTCACCTCGGGAGCGGCGCACGGTTCCATGAGCAGGGTGGGTTGCCAGGTGTCGTCGCCGCTGAGGACGTTCTTGACGGTGTAGCTGGCGGCTTCCTCATCGGTGAGGTAGTTCTTGGCCGTACCGCGGATGGTGTCGGTACCGCTGACATACCAGTATTCGCTGCGGCGGTAACTCAAGTCCTGCAGACTGCCATCGGCGTTCATCGTGTTGTAATCGGCCCACAGTACGGGCAGACCGCCCATGTGGTCGAACCAACCGGCGGCGGGAATGGTCACTTCTGCCGTGGTGTTGATGAAGACAGTCTTCGGATAAGCGTGCCAGGGACGGCCGAGCCATACGCTGGTCTCACTCGGCACACCGGGCGCCGTGATGGTATTGTTCATGAAGACATAGCCCCACGTGGTCTCAGCGGCGTGGTTGGGCGCCACGATGAAACCGCCGGAGGTGCGGACGATGTTGATGGTACAACTGTCGAAATAGACATTGCCCTGACCGTAGATGAAGTCGACGGCACCCTCGATGAAGCAGTTCTTCGCATAGTGGCGGCAGTTGGCCGTCGTGGTGGTGAGCCAAGTGTCCTGATAACTGCGCATCTTACACTTGTTGAACGCGATGCGGTCGCCCACGCTGTAGAGTGCGAGCGCCTGCGGACCGGCATTGTTGTCCACGCCCCAGGAGTTTTCAAAACTGATGCCTTCGAAGAATCCGTTGGACGCGTTGTCCACCACGGTGGCACCCACGCTCACATGGTATCCACCCGAACCGCTGGTGCGGTTGTCGGTAATGACCACCTGGTCGCTGCTCTGACCGATAAGGTGCAGATACGACTTGGTGGCGGGAATGTTGACGTGTTCGTTGTAAGTACCCGTCTTGATGAAGATGAGCCAAGGCACGGCGTTGCCTTCGGGCGCGGCGTCTATGGCTTCCTGCACGGTGAGGTAATCACCACTGCCGTCGGGAGCCACCACGGCGTCGTAAAGACGTGCCTCGGGCTGGTTGCGGTCCATCGTGGTGAACGAAATGGTGCATCCTTCGTACGCATTGCCGCTGCGGTCGGTGACGACACCGGCGGGCAGGGTAAAGGTGTAGGTGGTGTTGTAGTCCAGACCGCTGTAACTGAACACGACGGTCTTGCCGCTGAACGTGCCTGTCAGCGTCTCGTCACCGAGTGTGGCATTGCCTTCGCCGGCGATGACTTTCTCATCGAAGGTCAGTACGATGCTGCCCGTGGCGGAAATGCCCTCTCCACCGGTTTCGGGAATGGAAGACACGAGTACGGGTGCCGTGTCGTCATCGGCCTCGGCATAATCACCGAGTACGAAAATATCGGCCACGGCCGTACCGTCATTGTTGCTGGTCACGCCCACGAGGTCGGAGGTGTAGTCGGGGTAGAAGCGCACATACACTTTGTCCTGGTCCCAGGCGGATTCGGGCAGCGTGGCCTCCTGTTCGTCCCAACCGCGGTAGGGCAGGGTGAAGGTGGCGACGGTCTCGTAATTCTCGCCGTCTGTAGACACCTGCATCCAGTTGGTGGTATAGGCATTGTAGTCGTCACCCATGGCGGCGGACACGGTCACGTTGGAATAACCCTTCGTGGAGAAAGAAATCTCGAAATAGTTTTTCAGTGAAATGTCCTTCCATACGCGGGCGCTGTACTTGCCGTTCATCACCGAACCGAGCCACGAGGTGGTGGTACCGGCCTCGTTGCGCAGACTGAGCATACCCTGGTTCTCACTGTCGCTGGCGTAATCGGCGGCGCGGTCCTGACGGAGCGTCATGTCGTAGAGGTCCCAGGCTACGATGTAGTCGCAGGCGGAGAAATTGGCCGTCACGTCCTTCTCGCCGTCCATGGTGACGGTACGCTCCTGGTCGGTGGTATTGTCTTCCCAATTGGTGAAAGTGAGTATCTTGTTGTTGATGGCCGTGAGTTTTACTTGCGTGCCCTCCTCATAATAATGCACGCCGTCTACGAGATTGCCCGTCGGTTCGACGGTGAGCAGATTGGTGCGGGCTCCGTTGGTCAGGGTCAGGTTGAGCGCATAGACGTTTTTGCTGCTGTACACGGCCTGCAGTTCCGTATTGGCGGTGATGGCGAACGTGTAAGGATTCTCCGTGGAGACCACATTGCCGTCGGCGTCAATCCATTGTTCGAAGTGATAACCGAAGTTCTCGCTGGCGCTGACCGTAATCGACGTCTCTTCATCAAACTCGCTTCCGGCGGGGGATATGGTCACGTTGCCCGCACTGGCGTCGCTGACCGACGTGGCGAGGGTATACGTAGGAACGGCTTCGATGGTACCCTCCACGTCGCCGGTGAAGATGAAATCGCGGAAGGCCGTCTGTTTGTTGCTGGCCACTGCGGTCTGATACACCTTGATGACAATGCCCGACGTCGTGGCGGGAATGCCGCTCAGGTCGACCGTGAATGTGGTATAGTTGGCCTCGCCGCCGCCACCGTCACGATAGGGTGCGCCGTCTTCCAACAAAGTATAACTTACACCGTCGGCAATGGCGATGATGTCCACGTTGCCGTAGCCCGTTCCCACGCGGGAGGCTTTCAGGGAGAACGACGAAGGCGTGAGCGTCAGACCGCGTTTGGGCGTGAGGGTGAAGGTCATGGCGTTGTCGTCGGTGAGGTCTGACATGTTCTCAGCCGGTTGGATGAGCGTATAACTCTCACTGTCGATGTTGCGGATGCCCGCTTGCGAGAGTTTGCTGCCCACGCTCATACTGGCCACGCTCATGACGTTGGCCACTGACGTGGTGGCGTTGGTCTCATTATTCGTTCCCAGGTCAAACGGCCAGGTGGCGGTGAATCCGGAGGCGCTCACGGCAGTGCCGGCCTCGCTGACGGTACCGGTCACGGTGAGGTAATCCAAATTCCAGTTGCTCGCGTAGTCGTTACCGCCGATGAGGCGCACCTTGACACTTTCCTTGTTGGCGGCCGAGATACTGACCGTCTGTGCGTCCCATACCCACCAGTAGGCGGCGGTGGTCACCTCTCCGGCCGCAATCCACGTGCTGCCGCCGTCGGTGGAGACCACCACCTTGACGGGTACGGCCGTATTGCCGCCGTAGGCAATGGCGAAATTGACGGAAATGTTCTCATAGCCCGTCGTCGGGAAGGACGCCTCGAAATAGACATTGTGTTGAGAGGCGTCGGTATAGTCGGTGATGGCGTTGGCATCGGTGTTCTCAATACGCAACACTTTGTTGTTGTAGCCCGTGCACAACTGCCAGTAACGGTTGGTGGAAAGGGCGGTCAACTGATAGTCGGCGCTTTCGCCTGCACAGGAGTCGGGAGCGATTTGCGGTGCGCCGCCCGTACTGAACCAGGTGGCGGATACGTCGTCGGAATTCTCGAAATTCCAGTCTGCAATCGTCACTGCGTCATCGGCCGTTCCGACGGTCGGAACCAGCCAGAGCGCCAACAGCAGCGGCAGACATTTACTGATGAATTGTCTCATGTTCGGTAGTTTTTAAATTGTAGATTAGTAGATGACTTTGTTGCTTCTGACACTGCCGTCGGCATATTCCCGCATGACAATGTTGACACCACGGCGCGCGGCAGGGAGTTCTCTCCCCTCCAGACTGAAGTAGCGCTCTCGGACAGCCGTCTCGGGACGGACTGCGGTGGTGATGCCGTCGGTCGGTTTTTCCATGGCATAACCGTGAATGGAGACGTCGCTCAGACAGATGGTCTTGCCGGAGGCTTCGGAAGAGAGATTGTTCATCCAGGGATAGATGCGCACGCGCAGCGTGTCGCCTTCTTCCAGAGAGATGACGGGTTGGATACTGGCCTCATACATCTGTTTGCCGGCCATGGACGAGGGAGAGAAGAAGGTGGTGGCGTTGGCGAAATCGGGCTCGGTGGAATAACTCACGTGGCAACGCATGGCATTGGTACCGGCACCGCCCACGTACATACCGATGGAATCGATTTTGAGCGTGGTGTTCTTGCTGGCCGTCACACCGAATTCAATGTAGCGGTTGTATACCTCGTCGATTTCGGCCGTGGGCCATTTGCCCGTAGAGGTGATGTTGCGCTGACACTTGTAACTGCTGGCGGTGATGCCGCTGTTCTCAGGCCACGTCGTCTGTTTGTTGTAGTCGTTGACCTTCATGTTGCTCCAACTCTCACCCAGTACGTCGGCCACGCCCGTGAGGACATAATCGGTACTTTTCTCCAGACGCCAATAGACCAGTACTTCCTGACCGCCTTCCAGTTTGACGCCAACAGCCGTTACGGGAATGGTGATGGTGCTGTCGCCCTGGGTGACCGTGATGGTCCCGGTGAGTTCACCGGCCTGTTCCAAGGTGCACATGGCATAGAAACTCTGGACGATATTGCCTTCCTCGTAACCAAGACTGAGACTGCTGCTCCAGTCGGTCTGGTCGGTGGAGAGCTGAAGGCCGTCGGTAGCCGTGATACTGATGGTGCCCGACGCGGGCGTCAGACTGAAACCGCTCAGGGAAAACTCTTTCGTCAGGCTCTGACCCACGTAGGCTTCACCCAAGTCGGCCTCGGAGGGACTGATGCTCAGGTCGCTCGTCAGGTTGACATAGTCGGCGAGCACGCCGTTCTCTTTCATTAATTGTGCACAAAGGCGGGCAATGAGCGTGGCGCCCGTGGTGTTGAGGTGCGTACTGCCGTCGCCGTCGCTCAACAGGTCGTGGCATTTCGTGTCGCCGTAACTCTTGTAGAGTTCTTCGGTGGCGGTGGTCAGGTCGATGAAGGGTACGTTCATCTCCTCTGCCACTTGTTTCATCTGATAGGGATAGTCCATCGTGTGGTCGGTCGTGGCGATTTTATTGCCCGTAACGACACCGTTGGTCATGTCCACCGTGGTGAAACTGTCGCCCAAGTCGTGGCGGCCGCTGCGCTTGATGTTGCCGTCGGAGGTGAAATACATACGGCAGATGGGAGCCACCAGTACGGGTGTGCATCCCGCATCGCGCGTCTCCTGCACGTACTTGCGCAGGTACTCTTTATAAGATCCCGAGGGATAAGTGCCGCGACGGTCGGTGGAGGAGGCGCTGGTCTCGTCGCCTGCGGCCGTGTAGTAAGCCACGAGCGAGTCGCCGTCGGCACCGCTGTTCTTCTCGTCATTGTGGGCAAACTGGATGAAGACGTAGTCGCCTTCCGACAACTGGCTCTTCACGGATGCCCAGTAAGCGGAACCCTCATAGAAGGAACGGGTGCTCGAACCGGCTTTACCGCGGTTGTTCACATCGATTCCGCTCAGAAACTGTGCCAAGTACATGCCCCATCCGCGGGTGACGCGGCTTTCCTCATACTCGGCCATCGTGGAATCACCGATGGTGTGCACCTTGACGGCGCTGACCTGATTGGTAACGGCCAACAAGGCGGCGGTCAACATGGACCAAAATCCGAATTTTCTCATTGCGTTTAGGTTTTAGATAATTTACTGGGTGCAAAATTATCATCAAAAACGCAAGGATATCGGGTAAAAAAACTTCAATGAGGGGGTGAAAAAACGTCAAAGTGCCTGATTGCGGTAGTCGGAGGGCGACATACCCATACTGTGACGGAAACATTTACTGAAGTATTTGGGATCGGAAAAACCGCAATGGTAGGCGATTTCCGACACGTTTTCGCCGCTGTTCCTCAACAGTTGACAGGCCCGTTTGATGCGTGCCTCGCGGAGGAAATCAGCGGGTGTCAGACCGACAATGGTCTTCATCTTGCGGTTGAGGCCCGACAGACTGGTGGCCGTGGCCTCGGCCATCTCACTGATGTTGGCGTCGCTGTCGCCCAACCGTTCTTCCACGAAGCGCATGACGCGTTGCATGAACTGCTCATCCTCTTCGGAGAGCCGGGTTTTCTCTTCTGCCGATGAAATGGTGCTTTTTTCTTCCTTTTCGGTCTTTTTCTCATCGAGCAGCGCCAGATAGGCCTCCAATGTCTCCCGTTGTTGCCGTTTGATGCGCCGTATATATAAATAGGTGTAGATGCCACCGCCTGCAATGCTGAAGAAAAGGAGCCACAGGAGGAGTTGACCCAGGACGGTCTCAAAGAATTTCGGTGCCACTTCGACGGTCAGCGTGCGAGTGTTGTCCACCCAGACACCGTCGGAATTGGTCGAACGGATTTGCAGTCGGTAAGTGCCCGGTTTCAAGTCGGCGAACGCCACGGTCCTGTTGTGCCCGATATAATTCCATACGGTGTCTTCCTCCATCTTGAAGGCGTAACGGATATTTTCAGGATATTGATAGTCGGTGGCCGAGAAATAAAGCGTCAGACTGCGCTCGTCGGGCCGAAGGCGGATTTCCGACAGGTGATTGACCGCCCGGAGCATGACATTGTTGCCCAGGGAAAGTCCGGTGAGAACGATATCGGGGACGTAACCGCCTTTGTGCAGGAAGGAATCGGGAACGATGACGGCGCCGTCGGAGAGTCCGAAAAGCCATCCGTCATGCGGTAAATAAAGGGGACGGGCATCGGAAAAACGGAGCGGTTCCTGAAAGAAATGTCCGTCGTAGCTCATACCGTCGAGCGTCATGATCTGGTTGTTGCCCACCACCGTCACCTGTTGTTTGCGGTCGAAGAGTGCGAGCGCCACGTCGGTGCCCATGCCGTGGGCGGTGTCGAAATGGCGGAAAGACAATTCTTTCTCACCTGCAGAGGCAGACGTGAGACAGCAGACACCGCCGCTTTCCGTACTGACATACAACCGGTGGTCACTGTCTTCGAAGATGTCCATCAGGGCGTTACAACTCAGACTGCTGGCGCGGCCTGCTTCTTTGACGTGCCAGCGGAAACCGGGATTTTGCGGACGCGGTTCCCCGGTAAGCGGCAAGACCAGCAGTCCTTCCGTCGTGGCGGCCAGGAGCAGTCGGTCGGCGGTCAGGTACAAGAATCTGATTTTGTTTTCTTTCAGGGCGGGATATCCTTTCCATTCTTTTACCAGGATGAATTCGGGATTATCCGCGTCGGGGCGCAGCGCTTCTATCAGTCCGTCGCCCATGGATGCCATCCAGAGGCGGCCCCATGCGTCTTCCCTGATGTCGTATACGTTTCGGGCTGTAGGGAAATAACTGACCTGATAGTGGTCTCGGGCAGGTCGCAACCGGTAGACACCGCCGGGTTTGGTGCCCATCCAAATATCTCCATTGGAACTTTCGAAGATGCAGTAGACGGAAGCGCCGAAAGCGGTCGGCGTACTGCTTGTCCGTCCGTCGGAAGTCAGGTATTGCGGACGGTCGAAAGCATTGACAGACCGGAGTTGCACTTGCCGGTTTTCCTTGGTGGATATCCAGCAGTTACCCTTGCTGTCGGTCATCATGGCGCCGATTTCTCCTTGAAGTCCCGTGACATGACGGGCCGGACGCCTTCCGAACGACAGTTTGACGACCCCGTTCTTGCTGGAGGTCAACCACAGGTTGCCTTGCCTGTCGGAGATGTAAAATCCGATGTCGGGCAGTGTGGCCACGGGCGTCGGGTCACCGGCATGGCACAAACGCCCTTCCTTATCGATGGTCCAGGTTGTTCCGTTGGCGTCGGTGTGCCGGATTTCTTTGCCTTGGGCGCCGATACCGTTGCCTTTGTTCTTCGAATTGTCCAACTGTTTGCCGGTCGCGTCGTCCACGGGGTGGAAAGAGCCGTCTTCCCGATGGAACAGGAACCACCGTTTGTCGGCCCGGCAATAAATGTCGCCGCCGGGAGCGGGACAAATGTTGCGGATACGGTCCGACGGCATGTCGCAATCATCGCCGGCATGCGACTTGAAGAGCGTGAATTCATTCCCGTCAAACCGGTTGAGACCGTTCCAGGTGGCAAACCACAGGAATCCGTCCTCATCCTGCATCAGTTGGGTGACGTGGGCTTGCGACAAGCCGTCGTCTTCATCGTAAAAGGTAATGTCGCACACGGGCGTTTGCGCCCTTGCCGTCAGACAAGAGAGAATCACCGCAAGCGACGACAGAAGGACAGCGCTTGCTTGAACAGGCAGGGAAAGACGCTTACCCCTCATTCTCCTCTTCGTGCTCACGGGTTACATAGCGCTGCCAGTAGGCGATAATCAGCGTCGTCAGCGGCAGGGCGATAATCAGACCGATAAAACCGAGCAGGGCGCCCCATACCGAAAGGGAGAGCAACAGGATGGCCGGGTTCAGTCCCATGGCCTTGCCCATGACTTTGGGCGTGACGACCATGTCGGTGATAATCTGTACGATGATGAAGATGAGTACGGCCAGACCGAATACCCACCAGAAGTTTTGCCCGGTGTCGGCCGCCTTGAGCATGGCCAGGAAGGCGGTGGGTATCAGGGCGAAAGTGTGCAGGTAGGGGACAAGGTCGAGGATACCGATAAGAATGCCTAGACCGATGGCCATGGGGAAATCGATGATGGTGAAACCGATGCAGAACATGATACCCATGCAGAGCGCCACGAGCCCCTGTCCGCGGATATAGTTGTTGAGTTCCCTCTCCACGTCGTTCATCAGCGACTGCCAGAACGGCCGGTTCTTCTTCGGGAAGATCCGAATCCAGTTTTTGGTCAGGTACTCGTAATCGAGCAGGATGAAGAACATGTACAGGAGGGTGATGCACGAGGCGATGACGGAGATGACGATACTGGCCGTCTGCCCCAAAATGGAGAATACTTTGGGCATGGCGGTCTTCAGCGCATCGGTGAAATCGCGGCTTTTGAAGAAGTTCTCCACCTGTTCGCGATTGTCGTTCAACCAGTTCTTGACGGTTTCCGTAAAATTGTTGGACGCCGTGGTGGAGTCGAGGTAGCGGGTGATGACGGCGCCCAATTTCTCAAACTGTTCCACCATGGGCGGAATAATCAGGTAGAAGATTCCGCCAAGGACGCCGATGGCAAAGAGCATGGTCAGGATGACGGCCAGGGCCCGCATGCGCACGTGGAGCCGGTTTTGGACAAACTGGACGACGGGGTTGAGCAAATAGGCCAGCAGCCAGGCGACAAAGAAGGGCAGAAGAACGCCGCTGAGGTAATTGACGACATACAATACCAGCAATACCAGAAGGATGCCGGCCGTCCAACGGATGAATTTGTCGAAGGTGATTTTCTGCTCTAACATGTCGTATCGTTATGGTTTGTCGTTGCTTGTTTCTTCTTCCAATGCTTTCCGGTAGCACTCCCGGCAGAGCGGTTCGTATTCCTGGGTCTCGCCGAGCAACACCTGTTTGTCGTTCTTCACCAGACGGTGACTGACATAGGCCAGCGCGCCGCATTTGACACAGATGGCGTGCACCTTGGTCACTTCGTCGGCAATGGCGCAAAGGGCAGGCATCGGACCGAAGGGAATGCCTTTGAAGTCCATGTCCAGTCCGGCGACAATCACGCGGATACCTCGGTTGGCCAGTTCGTTGCAGACATCCACGATGCCCTGGTCGAAAAATTGTGCCTCGTCGATGCCGACAACGTCTATTTCCGACGTGAGCAAGAGGATGGATGCCGAACTGTCAATGGGCGTGGACGTGATGATGTTGTGGTCGTGACTGACCACGTCCTCATCGGAATAGCGCGTGTCGATGGCCGGTTTGAAAATCTCCACCCGCTGGCGGGCGAATTTGGCCCGTCTCATCCTGCGGATCAGTTCTTCGGTCTTGCCGGAGAACATGGAACCGCAGACCACTTCAATTCTTCCTTTCCGGTGTTGCTCACCGCCCGTATTTACAGTCATGTCGTATCGTTTTCAGAAATGCCCGTTGCAAAAATACAAAGACGATTTAAATATGGCAAGAAAATAAGACCTAAATATTTTTATCGCTTGGAAAAACAGCCCCCGGATTCGCGCCTTCGCCGACATTCAACAGACGGGCGGCGACGAACATTTGGCGGTAATAACTCGCCTTGTCCCCGATTTTCATCGGGTAGGCCCGACTGCTGCTCGGCATACGGAAGTGGCGCATGAGGCGGTCTTCGTAAGTAAATGTGACATGACCGCCCACCGGCGGAGCCGTACTTCCGAAGTAAGCCGTCAACAGGTCGGTGGCTTTTTGTCCTGTGGTCACGAGGGTGTCGCATTGTGGTATTTGCCGGAGCAGAAAACCGATATCCGTGGGCCGGATGATTTCCAGGTCTTTGTCGGATGCGGTGTTCCTGATGCGGCGGACGGCGGATGCGGTGTCGTAGAGGGCGATTCCTTTTTCCTTCAGCAGTCGGATGATGTCATCGAGGAGGAATGTCTTCTTCCCGGTATTGACAAAATGAAGGGCGTCGCCGTAGAAGCACAGTCCGAAAATGCGCCACATGTCATTGTTGAAATTAGGGTAGTAGAAATCCATGCACCACCGTTTGCGGGCGGGCGGAAAACTGCCGAGCATCAGCAGTCGGCTGTTTTCGGGCAGAAAGGGTTGCAGCGGATGCTTTTCTATGGGATTCATGCGGCAAAGTTACCAATCGTTTTAAAAAATGCAAAGAATTCGGGTCTTTTTTCGCCATTGTGGATTTATTATTTACTTTTGCCCCCGATATGGGCCGATTGTATCTTGTCCCTACGCCGGTGGGAAACAGAGAGGACATCACGCTGCGTGCTCTCCGTATCCTGAAAGAGGCTGACTTGGTGTTGGCCGAGGATACCCGCACGTCGGGCATGCTGCTCAAGCACTATGAGATAAAGAATCACCTGATGTCCCATCATAAGTTTAATGAGCACGGGACGTCGGCGGCTGTCGTGGAACGGTTGAAGACGGGCCAGACCGTTGCCCTCATCAGTGACGCGGGGACGCCGGGTATCAGCGACCCGGGTTTCTTTCTGGTCAGGGAAGCCGTCAAGGCCGGTGTAGAGGTGGAATGCCTGCCCGGTGCCACGGCGCTGATCCCGGCCGTGGTGACATCGGGATTCCCGTGCGACAGGTTCTGCTTCGAGGGGTTTTTACCCCAGAAGAAAGGCCGGCAGAGTCACATCGCTTCCTTGGCGGACGAGACGCGCACGATGATTTTCTACGAATCGCCTTACCGTCTGGTCAAGACGCTGACGCAATTTGCCGATACGTTCGGCGCGGAAAGACGTGTCTGCGTGTGCCGGGAGATATCCAAACTGCATGAGGACCATGTGAGAGGCACCTTGGCGGAAGTCATCGCCCATTTTGAAGAACAGGAGCCCAAAGGCGAAATCGTTATCGTCCTGGAGGGTAAAGATAAAAGTAAATAACTAAGACAAATTGACAAACGGATGAAAAAGTTGTTAGTATGGATGATTTTAGGCGTCGCCTCCGTGGTGTTGACCGCCTGTGAGGAGAACAGGAAACCTGTTGCTGCGGAACCTTCTTACCAGACGGATTCCCTCAAGCAGGTCATCGAACAGAAAGACGATGAAATCAATGATATGATGGGGACGCTCAACGAAATTCAGGAAGGACTGAAGGTGATTTCCGAAGCGGAAGACCGGGTGACCTTGTTGAAAGACGGCGAGGGCGCCAACAAATCGGAACAAATCAAGGAAAGCGTCACGTTCATCGCCAACAAGATGAAGGAAAACCGTGCCCTGATTGCCAAGTTGCAAAAACAGCTCAGCGCCAGTACGGTGAAGGGCGACCAACTCAAGAAGACGCTCGATGGCATGGTCAGACAACTGGATGAGAAAGAAAAACAACTGCAGCAACTCAGGGAAGAGTTGGACGCCAAGGAAATCCACATCAGTGCGCTGGATGAGCAGGTGAACAACCTGAATACCGACGTGACCAACCTAAAGACCGAGAGCGCGCAAAAGACAGAGACCATCCAGGCACAGGACAAGCAGTTGAATACGGCCTGGTTTGTGTTCGGTACGAAGAAGGAACTCAAGGAGCAGAACATCATCGTGGACGGCAAGGTCTTGCAGAATAATTTCAACAAGAATTATTTCACGAAGATAGATATTCGCCAGCAGAAGGAAATCAAATTGTATTCCAAGTCGGCTTCCCTTCTGACGGTGCATCCGTCCGACAGTTATACGCTGTCGCGCGACGCCAGCAAGCAATATGTCTTGAAAATCAACAACCCGCAGTTGTTCTGGAGCACCAGCAAATACCTGGTGGTCCTGGTCAAATAGCGACTATCGTTTCTCCTGAAAGAATTCGCGCATGAGTGTGCGGCATTCTTCTTCCAATACACCCGATGTGACTGTCGTCTTGGGATGCAGCGCATCGGGTGCATAGCGTCTGAATCCCCGTTTCTCATCCGGTGCGCCATAGACCACGCGTGACAGTTGGGCCCATCCCAAGGCGCCCGCGCACATTGTGCAGGGCTCAACGGTAACATAGAGCGTACAATCCTTCAAATACTTTCCTCCCAGTTGGTTGGCCGCCGCCGTGACGGCCTGCATTTCCGCATGCGCCGTGACGTCGTGGAGCGTTTCGGTGAGGTTGTGCGCCCTGGCGATGACGCGCCCTTGGCAGGTGACGACAGCCCCAATCGGCACTTCTCCCGCCTTCATGGCTTCACGGGCTTCCGCCAGCGCCTTGCGCATGAACTCTTCGTCTTTTTTCAAGTCAAAAGTTTCCATGCGGCAAAAATACGTAATTTTATTTTGTCCTCTGCGAAAATTCGTGTAAATTTGTCGCTATCTATCAATATACATATTTAATATATACTTGCATGGCTAAACATAACGACTTGGGAAAATGGGGGGAGGACCTGGCGACCGCGTTCTTGCGCAAGAAAGGATATGTCATTGTGGACCGCAACTGGTATTTCGGGAAGATAGACCTGGATATCGTGGCGCTTTCGGAAGACAACCGTTTCTTGGTCTTTGTGGAGGTGAAGACCCGTACACAAACATTGGTGTCGCCGCTTGCGGCCGTCGATGAGAAGAAAATCAGGAATCTACAGCGGGCGGCCCACCACTATGTCAAACAGACACCGCTGACGGCCTGGCCGCGTTTCGATATCATTACCGTGGTCGGAGAAAATACAGACAATGTGCAAATTGAACATATTGAAGACGCTTTTAACCCGCTTTTGCTCTAAACAGGGGAACAGCGGAATGAAGGGATTGCCCGAAGGCGATGCCTTATCCGGCGGATTGCGCCTTATCAGAAAGGAAAGCGTCACTTCCACCAACGATTTCCTGTTGGATTACACCCCGTCGGAAGGCGAGGAAATGACGGTGTGTCTGGCCTCCCGTCAGACGGCGGGCAGGGGACAAGGGACGAATGTCTGGGAAAGTGAACCCGAGCGGAACTTGCTGTTTTCCCTGTTGATTCATCCTGTCTGGGTGCCGGTCAGAGAACAGTTCGTTCTTTCTATGGCCAATGCAGTGGCTCTCAAGGACGTGCTGGACGGATATACCGAAGGCATTTCCCTCAAATGGCCCAATGACATCTATTGGCATGACCGGAAACTTGCCGGAACACTCATTGAGAACCGCCTTTCCGGTGGGAGAATCAAGGATTGCGTTATCGGCACGGGGCTGAATGTCAATCAACGGGAATTTCATTCCGATGCGCCCAATCCGGTTTCCCTTTGGCAAATCCTTTCGGAAGAAAAGGACGTGGAGGAGATACTCGCGAAATATCTCCACGCGATGAAAGGTTATCTGGAAAAGATACGGTCGGGCAATTACGGCGCCGTCATCGGTCCCTATTACTCGTCACTGTATCGCCGTGAAGGTTTTTGGCCCTATCGCGATGCGGACGGCTTGTTCGAGGCCTCCATTCTGGAAGTGGAATCCGACGGTCATCTGATTCTGCGCGACAAGGAAGGAGTGGTCAGAAGTTATGCGTTCAAGGAAGTGGAATTTATCATAGACAATCATTCATAAAACAGACATGGCAAGATTTAAAAGAATTCTGTTGAAACTCAGTGGCGAGAGCCTCATGGGTCAGCAAGGTTACGGCATCGATTCCGAACGTCTGTCGGATTATGCCGACCAAATCAAGGAAGTGCACGACATGGGCGTGGAAATAGGCATTGTGATCGGCGGCGGAAACATCTTCCGCGGTCTGAGCGGTTCGCAAAAGGGATTCGACAGGGTGAAGGGCGACCAGATGGGCATGTGCGCCACGGTCATCAACTCACTGGCGTTGAGCAGTGCGCTGGAGGCTATCGGTGTGAAAACCAAAGTGCTGACGGCCATCCGCATGGAACCGATAGGCGAATTCTATTCCAAACAGAAGGCCATCGAGGCCATGCAGGCGGGTTATGTCTGCGTGTTTTCCGCCGGAACGGGCAGTCCTTATTTCACGACCGATACGGGTTCGTCGCTTCGCGGCATCGAGATTGAGGCCGACGTGATGCTTAAAGGCACGCGCGTGGACGGCGTCTATACGGCCGACCCGGAGAAAGTGCCCGATGCAGTCAAGTTTGATGAGATTACCTTTGATGAAATCTACACCCGCGGTCTGAAAGTCATGGACCTGACGGCCACCACCATGTGCAAGGAAAACAATCTGCCCATCTATGTCTTTAACATGGACGTCAAGGGCAATCTTAAGAAAGTGATTGACGGCGACGGGACAGGTACGCTTGTACACAACTGACGATGACGTAGAGCGCGATAATCGGACAGAAGGCGAACAAGCCGAAACAAACGATTAAAATGAGACTGATGCCGGCAAAGAGGTATTTGATTTCATTCCCTTTCCATCCCCATTGTTTGAACTTCAGCGCAAACATGGGGATTTCTGATACCAGGAGGTAGCAACTGACGGCTGCCAACAGCAATACGCCGAAGACGACAAGCCCGCCTTGTTCTTTGACGGGCAGACTCCAGAACGGACTTTCCGGTTGAAGCAATGATCCCCAGAACAAGGCGTTGGCCGGCGTGGGCAATCCGATAAACGAGGTGGTCTGCCGCTCGTCCAGGTTGAACTTGGCCAGTCTTAAAGCCGAGAACGCGGCCATGACAAAGGCCGCAAAACCGGGAAAGCAGTCCGTGTATTGCAAGAAAGAAAACAGCATGAACGACGGGGCCACGCCGAAAGTGACGACGTCGGCCAGTGAATCCAATTCCTTTCCGATAGGGGAGGAAACGCCCAACAGGCGGGCGCTCATGCCGTCGAAGAAGTCGAACACCGCACCGCCGATGATGAAAAGCAAGGCCCACTCGTATTCGGGAAGACTTGCGAAATAAACGGCGATGCAACCGCAAATCAGGTTGCAGCAAGTCAAGGTGTTGGGGATATGCTTCCTGACAGACATGATGTTATTTGAGTTTGGCGATTACGGTCTGGTCGCCCGTAGTGGACTGGCCTACCTTGACGCATACTTCAGAACCTAAGGGAAGATAAACGTCGACGCGCGAACCGAACTTGATAAAACCTAAATGGTCGTCAATGAAACATTCCTCGCCTTCTTTGGCGTAGGTGACGATTCTCCGGGCCACGGCACCGGCGATTTGGCGGCACAGCACGTCAACGCCTTCCGGCGTGGTAATCATGGTGTCTGCATGTTCGTTCTCCTCGCTGGCCTTGGGCAGCCACGCTTTGTGGAAATTACCGTTCTGGTGCCTGACAAACTTCACCGTTCCGTCCACGGGAAACCAGTTGGCATGCACATTGAACAAACTCATGAAGATGCCCACCATCAACCGCCTGTCGTGGAAATATTCGTTTTCCTCCACTTCCTCGATGACCACCACTTTGCCGTCGGCGGGCGCCACGACGATTTTTTCCGTATCTTCCTCATTGAAATAACGGATGGGACAACGGAAGAAATTCAGGACAATGCCATAGAGAACGCCGAAAACACCGACAAAACACCAAAACGGAATCTTGGTGTCAAAGGCTCTCCAGAGGATGACGGCTACGGCAATGATGGCAAACAGGCTGAATATCAGCGTGTCGCTTCCCTCGCTGTGCAAGCGTTGTTTTTTGAGTTTACGAATGCGCTTTCCCATACAACTTTCGTCGCGTTTTTCTAAATTGGGGCAAAGTTAATTAAATATTTTCAAAACAACAATCCGCCTTGTCATAAATTTTCTTTACAGACCAATAATTGCCGGAATTTCTTGGCGCTTTTAAGTATTATGAGTAATTTTACCCTCCCAAAAATCATATTGAATGGAAGATTTCGTACACCTGCACGTCCACACCTATTATTCTATCCTGGACGGACAGTCAAGCATTCCCCGTCTGGTGGACAAGGCCATCGGCGACGGTATGCGCGGCATGGCCATTACCGACCACGGTGACATGTTCGGCGTCAAAGAACTGTTCGACTATTGCAAAAAGGCGAATAAAAAACTGAAAGAGGCGGGAAAGGAACCGTTCAAACCGATTTTCGGGTGTGAGATGTACGTGGCCCGCAGAGGAATGCTGACCAAGACGGAAAAGACCGACTTGGGCGGCTATCACCTGATTGTACTGGCCAAAAACTACCAAGGCTACAAGAATCTGATAAAACTGGTGTCCCATTCCTGGACGGAAGGTTTTTACAACCGTCCCAGGACGGACCATGCGGAGTTGGAGAAGTATCATGAGGGGCTGATTGTCTGTTCCGCCTGCATCGCCGGCGAAGTGCCGCATTTTATCCTGCATGACGATATCGCCAAGGCGCGCGAGACCATAGAATGGTATAAAAAGATTTTCGGCGACGATTATTACCTGGAGTTGCAGCGCCATGAGGTGAAAGACCCGAAGGTGCGCGCCAACCGCGAGACGTTCCCGCTGCAGCAGAAAGCCAACAAGGTGATATTGGAACTGGCTCACGAATACGGTATCAAGGTGGTTTGCACCAATGATGCCCACTTCGTCGACGAGGACAATGCGGAAGCCCACGACCACCTGTTGTGCCTGGCCACGGGAAAAGACCTGGACGACCCTACGCGCATGCTGTATTCCAAACAGGAATGGTTTAAGACGCGTGAGGAAATGAACGACGTGTTCAAGGATATTCCCGAGGCCTTGTCTAATACCGTGGAGATATTGGACAAGGTGGAGACCTACAGCATTGAGCACGACCCGATTATGCCCGTGTTTCCCATTCCCGAAAGTTTTGGAACGGAAGAAGAGTGGCGGCGGGAAATATCCGAAGAAGACCTTGTCCGCGAATTCACGACCGACGAGAACGGGGAAAATCCGCTCTCTGCCGAAGAGGCGCAAAAGAAAGTGAGCAAGTTGGGCGGCGTCGACAAACTCTACCGCATCAAGTTTGAGGCGGATTATTTGAAGAAGTTGACCTACGAGGGCGCGGCCAAACTGTATCCCCAACCGCTTTCACAGGAGGTGGACGACCGCATCCGCTTTGAGTTACACATCATGAAGACGATGGGTTTCCCCGGTTACTTCCTCATCGTGCAGGACTTTATCAATGCGGCCCGCAACGAATTGGACGTGATGGTGGGTCCCGGCCGTGGTTCCGCCGCAGGTTCGGTGGTGGCTTATTGCTTGGGTATCACCCGCATAGACCCGTTGAAATACGACTTGCTGTTTGAGCGTTTCCTCAATCCCGATCGTATCTCCTTGCCTGATATCGATACCGATTTCGACGATGACGGTCGCGGCAAGGTGCTGGAATGGGTGGAGGAAAAGTACGGCCGTGAGAATTGCGCCCACATCATCACCTATGCGACGATGGCGACGAAGAATTCCATCCGCGACGTGGCGCGCGTGGAAAATCTCCCGTTGGACCAGTCCAACCATCTGTGCAAGTTGATTCCCGACAGAATGCCCGAAGGTATGAAGATGAACTTGCCGAATGTCATCAAAATCGTCAAGGAACTGCAAGAGGCGGAAGTGAGCAGCGACGTCCGTTTGCGCAATACGATGCGCTATGCGAAGATGTTGGAGGGCACCGTCCGCGGTACGGGCGTGCATGCCTGCGGATTCATTATCTGCCGCGACCCGATCAGCGATTGGGTGCCCGTTTCCGTTGCGGAAGACAAGAGCGACCCCGGTCACAAACTCCGTTGTACGCAGTACGACGGACATGTCATCGAGTCCACCGGTCTGATCAAGATGGACTTCCTCGGTCTGAAAACCCTCTCGGAGTTGAAGGAGGCTGTGGAGAATGTCAGAATCAATACGGGCGAGACCATCGACCTGGACACATTGCCCATTGACGACCCTTTGACATACAAACTCTATCAGGAGGGCCGCACCATCGGTACGTTCCAGTTTGAGTCGGCAGGCATGCAGAAATACTTGCGCGAACTGCATCCTACGGTGTTCGAGGACCTCATCGCCATGAACGCGCTCTACCGTCCCGGACCGATGAAGTATATTCCCGACTTTATCGCCCGTAAGCATGATCCTTCGTTGGTGACATACGACATTCCGTGTATGGAGAAATACTTGAAGGACACCTACGGCATTACGATTTACCAGGAGCAAGTGATGCTTCTTTCCCGCCAGTTGGCCGGATTCACCCGCGGTGAGAGCGACGCCCTGCGTAAGGCCATGGGAAAGAAACTCCAGGCTATCATCGAACAGATGAAACCGAAATTCATCGAGGGCGGAAAGAAGAACGGTCACGACCCGAAAATCCTGGAGAAGATATGGAACGACTGGGAAGATTTCGCCCGCTACGCCTTCAACAAGAGTCACGCCACCTGCTATTCCTGGGTGGCCTATCAGACGGCTTACATGAAAGCACATTATCCGTCGGAGTTTATGGCCGCCATCATGAGCCGTCGGCGGAGCGACATCACCGAAATCACCAAACTGATGGACGAGTGCAAGGCGATGGGCATCGCCACGAAGGGACCCGACGTGAATGAAAGCCGACAGAAGTTCAGCGCCAACAGCAGCGGTGAAATCCGTTTCGGTCTGGCAGCCATCAAGGGCATGGGCGACGGCGCGGCCGATTCGATTATCGCCGAACGTGAGAAAAACGGCCCCTTCAAGGATATCTTCGACTTCGTGCAGCGCATCAATTACAGTGCCGTCAACCGCAAGTCGATGGAGAATCTGGCATTGAGCGGCGCCTTCGACAGTTTCGGACTCTCGCGCGAGACCTATTTTGCCGTCACGGCCAAGGGCGAACCCTTCATGGATGTTCTGTTGCGCTACGGCCAGTTGTACCAGCAGGAACAGAACGAGGCCCGGAATTCCCTCTTCGGCGGAATGAACGAAGTGGAAATCGCCACGCCCGCCATCCCGCATGCCGAGGAATGGAGCACCATCGAAAGACTCAACAAGGAGCGTGACCTCGTCGGCATTTATCTCTCTTCCCATCCGCTGGAGGAATACCGTGTCATCCTGGCCGGTCTTTGCAACACGAAGTGTCAGGAACTGGACGACAAGGAAGAGTTGGCCAAGAAGGGTGACGTCACCTTCGGCGGCATCGTGACCGCCGTGCGTTCCAAGTTTACCAAACAGGGAAAACCGTGCGGATTCGTGACGCTGGAAGACTTTTCCGGCAGTGGAGAACTCGCGTTCTTCGGTGAGGACTGGGGCCGCTGGAGCGGTCTGATGCAGGAAGGATGCTCCGTCTTCGTCAAGGCCAAGAGCGTATTGCGCTGGCGCGACAGTAACGCTTACGACCTGCGCGTGTCGGATATCCAGTATCTGCAGACCGTCAAGGAGACCAAACTGGAGAAACTGACGCTGTCGATTGAGACCGATGACATCGATGACACTGCCGTCAACGAACTGGCGGCCGTCATTGACAGTCATCCCGGCAACCTGGATTTGTATGTCTCTCTGTACGACAATCACACCCGTCAGACGGTCTCGCTCCGTTCCACCGGCAAGAAAGTCAATCTGGACAGGGACCTGATGCGCTATCTTGACAACCGCCATGACATGCATTACCACATCAACTGATTTTGGCACAATGTTTGCCGGGCGTAAACAGAAGCAATATTATTCATCAATTAAATAAAGGAAGAATCATGGAAGTTACCATCACAAATGAGAATTTCGCCTCGTTGAAGTCGGGCGATACGCCGCTGGTCGTGGATTTGTGGGCCGAGTGGTGCGGACCTTGCCGCATGTTGGGTCCGGTTATTTCGGAATTAGCCAAGGAATACGATGGCAAAATCACCGTCGGCAAGTGCGATGTGGAGGAAAACGAGGACATCGCTGCCGAGTATGGCGTGCGCAACATCCCTACGGTACTGTTTTTCAAAGGCGGCGAACTGGTTGACAAGCACACCGGATTTGCCCCCAAACCGGTGCTTCAGAAAAAGTTTGAGGCCCTGTTGTAATAAGACAGGAACCCCTGCAGCAAAAGAATATCGTGGAGCGTCAATGACGTTCCACGATAATTGTTTTCAGACCTTTGTCAGGACAGACTGACAGTTCTCCCGCCGTCGGCGTTTTCCCGGATACTGACTTTCACCGTCTCATCCGGCAAGAGATTCTTGATGAGTTCGGGCCACTCGATGAAACACACGGCACCGCCGTAGAAATACTCCTCATAACCCATGTCATAGACTTCTTCCAGTTTCTTGATCCGGTAGAAATCAAAATGATAGACGGGCATGCCGTTGCCGTCGGTATACTCGTTGATGATGGCAAACGTGGGCGAGGTGATGTCGTCCCTGACGCCGAGCTGGGCGCAAATGGCCTTGATAAACGTGGTCTTGCCGGCGCCCATCTGTCCGTAAAAGGCGAAAATCTTCCTGTCGCCCATGGCGTCTGCAAATTGTTTGGCGGCGGCGGGCAGCGCCTCTAAGGTCGGTATCTGTATCTCCATCTTGTTTATTTTCTGCGTGATTTCATTGTAATCAGGGGTATCAGCATCTCCTCCATGGAGATGCCCCCGTGCTGGAAGGTGTCCTTATAATAGGACACGTAATAATTGTAATTGTTCGGATAGGCGAAAAAGTCGTTCTCCGTGGCGAAAACATACGACGTACTCAGATTGGGCGCCGGCAGCATCGCCTGGGCGGGATTCTTGATGACAAACACGTCCTTGGCGTTGTAGTTCAGGTTTTTGCCCAATTTGTAACGCAGGTTGGTGTTGGTGTTCCTGTCGCCGATGATTTTCACCGGTCTGGAGACGCGTATACTGCCGTGGTCGGTGGTGACGATGACCTTATAGTCGCTTTGCGCCAGTGCCCTGAACAGGTCGCGCATCACGGAGTGGCGGAACCAACTGAGCGTAATACTGCGGTAGGCCGACTCGTTGTTGGCCAGTTCTCTGACCATCTTCGACTCCGTTCGCGCGTGCGACAGCATGTCGATGAAGTTGAACACCACGACGTTGAGGTCGTTCTGCCTGAGGTCGTTCAACCGGCTGATGAATTTTTCCGCGCCCGTCGAATCGTTGATTTTATGATAGGAGAACGAGTCATGACGGCGATAGCGGTCTATCTGTGTCCGGATGAGCGGCCCTTCGTTCAGGTTTTTTCCCTCCTCCTCGTCCTCATCCACCCACAGGTCGGGGAACATCCTGGCGATGTCCGTCGGCATCAGTCCGCTGAAGATGGCGTTGCGGGCATATTGCGTGGCCGTGGGCAGAATACTCAGGTACATGTCTTCCTCAATGTCAAACAGGTCGCCGATTTCCTCGGCCAGCACTTTCCATTGGTCAAAACGGAAATTGTCGATGACAATCAGGAACACCTTGTCGCCCCCGTCGATGGCCGGGAACACCTTCCGCTTGAAGATGTCCGGACTCATCATGGGGCGGTCGCCCTGAAAACCGTCCATCCATTTGAGGTAATTGTTCTTGATGTATTTGGCAAACGCGGCGTTGGCCTCTTCCTTTTGCATACCGAGCATCTCGGTCATCTGCGAATCCGTACTGCTCAGTTCGAGTTCCCAGTGGACCAGCCGCTTATACACTTCCTTCCAGTCGTCGGCCGTCTCACAGTCTTGTATCTGCGAAGCGATTTGCATAAAACTCTGCTGGTATCCGCTTTGCGTCACTTCCGTCACGATTTCCTTGCGGTGAATGTTCTTTTTCAGGGTCAGCAGAATCTGATTCGGATTGACGGGTTTGATGAGGTAGTCGGCGATTTTCTGTCCGATGGCCTGATCCATGATGTTTTCCTCCTCACTCTTGGTCACCATCACGACAGGCGTCTGCGGTTGGATTTGCTTGATTTGCTGCAGGGTCTCCAATCCCGTAATACCGGGCATCATCTCGTCGAGCAATATCAGGTCGAAGGTCTTCTGCTGACATTGTTCGATGGCGTCCGTACCATTATTCACCGTCACCACTTCATAGCCTTTTTTCTCCAGAAACAGGATGTGGGCTTTCAGCAGTTCGATTTCATCATCCACCCAAAGTAACAGTCCGTTTGTCATGATTAAAATCCGTCTAAGTCGTAATACTCGTCTTCCAGGTCGTAACCGCCCTGTTGTTGCGGTTGTGCCTGCTGTTGCGGCGTCGTTACTTCCGCCGGTTCGTCATCGTCAAAGTAAATACCCGTATCCTCTTCCTTGTCATCCTCATCGGGAATGACGGTCTCACCTTCATCCTCAATGACGGGTTGTACGGAAGTGGCCGGCGTCGATATCGGAGCAATCGCCGGTTTGCCGGTGGTCTGCGGTGCCGGTTGTCCGGTCGTCACCGTCGTCGTCTTCGGCATGGAGACGCTCGGCCGGGCGGGTTCTTCCTCTGCGGGAATCACGGTTTCCGTCTCCTGCACGGGTTGTTCGATTTCTTCCTCCACGGGAATCACCGTCTCCGTCTCCTGTACAGGTTGTGCGATTTCTTCCTCTGCGGGAATCACCGTCTCCGTCTCCTGTACGGGTTGCGCGGGTTCTTCCTCTGCGGGAATCACCGTCTCCGTCTCCTGTACGGGTTGTGCGGGTTCTTCCTCTGCGGGAATCACCGTCTCCGTCTCCTGTACGGGTTGTGCGGGTTCTTCCTCTGTGGGAATCACGATTTCCGTCTCCTGTACGGGTTGTGCGGGTTCTTCCTCTGTGGGAATCACGGTTTCCGTCTCCTGTACGGGTTGTGCGATTTCTTCCTCTGCGGGAATCACCGTCTCCGTCTCCTGCAGCGGCGCTGCTTCCAGACCGTTGTCGTAGAAGTTCTCGTCATCCAGTTGCCGGTCGATTTCCTCTATCGTGGGTTCCGGTTCCTCCTCCCGTTCGGTGGCAATCTCAGCCGGTTCGGTGAGCAGACGGTACGTACTGATTTTCAGCGGAGCGAAATGCTTGCTGTAGAACTGGTCATATTCGTCGTAGGTGTAGCGGGTACCCAGCAGGGCCAGGTTGGTCTCACTGATGATAATGATTCTGCTGTCGCCCATCTGACGGACGATTTGCGTCTGGCGCGAGAACATGTGGGCATACTGCAGGGCTTCGTCATAACTCCTGAATCCGGCCACTTGCATGCGGTGCAGACCGCCGTCGGCCTCTATGTTGATTTCAAAGTCGCGCACGAGGAAGTTGGTGAAATTGAATTTCGCCAGTTCAAACAACAGTTGATTCTCGTTCACGGAGTCGGGTTTGTAGACCAGCATGAACAGATACTTGCCGTCGCGCTCGGTGGAGAACGTCTGTGCGGCGATGGAATCGCTGTCGTTGAGGACATAACTGCGCTGATTCCACACGTCACCCAGGTCGAACTTGCCGCCGCGCAGGCGCTTGCCGGCATTGACACCGTTGACGATCATACCCGCCATCTCGCTCAACCGGCTTTCGGGATATTTCTCCACGACGGTCTTCATGTCCTGCAGACAACCGTCGGCATCTCCGTCGTTGAGGCGGCTCAGACCACCGATAAAGACAAACTTGTCGCGATTGGCGCCCAGCGGGAACCGTTGGTCGGACAGCCGGCGGTTGGCTTTCACCTCATGATACCGGCCCGCCTTGAAGGCTTCGTAGGTGGCCGTGTAGAGCGAGTCCTCCAAATGCGTGCCGAAACGCGCGTTTTCCACGAAGTACGGGTCGGTCAGAATCGCCGTCCACTGACTGGAAGGATATTCCCGTTTCAGTTTTCCGACATATTGTTCGGCCGTTTCCGGCATGCCTTTTCGGGAATAAAGCAGGAAGAGATGGTAATACACGGCGTCCATCTGCTCATAGTCGGGATAGTTGTCAGTGATGCGCCTCAACTGTTTCTCGCCCAGTCGGAGATGGTCGAGTTTGTCCTTGAAGATGACACCGCTGTGATACAGACCGTCCTCTATGATTTTGTTGCTGCTTTCCACCTGTTCGGGCGTAAACGGGATTTGCGCCAGATAATATTCCCGTTTGTGCGGGTCGTTGACGGCACTGTCCGCCCTTTGTCTGAGCGAATCCTCCGCCTCCTGCGCCCGCATCACCGAGTCGCGCTGCTCGTCGGTCCACTGTTCTTCCGTCTCCGGACCGGCCACCACGGTCTTGTTGCTCCGTTGCCAGTTGTCGGCATTCTCACGCCGGCCCCATTGGCGCTGGAACATCTCCTTACCCTTGCTCACCGCCGTGGGATTGTAGAAATACCACGTGCCCGACTGGTTTTGCGCGGTCGTGGCGGTGTTTGTCGCCGCGGTGTTCATGCCCGCGCCCTGTCCGCCCATCGCGGCCGCTTCGGCTTCCGCCTGCTGGCGTTTCTCCTCCTTTTCTTTTTTCTTCAGTGCCTCAATGACGCGGTCGATGGCCGCATTGCGGTCTTTCTCACTCATCGTGGCCAATTCCTGCAACGAGTCCTGCAGGTGGACCGCCTCGGTGTAGGGCACGAGTTCGTCGAGCACCTTCGACCGCTCCGACAGTTGTTCGTAATCAGGCCGGTCCTGGTCCAGCAGTCCGATGGCCGTACCGTAGCAGCGGCGGGCATCGCTGAATTTCTCCTTGGCCCAATACAAGTCGCCGAGGTGAAGCAGCAGCACACCTTTCTCAATACCGCTGCGCGTGGCCTTCTCGTTGCCTTTCTCGTAGGCGGCGATGGCGTTGGCCGTATCTTTTTCGGCCAGGTAAATGTTGCCGATGGCATAATACACCTGGTCGAGATATTCCTTGTTGTTGTCGTTGGCCGCCATTCGTCTGAGACGGGAAATCATCTGTTTCGACTTGCCTTGGGCCATCACTTCGGTCATGGCGATGCGCGCGTTGAACGCCAGTTCGTATGACGGATTCTGCCTGACCACGTGGCGGAAGGCCTCGTAGGCTTTCTCCCGGTGACCCAAAGCCGCCTCCAGTTGCCCCATGAGATACCATTCGCGGGCGCGCTGCTTGCGCCGCATCTCGTGTTTGATGACTTTTCTCAGGTAGGGAATGGCCGTCTCGAAGTCGCCGGTGTGGATGTAATAATCCGCGTAGGTGTAGTCCCATTCCTTCACCGCCCGCCAGTCGAGCGAGTCGCGCCGGATGTTGCGGATGACATCCTCCGCGTCGTACATGTATCCCTGTTCGATATACGTCTTGGCCAACCATGCCCGTGCCTTGCCGTAGATGGCCGGTTGGGTGCGGTAAAGCCGGCTCATGTACGAAAACGTACTGGCGGCCTCGTCAAACTGTCCCGAATGGAACTGCGAACGGCCCATCAGCATCCAGGCTTTCCAGAGGAACGGATTGTATTCCCTGCGGGAAAGCCACTCGATGTCCTTTTCCGTCTTGCGCCTGCTCTTCGTCCATTGCGGTCGCCGCTTGATACTGTGCAGTTTGATGGCCTTCTGACTCTTTTCGACGGCCCTGTCGAAATTGCCTTTACCCAGTTCCACGCTGTTCTTGTTGCCCACGGTGTAGAGCGGAATCATCTCGGTGAAATTGTCACGGTTGCCGTTTTCCTTTTCCAACGAACCGTCGATATACGCCAGCGCGCCATTATAATAAGTATTATAACGGGTGTTGAAAGAATGCCACCACCTTGTCTTGGCGGTGTTTTCCTTGGTGGAACAGGCCGTGACCGAGAGCAGTACGGTCATGGCCACGGGGATGATATGTCGGCTCAAAGGGGATTTCACTGCTATATTAACTCCAAATCACGGTAAATTATTGCCTGTACGGGGCAAAACGTCAGCGCGCCAACGGGTCTTCCGCCATGAGAAACGCGTCGTCTTTCAGCATGTCCGGCAGTTGGATACCCCGCAGCGTCAGACTTCGCAACCAGTCCTTCACCTCCGAGGGGCGGAGCGTGAAGAGCACTTCGGCAAACTGTTCCGTCTCGCTTCCCAGGTAACTGTCGGAGGAGCGTCCCTTAAACCGGTCCAGTTCTTCGTCATCGAAATACACGATGTCCCGCGTCGCGGCTTCCATCATGCAGGTCTGTTCGCATTTCCCGGCAGTCCCGTCGCAGGTGGCGCAATCGGCGGCGGCCGGCCGGCTCCGGTCAGTCCCGCTCTTGTCCGCCTTGCCCACGACGACGGCGGCGACGACGGCGGCCAGGATGATGACAAGGATCAGGACACTGGTCATGTTTCCTCTACCTTATAACCGGCCCGGACCAGGTCTTCCCAGAAGTGGGGGTACGACTTACTGACCACCTCTGGTCTTCTGACGGCCAGTCCCGGTCGCCTGATGCAGGCCGGCGCCATGGCCAGGGCCATCCGGTGGTCTTCATACGTGTCAATCGGTTCGGACGACGCCTCGCACCGCTCGCCGTCCCAGATGAGAATACTGCCGTTCTCCTCGTCGCGCAGGACGAAACCGAGTTTGCGCATCTCATTCTTCAAAGCCGCAATCCGGTCGGTCTCCTTGATTTTCAGCGTACTCAGACCGGTAAAGCGGAAGGGAATCTCTTTCATGCAGCAGCACACGACAAACGTCTGGGCCAGGTCGGGCGCGTTGACGAAGTCGTAGTCGAGCCGCGGCACGTGCGTACTGCTCTTGCGGATAGTCACCGTGGTGGGCACACCCCGCTCGCGGGAGGCGAACACCGTCTTGACGCCCAACAGACTGAACAGGTACCGGGCCGCGGCGTCGCCCTGCATGGACGCGTCCATCAGTCCTTCCAGACGGAGGGAAGCGTCGGGGTCTTCCGTCAGCGCCATCATCTCATACCAGTAAGACGCGGCGCTCCAGTCGTTCTCTATCAGATAAGGCCGTTCCCGGTACGGTTTCGGCCTGACGCTGATGATGTCCACGTCGCTCCATTCGGCCTCGGCGCCGAAAGCTTGCATGACGCCCAGGGTCAGGTCGATGTACGGCCGGGAGATGATGTCGCCCGTCAGGCGCAGTTCCAGTCCGTTTCTGAGTACCGGACCGATGAGCAGGAGGGCCGAGATGTATTGTGAACTGACATGGCCGTCCACGTCGATATGGCCGCCGTCCAACTGCCGGCCGCGGATGCGCAGCGGGGGATAGCCTTCCGCCCCGGTGTATTCGATGTCGGCGCCGAGGAAGCGCAAGGCGTCCACCAGTATGCCGATGGGACGGTGGCGCATTCTTTCCGTTCCGGTGATGACGTGCTCGCCCGGCGTGGCGCTCAGGTAGGCGGTCATGAAGCGCATGGCCGTACCTGCGGCCTTGATGTCGATGACGTCGGGGTTATGGCGCAGCGCGTCAATGATCACTTCCGTGTCGTCACAGTCGGACAGGTTTTCGGGCAAGGGACCGCTGCCCGTGATGGCATGAATCACCAGTGAACGGTTGCTGATGCTTTTGGAAGCCGGCAACACGACGGTGGCGTCCAGTCGGGCAGGAGGAGTCAACCGGTAAGTCTTCACTTCTGACATAGCGTCTATCTTGCGGTTTTGACGGGCAAGTCTATCGCGCCTTCGGGTGCTTCCCGCGAGGCGCGTGTCGTTGTCGTGCGTTTGGGTCCGGGGATAAGCGGACTGTAATTGAGTACATAGCGGATGCGGGTACGCTGGTCGGTGGAGATTTTATACCCCAATGTCCAGGTGTAATCCATGATGTTGGCCGAATAATACAACTCGTTGTCGCAGTTGGTCCGCTCCAGGAGCGTCCACAGACTGAAGTCCTCGTCGGCCGTATTGTTGTAATAGTCGGTCAGGAAATTCAGGTATTCCACGCGGTTGTAACTCGGCGTGTCCTCGCAATAGTCGGAGTCGGCGCACGAATCAATCATCTCGCTGTTCTCATCTTCCGAGAACATGTGGTAAAGACCCAGGTAATGGCCCAGTTCGTGCGCGAGCGTCACACAGATGTCGGCACTGTACAGCGTGTAGGTCTCAGAACCTCTGTCCGTCGTGTAGCGCGTCGACTCGGTGTTGATGTAGGTACTGTTGATGGAAGAGCAGTAGGCATATTTCAGGTTGCTCTTCGTCATGCGGGTGTAGGTCGTACTGTTGCAACCCTCGATGGCGCCGTCGGCCTCGGTGATATAGGGCAGGTGACTGATGCCCAGCGTGACGCTGCCGTCGTCGCCTTCGGCGAAATTATACACCAGTACGTTGATGTATTCGTTGGGGTCCCAGATGTATTTTACGTTCTTGCCCGTCTGGTCCATCATGAATTCGTCCGGGTCTATCGGGTAAGTGCCGCTGTAATAGACATATTCCACGCCCGGCGTGGCAAGCTTGTTGCCGCTCTCGTCATATTGCGCCAGGTTGAAACTCACGTTCACGTCCTCGCTCTCGCCATAGACGTTGCCGTCCCAGATTTCGTTGACGTAGGTCAGAATCTCTTTCAGGCGGGAGGCCGGCACATATTGCAGGGCGTCGTTCTTGTCCTGATACAGCACGTGGAAAATCACGGGCAACTGATACTCGTAGGTGTCCGAGGCGGCGGAGGCGCTGTCGTCGTCCTCGTCTACCTTAGTTGTCACGGTGCCGCCCTCGTCATCGTCACTCTTGCAGGCGCTCAGTACGGTGCCGCACAGCATGAGAAGCAATACAAATCTAATCCATTTCATGTTGTCAATCACTGAATTGCTGCAAAAATACAAAAAATAAATCATAACCCGCCGCACCGGTAAGAATATTTGGAAATGTTAGGGAATTTTACCGCGCGACAATTTTTTCTCAATTTAATTTGGCTGTTTCACCGAAAGTTTTTACCTTTGCACCCGCAAACCAAAATCCATCGGGATGTGGCGCAGTTGGTAGCGTACGCGTCTGGGGGGCGTGTGGTCGCCAGTTCGAGTCTGGTCATCCCGACAGCAAACGATAGTGGGCCCTTTATATAAAGGGATTCTCGCTTTGTCGGGGGTAAAACGGTCGGCGAAAATTCGGTGTCGTTTTATCCCCGACGTTTTTTTAACGTCAAATCAGACAGCCATACAAAAATTACAATGTATGGCTAAAAAAAATTATTTATCTTCGAAAAAAATGACCGACGAAATCGTCGGTTGGAAGGCTCCGGTGTTTCATCAGGCATCGGAATGCTATGTTTCTTTGTCCGCTTTTGACCCGTCGCGTGGCCGCTTCCGTGTAAAGAAAATAATGCTTGACCATGTCAAAGGCCGACGGAACCAACGTCTCTATGCCGAGGCTCTTATTAAAAGACTGACGGAGCAGTTGGTCAGAGGATGGAATCCCTGGATAGAGAAAGTCCAACCGTTGGAGTATTCTTCTTTTCCCGATGTCTGCAGGAAATACAAGGAATACTTACTCAAACTTCATCGCGAAAACAATATGCGGGAGGAAACGGTCATCTCCTACACAAGCAGAATCAATGTCCTGCTTGACTGGATTGAAAAGAAAAACATAAATATATATTATACATATCAGTTTGACAAGCACGTTATCGGCCAGTTTTTGGATTACATCTTCGTAGACAGAAACAATACGATTCGTACACGTAACAATTATTTGTCCTGGATTAAGACTTTCTGCGGCTATCTCGTACAGCGCGGCTATGTGTCAACTGATCCATCGGCAGGGTTCTCCAACGTCCGTCGTGGTAGGGATTTGAAAAACCGACAGGTCATCCCTGATGACATGCTGCAGTCTCTCCATGATTATCTGACGGAGAAAAATAGACATTATCTTCTTGCGTGTTATATTCTTCATTATGTCTTTGTACGTCCTCATGAGATGAGTTTCCTAAAAATAGAAGATTTCTCCATCGCAAAAAAGACGTTACGTCTCCATGGAAAGAACACTAAAAATCATAACGATGCGGTATTGACGCTACCAAACCAGGTGCTGCGTTTAATGGTTGAACTGGATGTGTTCAGCAGTCCAGGTAATTATTACTTGTTTAGTGACGGTTTTCGCCCTGGTCCCGTGCGCAAGAGTGAGAAGTTCTTTCGCGACTACTGGCATCTCCATGTCAGACCTGACTTAGGCTGGCCGTCCTGTTATAAGTTTTACTCTTTAAAAGATACGGGTATTACCAATATGCTCCGCGCCAATACTGATATACTCTCCGTGCGCGACCAGGCTCGCCACTCCTCAATTTTAATAACGGACATCTATACTCCAAAAGACATCAAGGATGCTAACAAACTGTTGCTCAATTATCATGGTGTGTTGTGATTGTTGGCTCCGACAATCCTACAATCCTACAACCTTATTAATATATAGGTCACTATGCCGGCTATATCAGCCACCAAATCACCATTGCTCCATCCGCTGCCGTAGTAAGCATCGTAGATTTCCTTGCCGACGCCAACGGCGGCGGTAACGATGATTGCTGCCGGCAGGGAAAGGACAGTCCCTGCCAGTAGCATCAATAAGATACAAACGGCGAAGTGTAGCAGTTTGTCTTGAGGGCACATCACCTCAATCCAGTGTATAATTTTC
>Ga0181612_162896_pt1 | contig 52392 bp, 50 predicted proteins | sample HoacroProtozoa21_FD_119630 | JGI IMG/M metagenome (GOLD analysis project Ga0181612, IMG submission 119630) | Hoatzin crop microbial communities from Cojedes, Venezuel. Combined Assembly of Gp0051906, Gp0051904, Gp0051908
GGAAGATATCCATCGATGATTTTGTCAACAAAGATACTTAAAATGCCACTAATTTCTCCACCGAGCCTTTCGCAATGTTTTTCACAAAAGGAAAGATTTATCCTGCTTTTATAGATAAGAAAATCAATTAGTTAGTGAATTTTGCGTTATGCGGTGGGTTTATGTCCTACTGAGACCACGAAAATGTGTCTTAGAATGCGATCTATGGCATTTTTTGTTGGGTTCAAAACCATCATGCTTTGGTTGGGTTTTAAAGTTCAAGTCGTTTTGAGAAGAACTCTGCATTGTTCCCAATGGTGTGGAAACGCTCCTGAAGAATTTACAGCCTCTTTATGAGATCTCCGTAGTCTGACGGTCAACCAGGGGGTGACAGAAAAGTTGACGACGAACCGGCGTCCATCCCCTCAAGTGTGCCCCTTGTACCGCTGACTCTTTAAAAGCGGGATAAATGAGTCAGCCTGTCTTTGGGTTTTGTGACCCACAAACCAAGAAATAATGGCCTTTGTAAGAATTGAAAAACCTACAAGAGGAATTGCGTTTCCTTCTTGTAGGTCTGTCCCCTGTATCCGGGGAAATCGTGTCTGCAATATCCTTTAGCGTCTCTCTTCCGCTTTCGGATCTTCCCCGTATTCGTTATCCCCTACGTCCCCTGGAGTCACAGACCATACGAAGATTATGATCCACCCGATAATGGGAATCAATATCAGAAGGTAAAGCCATCCGCTTTTGCCGATGTCATGGAGTCTTCTTACGGTAATGGCGAGACCGGGGAGCAACAGAGCTAGCATATATACGCCGCTCAGCACTAATGCAACTTTATTATTGGGATCAGTTTGGAACCATACGCTGAATATGGCACCTATTATTCCATTGAAAAGTGTGTACCACCAGTACTCGGCCCTTCTGGCCCTACCACTGAATTGGGCGTATCTCTTTGTGATGCTCTCTACAAAGTACTTTTGGAATACGTTCATAGCTATGAATTTTTAAATGATTGTGGGTTAATGATTTATTTGATGATATATTAGTTATTTCAATTTGAGTTAAATTAATATGTATTATATTACTTTATGTAATTACTTATTAATATTTGTATTATCTATATGCTTCAATACAAGTCTTACGAAGTCATTTGGTTTTCTCACAAGCAGGCCACAGTGCCCCAGGTTTCCTGAGAAATGGTATTTCGCATAGGGGTACAGTTTCATCATCTTCCCTTTTGAAAACCTACCCGCCGGTTCGTTGTCCGACCAATTGAAGAGCAATTTTTCTTGTTCATCCTTTGGAATGGGGGGATAATCGAAAGTGAGGCAGGCGTCAGCCTCTCTCCTTACTGATGTGTCCGTCAGGTTTTGGCAGACTCCATACATGTCTTCCAGCATCCCCGTATAGTCCTCCGGATTCTCCCCTATGAGCCATCGTGCGATTTTGCTGTTCAGGAATTCTGTCACGGATGCCTCGCCCTTACCCCGCAGCATGTTTACGATTGATTTGAATTTCATCCTAAGCAGGGCCCTTATCGGGGAAGGGAAACTCAGGAACGGTCCCCCGTCCAAAAGGGCTCCGTGTACCGTAAGTCCGCTTTGTAGGGATTTTGCGAAAAGGTCCATTGCAATTTCAGCTCCCATTGAAATCCCTATCAGTATATCAACTTCCCTGATGCCTTCCGAATGCAAATGTTCCAGCACTTTTTCGGCCTGGTCTTCGCGGGTTGTGAAGTCTCGGCTCCCTTCGTAGTGTCCGTCATATGTAGGTAGGATGATCCGATAGTCTTCCGACAGGGCCTTCGCAATGCCCGTCAACCCATTTCCAGTGCAGAAAGAGCCGTTGAGCATTATGATTACGGGACCGTTCCCTTTACCTACATCCTGGAATATCATGTAATCTTCGTTTGATCCTCTCTTTTCCGAAGGCTAATGTCAGCTTGGAATTATGATTGGAATCAGTTCCCTGAAATCGTCTATCACCTTGTAGGGGATATCCCCTTTTGCGGCTGCGCTCCAAGGGGAGCGTACTGCGACGGTCAATCCTGCTCCGGCTCTGCTTGATGCGGTGAGTCCTGATTCGGAATCTTCTATTATGCAGGCATTTTCAGGTTTCACTTTCAATCTTTCGCAAGCCATTAGGAATATCTCGGGATCGGGTTTGCTTTTGAATGTGCCGTTGTTGTAAATTACCATGTCGCGCGGAAACCATTTCCCAAGGTCCATCTGCTCATAGTAGAAATCAAGGTTCTTCTTTCCCACGGAAGATGCTATCATGAACGGTATTCCCGCCTTCTTTAGTTCTCCCAAGAACTCCTCGGCTCCGGGGGCGAATACGACTTTTCCCCTGCAAAGGTCTTGGTAAATGAGTTCTTTCTCCAGGCTCAGTTCTTTACACACTTCCTCCGGCAGGTGCTTCTGGAAGAGGAAGTCCATGATGGCGATGTTGGTCCTTCCCATTATGTTCTCTTCCATCTGCTTGTCGGTTATCCTTATGCACCTGGGATCGCTCCCTTCCTTTGAGTATTTCCCAATGAAAATGTCAAAGGCCTCCTTATGGTAGTCTGAGTCCCAGAAAAGGGTCCCGTTGAAATCGAATATTACGGCTTTAATCTCCATGGCACTAAAGGGTTTCAATACAGTATCAAGCCTAAGACACCACCGGCCAGGATAAGTATTATCGGATTTGTCTTGAACAGCAGCGATGCCGCAACGGCTGTTCCCATTATCGCCCAACTTTTCCAATCGGGGAAGTTGTCCGTGAGGACACTTGCCGTAGGGGTGAGCCCGTCCATGCCCAGTTTGAACATGAGGATCAGTGCAGCGGCTCCGATAAGTCCGGCTACGGCGGGCCTCAAACCTTTCATCACGTTTTCGAACATGTCACTCTTGTGGTACTTGTTGTATATGGTGATGATGAGGTAGAATATTAGGAAAGAGGGGAGTACCAGGGCGAATGTGGCGATTGCGCTTCCTGCGACTCCGGCCACCTCATAACCCACATATGTGGCAGCGTTCACCCCGATGGGGCCCGGCGTGCATTGCGATATGGCGACTATATCGGTGAACTGCGCTTCGGTTATCCAACCGAATTTCTGCACCACCTGCATTTGGATAAGTGAAAGCATCGCACCTCCCCCTCCGAAAGTGAAGAGGCCGATCACGAAGAATGTCCAGAAAAGTTGCAGGAAAATCATTTCTCCTTTTGATGCGCCTCCTTCGCAAGTGTTATGGCAACCGCGGATACGATCACTATTAGGATGATGTAGATGGGGGAGAACTTCAGGAAAGCGACCGCTAAAAGCGATGCCAGGCACAGCAGCCATGCCCACCACGTCTTACACCCTTTGCGGGCCATGTTTATGGCGGGTATCAGTATGAGTCCCACGGCTACGGGCCTTATTCCCTTGAACACTTTCACTACTATCGGATTGTCCTTGAACGAAGTGAACACCATCGCAATGAGCAATATGATTATGAAAGAGGGGAGCACGGCGCCAAGGGTGGCTACGAGACTGCCTTTGAGGCCCCTCAGCTTGTAACCTGCGTAAATGGCCATGTTGACAGCCAGGATTCCCGGTGCGCTTTGCGCCAGCACCACTATGTCGGGCATATCCTCCTCGGATATCCAGTCCCGTTTCCTCATCTCGGCCTCTATCAGGGGAATCATCGCATACCCTCCTCCGATAGTGAACGCTCCGATCTTGAAGAAAATTCCGAAAATGCTCCACAGGGAAGCTCTTGTGTTTTCCATGCCGCGAATTTAGTCATTTTGCCCCGAATAGGGTATGATTCAGTACATTTGAATTGTCATAGTTGCATAATTATTCAGTGTTAAACGTTTTACATTTAGAAAAATCTTAAAATGCTTTGAATTTTCATCCATAAATATTTAATTTGCGCCTGTCGAGAATATCGATGCAGAACAAATTCCTAAATACACGTGTTATGAAAAAGAATGTATTTTTGGCATTGGTAGGCGCAGTGTGCCTGTCAGCCGTAGTTTCCTGCTCTTCCGAGCCCAAGAAGGAAGTTGCCAATCACGGAAACGCTGTTGTCATCAAATATGACAAGGCTGTTGCCGCAAATTCAGTGACTCCCGACGCTTTCACAGTTAACGGAAAACCCGTAAAGAACGTCTTCGTTACCGATCAGGATCCCAAAGAGGTTCTTAAGAAAATGCATCATGATTGCTGCAAGCCCGCACCTGCACCTGCACCCGCTCCCGCACCTGAGGCAAAACCCGGTGAGAACCCCGCAGCTCCTGCAGCTGACGCCGCTAAGCCCGCTGAGAAACCCGCTGCTCCCGCAGCCGCTCCCGCTGATGCAAAACCCGGTGACAAACCCGCTGAGGCTAAGCCCGAAGCTCCCAAGCCTCCCAAGGTAGAGCCCATGAAGCTTCCTGAGTCCAAGGATGGCCAGTATGTAGTACTCGTACTTTGCGAGCCCAAACCTCATCATCCCGCACCTGCACCCGCTCCCGCACCTGAGGCAAAACCCGGTGAGAAGCCCGCAGCTCCTGCAGCTGATGCCGCTAAGCCCGCTGAGAAACCCGCTGCTCCCGCAGCCGCTCCCGCTGACGTAAAACCCGGTGAGAAGCCTGCCGGACCCGCTCCTGAAGGAAAACCTGCAGTTGAGCCCAAGCACGAGTGCGCTCCCGTCGGTGACGTAGAGGTTAACCAGGTTAAGCCCATCAAGACCAAGGATGGCAAGACCATCAAGGCTTGGAAGGCTCCCGTTAAGGCTGCCCTTCTTCAAAGCGCAAAGCCCGCACCCGCACCTAAGGATGCAGCTCCCGCTCCCAAGAAAGACGCTCCCGCTGCAAAGCCCGCCGAGAAACCCGCTGAGAAGAAATAAGACTTTCAGTCATTCTTTTTGACGTCCCCCGCAATTTCCCTTGCGGGGGATTTTAATTTTGGGCGGAAAAATCATATCTTTGGGATTGTTATGACAAAAACCAAGACATTCAAAGTCGCAGGGCATGTGTTCTGCCTTGAGATGAAAGAGGACTCTCCCCTGTGGAAAGGACTCAGCAACTACGACCCGTTCGAGATACCTTCCTCCTCAACTCCCGAAATCTTCACCCTGACGGTTTCTGACAGCCTTTCCGTCGAAGGTAGGCAGGAAATGTACAAAGCGGACACTCCTCCCGAGGAACCAAGGATAGACATATACAAGACCAGCGACGGCTATCTTTTCGAAATGGCCCCTTTCGGGAACATGCAGATAGTGGGTTGGTTGAAGACGGATGAGGATTTCTCCCACGGCACTCTGAAGGTGGACGACAATTTCAACACGTCCAATCCCGTCCGTGCCCGCAATTACGGGGAATTCTGCGTCAACAACTCCATGATGCTCCTTTACGCCTTCAAGACGGCGACAATGGATACGTTGGAGATGCACTCGTCTGTGACTGTGAACGAAGGTAAGGGATATCTCTTCCTTGGCAAGAGCGGCACCGGAAAGAGTACCCACAGCGGACTTTGGCTGAAATATGTGGAAGGTTCCCGCCTTCTCAACGATGACAATCCCGTGATAAGGGTTGAAGACGGAAAGGTTACGGTTTACGGTACGCCTTGGAGCGGCAAGACCCCTTGCTACAGGAACGAATCGGTTCCGGTCGGAGCCATAGTCAGGATAAGGCAAGCTCCCCAGAACAAGATAACCAAGCTTTCGCTTCCTGAGGCTTTCGCTTCCATATCTTCTTCCTGTTCAGGCCTCAGGTCGATAAAGGCCATAGGAGACGGATTGTTCAAGACCGCGGTTGCGGTGGCATCCACCGTGCCTTGCTATGTGCTTGACTGTCTGCCTGACAAGGATGCCGCGGAGGTTTGCCACAATGCCGTGGCGAGCAAAAACACAGAGGCGTAGCCTATGGAGAGTCAGGTCCTTTCCAACGACATAATTTTCAAGGCCGCCAAGGTTATGGTGGACGAGGGGAGGGATGTCGAGTTCAAACCCAAGGGAACCAGCATGCTGCCTTTCATAAAAGGGGAGGTGGACAGTGTCGTCCTCCGTAAGAACGGACATATGGATCCCGGGGACATCGTTCTTGCCAACATATCGGGACGGTACATAATGCACCGCGTGATAAAGCGTGAAGGAGAGAACCTAACCCTCATGGGGGACGGCAACATAAAGGGGACGGAAGAATGCCTGACTTCCGATGTGATAGGGACGGTTGTGGAAATAATAAAACCTTCCGGAAGGCGTCTCAAACCCACGAAAGGAAAAGTGTGGAGGTTCTTAAGGCCATGCAGGAGAGTGCTTCTGGCGGTGTACCGCAGGCTTCCCGGAATAAGGAACCTTCCCGGGGTCAAAGACAGGCGCAGGACCCTTTGGGAAATATTGACAGGAAAAAAACGATAAAAGATTCAACATATGAAAATTTTGGATGGTTTTGTGATGAGGCAACTCGGAGACGAGTACATCATAATAGGCGAAGGGATTTCCCGCGTCAACTTCAATAAGATGATTTCCTTGAATCCCACGGCGGCCTACCTGTGGTCTAACCTTCAGGATAAGGAGGAATTCACGGTTGATGACATGGTGACTCTCTTGACGGACAAGTACGAAGTGTCGGAAGAGGTTGCCCGTAAGGATGCAGCGGCTCTCGCCGAGAAATGGGTAAGCATAGGAGTAGTATCACAATAGACGGCTCTACGCTGAGCATGAAGTCCCTCGGGGTTTGCCTCAAGGGACTTTGGAGCATGTCCCGCAGTGCCAGGGGGAGGGTGCTTGTAAGCATTCTCATAGGTCTTGTGCGCATTGCGGCTTCCCTTTTTTGGGTATGGATATGCAAGAGACTCATTGACATTGCTACGGGTGTGAATCCCGCACCGCTGGGTCCCAACATCGGTCTGATGATAGGAATAATGCTCGTCCAGCTGCTTACGGGAGTGGTCCTTTCCTACTGGAACGGACTCAATGTGGTGAAGACCCAGAATGCCCTTAGGATGAGATTCTTCTCCCACGTCCTCCAAAGTGAGTGGAACGGGAAGGAAGAATTCCACAGTGGTGATACCATAAACCGTCTTGAAGAGGATGTGAGGGTGCTTGTCGACCTCATCTGCTCGTGGATGCCCGATGTGGTGATAACCGTAGTGCAGCTTGTGGCGGCATCCGTTTATCTTCTTACCATGGATGCTTCCCTCCTTTGGCTCCTTGTGCTGCTGATGTGCGTTGCGGTGGTCTGCTCAAGGCTGTTTTTCGTCAAGATCCGCAAGCTTACCCGCAGGATAAGGGAAGGGGACAGCAGGGTGCAGCAGATTTTCCAGGACAACCTTAGAAACCGCATACTGGTCCTTACGCTCATAGGCTCCGACAGGGTGCTTTCCAATTTGGGATATGTGCAGAATGATATCGAAAAGACCACCGTCGAAAGGCTCAATTACAATGCGGTGGCCCGCGGACTGATGAATTTCGGGTTCATGGCGGGTTATGCCGCTGCCTTCCTTTGGGGGGTTACGGGAATAAAGGCCGGTACGGTCACTTTCGGTATGATGACCGCATTCCTGCAGCTTGTCGGACAGGTGCAGAGGCCCATAGCTGAGATAGGGCGCCAGATACCCACCTTCATAAAGGCAACGACTTCGATAGAGAGGCTCATGGAACTTGAGGAACTTTCCGGGGAGGATTCGTCCGGGGACGTACTTTTGGATGGTGCCCTCGGCATAAGGTTCGAAAACGTCACTTTCTCTTACGGGAAGGATGCCGTCATAAGGGATTTCAGCCATGACTTCAAGCCGGGTACCATGACGGTGCTTGCGGGTCCGACCGGTATCGGGAAAAGTACCCTGACAAGGATAATGCTCGGACTTCTCAAACCCTCCCAGGGCTCTGTTAAGATCTACTCATCCGACGGGGAGTACACGGCAGGGAAGGACACCAGGTGCAATTTCATGTATGTGCCTCAGGGTAACAGTCTCCTCAGCGGAACGGTCAGGGAGAACATGCTCCTTGCCAGGGCGGATGCCACCGATGAACAGATAACGGAAGCCCTTAAGGTGGCCGCCGCGGAATTCGTGATGGATCTTCCAGAAGGTCTTGATACCATGTGCGGAGAAGGCGGCAGCGGAATGAGCGAGGGGCAGTGCCAAAGGATAGCGGTTGCGAGGGCTTTGCTTCACAGGGGCGGAGTGATGATCCTTGACGAATCGACATCATCCCTTGATGTGGATACGGAGCTCAGGCTTCTTAAGAACCTTTCTTCATACAAGGGTGGGAAGACCATAATATTCATTTCCCACAGGCCTGCAGCGGTGCAGATAGCTGATGATGTGTTGACTTTGAGTTGATTTTTATGGAAGCGAGATTATTCGAATATGATGGGGAATTTTCCTTTGAAGCGGGAGGTAGCATAAACGATCTTCGTGTGGCGTACCACTGCTCTGAGGGCGGTTACCATGGCCAGAAGGTGATTTGGATTTGCCATGCGCTCACCGCCGATTCCAACGCGCAGGACTGGTGGCCCCATCTCGTGGGTCCGGGTAAACTTTTCGATACGGAGAAGTACTTCGTCATTTGCTGCAACATGTTGGGAAGTTGCTACGGTTCTTCTGGACCCTCCAGCATAAACCCATCCACCGGTAAGCCCTATTACTTTTCATTCCCCATGACTACCGTAAGGGATATGATAAGGGCATACGATTTGGTGCGTGTCCATGAGGGGATCCCCGCCATAGACCTTCTCCTAGGCGCCAGCATAGGAGGTTTTCAGGCACTCGAATACACCCTGATGTATCCTGAAGTCGTAAAAAGGGCGGTTTACATGGCTACCCTTCCCAGGGTGACACCGTGGCTTACCGCATTCGAAGAGTCACAGAGGATGGCCCTTGAAGCGGATTCCACTTTCAGGGAGTGCAAGAGTCTGGACGGTGGGAAGGAAGCTCTCAAGTGCGCCCGCAGCATAGCGCTCATTTCCTACCGCAGCGAAAAGGGATACAACCTCAAGCAGAGCGAAGAGAGTGAGGATACCGTATTCGCCTCCAGGGCGGCTTCCTATCAGAGGTACCAAGGGTCGAAATTCTCAAAACGTTTCGATGCCTATTCCTATTGGTACCTTTCCTATGCGGTGGATTCCGAGAACATAGGACGCTTAAGGGGAGGGGTCGATAAGGCGCTTTCCATGATAAAATGTCCGGTTACGGTAATAGGCATAGACACTGACGTGATATTCCCTTCGGATGAGATGAAACAGATGGCGGGGATCCTCAAGGTTCCCTATCATGAGATAAAGTCCAATTTCGGGCACGATGGCTTCCTTGTCGAAAGTCAGCAGGTTGAGCAGTTCGTGGCTCCGATAATGAAAAAGTTGTAAGATGCAGGTACTTAAGTTTGGAGGCTCTTCCATGGCAGATTCCTCTGCAATGGCCCAGAGCGTAGGATTGATTGTTAAGGCGGTCGATAAGGACCGCACCATAGTGGTGGCTTCCGCCATCCGGGGATGTACCGATGAGTTGATACGTCTGGGGAAAATGGCCGAGAAGCGTGACGAAGGGTATAAGGACATCATAGAAACCCTCCGTCAAAGGCATGTGGCCATAATAGAGGACCTAATTCCCACCGAGAAGAAGGAAGAGAGCATGGCAGCCCTTGACGATACTTTCTCGTACCTTTCGGGAATCGCACAGGGGGTTTGTCTTCTGGGTGAGCTCAGCGACACCACCCTTGATGCCATCATGGGATGCGGTGAGATATTCTCAACAAGGATACTTGCGACCCGCCTGGCTTCCCTCGGGATTGCCACCAAATGGGTGGATTCCAGGGACATAATAAAGACTGAGAATGTAAAGGGTACGAATTCGGTGCTTTTGGAGGAGACTTATTCCAACATTGAGAAACTTATCGAGGACAACCCCTCGAAACAGCTTTTCGTGGCACCCGGATTCATAGGGTCCGATGAGAAGGGCAGGATGACCACACTGGGCCGCGGAGGTTCGGATTATTCGGCATCCCTTTATGCGGTAGGCAGTAAGGCCCGCGCCCTTGAGACATGGAAAGACGTCCCAGGCATCATGACGGCCAACCCTACGATAGTCCCTGCGGCTCAGCCGATTCCGAACATTTCATACAGGGCGGCGCAGGAGCTTTCCCACTTCGGTGCCAAGGTCATATATCCCCCTACGATACAGCCTGTCGTGTCGGAGAGGATTCCCATTTACGTCAAATGCACCTTCGACCCTTCGGCTAAGGGTACTCTCATAGAGCAGAATCCTCCCAGGAACAAGAATAAGCTTGTAGGCATATCGAATTCCGATAAGATAGCCCTCCTTTCCCTTGAAGGGAGCGGAATGGTGGGGGTTCCCGGGTTCTCCAGCAGGCTTTTCCAAACCTTAAGTGACAATAACATAAACATAATCCTCATCACCCAGGCTTCGTCGGTCAACACCATGTGTGTGGCGGTTGCCGAAAAAGATGCGGCCAAGGCGAAGAAGGCGACGGACGAGTGTTTCGCCTATGAGATATCCCTGGGTAAGCTCCATCCACTGAAAGTTGAGAAAGGGTATTCGATAGTTTGCCTTGTGGGGGATGACATCCTGAGTCTCAGGGGAACCACCGGAAGGATGCTGAACGCTCTTGGTCGTAGAAGCATAGGGGTCAGGGCTGTAGCCCAAGGCTCTTCGGAGAGGAACATTTCAATTATCCTCGATTCCAAGGACGTCGAACCTGCAATACGCTACATCCACGGGGAGTTCTTCGAGAAATCCCAGTACAAGGAGGTGAACCTTTTCGTCACCGGTTACGGTACTGTAGGTAGGGCATTCGTACAGATCCTTTCCCAGAACAGGGACATAATAGCGGGACGCTCCGGAATCCGTCTCCATTTGGCCGGACTTTCCAACAGCCGCCATTTCATAATCGACACCGAGGGGATTCCACTAAACATTGATGAGATAGACAAGCTTCTGGAAGATGGGAATAGTGCGGCGGACGACGCTTATTTCGAGACCCTCGCCCACCTGTCGCTCCAGAATTCCATATTCGTGGACTGTACGGCATCAACCGATACGGGATACAAGTACAAGAACCTCTTCAAGCAGGGATATTCTGTCGTGGCCTGCAACAAGATACCTTTCTCTTCCCGTTTCGAGCAGTATGCTGACCTGAAGTCCTCCGCCGTACAGGAGGGTGTGTCCCTCAGGTACGAGACCACCGTCGGTGCGGCGCTTCCAATACTTGAGACGATCGCCAGGTGCGTGAACTCCGGAGACGAGATATTTAAGATGGAAGCGGTGCTTTCGGGAACCCTCAACTACATCTACAGCACCTATGACGGTACCGTTCCATTCGCCGATATCGTGAGGGAGGCTAAGAAAGCGGGTTACACGGAGCCGGATCCCAGGCTTGACCTTTGCGGAAAAGACGTGCTCAGAAAGATGGTCATCCTCTCCCGTGAGGCCGGAGTCCCCATGGAAGAGAAGGCGATAGACTTCAAGGCTCCTCTTCCCCCCAGGTTCTTCAAGGGTGAGTTGGAGGATTTCTACAGGCTTCTGGAGGAAAATGAGGACAAATTCGCAGAAGAGTACAAGGCCTCCGAGAAAAAGGGCATGAGAAGGAGGTACATGGCGTCCCTTGTGTATGACAACGGGACGTATAAGGTTTCCATAGGACTTAAGGAAGTTGGTCCCGACCATCCGCTTTACGCCCTTGAGGGAACGGACAACGCAGCCATAATAACCACGGAATACCACGCCTCCCCCATAGTCATAAAAGGTGCCGGTGCCGGAGCGCAGACAACCGCCAGCGGAGTCCTTAATGACATTATGCTAAGTGTCTGAAAGACTGAAAATAAGAATATAAAATTAATAGGACAGAAGTTAAAGTTTCTGTCCTATTAAAGTTTATTCCCCTAACCCACCCTGGGAGAATGACAGTCAGTCGGTTGGTAGTGCAAAATGATAAATGGTAAATCATCCGTAAGATTCTGCTGAACAAAACAATGAGTCTCCTTCGGGGAGAAAACCGCTGTTCCGAACGGTCAAGAACCTTTGGGGGTTCGACTCGCCCTGCCTTCCCCTTATGCCGGAAACCCCTTTCGGGGCCTCCAATTTTTCTATATCAGATCTGTAGTGAAATTGGCAGTCTGGATTTCGATGTCCAGTTCACGTAGTTTCTGCGACAAGGAGTCTATCTTCTTCGACAGGCTCTTCACATCGATGGTGGTCACGAACTTTATCTCGGAACGTGAGTACCTGTCGTTCGTTCCCGATGCCCTGTCGAATATGCTCCTGAGTCCGGTGATCCTCTTGCCGAGGACTTCCCTTTGGGCCATCATTTCGGTGAGGGTCCTGTCTCCCACTTTCGTGTTCATGTTGGTTGCGTTTATCTTCGCAATCAGACCTTCAAGCTGGGACAGGCACCTGTCCAGTTCCTTCATGAGCTCGGTAGGGTTTTCCGAAGGTTCGTCACCTTCCTGCACTTTCACATTGTTGCAGATCCTGTTTTCGAGCTGCGAAATTTTGCTCTGCAGGTCTTTCCTGAGGCTGAGTGCTTCCGCGAGTTTCATTTCAGTGTCGTATTTTATTGGTTTCAAATGTCTTATATATAAACGATTATGTAGTACATCATAAGTCCTGCGGCTATGAGTTTGAGTCCCGTTCCGAACAAAAACCCCATAAGCGCCCCAAGTGCGGACTGCACGCTGTCCACTATCTGTTTGTCGGTGAATAACACTTCCGCAAGGAACGCCCCCAGAAGTGCTCCAAGTATTATGCCGACAGGGGGTATGAACATGCCGAGGATGAGTCCCACTATCGCGCCCCTACCGGCATATTTGCTTCCTCCCGTGAGGGTTGTGAACCATGAAGGGACCAGGTAGTCTATTATGCTCACAATAATCGTAATCCCGAGCCATACGAGCAGAAGGGTTAGGCTCATTGGGTCTCCGCTTTTGTCCGTCCCCCCGAAAAAATACATAAGGAGCATCCCTATCCAACTTATCGGGGGACCCGGGAGTCCCGGTAGGACAGCTCCCGCTATTCCCACCACTCCCAGTATTACGGCCAGGACTACGAGTACAGTGTTCATTTCGCTTTCGCCATGGCCTCTTCCACATCGTCGGGGCTGATGGGAAGGCGGCTTCCGCCCGTGTGCCTTGCACCCGTTTCGGTTACGAGAACATCATCTTCAAGGCGTATCCCTCCGAAGTCGTAGTAGTCTTCCAGGCGGTCATACTTCACGAATCCCTTCCCTGTGCCGTTCTTCTTCCAATCCTCTATGAGGGCGGGGATGAAGTATATTCCGGGTTCGTCCGAAATGAAGTGTCCGGGGCGGAGCTTACGTGCCATGCGGAGGCTTCCGAGGCCAAGCCTGTCAGCCCTCTTCTGGTCGGGATCGTATCCCACGAGGTCTTCGCCGAGGTCTTCCATGTCATGAACGTCAAGACCGATGTTGTGGCCCAGTCCGTGGGGCATGAAAAGTCCCGCTATTCCGTTATTCACCATTTCGTCGACATCGCCTTTCACGAGTCCCACTTCCGAAAGTCCCTGGAGCATCTTCTTTTCAACCGCGAGGTGCACGTCCCTGTAGGCCACACCCGGTTTGGTGAGGTTGAAGGCGAGAGTGTTGCAATCGTAAACGATTTGGTAGATCTCCTTCTGTTTGGCGGTGAACTTGCCGCTTGTGGGGTAAGTGCGGGTGAAGTCGGATGCGTAGTGGGCGTTGTTCTCGGCTCCGGCGTCGATCACCATAAGTTTGCCTTTTTCGATGACTTTGTCGTGGATGTGGTTGTGGAGTGTCTCACCGTGCTGGGTGAGAATCGTGGCGAATGAAATTCCCCATCCCTTCGACAGGGTGACCCCTTCCATCTTACCGACGATGTCCTGTTCGATTATTCCCGGGCGGATGTTGTCGCGCCCTATGGTGTGCATCTCAATGCCGAGGTCGCCGGCATCGTCCAAAAGGTTTATTTCGCACTCTTCCTTTATCAGCCTCATCGAAATGACTGCCTTTACAAGGGCCTTGGAAGGAGCGTCGCTGCTACCGGTCAGGTCCTTGAGCCTCATGGTGTTGAAATACCTGGAAGGGGGAAGGTAATGGATGTCCCTTTTCCCTTCGATGGCCTTTTTGACCTTGTCTTCAAGTTTGCCGTAGGGAAGGGAATCGCTTATACCTACGCTTTCGGCCTTGGATGCGACAGAAGGCTGGGGGCCCATCCAGATTATGTCGGAAATCTCCACGTCATCGGCAAAGAGGGTCGTTTTCCCACTTTCGATGTCGATTGTCGCGGCCATGAAAGGTTCGTCCAGTCCGAAATAATACAGCCATGACGAATCCTGGCGGAACTTATAGCAGTTGTCCTTATACTGTGCTGCTGCTTCAGCGTTGCCTATGAAAAGGATGAGGCCTTTGCATCCCTGCTCCTTCATTTCCTTAAGGAGGGTGGAGCGCCTTCTTGCGTAAACTTCTTTTGAAAACATGTCGGTCATTGTTTTATTGTGTCCACAAACTTACTAAAAAGAAAGGCTTTCAGCAAGCGGGGCACATAAAAAAGCCGATCCCCCGACGGGAACCGGCCATTTCCTTTTTCAATCCTAAAGAAACTTATTCTTTCTTTTTGCCTTTTTCCGCGGCATGCACAATGTTTATGAGGATGCTTCCCAGGATACCGGCGCAAAGGGATCCCATAAGTACCGCTATCTTACCCATGTTGCGCAGTTCGAGGGTCGTCTCGGCAGGAAGGTTCCCGAAGCTCAGGGTGTCCACGAAAATGGACATCGTGAATCCTATTCCTCCAAGGCAGGCCACTGCGATGAGCATCTTCCATGATGCGTTGGCGGGCATCTGTCCTATTTTCAGCTTGATGGCTAAGAAGCTGGCCAGGGTTATTCCGATTGGTTTGCCGAGCAGCAGTCCGAAGAATATTCCCATCGAAACGCTTCCCATCTCGGGATTCCAGTGGAATATGTTGAGGTAGGAGGGGTCGGTTATCTCCACGCCGGCATTTGCAAGGGCGAAAAGCGGCATGATGAGGAAGTTCACCCAATTTCCCAGTGCGTTTTCAAGGCGGTAGCTGAGTCCGATGCTGTCTTTGGCCGTGCGTGAAAGTTTCCTGAGGCAATGCCTCTGGGGACCGTTGGGGAAGGGTTCTTCGTCTATTCCTCCGCTTTCCAGGAGCCTCTTAATGTATTTGCTACCTTTACGGTAGAGGTACTGTTCGTTGTATCGGGGCTTCATGGGGACGAGGAACGCCATCACGACACCTGACATGGTTGCGTGTATTCCGGAATAGTAGAAAAGTATCCACAGGATGATTGCGGGGACGAAGTAGAACCAGGGACGTTTTTCACCGATTTGGTTCAGGACGATGATCAGTGCGATCATGACCAGCGAACATCCCAGGAGTATGAAGTTTATCGTACCTCCGTAGAAAAGTGCCACGACGAGGATCGCAATCAGGTCGTCCGCTATGGCGAGTGCCGTCAGGAAGACCTTCAGTGAAACCGGTACCTTGTCCCCCAGGATTGAAAGTATTCCCACTGCGAAGGCGATGTCGGTCGCCGTAGGGATTCCCCATCCTCCGCTGGTTGCGGTCCCGTGGTTTATCAGGGTGTAGATGAGGGCGGGGGCTATCACTCCACCGAATGCGGCTATTACCGGCATTATGGCTTTCTGGGGTGTGGAGAGCTCTCCGGAAACCACTTCCCTTTTGATTTCAAGTCCTACGGTGAAGAAGAAAACCACCATCAGTATGTCGTTGATGAACTTCTCTACCGTCATGTCCTTGGGGAAGGACAGAGTGTCTCCCGAAGGTGTTTTGGCCCCTATCCACAGGGAGGTCTCAAGGATATTGTGGTAAAGGTCTTTTGTGAAAGGAAGGTTGGCCAGGAGCATGGCTACAACTACGCAGCACAACAGAACGACACCCTGCGCCCACGGCTGCTTGATGAAGCGTTCATTCCTGACCCTGAAGTTCCTGACGCCCTTTGTCCAGGCGTAAATTGGAATCAGTCTCATTTCTCGTATGTTCTATTTGATTTTCAGTTCGTTGAATCTTCTGGTATGAGAATCACGAAAATGAAATTTCACCCGTTTTTCCCTTCGGTATGTGGGTCCCTTTCAAAAGGGATTCACAAGTTTTTTCCTAACGCTCCCGAAGCCGTAAGTGGGTGGGATTGGCAAAGGGAGTGTGGCCGCTATGGAGGCGACCTCAAATGGGAATTGCGGAGAAATCACTTTCAGGCGTTCTCTCCGTAAAGGTACTTGTGTTGTTCGGGTGTGAGAGTGTCTATTTCAATGCCCCAATCCTTCAATTTCCTCCATGCGACCTCATTGTCGATCTCCTGGGGAACTTTGTTGAGCATCTTACCGGGCTCCCTCAGGATGGTGTCCCTGTTCTGGGCAAGGTACCTTGCGCTCAGGGCCTGTATGGCGAAGGACATGTCCATGATTTCAGCGGGGTGTCCGTCTCCGGCAGCAAGGTTCACGAGCCTTCCTTCGGCGATGACGTAGATGGTCTTACCGTTGGGGAGTTTGTATGCCTGTATGTTTTGGCGGGCGGGTTTTTCTTCCACCGCGAGCTTCTTTAGTTTGGCGACGGCCACTTCCACATCGAAATGTCCCGCATTGCAGAGGATGGCACCTTCTTTCATGAGGGGGAAGTGCTCCTCGTTTATGACGTCATCGCATCCTGTCACGGTTACGAAAATGTCTCCCAGGGGAGATGCCTGCACCATCTTCATGACCTTGAACCCGTCCATGACGGCTTCCATTGCCTTGATGGGGTCTACTTCGGTGATTATGACTTTGGCACCCAAGCCTTTGGCCCTCATGGCGACACCTTTTCCGCACCATCCGTATCCTGCGACAACCACGGTCTTACCGGCTACGATGAGGTTGGTCGTCCTGTCGATTCCGTCCCATACGCTTTGGCCTGTCCCGTAGCGGTTGTCGAAGAAATGCTTGCATGCTGCGTCGTTCACCAGCATCATCGGGAACTTCAACGCCTTTTCGCGGTTCATGGCTTGGAGGCGCATGATTCCTGTGGTGGTTTCCTCACATCCTCCGATGACGTTTTTCAGGAGTTCGGGGTATTCCGTGTGGATCATGTTCACGAGGTCACCTCCGTCGTCTATTATTATGTTGGGACCGATCTTTATTACGCTGCGGATCGCATCCATGTATTCCTCTTCGCTTGCGCCATGCTTTGCGAAAACGTTCATTCCCTGGTGTGCGAGTGCGGATGCTATGTCGTCCTGGGTGCTCAGGGGGTTGCTTCCGGTAACATACATTTCGGCTCCACCGGATGCGAGAACTTCACAAAGGTGGGCTGTCTTAGCCTCCAGGTGGATGGACAGGGCCACTTTCAATCCCTTGAAAGGTTTGGTCTTTTCGAAATCTTTCTGGATTCCGTCCAAAAGGGGCATGTGGTGGCGGACCCAATCTATCTTGAGTTCTCCGCTTTCCCAAATTTTCGGATCACGAATATCACTAGCCATTACTTTAAATTATTTGTATTAGATTTCCTCATCATTTTTTTTTCGGCGGCAAAAATACCGATTATTGGCCAAAACGCCAAAACAGGAATGATTATTTGCCTTGATTTCACCATATTCGCTCCTTTGGGATAAACGGTTCGGGTTGTGGATAGCATCCGTCCTCTCCAAAATTGGCGGCAAATATTTGCTCCTTCTGAAGATTACCACTAATTTTGCCTTGCAGGGGTGCGTATGCACCGGTAGGAAATCAATCATTTATCATATAAAGGAATAAACATATGGGACTTTTGGAAGGAAAGGTGGCCCTCATAACGGGAGCCGCCCGTGGAATCGGAAAAGCGATTGCGCTCAAATTCGCCTCTGAAGGCGCAGACGTGGCATTCACCGACCTGGTGATCAATGAAGCCGCTGAGGAAACAATAAGGGAAATCGAGGCTTTCGGCCACAAGGTTAAGGGCTATGCTTCGAATGCCGCAGACTTTGAGCAAACACATGCTGTAGTAGAGCAGATCCATGCGGATTTCGGGAAGATCGACATTCTTGTCAACAATGCCGGAATAACAAAGGACGGTCTCCTTCTTAAGATGACCGAGGCCCAGTGGGACGCTGTCCTCAGCGTGAACCTCAAATCGGCCTTCAACTTCATTCACGCTTGCGCACCCATCATGATGCGCCAGAGGGGAGGATCCATCATCAACATGTCATCCGTTGTCGGAGTGCACGGTAACGCCGCCCAGTGCAACTACGCTTCCTCTAAGGCGGGGCTCATCGCCCTTGCAAAGAGTGTGGGCCAGGAAATGGGAAAGAAGGGAATCCGCGCAAATTCGATAGCACCCGGATTCATCGACACCCCCATGACACAGGCTCTTCCCGAGGAAATCCGCAAGCAGTGGATAGAGAAGATACCCCTTCGCCGCGGTGGAACTGTCGACGATATAGCAAATGTCGCCACGTTCCTGGCAAGTGACATGTCTTCATATGTGTCCGGTGAAGTCATCCAGGTTGACGGTGGAATGAACATGTAGGAAAGCGGGCGGACTCCGCCCCTTTTATATTATGATATGGATTTACGCCCCTTTCGCCTTTAGGAAGTGGCGTATTTCCGTTTTCAAACCTTATGCATCCCTTAGGGGGTGATTTTTGCCAAAACCGAATTATTGGGTTATTTTTGTCTTTGGAGCCAAATTTTTGAAGATTTATGTCGAATAGGGTAGCTATAACGGGTTTGGGCATCTGGTCGTGCCTGGGTACTTCACTTTCCCAGGTGAGGGATTCCTTGTATAATGGTGTTTCCGGAATAGTTTCGGATCCGCTCAGAGAGGAGATGGGATTCCGCTCACCGCTTACCGGTAACGTACCCATGCCTCAGCTCAAGGGAGAACTCACCCGTCAGCAGAGGGCTTTCATGCCCGAGCAGGCGCTTTACGCCTACTGCGCCACAAGGGATGCTTTGGCGGATGCGGGGATGGATCCCGATTTCGTGGAAAAGAGGGAAGTGGGACTCTTGTACGGCAACGACTCTTCAGCGGCTCCTGTTGTGAAGGCTGTCGATACGATAAGGGAAAAGCACGATACCACGATGTGCGGTTCCGGGGCCATATTCCAGAGCATGAACAGTACCGTGACGATGAACCTTGACTGCATCTTCCACCTTAAGGGAATCAACCTTACGGTATCGGGGGCATGTGCCAGCGGATCCCATGCAATAGGTCTTGGGGCGCTTCTCATAATGCACGGACTTCAGGATATCGTGGTTTGCGGAGGTGCCCAGGAGGTGAACCCCTACGGGGTGTGCAGTTTCGACGGCATTTCGGCTTTTTCCGTGAGGATGGACGATCCCCATGCGGCGAGCAGGCCCTTCGACCGTGACCGTGACGGGCTCGTTCCGGGTGGAGGCGCCGCCACAGTCATATTGGAAAACTATGAGAGTGCGAAAAGGAGGGGGGCGAAGATTTACGGGGAAATCCTCGGATACGGATTCTCGGGAGACGGTTCCCACATATCCACACCCAATGTGGACGGTCCCAAAAGGTCTCTTGAAATGGCGCTTTCCCAAGCCGGATGCACCCCCAAGGACATAGGATACATAAACGCCCATGCGACTTCGACAAGGGTCGGTGACTCAAACGAAGCCAAGGCGATTTGCTCTGTTTTCGGGGAAAAGACTGTTCCCGTTACCAGCACCAAGAGCCAGACGGGTCATGAGATGTGGATGGCGGGGGCTTCGGAGATAATCTATTCCCTGCTCATGATGCACGGCGATTTCATAGCGGGTAACATAAATTTCTGTAACCCCGACGCTGACACCTGCGTTCTTGATGTCGTGCCACAAACGCGCAGTGCCCATTTCGACTGTTTCCTCAGCAATTCCTTCGGATTCGGGGGGACCAATTCCTCACTCATAGTACGGAGGTGAAGGCTGTCGTCATAGGAAGCGGCCTGGGAGGGTTGGAGTGCGGCTTCATCCTGTCCCGCGGCGGCTATGACGTCACTGTTTTGGAAGCGCAGGACAATATCGGGGGATGCTTGCAGAGTTTTTCCCGCAGGGTGCCCTCCACCGGTGAATCCCTTGTCTTCGATACGGGGTTCCATTATGTGGGGTCACTCGGACAGGGGGAGAGCCTAAGGCGGTTGTCCGATTATTTTTCCCTTTCAGACCTCCCTTGGGAGAGGATGGATCCCCTTTGCTGCGATGAAGTGGTACTGGGCGGGGAGAGATTTGCCTTACCCTCAAACGGTCACGCTTCTTTTGTGGAGACACTTTCCGAAAGGTTCCCTACCCATAGGGATAACATATTGGAATTCTCTTCTTTGCTTAAAGGAGTCGGAGATGACATTTTCTCCGTTTTTGGGGGCGGAAACGGCTCCATGGACCTCTTTTCAAAGGGTGCATACGGTTTTTTGGAAAGGACGGTGGGCGATTCCCTTCTCCTTGATGTGCTCAGCGGACCTTTCATGCGGATGGAACTTTCCAAAGGCACGCTTCCGCTTTATCCGTTCGCTCAGATTTGGGACTCTTTCGTTCGGAGCGCTTGGAGGCTGAAGGGTGGAGGAAGCCTTATTGCAAAAAGTTTGGCCTGTTCGATAGAGTCTTTCGGGGGAAAAGTCTTAAGGGGAATGAAGGCGGAAAGGATATTGCATGAAGGAGGTAAGGTGAAAGGGGTTGAGGCACTTCCAAAGGACGGGAAGGAAAAATGTCTGTTCCCCGCGGATGTCGTGGTGTCCGACATCCATCCCTCATCGGCGGTATCTCTTGTCTCGGGTAAGGACGGTCTCAGGCCCGTATATTCGAAACGCATATCGTCCCTTGACAATACCGAAGGGGTTTTCACGGCGAACATCGCCTTGAAAAAAGGAACTCTCCCATATGAAAACAGGAACATCACAATCTACTCCGAAGGCGCATCCCCTTGGAAAAGAAAAGGCGGAACCGACAGGGTGATGGTTCATTTCTATCCTTGCGACGGAAGGTGGGCCACCCATTTGGATCTCATTTCCCCTATGTCCCTTGAAGAGACTGTTTTTTTTGGGGAAGGATATTCTTCGGAATCAAAATATTTGGAGGCCAAGGAAAAGAAACTTTCCGAAGTCTTGGATCTGGCTTATGAAGGGCTTCCGGCACTAAAAGGGGCCATAGAAAAGGTTTGGACGAGTACTCCGCTCACTTGGCAAAGGTATACGGGAACCCCCGGCGGCAGTTCTTTCGGGGTGAGGAAGGATTGGCGGAACCCGCTTCTTACGGTCCTCTCACCAAGGACTCCGCTGAAAGGATTGTACCTTACGGGCCAAAGCCTTAATTTACCGGGAATGCTCGGAGTCTCTATGACATCACTGCTCACTTGCCGGGAAATTCCCGGACTTGAAAACATTGCAAAAGAAATATCACAGATATGAAAAAAGTCGCTCTGGTTACAGGCGGAAGCCGGGGTATCGGAAGGGCCGTATGCGTAAAGCTCGCCTGCATGGGATACCATACACTTGTGAATTACCTGTCAAATGACGAGGCTGCCCAAAAGACCATCTCCCTTATGGAGGAAGCCTCCGGGGAAAAGGGTTGCGGGGAACTGCTGAAGTTCGACGTATCGGATTTCGATGCGTGTGCCGATGCCGTCTCTTCATGGAAAAAAGCGAATGAGGGGGCGTATGTGAGCGTACTTGTAAACAACGCCGGCATACGCAGGGACGCCCTTATGGTTTGGCTTGAAAAGGAGGATTGGACGAGTGTCCTCAAAACCAACCTCGACAGCTTCTTCAATGTCACAAAGCAGGTCCTCCAAGACATGGTCGTACACAGGGGAGGCCGTATAGTGAATGTGGCTTCGCTTTCCGGACTGAAGGGACTCCCCGGTCAAACCGCCTACAGCGCGGCCAAGGGAGGACTCATCGCAGCCACCAAGGCCCTCGCCCAGGAGGTGGCTCCGAGAAAGGTTACCGTGAATGCCGTGGCACCCGGTTTCATAAAGACCGACATGCTTGAAGGCCTTGAGGAAGAAGACCTTGTGAAGACCATACCCGCAAAAAGGTTCGGCACTCCGGAGGAAGTGGCATCATTGGTCGGTTTCCTTGTAAGCGACCAAGCATCCTACATAACAGGTGAAGTGATAAGCATAAACGGAGGAATCTATTGACGCGCTTTCCCCGATGCCCATCCTGCTCAAAAAGACTCTCCTCAGTGTGGCGGCGATGCTTGCCACCGCCCTTGCCTTCGCCCAGGTTACGAAGGTGAAGGGGAGGGTCACCGATGCGGATTCGGGTGAGGGGATCCCGTTTGCGGGGGTTTTCTTCGAAGGTACCACAATAGGCATTTCCACGGACCTTGACGGGTACTATGTGATTGAGACAAGGGACACTTCCGCAAAGGTGCTGCTTTGTTCAATCTTAGGATATGAAAGTGACCGCAGGACAGTGCGCAGGGGCTCTTTCCAGGAAATGAATTTCCGTCTCAAACCGGTGATAAGGGGTCTTGACGCAGCCGTCGTGAAACCCGACAACAGGAGGATGAAACGCATTCTCTCCCAAATCGACGCCCACAGGGACAGGAACAATCCCGAAAAGAGGGAGGCATACAAGTGCGACATCTACAATAAGATGGAAATCGACATCACCAATGCCCGCGAACAGCTTTCCTCTCCCGCTTTCGACCATTACTTCGGTTTCGTGTTCGAGAATATGGACACATCCGCAGTGACGGGACTGCCGTACCTTCCGGTGATGATTTCGGAGACGAAGTCGGAAAGGTACCACGATGCCGCAACATCACTTGACAAGGAGATTATAAGGGCAAACAGGATATCGGGGATTGAAAAGGAGAATTTCCTATCCCAATTCACGGGACACCTGCACCTTAAGACGAATTTCTACCAGAATTTCATAAACGCATTCGAAGTGGAGATCCCTTCCCCGATCTCACCGAGCGGGGAACTTTACTACAACTATTACCTCATAGACAGTCTCCACATAGACGGGCGCAAGACTTGGGCCATCCGTTTCCACCCCAAGAGGTTCGTCTCGTCCCCGGTTCTTGACGGAGAAATGCAGATAGATTCGGCGGATTATGCCCTAAGGCACATCAACGCCCGTCTTCAGAAAGGCTCCAATGTCAATTGGATACGCCATATGGTGATAGAGGTGGAGAACACTCCGGTAGGGGATACCGCATGGTTCTACAAGGAGGATAAGATGTTCATAGACTTCTGCATTTCCCCGAAGGATTCCTCCCGAATACTGTCTTTTCTCGGAAACCGTCACATGGTGTACGGGGAGCCTGATTTCTCGGCTTCTTTCAGGGGCAGCGTCCAAAAGGACGGGTACAATGTCGTCGTAGCGGAAGGGGCGGCCTCCAAGAGTGACGGTTGGTGGGACTCCGAGCGCCCCGTGGCGCTTACGCAGAAGGAACAGAAGATATACACGATGGTGGATTCGGTGCAGAACGTCTCCGCCTATTCGACCCTATATTCCATAATAAACATCTGCGTAAACAGTTATTATGAGGTGGGTAAGATGGGCTACGGACCACCCGCCGAACTCATAAGCTTCAATGACCTTGAGGGTTGCAGGCTGCAATTCGGGATCCGTTCCACAAAGGAGTTGAACGAAAAGATGCGCTTTTCCCTGTACGGTGCATACGGCACAAAAGACAAGGAATTCAAAGGCGGCGGAACTCTCGAATACGTTTTCAGCAAATTCCCCACCCGTAAACTTACCGCTTCTGTGCGAAGGGATGCCCTTCAGCTCGGGGCGGGCCAGTCACCTGCCGGCAGCAACAGCATCTTCACGTCCATACACTCCAGCGGGGGTATAAACAAGCGGAGTATGGTTAACGAGGCGGGCGTTTCCTACCACAGGGAATGGAACTCCGTCATGGACAACACATTCGGCCTTTCCCACCAGAGGGTATTCGCAAACGGTTTCGTGCCTATGGTAAGGCCGGACGGGACTTCACTCTCAAGCGTGGCTTCAACACCGGCCCACTATACCGTGCGCCTGTCCTGGGATGAGACCGTCCTGAGGGGGCCTTTCATAAAATCTTACATCTACACCAAATACCCCATAGTGCAGTTCGATTTCATAGGGGCGGTGTCGGGATTGGTGAACAATGACTATTCCTTCTTCAGGAGCGAAGCTTCCGTGGATTACAGGCTTCCCATTCCTCCCGTGGGTACGTCAAAACTGGCTTTCAATGCGGGACACATATTCGGTAAGGTACCGTACACCATGCTCATGATTCATCAGGGCAACCCCACCTATGTGCATGACCCCACGGCATTCCCGTGCATGGATTACTATGAGTTCGCTTCCGACACTTGGGCTACGCTCCACTACCAGCACGACTTCGAAGGATTCTTCCTGAGTAAGATACCTTTTATGCGGAAGACCCGTCTTCGTGAGGTGGCTACACTGGGTCTTGCCTGGGGTACGCTTTCTGATAGGAACAACGGTATGGCGGGATATTCTTCCGAGGAAGAACCCGTCCTTCTTTTCCCCGAAGGCATGACTTCTCTTGAAAAACCTTATGTCGAGGTCGGGGTGGGCCTTACGAACATCCTTACGGTCCTTAGGGTTGACGCCGTTTGGAGGCTTACGCACCGTTACCGTGAGATTGACGGCGTGCTGCAGAAGGCGCCGAGGCTTTTCACCGTCACCGTGGGAATGGAAATGACTTTCTGAGCGATCAGTCGTCTATTGGCGGTTTGGCGCCCAATTTCTTATACGCACTTTTTGCAAAATCCAGCTTGTCTTCCAGTTCCTTCTCTTTTGCCCTAAGGAGAAGCAACTCTTCTTCCTTCGGATCCTTTTTGCCGAAAGCGGCTGCGGCATTTGCTGAAAGATCATCGGCCCATTGTGATGCCAAATCCTGCGGCACTCCGTACTTTTCAGCAATTTCGGGTAGGGAAGACTTTCCCCTGATGGCTTCCAGTGCCACTTTTGCCTTGAAGGCGGAAGAATATTCCTTTTGGGATGATTTGTCCATAACGCCGTAAAGTTACAGCAAATTTCAGGACAATCCGCCCTTATTCGCATTACGGCCATTCCTCCCACCATTTATTAAATAATGAGTATATTTGCATCTTATGAACCTTTTTCCCGAATTATTCAAGCGTTACACACAGGAGCAATACCCGGCGTCTGAAGCGCAGAGGCAGGCCGAGTTCATCGCTTTCGCGCCCGCCATATTCCAAGTCAGCCGCATAATGCTGAAATGGGGCATAGTGTCTTACCTGCGGGATAACGAATCCGCTTTCGGAGAAATCGTAAAGGAATTTCCGCAATATTCACCCTATTCGCTTAAGGTGCTGCTTGAGGCATCCCTTTCCATAGGCACCGTGCTGGTCGATGCAGAGACGGGAAAATTCCGCCTCAGTAAGGTAGGATGGTTCCTCCTTAACGATCCCGCTACCAAAGTCAACATGGATTTCAACCATGACGTCAATTACGAAGGGTTTTTCCGTTTGGAGGAGTCGCTTTTGGAGGGTAGGCCTGCGGGTCTGGAACATTTCGGGCCGTGGCCGACAATATATGAGGGACTTTCTTCCCTTCCTAAAGAAGTGCAGGACAGTTGGTTCGCTTTCGACCACTTCTACTCGGACACTTCCTTTGACAAGGCCCTTTCGGTAATCTTCGACCGTCCCGTTGAAAATCTCCTTGATGTGGGCGGCAACACCGGTAAGTGGGCCCTGAGGTGCGTCGGCTACGATCCCAATGTGAAGGTTACGGTATTCGACCTTCCCCAACAGATAGCCCTGATGAAGAAGAACATTGAGGGTAAGGTTGGCTCGGAAAGGATAAGCGGTATCGGAGGGAACCTCCTGGATGAGAACACTCTTTTCCCTTCATCCCCTTCATTCGATGTCATTTGGATGAGCCAGTTCCTTGATTGCTTCTCGGAAAGTGAGATAGTTAGCATCCTTAAGAGGGCCGCTTCCGTAATGGGTGAAAACACCCGCCTTTGCATAATGGAACTGCTTTGGGACAGGCAGCGCTACGAGCCTGCCGCCATGTGCCTTACGCTAACGAGCGTGTATTTCGCGGCCATGGCCAACGGCAATAGCAAAATGTACCACAGCGAGGACTTCTGCGCCCTTGTGGAGGCTTCGGGCCTGAAAATTGATAGCGTAACCGATTCGGTGGGGCAAGGACACAATATATTGGTTTGTAAGAGAATTTGATATGGATAGGCAAGAGATCGAACAGAAAATAAACACCTTTTTGGTTGAGGACTTCGAAATCGAAGAGGGGAAACTCTCCCCGGAAGCCCTCATTAAGAAGGATCTCGGAATAGATTCCCTGGACATTGTCGATGTCGTTGTGATGGTCGACAACACTTTCGGGGTTAAGATTAAGGCCGAGAACCTGGCTAAGATATCCACATTGGGCCAATTCTATGATCTCATAGAGGTAGCCCTTAACGCATAGGATGGTCGCTGCGGCTCAACAGTGGAGCGGAAAGACGGACGGTACGCCTTGGATGCACAGGGCACTTGTCCGCCTTCTTGCCCATATGCCCCTGGGATTCGCGTATTTCCTGATGTGCTTCGCGCTGCCCATCTACATGGTGGCGCACCCTAAGGCAACCCGTGCCATATGGAGGTATTTCCGCCTCAGGCACGGTTACGGTCCCCTCAAATCCTTTTGCCACCTTTGGGCGAACCACTACGACTTCGGATGCGTAGTGCTTGACCGCTTCGCAACCTATGCGGGAAAGCCTTTCAATGTTAAGGTTGTGACACGTAACCACTACAAGGACTTGGCTGAGGAGGGTAAGGGGTTCATTATGATATCCTCCCATGTCGGTAACCATGAAATGGCCGGCTACGCCTTCAAGGCCGAGACCCCGCTCAATGTGCTTGTTTACGCCGGAGAGGCGGAGGCGATGAAAAAAGGCCGCGAAGAGATCCTGTCGAAGAACAACATAAAGGTAATCCCCATATCGGAGGATGATTTCTCCCATGTTTTCCAACTGAAGGAAGCAGTCCAAAACGGGGAGGTGGTGGATATCCACGGCGACAGGATATTCGGTTCCACGAAGTCTTTCAGCGTTGATGTTCTCGGGGCGAAAGCTTCCCTTCCGCAGGGACCTTTCATGCTGGCGTCCGCTCTCGGTATTCCCGCGATATCTGTTTTCTGCATGAAGACTTCATCACGCAAATTCGATGTTTATGTGCACCGTCTGGATGACGATGCCTCCTATAAGGGTAAAACTTCCGACAGGGCGAAACATTTGGCTGAGCGGTATGCGCAGACCCTCACGGAAACGCTTGAGTCATACCCGAATCAGTGGTATAATTTCTATGAGTTCTGGGATGCAAATTAACGTGCGTGAAATTAATATAGGTGAAATTCTACCCCAGAGACCGCCATTTGTGATGGTGGATACCTTGACTTTTTTCTCTATGGAAAGGACTGTCACTGAACTCACTGTGACAAAGGACAACATATTTTGCGAAGGGGGTGCGCTCCTTCCGGAGGGGATATTGGAGAATTTCGCCCAAACCTGCGCCGCCCGCATAGGGTACATAAACAAATACATCCTCCACCGCGAGGTTAACATAGGTTTCATAGGGGCGGTAAAGAACTGGACCCTTGAAAGGATGCCTTCCGAGGGTGAAACACTTGAAACCACTCTTGACGTAATCCAGGAAATCGGTCCCATGGTGAAGGTGTCCGTCGAAGGCAAGACGCAAAAAGGGACCGTTGCCCGCGGAGAAATGACAATAGCACTTAGCGACATTGAGAAAAGATCATGATCGAAAAACTCTCAGATTACATACTTTCCCCCTTGGGTGTGGGGACAGAAGCCAACTACAAGGCGGTGAAAGAGGGTAGGAGTGCCCTAAGGGCATATCCTCCCACCGAACTTATCCCCCAGGGGTGGTACGCTTCACTTTTTAAGGAAGGCGACCTTAGTGGCATATATTCTTCCTTGGACCTTAAGGAAGATCAGTGGACGGAATTCGAAAAAAGGTGCATTTCATGCGCAGAACCTGCAATCCGTGATGCCGGGATAGACCCCAAAAGCGAAAGGGTGATTTTCATAATATCCTCCACCAAGGGAAACACCGAGCTTCTCTATGACAACAGGTGGGGTTTCCCCCCTGAAAGGGAGTACCTTGCAGAGGCTGCGCAGAAGGTTGTCGGTTGGTTCGGCAATCCGAACACCCCCATTGTGGTATCCAACGCATGCATTTCGGGACTGTGCGCACAGATAGCGGCCCAAAGGGCGCTGGAAAGCCGCAGGTACGATACGGCTGTGGTCATAGGGGCCGATGTGGTGGGAAGGTTCATAATATCGGGATTCCAATGTCTCAGGGCACTGAGCCCCGAGCTTTGCAGGCCTTTCGATGAGAAGAGGTGCGGACTAAACCTGGGTGAAGCCGCCGCCTGCATAATTTACGGGTACACCCCTGAGGCCGTCCCCGGGAAATGGTACGCCCTGAAAGGCTCCATAACCAATGATGCAAATCACATCAGCGGGCCTTCAAGGACCGGTGAAGGTGGGTACAGGGCACTTTCTTCGGTATTGTCCTCTTGCGGAGAAGTGGCAGGGGACTTGTCTTTCGTGAACGTACACGGCACAGCAACGGTATATAACGATGAGATGGAGTCCTTCGCAGTCACTAGGGCCGGATTGGAGAATCTTCCGGTAGTGTCGCTGAAGGGGTATTTCGGACACACTCTCGGTGCCGCAGGTGTGCTTGAAACCATCATCGCCATGGCCGCAGTGGAAGACGGTATGGTTCCGGGGACAAGGGGATTCGAGACCATGGGAGTGAGCAATCCGCTCAAGGTTTCTTCAAATGCCCTCCCTTCCGAAAAACAATCTTTTGCGAAACTGCTGTCGGGTTTCGGCGGCTGCAACGCTTCGATGATTTTCTCTCGGAACGTAAGCGGAAACCTTCTCCCCCAAATGGACAAGACTCCCATAAAGGAACTTCATCATGTGGAAATAACCCCTGACAAAGCGGTCCTGGACGGAGAAGAGATTAGCTCTGGGGAAAATATCCTTGAGAGACTGTACCGCGAAAGGATAGGCTCCTATCCCAAATTCTTCAAAATGGATCCGCTCGCCAGGCTTGGATTCGTTGCAAGTGAACTCCTTCTGAAGGCTGAAGGGAAGGAAGTTTACGACACTTCTTCACGCGGGAGCATACTTTTCAACCGCAGCGCATCCCTTGCGGACGACACCCGTTTCCAGGAATCCATTGACGCTCCGGACCATATGGGACGGCCTTCGTTTTTCGTTTACACACTCCCCAACATAGTGACAGGTGAAATCGCCATAAGGAACAAGTACTTCGGTGAAAGTTCCTTCTATGTGATCCCGGATGACGACAAAGACCTGATGGAGAGGATCGTCTCGGACGCTTTTTCGCAGGAGGAAACCCTTCAAGCCCTCGTGTGCGGATGGTGCGAATGCCCCGTCGAAGGGGAATTTTCCGCCAAAATGAGTATATTCGCAAGAATTTAGTCACAAAACGGAACTATGGCAAAAGCTGAGCTCATAAAAGAAGTCAAGGAAAAGATAATCTCGGTGCTGAACCTTGAGGATTTGACACCGGAGGACATAGACCAGGACGCCCCCCTCTTCGGGGAGGGACTGGGTCTTGACAGCATAGACGCCCTGGAATTCATCCTGATGATGGAAAGGGATTACGGCATCAAGCTCAAGAATGCCCAACAGGGTAAGGAAATCTTTAAGAGCGTGGCCGTAATGGCCGACTATATCGAGAAGAACCGCACCAAGTGAGAATTGCGGTAACCGGTGCCGGGGTGGTTTCGGCTATAGGTGAAGGCAAGGATAAGACCCTTGCCTCGCTTTTACATCCACTTTCCGGTGTCGGCCCCCTTAAGCATCTTTCAACAGTCCATACCGACCTCCCTTGCGGGGAAGTCGACATCCCCTCCACTGAAATTCCAAGGACATCGCTGCTCGGAAGGATGGCTCTTGGTGAAGCGCTTGCGGAGACGGGGGTGAGTGACGTAAGTGATGTGACATTCATAAATGGGACCACAGTGGGCGTCATGGATAAGGCAGAGGTCGATTACCCTTCCTTCAAGGGAACGGCATACGACTGCAAATCCTCCACCGATGCGATTGCAGCAGGATTCGGCAGCTTCTCCTCTGTCACTACAATCTCCACGGCATGTTCCAGTGCCCTTAACGCAATAATACTCGCTTGCAGGCTCATCCGTTCCGGTAGGGCCTCCAAAGTCATTGCCGGAGGTGCCGAAAGCCTCACCCGTTACCACCTCAACGGTTTCAATTCCCTCATGATCCTTTCTAAGGAAATTTGCCGCCCTTTCGATGCTGGAAGGGACGGGCTTAACCTTGGTGAAGGGGCGGGTTACCTTTTTTTGGAGAGTGAGGAAAGCGCACTTGGCAGAGGGGCGAAGATCCTGGGGTATGTTGACGGATGGGGAAACGCCTGTGACGCTTACCACCAGACGGCTTCTTCTCCGGATGGGCAGGGAGCGTACCTTGCCATGAAGGAGGCCCTGGAGGTTTCCGGATTCGAACCCTCTCAGATAGACTACATCAATGCCCACGGAACAGGGACCCCCGACAACGATGCCGCGGAAAGCACTGCAATAAGGAGGATATTCGGAGAGAACCACCCTCCCGTTTCTTCCACCAAACCATTTACCGGGCACACTACAAGCGCGAGCGGTGGGATAGAGGCGGTTTTTTGCCTTTTGGCCCTTTTCCGTCAGTTCCTTCCCGTCAACCTCGGATGGGAAAACGCCGATCCCGCGTGCATAGTGCCCGTTACCGATCCCACCCCCGAAAGGCCCCTTAAGCATGTCATGTGCAACGCTTTCGGATTCGGAGGGAACGATTCATCGATAATTTTGTCCAAAGCGGATGAGTAGGATAGTCATAAGGGCCGCATCCTTCATAAAGGGGAAGGATTTCGAGTGGAAGAGTCTCATTCCTCCGCTTAAGGCCCGCCGTATGGGCACCCTCATGAAAAGGACTGTAGTTTCTTCCCTTCAGGCCTTGAACATGGCGGAGCTTGAAAAGCCCGATGCGATAGTCACCGCAACTACTCTCGGGTGCATGGAGGAGACTGAAATATTCCTTAGGGATATGACTAGTGGAGGGGAGCAGCTCCTGAGTCCCACCCATTTCATGCAAAGCACCCACAACACCCTATCCTCCCTTGTTGCGATTTGGACGGGATGTCACGGCTACAACTGCACTTATTCCCACGGCAGGGAGTCCCTGTCCGGAGCCCTTCTGGACGCATTCCTGCTGCTTAAGGAAGGGAAAGTGGGCAGCGTACTTGTGGGATGCCATGACGAAAAGATACCCCTTGTCGAGGCTTTCGACGTGTCGGACAGCTCTTTGGCAATAATTTTGGAGTCTGATTCCACGGGAGGGTTGTGTGTTTTGGAAGACATCGGAGGTTTGGCCCCGATGGATGCCGAAGAATTTTACGGATGCATCCTTGAAGGGAAACCCTACGGCCCCGTAAAACTTGGACGTTTATGATAAGGCTCCTCTTACTTTCGGTCATTCAGGCCGTGTGCTTTTGTGCCGGACAGGTCCTGCTTAAGGTGGCGACCGTCCGCATAACACGTCCCCAGTGGTCTTGGAAGTGGTGGGGAGAACTTCTTACGAACTGGCCCCTGTTGGGATCCGGACTCTGCATGGCGGCGGGAACCGTCCTGTGGATGTACATCCTTAAGAAATGGCCGTTCAGCCAGGCTTACCCCATGCTCAGCCTGAGTTACGTGTTCAGTATGGTGGCCGCACTGGTGATTTTCCATGAGCAGATATCCGCGGTAAGGTGGGTGGGAGTCCTCCTGATACTTACGGGATGTTTCCTTGTGGCCAGATAAAAAGAATATTACTATGAGAAAGACACTTAAAGCTATAATCGTTTCGATTGCGATCCTATCGCTCTCATCCTTGCGTGCCGACGCTCAGACGGACAAGCTTACGGATTTCCTGTCGAGGGTAAAGCTCCTCACTGCGGATTTCACGCAAACGAAACATTCTTCTATGCTGTCCGCCCCTGCCGTATCGAAAGGGGTGCTCACTTACGGGGAAGGTAGGATGCGCTGGCAGTACACATCCCCTGTGCAGACGGTGAAGGAATTCGACCTTGGTTCCGGACGAAGGTACGGTCCCGAGAGCTTTGACATAGTTTGGACGGAAGGGAACCCCTCCAAAGCGGTCCTTACCCCAAAGAAAAAGGATCTTCAGAGGGTATTCTCCTCGATCGAAGTTGAGATGGACGCAGATTGCAATGTCCACACGGTAATACTCCGTGAAGGTGGGGACGATTTCACCCGCATAGACTTTTCCAACCAAAGGAACATATTCAAGTGAAACTTAAGGGGGATTTTTTCAGTATTCTGAAAGATGAGGGGAATGGCGTCTTTGTCATATCCCTTAACCCATCTCATACCATTTACAAGGCCCACTTCCCTGAGATAGCGATAACCCCGGGGGTGATACTGGTAAGGATTGCGACCGAACTCTTTTCCCGAATGAAGGGAAAGGATTGCACACTTGTCGGTGCCCCTATGGTTAAATTCTCCTCCCCAGTATATCCGTCCGAAGGGAAGACCCTCCGATTCGCAATCTCCGAGGGCGAAAGCGGAAATGTCCAAGTAAGGGTCACTGACGGTGATACCCTTCACAGCAAAATGTCCCTTGAGTATGAGTGGTAAGGTGTGCGTTGTCGTTCCGACCTACAATAATGCCTCCACGCTCGCATCCGTTGTCGGGGACATCCTTTCCCATTGCCCCGATGTCATAGTCGTAAATGACGGCAGCACCGATTCCACGGGGAAGATACTTGAAGGCTTGTCTTCAAAAGTAATGGTAGTGAACCTGGAGCGTAACCGCGGAAAAGGCAAGGCTCTTAAGGCAGGGTTCGAAAAGGCGAGGGAATTGGGGTTCACGTATGCCATAACGATGGATTCGGATGCGCAGCACAAGGCTTCCGACATACCTTCCTTCCTGACAGAGAACGAAAAACACCCGGGAGCCCTGCTGCTTGGCGTGAGGAAGGAACTCTCCCAGGAGAACAAACCCAAAGGCAACACATTTGCCAACCGTTTCTCCAATTTCTGGTTCCATCTCCAGACGGGCCTCCGTCTGCCCGACACCCAGTGCGGATTCAGGTTATACCCTTTGGAAAGCCTCGGAAAACTGTCCCTTCTCACTTCCCGCTATGAGGCCGAACTTGAGATGCTCGTGTTCCAGGCGTGGAAGGGTGTCGAAATAATCCCGATACCCGTCGATGTGGCCTATCCCGAAGACAGGGTTACGCATTTCAGGCCGGTTATGGACTTTGTGAGGATAACCATCCTCAACACGGTCCTTTGCATTCTCACCATCTTCTATGCCCTTCCCCTTAAGGCACTCAGGGCCTTATCTGGCCGAAATCGGAGGTAGAATCCATCCGAAATGACTAAATTTGCCCCAGCAAAGGGTTCCGATGACAGGGGCACAAGCGCTTTATGCGCAAAGTTTTTAGGAAAAAACGGCATCCCGAACACAATCCCGCCTTGGAACCGTAAGGATTATGCGCACTGCGAAAGGCGCAGTTGAAGATGACAAGGTTCTTCCTTCGCATATACGATTTCCTGAAGTCCCACTCTGTGGCATCCGTACTCATAGGGGTTGCCGTTGTGGTGCTTTCCCTCCTGCTTGCCCGTACTCTCCACTATGCCGAGGACATTTCGGAATTCCTCCCTTCCAATCCCCAAAGTGAGAAGTACAGTGAGATTTACAATGCCCTTGGGCGGAAAAACAACATAATCATCCTTTTCAGGGGTGAGGACCGTTTCGAAATAGAAGAGGCCATGGAGGTGTTCTCGGATGCATTCGATTCGGTGGACAAGGATTCCCTTGTGAAAGAAAGGAACATATTCGCAGAAGGGGAGGATGCGCTGGAGGCCATAGGTTTCCTTTTGGAGAACGCCCCTTATTTCCTCACCGAAAAAGATTACAAGAGGGCCGATTCCCTCCTATCCGTACCACAATACATTGAAAACACCCTTCGGGAAGACAAGGACAGGATAGCGCTTTCTTCCGGAAGCCTGACTACGGGGATGATAAAAGCGGATCCCCTTCACCTTTTCACCCCTTTGCTTTCCAGGATGAGGGATAACGGGGCGAGTGAGGGATATACCGTCTCGGACGGCTGCATATTCACGCCCGACGGGACCGGACTCGGATTTTTGACTTCACCTTTCGGGATGAGCGAATCCGGTAAGAACTCCCTTGTGTCTTCATTGGTTTCGCAGGCAGTGGATTCCGTGGCGGTACGGTGTCCAAATGTGAAGGTGTCTGCGGTCGGGGGACCGCTTATAGCCGCATCCAACGCTTCACAGATAAAAAGGGACAGCGTAGTTGTCATTTCCCTTGCACTGTTGCTCATACTGCTTCTTCTTTTCATATCCTACCGCAAACCCAAAGACATACTTTGGGTCTTCCTTTCGGTGGCGTTCGGATGGATTTTCGCCCTCGGGGTGATGGCCCTTCTCAGGGACAGCATTTCGATAATCATAATAGGGATCGGGTCCGTCATAATAGGGATAGCGGTAAACTATCCACTGCATTTCATGGACATACTTAAAGAGGGAAAACCGGTGCGTGATGTCCTCAAGGAGATGGTGGCCCCGCTCCTTGTGGGTAACATAACCACAGTGGCCGCCTTCCTTTGCCTTGTGTGGCTCGATGCGGTAGCCATGAGGGATTTCGGGCTGTTCGGCGCCCTGACTCTTGCCGGGACCATCCTTTTTGTCCTCATACTTCTTCCCCAGTATGCCAAGGCCCATGAGCCTACCCCGATGAGGGTCAACATAGGGAAGATCCTGCCCGACAAGGCTATACGTTCCCCTTGGGTGCTGGCCTTTGTCGTTGTGATGACGCTTGTGCTGGGGTATTTCAGCAGGGGTGTGAAGTTCGACTCCGACATGAACAACATAAACTACATGACACCTTCGCAGAGGAGCGACCTGGGGTATCTTTCTTCTGTGGGGAAGTCTTCTTCCTTGAAAGAGTTTTATGTTGTGGCGCAAGGGGCGTCCCTTGACGAGGCCATGGAAATAGGCGATTCCCTAAGGGATGTGCTTGGAAGCGTCCCTTCGGTAAAAGGGCCTTTGGGGCTTCTTCCGGGAAAGGAAGAGCAAAAAAGAAGGCTTGGGATGTGGAAGGAATTCAAGGCAAAACATCCCACCCTTAGCCAAGACATAGGCGCAGCCGCAGTGAAGGAAGGTTTCTCGGCGAAAGCTTTCGATAAGTTCACTTCCATGCTTTCAAAGGATTTCACTCCCCGGACAGCTTCCCATTTTTCACCCATAGTAAAAATGTTCGAAGGAAGCTCAGTACTCTCCACGGACGGGAAAGTCTCCTTGGTCACCAGGGCCTACGGTAAGGAAGGGCTGACCCCAGAGGTAAGGTCGAACCAAAGGGACGGTGTTCTCATTTTCGATTCGTCCGACGTGGGCAATTCCCTTGTGAACACCCTTTCAGACAGTTTCGATTACATAGGGACCGTCTGCTCGCTTGTCGTTTTCGTGTTCCTTCTGCTTTCTTTCCGGAGGGTGGAAACGGCTCTTCTGGCATTCATCCCGCTTGCCGTCAGTTGGGTGTGGATACTCGGGACGATGAACATTTTTGGGATCTGCTTCAACATCGTGAATATTATACTCGCCACTTTCATATTCGGCCAGGGGGACGACTACACCATCTTCATAACGGAAGGTCTCATGTACGAATACGCCTACAAGCGGAAGAGGATGGTGACATATAAGAACAGCGTGCTCGTTTCCGCGCTTATAATGTTCATAGGCATCGGTGCCCTGATAGTGGCCAAGCATCCTGCGATGCGTTCACTGGCGCAGGTTACGATAATAGGCATGCTGATTGTCGTATTAATGTCCTATTATATTCCACCCCTGATATTCGGTTTCCTGACCCAAAAAGAAGGTAAAGACAGGGATGTTCCCATAACGTTGGGTAGGATATTGAGGTCATTGTTTGCGATGACGGCGGTGCTTGTCATATTGTGGCTTTTCGCATACCCCTACACTTTCTTCCATTTCCTAGGCGGAAAAAGCGAAGAAAAACAGATCCGATACAGGAAATTCCTCCAGAAGATAGCCGCCTGGATGTGCAGGCACATTCCCGGCGTCAAGTGCGAATTTGCAAACACTTCTGGCGAGACTTTCGAAAAACCTTCGATTGTCGTCTGCAACCACCAGAGCCACTTGGACCTTGCCTGCCTCATGGCCTTATCACCTAAGCTTGTCTTTGTCACCAACCATTGGGTTTGGCACAATCCCATATACGGGTACATCCTCCGCAAGGCGGAATTCTATCCGATGGAAAAAGGTATTCCGGAGGACCTTTCCCCTTTCAAGGATTACATTAACAGGGGTTATTCGATAGTCATATTCCCTGAAGGGACGAGAACGGTAGACGGGGAAATGGGCAGGTTCCACCAGGGGGCTTTCGTGCTTTCTAGGGAACTGGGCGTGGACATCGTTCCGGTATTCATCCACGGGGCTTATGACGTGCTTCCCAAAAAGGACTTCATGCTTAGGAAAGGGAACCTCTATTGTGAGGTGGGAAGCAGGATACCTTGTCCCAGCGAAGGGACTACCCTTGAAGTGGCAAAGGGTATGAGGCAGTTCTACAAGAGAGAATATTCAAGGATAAGGGACGAGCGGGAAACTCCACTTTATTGGGCCCCTTATGTGAGATACAAATACATGTATAAGGGAGCGGACACGGAGGCCGCCTGCAGGAAGGATCTTGGCACCATACCCGATTGGGTAGGCCGGAAGGACGGGGACACAAAGACAATAAAATCTTGCGGAATAGGTACTTACGCCCTTTTGTACGCCCTTTGCCATAGGGATGTCCAGGTGTACGCAAGCGATCCCGATCCCGACAACATCGCACTGGCTTCCAACATAAGTTACCTTCCCGCCAACCTGCATTATGAAATAGGGGAATGAAAAGAAAAATAGCATCGGTATTCGTCTTCCTGACACTTTGCCTTTCATCCTTCGGACAGAAGCTTTTCGAGTATCCTGTCGAAGGGTCGAAGACAGCCGTAGTGGTTTGTCCCGGAGGCAGCTATTATTGGCTCAGCAAGAAATGGGAAGGTTCCGAAGTCGCCAAGAAACTCAATGATGCGGGCATATCGGCGTATGTCCTCCATTACCGTCACGCAGGTACCAGGTACTTCCTTTTCGGACCCCTGGTGCCCAGCCACCATTTTCCGGATGCGCTGGAGGATGTGCTTTCCGCTGTTGACATCGTAAGGTCACGCGGTTATGAGAAGGTGGCCTTGGTGGGATTCAGTGCAGGGGGGCACCTCGTGCTCCTTGCCGGGGAGACTTCCCCCGATAAGATAGATGCGATAGCGTCGGTTTACCCCGTTGTTACCTTCTCGGAGGAACAGATAGTGCACAAGCGCTCAAGGAACGCTTTCCTTGGGAGCCACAGGAACGATGCCTCACTCAGGGACAGCCTTTCGCTTGAAAAACACGTCCCTCCGACTATGCCGCCGGTGCTCCTTGTCAACTGCGTGGACGACCCGATAGTGAATTACCACAACAGCGAGAGGATGGACGAGGCGCTTTCGGCGGCGGGGGTTCCCCACAAATACCTCCAATATCCCCAAGGCGGTCACGGTTTCGGGGCATCGGAAGAGAAGAATCCTTATGAGTCGGTTAAGTGGATAGATGAATTTTTAGTACTTTTGCGTTCACTATGACAAAGGATATCGAATACGCTTCCCCGGAGAGGATACGTCTTTTCCAGGAGGAAAAAATGCGCGAGGCACTTTCCTACCTGAAGGCAAACTCCGCCTTCTACCAAAGGATGTTCGACCGTTATTCGATTGACGTAGGCAAGATCCGTCAGATTGACGACCTTGTGAAAATCCCGTTCACGGTTAAGAAGGATCTCCAAATGTTCAACGAGGATTTCCTGTGCGTGGATAAGAAAAAGGTTGTCGACTACATAACAACTTCCGGGACACTCGGCGATCCCGTCACCTTCTGTTGTACGGATTCCGACCTTGACAGGCTTGCATACAATGAGATGAAGTCTTTCTCTTGTGCGGGCATAGGCCCGGGGAACGTGGTGCAGCTGATGACCACCATGGACAAGTGTTTCATGGCGGGATTGGCTTACTTTCTCGGCATACGCAAACTCGGAGCCAGCATAATAAGGGTCGGTAACGGCGTACCCGAACTCCAGTGGGAGACCATCCAAAGGCTGAAGCCCGATGCGGTGATGTGCGTCCCTTCTTTCATTCTCCGTCTCATCCGTTATGCTGAAGACCACGGGATAGACTACCGTTCAAGCAGCATAAAGAAAATAATAGGAATAGGCGAGGGAGTGAGGAATCTTGACCTCAGCCTTAACCTTCTCGGAAGCAAGATAAAGGAAAAATGGGATGTGGAGCTTTACGCCACCTATTCTTCCACGGAGATGGCCGCCACTTTCTCCGAATGCCCCTACGGATGCGGAGGCCATGTGCATCCCGAACTCGTGATTGTCGAAATAATAGGGGAGGACAACCTTCCCGTTCCCGACGGACAGGTCGGTGAAGTCGTCATTACGACCCTTGGAGTTGAAGGAATGCCCCTTTTGAGGTTCCGTACCGGAGACATGGCAGCGAAACTCACCGACAAGTGCGCTTGCGGTCGCAACAGTTACCGCCTTTCCCCACTTGTGGGAAGGAAGAACAATATGCTAAAGCTTAAAGGCACCACCATATATCCACCTGCCATATACGATGTCCTTGACAATGCGGATTTCGTGCAGAACTATGTCGTTTGTGTGCGCCAGAGCGAAGCCGGGACAGATGACGTTTGGGTTAAGGTGGGTCTCAGGGGAGAGGTGCCCTTCGATCCCGTACATGAGCTTAAGGGCCGTTTGCGCAGTCGCCTCAGGGTGACTCCCGGGGTGGAGATATGCGATCCGGAGGAAGTGGCCAGGATAAATTTCCCTTCCAAATCCCGTAAGCCCATAAAATTCATTGACTTAAGATAAGAAAAGACCTATGAAACCTGCAGAATTCGACGACATACGTCCATATTATGACGAGGAAGTGCCCGCTGCCATGCAAAGGATCGCCGACAGTGATTTCTTTGCGCTGATGAGCGCGTATGTCTTCCCGGACAGGGCGGTTGAGGATGTGAGGAACATGGTCCGCGGATTCACTACCACCAAGGAGTTCCAACTGCAGGTGATGTACTATGCGAATAAGCAGATAATAGAGAGGAGCACTGCAGGTTTGACCGTCGGTGGAATGGAGTACCTCCGCCCCGACCGCAGCTACCTGTTCGTGAGCAATCACCGCGACATAATGCTTGACGCCTCTCTGTTGGAGTACGCCCTTGTTATGGCGGGATTGGATACCAGTGAGATCACTTTCGGCTCTAACCTGATGAACCCCCAGCTTGCCGTGGACATAGGGTGTTCGAATAAGATGTTCCGTGTCGAAAGGGGAATGGACAGTCCGAGGGCTTTCTACGACAACTCCATGCACCTTTCCAAATACATACGGTACACGGTTACCCAAGAACACCAGAGCATATGGATAGCCCAGCGTAGCGGGAGGACCAAGGACGGGAACGACATGACCGCCCCCGGCATAATAAAGATGTTCGGGATGAGCGGATCCAAGGATAAGGTAAGCTCCCTGGTTGACCTTAACATAGTGCCTATTTCCATGTCCTATGAGTGGGAACCTTGCGATTACCTCAAGGCGTTGGAACTTTACCAGAGCCGTTTCGAAAAGTATGTGAAGAAGCCGGGAGAAGACCTTAACAGTATAATACAGGGAATAATACAATATAAGGGAAAGGTTAGCTTACAGGTGTGTGAACCCCTGACGAAATTCGACCTTTCGCACCTGAGCGATTGTACGAGCATAGATTTCAACAAGGGTGTGGCGGCCCTGATGGATTCCAGGATATACCCCGCCTATCAGTTGTATCCGAACAATTTCATAGCGCATGACATCCGTTACGGCCAGAACCGCTACACATCCAGATACACTCCCGAGCAGAAGAGACTTTTCCAAAGGCACCTTTCGAACCTTTCCAAGTATGATGTGGAAGAGCCTGACGTGTTGAGGGACATTTTCCTCTCCATATATTCAAACCCTGTTGAGAACTGCCTCAAGTAAGGAAGGATTGATTGTAATAACACTAAATAACCGAATACAGTATGAAAAAATTGATTCTCGTTGCCGTGGCCTTTTTCGCCATCAGCTCTCTCAGCGGGTTCTCGCAGATAGCGGGTCCCATCCATTACTCCCACGGGGAACTTTTCGACCAGAGCGGAAACGTCATAGTGGAACCCCAGGTGATCACTATGCTTGGCGATTCCCTTTACAAGGCTACTTACCTTGGGGCGCACAGGCAGTATAAGACAGGTATGACACTGGTTAAGGTGGGCATACCGGTAATACTTGCAGGTATGGTGGCATCGGTGGTGGGAACCATTCACATGATTCCTGAAGAAGATGGCTCGGGGAAGAGAGAGGATGTCGAACCGGGATGGGTGGCCTTATCCGTGTGCGGTTATGTGGCCACTTTCTGCGGTGGTGCTTGCATCTGCACAGGTATTCCCCTTGCTTCATTGGGAAAGGGAAGGCTCTCTTGGATAGCCGACGAGTACAACGTCAAATCGGCTGCGGCACCTAAGGAACCTTACATCAGTTTGGGCCCTTGCCGTAACGGGTTGGGTATCGCGGTCAATTTCTGACGGTCATTCCATTAAGCGCCGTTTGACTACATCCCGAAGGATTTTTTATAGGCCACCTGGTATATCTAACAATAAGGATATCAGGCGGTTGTTTTTAGTTTGAAGCCAAAACAACTGTCAAAGAAATCGGGTGCTGCCGGTTAGGAGACATCCAAGCATCAAAAAACCTTTGGAAATTATGGCTATGTTGTCAAAACAAGAGAAAACCATGACTATTTGTTTAGAATAGTATCACGTTCAATATTATTGAATAATACAAAATATTGAACAAAATAGCCAAGAGACATCGTCTCAGTAGGGGTATGTGGGCGGCTATTCCTTGTAGCTACATATGGCTATACATAGCTACAATAATGTAGCTATGGAATTCTGAAAATAAGGTTTCTATTGAACACGAAAAATGCCTTCCACACGCATCCGTTGGGTTTTCAATGGGGAAAAACAGATGACATAGGTATAATTCCGAGAACTTATGGAGCCAACCATATGACTTGGTAGCCCTATGCCCGATTGAGGGATTGTGGATTTTTTTGCGTAAGTTTGCACCGTAAAACAACACTGGCTGCCTTGATGGTGGAATGGTAGACACGAGGGACTTAAAATCCCTTGGCCAGCAATGGCTGTGCGGGTTCGAGTCCCGCTCGAGGCACCAATATAGTCGCTAACTTGTTATCTTAAAATAAGTTGGCGATTTTTTTGTCGGCAAAATAGTCGGCAATTTGCGACGGTCCTATATGTGTGTGGCGCACTAACTTTTCATTTTCCGTCTTATCCACTTCGAGAGGAACTTGTTCTCGAGACTGTAGGTATTTCCGTCCCTGACTATGATGTTCTTATCTAATAGAGTTCTTGTCGCATACTGCACTGCACTTGCTGATTCCAAGGCGTGCCTTTTGATGAATTTCTCTCCTGTTATCCTTGTCGCTTTCCCTTCAGAAGCTATTGCGTAAAGTGTCTGCTTGGTTTTCAGTGGCAATTCCTGGAGGATGTATTCGAAGTCCTTGTTGTAGTAGTCGAGGACGTCGTCTGTTGATCTTCGGATCACATCTTTTGTGCAGTCTTCCCATATTTCAGTGTTTGAGAAACATTCGTTCAGAATCCGTTGCATGTAGAAGGTGTGTCCTTCGTAGGAAGAGTAGATCTCCCGCAGATCATCTATGTTGATAGACCTGTTTTCTTGTTCGAAGATTCCCTTTGCCCACGATGTGTACTTTTCCATAGGGATAGGATTTAGTCCTATTAAGGTTGCGCTATTGTAGAATGGGTGATTACTATCGAGAAACATGCGCTGCATCATATGTTTTTCGCTTCCGGCAAAAATGAAGGAAATTTTTGATGTGCGTTGGATGTATGAGCGCAAGAGTGCTTCGAAATTCCCTTTAGGATATTTTGAGATCTGCTGGAACTCATCTATGGCGATGATTGACTTCTTGTCGAGAGAGTCCAGGAAGGTGAAAATCTCTTCCAGGGTGTATTCCGGATGAGCGAGATCTCCTATGGATATGGAAAAGTTCGGAAGCAATGTCGCCTGGTCGAACCCGAATTTGCCGTTTAAGGATTTGAGGACCTGTACCAGCTTTTCAAGAGCTTCCCTTCCTTTGCTTCTTGTCTTCTTGAAAACCTCCCTGCCGAGTTCCAAGGTGAATTCTTCCGTTGATGTGGTGTGCAGAATATCGATGAAGAATGTGTTGTATTGCTCTTCAAGACCCATTGTCTCATAGCAGAAATTGATGAGGGCGGTCTTCCCCATTCTCCTTGGGGCAATGAATACTATATTGTTTCCATTGCGAATCAGTTTGGCTATGTCGGAAGACTCTTTTTCGCGGTCGCAGAAGTATTCCGCAGGTATTTTCCCTTTGACGAAGAAAGGATTCATTTCGTTAGACATTTTCGCAAAGGTATTAAAAATTATACAAATCGTATTATATAAAATGTATAATTTGGTTTAAAAATTAGTTAATTTACTGTATGTTAATCTTTTCGATTTCGTTGTACATGAATCCATTCTAATCATATTCCACGAAAGAGTGGTGCCGCAGTCCATAGAGTGCGTGACAGGAGGCTCGGTCAAATCTCGCGTTACCCATTCCCGCCTCAACGGAGTTTCCTGGACCGTAAGGTTCGGTGACTAACCTGCTCCTGAAATCATGGTACGGCACCACTTTACTGGCTGGTATGGACAGACAAAATAACTTTAGACATTTGAGCTAGTTCGTCCTTCCTTCGTGGCACGAATCAAATTCGCAAGGTCGTCCAAGTCCTTTTTTATGTCCTTTGATTTGGAGTGGAAGATTTTCATACCTTCCACCGGATTGGAGCTTTTAAGGACGCATGCCATATAGAGGATTCTCAATATGTCATAGAATTTCTTGTCCAGTTCATCTGAGTACATCATCTCCAGTGTCAGGAGACTTACGTAATTATTCCATCCCGAATCGCTCAGGGAATCGAAATCGAAATCCGAGTAGAAGTTGAGCAGACCGTTGTCCTGCTGTGTGACTTTGATTAGTGTCATCATGGCTATTTTGGTTTTGATTTTAATTTGAATTTGAATTCGGTTAGTGTTTCTCTGCCCAATACTTTACGAGATCCCTTTTTAATGATTCTGCACTTGGGATCTGCCTGGAGACGCACTTTTCTATGCTGTCAACCAACTCCTCAGACTGTGCCGCTGAGCATATGTCTGCCATTTGGAGCATAAGAATGGCTTTTATGGCTTTTTCCAGCATTTCTTCATCCCTATAGGATATTACCGATACCAATGTTTGCAGCATGAATTCGGCCAGGTCATTGATTTGACCATCCGCTTTCATCTCGATTTTTCTGCTGTCTTTGTCCAGCGTGACTTCCAAAATTTTTTTCATGGCTTTTTTTTGCGCAAAGGTATGGTGGAAATTGGCCGATGCTTGGAAAATGTGGCGAAATACCCCCGATTTTTTACGTTTCACGGTTTTTTGACCTGTTTTTGTCGTTTTTTTAGGTTTTTTTGGGAAACCCTTTTTGGAAAATTTACGTTTTTAGGTCTGCAAAATCCCCCCTTCCCATCCCATGGAAGGGCATGGTTGGGATGGGAATCTGGTCGGAAATTGTAGTTTCGGAAGGGAAGTGTACCCTAGAAGTATTTCCTCTCTTCCCTATAAAGGGCGAGGAAAATGAATATCAGGATGGTGAAGGCCCAAAGGGAAGATCCTCCGTAACTCATCATCGGGAGCGGTATCCCGATAACCGGCATCAGGCCTATTGTCATACCTATGTTTATGAAAAGGTGCATGAATAGCAGCGAAGCTACGCAGTACCCGTAAATCCTCGTGAAAGATTCCCTGCACCGCTCCGCATCATAAACGAGCCTCCAAATGAGGAGGGTGTAGGCCAGGATGACTACGAAACACCCTATGAATCCCCATTCTTCCCCCACCGTGCAGAAGATGAAGTCTGTGCTTTGCTCGGGAACGAATCCGTAGGTGGTCTGGGTACCGTTCAGGAACCCCTTGCCCTTGAATCCCCCCGAACCTATGGCTATCATGCTTTGGTTTACGTTGTATCCGACTCCTGAAGGGTCTTCTTTCATTCCTAAAAGGACTTCAATCCTTTTCCTTTGGTGGTCTTGGAGCACCTTATTGAATATGAAATCCGCCGAGAAAATGAGAGCTATCCCCACCACGAAAGCACCTGCGCAAAGGGCCATGAAGTTGTCCTTGTTCTTGTAGGAGCGCACGAATATGAACGGTAGCGCCACAACTGCTATCCCGACCAGAAGGTAGACCGTGTTTATCTTTTGGAGGAAGGATCCGTCCGGAGAGGATGAGAATATTTTAGGAAGAAAGGCGGCAAGAACTATTCCGGGCACCCAGGTTATGAGCCATTTGAAAATGTCCCCTTTGTTGAGGGCGTTGCAGAAGCTGACCACCCCGACAAGCACCAGAATGGCGGCATAGGGGGATGAAGTGAGGGTTAGGATGAAAAGAAGGATGACAAGTCCCACAAGCCCCAGGAGCCATCCCGAAAGACCTTCCCTGTAGAGCATGAATATGAATCCCACATACACGAGAGCGCTTCCGGTTTCCTTCTCAGCCAGGATTATCAGCATGGGAAGGATGATGATAGCGGCGGTTGCAATGAAGTCCCTGGGCCTTTTCATTTTGTAGCTTGGGTGACTCATTATGAGGGCCAGGAGCAGTGATGTGGAGATCTTCGAGACCTCCGCCGGCTGGAACCTCACCGGTCCGAATTCGAACCACGATCGGGATCCCTTCACTTCCACTCCGAGGAATATCACCGCCACAAGGAGTACCACCACGAAAACGTACAACGGCACCGAGAGGCTCTCCCAGAGTTTCGGGGGAATGACGAATAGGATCAGCGCCCCGATGACAAGGGCCGTCACTATCCACACGAACTGTTTTCCGCTCCGGCAGCTCCAGTCAAGTATTGAGGAAGGCTCCGAGGAATGTACGGATGCGTATATGTTGACAAGGCCGAAGAATACCAGAAACAGATAAAGCGCTATCAGTTTCCAGTCTATGGCCTTCTTTAGACCTCTTCCAACTGAAGAATCATCCATACTTTTTCCCTTGTCAATCGGTTTTGACCACACCCATAAGGTTGCCTTCCATGACCCTCTGTTCCAGGAAAGCCCTGTTTTCGGATATTTCCTTGTTCAGGTATTTCTCTATCATCAGCGATGCAATGGGGGCCGCCCATGTGGCACCGTATCCTCCGTTTTCTATATATGCGGCAACCGCAATCTTGGGATTGTCCTTGGGCGCGAAGCATATGAACACCGAATTGTCGGCTCCGCGGGGATTCTGCGCCGTACCTGTCTTTCCGCATATGTCAAGACCGGGAACTTCCGCAACGACTCCGGTTCCTCCCGACCCGTATCCGCTGTTGACCGCCTTCCACATTCCGTTTATGACTTTCTTGAATTGGGACGTGTCGACCATCGTGTATTGCCTCTTGTGATACTTGGGGTCTATTTTGACGTCTTCGGAGTCTTTTATTATGTGCGGGATTATGAACCATCCCCTGTTTGCCACGGTGGCGCAAAGGTTGGCAATCTGCAGGGGAGTCACACCGATCTCACCCTGACCTATGGAGAGGGACACTATGGTGGTGAACTTCCATCCCCCTTTCCCGTAAACCTTGTTGTAGTACTTCGAAGTGGGGATCGTCCCACCGAGTTCCGCGGGGAAATCGCTTTCAAGTTTCCTTCCCAGTCCGAAACTCTGCACGTAATCGTGCCACTTGTCAAGGGCGTCGTCTATGGAATCGTACTTGGGGTTTTCGAGGATTGATTTGAGGACATAGCAGAAGTATCCGTTGCAGGACATCATTATGGCCGTCTCCAAATCCAGCGGGGAAGGGTGTCCGTGGCAACCCAGGCGGTGCCTTCCGTAATAGTATCCGTAGTTGCAGGGGTATGTCATGGAAGGCTCCAACACCCCTTCCTGCAACCCGATGAGCCCGTTCACGAGTTTGAATACCGAGCCCGGAGGATAAGGGGCTTGCACGGCCCTGTTGAACATGGGTTTGTAGGGGTCGTTGATGATTTCCGAGTAATGCCTTCCTATGTCGGAAAGCATGTCGACGTCTATTCCGGGGCTGGAGACGAGGGCGAGTATTTCCCCCGTTTCGGGTTCTATGGCGACCACGCTGCCCACTTTGTTCTGCATGAGGATCTGCCCGTACTGCTGGAGGGTTGCGTCGATCGTTGTGACAACATCCTTACCCGGTACCGCCTCCTTGTCCTTTTCCCCGTCCTTGTAGCGGGACTCTATCTGGTTCTTGGAATTCCTCAGGTAGATGTGGTATCCCTTTTCCCCGCGAAGGTCCTCTTCCCTTGCCGCTTCTATGCCGGTCTTTCCCGCATAGTCGCCGGAGCGGTATTCCCCCTCGTGCTTCTTTATGTAGTTGGCGTCCACTTCCGACACATACCCGAGGAGGTTTCCTCCCGCGTTGATGGGGTAGTCGCGTATGCTGCGCACCTGCCCCTTGAACCCGGGGAATTTGTACTGCACTTCGGCGAACCTCATGAACCCTTCCGCGGAAATCTGCTTTATCATCGTCTGGGATTGGTAGCCTATCTTCCGGCGGTTCCGGTTGTACTCGTCCATCTTTTCCCTGATGAAATCAGGCTCGACGCCGAGGACTTCGGCGAGCATCACGGTGTCGAACTGCCCCACTTCCCTGGGGGTCACCATGATGTCGTATGCGACCTTGTTCCCCACCAATATGTCCCCGTTGCGGTCGTATATGACACCCCTTGTGGGGTAGATTATGTCATAGACCATCGAATTGTTGGATGCGTCTATCTTATAGCTGTTGTCCAGTATCTGGATATAGAAGAGCTTGGCAAGGAGAATCCCTGCCACGACGAACAATCCCGCCAGGAGTTTCTGTTCCCTAGTTACGCTCATTTGCGCTCCTCTCTTGTAAGCATGTCGGATATGGGGATGGAGACTATGGTGCCCACAAGCAGTGATGCGGCGAACTTTTCGACGCTGAAAAGAAGCGGCCTTGCGCTTCCGGCGTCAGCCCATATGTAGACGGCAAGGAACATCGCCTGCATTATGAGTATGGCGAAGAACACCTTTGAGAATCCGTACTTTTCCCTTGAGATGTTTTCCTGCTGCTCGGAAAGCTCGTCCCCGAAAATGGCGTCGCACAGTGTCCTGCGTGTAAGCGCCACGGGGAGTATCGCGGTAGTGTTGAGTCCCAGGGACCCTTCCACGAGGAGGTCCAGCAGTATTCCGGTTACGAATGCTATGAAAAGGGCTGCCGTCGTACTGTACCTCGTGGGGATGCACAGTATCATCACGGGGAGGATCGTAAGGGTGACGTATGCCGTCAGGTGCAGGTAGTTCCCGATGAACATCTGTATTATGACGAGCAGTATGTAGTGGAGGAAGAACTTTTCCGAATTCATGACACGCCCTCCAAAGATTCAAGTTCCTCGATTTCCTCCTTCCCGGTGTTCTTTACGACCATCACGTCCTGGAGTGTCCTGAAGTCCTGGAACAACCTTACCGATATGTCGTAGGTGGCTCCGTTGACTATCTTCGTATCTTCGGTGACCCCGAGTGGTATCATTGGCGGGAAAAGGGAAGAGTAGCCGCTGGTGTACACGGTGTCGCCCCTTTCGAATTGGCTTTGCAGGGGGATTTCCTTAAGAACGGCCATGTCGGAGTGCTTGCCGTCCCATTCCATGGGTCCCACTACGCCGTCCCTTCCTATCCTGGCGCTGACGTTCACTTCGGGGTTCATGAATGATATGGCGTAGGAGTAGTGCTTCCCTACGGCATCCACTATGCCGACGACGCCTTCAGGGGTTATCACGCCGGTCCTTTCCTCTATGCCGTCTTCGCTCCCTTTACCCAATATGAGGAAATTGTGCTGCTTGTTGCGGCTGACTTTCGCAACCGGTGCGGCAATGTATGAGAATCCCGGAGAGCCCTTGTAGGATGATGCCAGGGAATCCAGCCTCGCCGCACTCTTCCATGCGGTGTATTCGTCCAGTTGCCTTCGCAGCTGGAAATTCTCCTTTGAGAGTTTCTCGTTGGCCTCCTTCAGGTAGAAGTACCCCTTTATGCTTTCACTCTTTCCCCAGACCGTCCCCATGAATTTATGGGCGGCCTTCGAAACGAAGAAGTTCTGAAGTTCGCTGTTGTGTCCCAGCATACCAATCGCAGCAATCTCCATGAGGATGAAGATTGCTGCATTTAGGACGGTTCCGGATATGCTCCTTCCCCTGGGCATTATCTCATCAGGAACGGATACTGTGTCGCGTTCTTGAGTGCAAGGCAGGTTCCGCGTGCCACGGCGCGAAGGGGATCTTCGGCGACGTGGAAAGGTATGTTGACCTTCTCGGAGAACCTCTGGGCGAGACCCCTCAGGAGGGCTCCACCGCCGGAAAGGTAGATTCCGTTCTCGACTATGTCGGAGTAGAGCTCGGGGGGAGTCTGCTCAAGGACATGGAGTATGGAGGACTCTATCTTGACTATGGATTTGTCAAGACAGTGTGCTATTTCCTGGTATGTTATCCTTGCCTCTACGGGATGCGCCGTCATGAGGTTCGGCCCCCTTACGACGAAGGGTTCGGGTTCCTCTTCCTCCAATTGGGGGATTACGGCACCCACCGCGATCTTTATCTTTTCCGCGGTTATCTCACCAACCCTGATGTTGTGTTGCTGGCGCAGGTAGTACTGGATGTCGGAAGTGAGTTCGTCGCCGGCGGTCTTGATGCTCTCCTGCACCACAATGCCTCCCAGTGAAATCACTGCTATTTCGGCGGTTCCTCCGCCTATGTCAACCACCATGTTGCCCTTTGGGGCTTCAACGTCAAGGCCTATACCAAGCGCTGCCGCCATGGGTTCGTAGATGAGGTATACGTCCCTTCCTCCCGCATGTTCGGAAGAGTCGCGCACGGCCCTTATCTCCACTTCGGTACTTCCCGAGGGTATGCCGACAACGATCCTGAGGTTGGGGGAGAACAGGGAGTGCCTTTTGCTGTTCACCTGCTTGATGAAACCCCTTATCATCATTTCGGCGGCATTGAAGTCGGCGATCACGCCGTCCTTCAGGGGACGGATCGTCTTGATGCCGGGATTAACCTTCTCGTGCATGAGCTTGGCCTGTTTCCCAAGGGCTATGCACTTTCCGGTGTTGTTGTCCACGGCCACGATGCTGGGCTCGTCCAGCACTATCTGGTCATTCTGGAATATGACCGTGTTGGCCGTTCCGAGGTCTATTGCGAGTTCTTGTGTAAGGAATGAAAATGCCATATGTAGTAGATGTCTTTCCTGTTGAACAATATTTCATCAAAGATAGGTATTTTTCCGCTATTCCCGACGTGCGGAAAACAAAGATTTGCGCGAATATTCGACTGTCGTTTCACCGCGCCTCGGAAAAAATGTCTAAATTGCATCCTCACACAACTCAAGGTCAAATGCAAAGGCAGGTTTATTTGGTCGCTACGGCAGGAGGGCAGGGAACGCGGATGGCTTCACCCGTTCCGAAACAGTTCCTGTATCTTGGGGACAAACCCATCCTTAGGAAAACCATCGAAAGGTTCGTCGATGCTATTCCCGGGATAAAGGTTATTGTCGTACTCCCTTATGACAGGATCGGTTATTGGAAGGACTACTGCTTCGAGTACAATTTCAATGTGCCCCAAATGATAATACAGGGCGGCATAACAAGGTACCACTCGGTGCGCAATGCCCTGTCTTCAATACCCGACGGGGCCATAGTGGCAATCCATGACGGTGTGCGCCCCCTCGTGTCCGCATCCCTCATAAGGGAGATGGTATCGAAGATGGAATCCTCCTGCCGCGCCCTCATTCCGGTAACGCCCTCCACCGATACGCTTAAGGCTGTCGTTATGGCCAAGGACGCTGACGGGAACCCTGTCCTTGAAGGGCTTGAAGGGGAGAATTACGACCGCTCCAGGGTCTGGAGGGCCCAGACTCCGCAAATGTTCCTTTCCGAAGACATAAAGAAGGCCTATTCCCAGGCCTACGACCCTTCATTCACGGATGACGCTTCGGTAGCCCAGGCAATGAAAATACCCCTCACCTATTGCATGGGTGAGAGGTTCAACATCAAAATAACCACTCCCGAGGACCTGACTCTCGCCGAGGCGATAATCGAAAAGGGCCTCTGAAGGGCCTATTTGTTTCCTGAGAAGGAAGTGTTCTTGTAATCCTTAACCCAAACCTGGCGGTTGATGGCCTCATCAAGGACTATCATAGTCTCCGTAGACTGGATGTAGGGTATCTTCTGGATGGTGTTCAGGAGGACTTCCATCAGGTGGTCGTTGTCGAAGCAGTAGATCTTCACCAGCAGTGCATACCTTCCAGTCACGAAATGGCATTCCACCACTTCGGGGATTTTCTTTAGCGAAGCGACCACTTCGTTGTACTTGCTGGCCTCCGAGAGCGAAATGCTCACGTATGCGCAAATGTTCAGTCCTATCGCTTGGGGTTTCACCAGAAGGCGGGATCCCGTGATGACTCCGTTGGCCTCGAGTTTCTTGACCCTCTGGTGGATGGCTGCGCCCGATATTCCGCACTCCCTCGCTATCTCAAGGAAGGGCATGCGTGCGTTCTTCACCAGGAAGGAAAGAATCTTTTGGTCGGTTTGGTCGATGGGGTATGTTTGCATAGCTTTAAGATTTTAACTTAATCGGAATGCAAAAATACGATTAATTTCAAGATTTTAAGCCGAAACGCGCCAAAAAATTAAAAATTTCAATCTTTCGGGCCTTTTTTCTTGAAAGAACGATGCTTTGTGGGCTCTGAAGTTTCTATCAATTTTTTACAGAAATCCTCAGTAAGGGCCGCCACGTCGGTTCCGCGGGGTATGCGGTAATTGGCTCCGGCGTGCTTGATGTAGGGGCCGAACTTACCGTTTATGACCGTGATGTCGGAGGCGGTGTATTCCCGGATGATTTCAGGACCGCTCTGGGTGAGCTTCTTGTCGAGTACCTTTATGCACTCTTCAAGGGTGACGGTCATGGGATCGGTGCTCTTTGGCAGGGAAGCGTTGACGTCCCCCCATTTGATGTAGGGGCCGAACTTACCCTTGGTGGCAATTATGTCATTGCCGTTGTACTCCCCGACTTTCCTTGGAAGTTTGAAAAGGGAAAGCGCTTCCTGTAGGGTTATGCTTTCTATGAGCTGACCGGCAGACAGGCGTGCCGTCTGTTTGTTTTCCCCTTCACCCTTCTGGACGTAGGGGCCGTACTGGCCGTAGCGTGCGACCACTTCGGCTCCGGTTTCGGGATCTTTCCCCAGGGAGCGGCTCACATGGCTGTATTCTTTGTTGGACATCACTTCCCCGACCTTCTCGTGGAAAGGTACGTAGAAGGAAGCGATGACTTCGCTCCATATCTTCTCGCCTTCGGCTATCTCGTCGAAATCCTTCTCCACGTTGGCCGTGAAGTCGTAATCCATTACGGTGTTGAAGTTCTTCACGAGGTAGTCGCTTACGATGACTCCTATGTCCTGGGGGAGGAGTTTGCCTTTCTCCGCTCCCACTGTTTCAGTCTTTGTGCTTTCCGTAATGGTCCCGCCTTTCAGGGTGAGGTTGGTGACGCTTTTCTTGGTGCCTTCCTTGTCTCCCTTAAGGACATATCCCCTTCCGGTGGTAAGCGTTGAAATCGTGGGGGCGTATGTTGAAGGGCGTCCTATCCCGAGTTCCTCAAGCTTCTTTACCAGCGTAGCCTCGGAATACCTTGCGGGAGGTGCGGTGAATTTGCAGTCGGCTGAGAATCCCTTGCCTTCCATCACCTGGCCCTTGTCCATGTGGGGGAGTATCACTTCTTCCTCTTCGGACTTTTCGTCCTGGCTTTCCATATATACTTTAAGGAATCCGTCGAAGAGGACCTCGCTGGCCGCAACGGAGAATTTCTCGCTCCTCTTGTCGGAGGAAATCTTTATGTCCGTGCGCAGGACCTTGGCGTCCGCCATCTGGCTCGCAACGGTCCTTTTCCAAATCAGGTTGTAGAGCTTCTTCTCTTGGGCGGTTCCCTGGATGTCGGTCGTTGAAATGTATGTGGGACGGATGGCCTCGTGGGCTTCCTGCGCCCCTTTGGAATGGGTGTGGTACTGGCGCGTCTTCGAATACTGCTCACCCCAATTCTCGGTGATGTAGGTCTTGGCCGTGCCGAGGGCCAGGGTCGAGAGGTTTGTCGAGTCGGTACGCATGTAGGTTATGA
>Ga0181612_170071_pt1 | contig 52315 bp, 30 predicted proteins | sample HoacroProtozoa21_FD_119630 | JGI IMG/M metagenome (GOLD analysis project Ga0181612, IMG submission 119630) | Hoatzin crop microbial communities from Cojedes, Venezuel. Combined Assembly of Gp0051906, Gp0051904, Gp0051908
AAGATTGTCCCCATCTTTCCTATAGGCTCCCTTTAAGTACTGAAAGGCTGCAATCAGGTCTCCCCGCAGCCTTCTCTTCTCCAGGCTGAACAAGCCCAACTCTCCTAGCCTGTCCTCATAGGAGAGGTTCTCCAGCAACTTGGATCATTTCTGTAGCCCTCCTTTGGACCCGCTCCAACAGTTCCATGTCCTTCGTGTGCTGAGGGCTCCAGAGCTGAACGCAGTACTCCAGAGCTGAATATGAATAATTGCTTATTACCTATTGATAAGATTTCTTATACATTCTATTTATACAAAAGTAAACTTCATTCACTTCTGATACACCTTAGGCCAATTTTGCAGTCCCCTCCTTGGCTGTGAGTACCAATTGTGCCTACCTTTTGGCACCTGCAAGTAGAGGAGAGAGCAGTGCTTCACTGTGGAACGCCTGCCTACCTATTTGGAGTATAAATCACTGGACAACAAGTGGGGGATACTGGATAAATACAGTCACGCATAGTGAAGGCATACTTATGAGAATGCGGGAAGAGAAAATGATATCAAGAAATCTTAAAAGAGGATCTAGCATAAAGATAGCCACAGTAATTGAGTAAGGATCAGTGTAAATCCAAGCTATAATAATTTTCCTATTTTTATATTTTACTAGATGGCAATATAGAATTTAACTAGCTGAAGTCTTTTGCAAATCTTGGTGCTGAATAGTGTTTTACATCTGCTGTGAAGAAATGGCGAAGTAAGACACTTTGTGCAAGACAAACTACAATGTTGTTTAATAATGATGTCAAGGCACAGAGTTAGAGGTAAAACCAGAAATATACCCTGTTGGTGAAGGAACACATTAGGTTAGATCTTCCTGAAGGGATTTTGATGTTCGAATTTCTCCATCAGGTTTGTAATGCCAGGCTTTGGGTATTAGTAGAGTATTTTATAGGTTTATGGTGGTGAGGGAGAGACTTCGTGAATATCTCCTTTTGCAGGCCGTGTAATTGCCAGCCTTGGAACTAGGGAGCTCAGGGATCTTTGTTCTCAAAAGCTCCTGAGATAGGTCTGTGCAAAATCCATCTTAGCTTGTATATCCGTACAGTACCGTGTAGTGTAGATATCAGGGGGCACTAGCCAGCTGGCACCAGTCTGGAAATCTCCATGTGTTATAAGAATACTATAAGGCTTTAAAAGGCCTTTTATTTCTAAGGCTTCTGAAAGTGGAGGAAAGAGATTTAGATTTAAACTGTTTTCTCTGTTAACATTTAGTTACCTACTTCAGCTGTCTTTAAGGAGAGGACTAATTCTGAAGCCAGTCAGGGTGGATAGGTGTCTTTTGGCATGCCTGACAGGATTAGATATGGGAGTGGCTGTATCCCATAAAATTTAGGTGATAAAATAAACCTGATTAAGTTATTCTGAGAAATTTTCCATGTCTCTGAGCAGATTACAGGGTGTAATTCACTCTTCTTCCAAACCAAAAAACATTAGGCACTATCCAAGACCTATACCAGCTACAAAATCTGTACCCTCTAAAGTTTCTTTTGAACAATTTAGGCATTTCAGGGGACCCACTGAAATTAACAGCTGAAGGTAACCTACACTAGTGGGGAGAAAAAAAACCTTCCTGATGGAATCCCTGAGGCCTGGTTCTTTGCTACTTAAAATTTTGTTAATTCAGAATATATAGATATTTCCCCTTCTGGAAAATAATTTTGGATGGGAGGAGAGTACAAGCAGTGATAATTTTAACTGTTTTGGGTTTTTTTTTGAAAATACATGAAAATATCCCTGACATAGGTGGCTGGTATCAGAAATAGTGCTAAGCCATGCCAACAGTGAAGTTGTATGTATGGAGGTTGGTGGCAGCTCACTGGCAGAGAGCTCCCCTGAACTGGCAGCTGTTTGCCACAGTAGCTGTCATGAGAGAAGCTGTATCTTGTTTTTTAGCTGCTGAAGAGCTGCTAATGGGATAATGAGCAGTTTGCACTTTCTCGTTACCACTTATTCATAAGAGACAGTGCATACAAAGTATTGGTAGTCAAACTATGAAGTGATCACTTTTGTGATGTTTGGTCTGCATTATATTTCAGAAGTGTCTAGGTTTTTAGATAAGTATTTGATAAACTGTGGCTGAAGGCCAGCATATTTAAATTAAACAATTATGCAAATTCATTATATCAGTTCTACATTCTGAAAGAAATGGATTATTTAATGTAAATCTCTGTTTCTTCTCCAGAAAACACCATTATGGGCTGTTTTTCTGACACTCCCTTTCCAGTGATACTAGAAAGAACATGTAGCCATCAAAATATTACACTACATGATACATACCCTTGAGGAACTGGGTTTAATAATAACGATGTTAAATATGATTTTGTAGCCAGTATAAGCTGGAAAAAAACATTTTTATCACAGAGTAATGTTGATGTTAAGATCAAAACCATATCAAGGCTTCTTAGCAAGGAAGAGGAACTAAATTTTGCTACACCTACCTGAAGGGATTAAAGACTGGAAAAGTTGTTTCTGTAATAAAGGGGGAAAGGAGGAGGGGAGGGAAGATGGGACAAGCAGCTGAAAGAGGAAGACCCTGAGAGGCAGGTCTGCTCCAGCCCATCCACCTGCCAGGGACCAAGGTCAATGGAATGGGGGTGGTGTGGATGATTCTCGCAGATGCTTCCCTGATCAAGCAGTAGCCATTACTCCATACTCTTTGACGCATTCTTTGGTGGCAAACACCAAAATCTTCTGCCCACCTCAATTTTCTGGGCCTACTAACTTTGCATCTTGATGCTGGAAGCTGTTGCCCCATTCAACAGTGGCCACTCACTCTGGTCACAGATAAGTATAATTGGGGTGTGGAGGAGAATAGAAAGAAACAGGCAAAAACTGGTGGGTTGGGATAAGGGCAGATTAACAGAACAGCAAACAAAGGGAACAGTAACAACAACGATACAGATAAGGAAATACACAACACAAAACAGCAGAAGGAACGGAGCAGATCTCACCGCCCACAGCCGCTGCGCGCTCCCGAGCCGTGACTGCCTTCTCCACCGCTCAGCTCCTCCCAGCCAGAACCCAGAATGATGGAACATGGTCTGGAATGCCCTGCTCTGTTTGGTCAGGTTGGGTCAGCCTGCCCGGCGGTATTCCCTCCTGACTTCTGTTGAAAAATTAACCATGTCCTGGCCAAACCCAGGACAGCGATACTCCCACATCCATGTGAAAGCAGGTTTTTGCAAAAGCTTACTGACAGAAAATGTCTTTCTGAATCCACATAGAAAAGCTAGTTTCTTTAGAGAAACCTGGATATTCATTGTGCAGATACAGTAGATTTGGCCTGATTTGTCTTATTTGACAAAGTTGGGAAGATGATGAGTACTACTGAACGAACTGTGCTCTTTACAGCAGACTGTGTATTGTGGTAGATGTGAAAGAGGTTTCTGCCAGTTTCTGGATCAGATTCTCAGCTTCTCTGATCAGCACAGTTCTACTGCAACCAGCACCCTCTCTCAGGCATGTGTTGGCAGAGAACCCTCTCCCTCTCCTGTTTCACTCTGTCCAGGAAACAAAACAAAACAAAGCAGCACTGTTTTTAGGAGGATCTAAAAGGCACTTGAGACGGAAATAGCTGATCCTTCCAGTACTAATGAAAAGATTATTCATTACTAATGGTGCTTGCCAAGCTGGTGCCTCAAAAACTACACTCTTTAAGACACAGGTTGTTCTTTCTTGTCTTTATGTTCTGTTTAGCAGAACAGAATACAAAGTGTGGTAGAGAAGTATTGTACTTGCAAAACTGTAATGAAGTTCATTAAAAAGATATATAAATGAGTCAGATCTACAATCAAAGAGTAATTTAGGCTGGATACCATCTGTAGTCATCAGGTTCAATCTGCCACTTAAATCAGGACTAACTTTGAAGTTGTATCAAGTTACAACACTCTACTCAAGGTCTTGTACGCTCAAGTTCTGAGTATCTCCAAGGATGGTGATCCCATAACCTCTCTTTGCCAGTGTTTGAATACCCTTGTTTTGAAGAATATTTTTCTTGCTCTGAAGAATGAGATTTTTTAACCTGATCTTTTTTTTTATTTTTCAAACTGAGAGCTGAAGTTGTTCAGACTTGCATTCAAAATGAAAAAAAGTAGAGAGATCCAGAACTGTTTCTGTCTGGCCTCTGCTTCTCAGACTATTTGGTCTGAGTAGTCCTGCTCAGGAGTGCTCTCCTCTTGGCACAGCTCATCTCAACATAGACTAATAAGCAACTCTGCTATGGTAAGCTATAGGTCTGTGACACCTGTAAGTTGCCTAAAAAGGGCAAGTGTGCAATTATACTAACTGTTGTGTGATGACAGCCAGAGGGCAACTTCTTGGGAAAAGATATTCTGCAAGCAAAATGCTGACTCTCATTCTACCTGACTTGCAGGAGCCCAGTCCTATGGAGTGTGCTAGGTGTTGATTTTCTAATGTCTGCTTGACAGAATGTCAAGTCTTATAAGTAAGCCTATTTCTTGAATACTAATAAACTTCCAGAGTTAGCCAGTTGTTGCCTGCTCTGCTCTGTAACAAGTGGAGCAGTTCAGAACCAGGGCAGTTACAGAAACTGTGCAGATGTAGCCACGAGGTTACGAGCTGTGGCCTTTCATTGTCTGCAAGATGAGGAAGGATTTTCAGAACCACAGTTTGGGCCTTGGGCACCTGTATTTGTGAATTTCACTGGAGACACCTATGAGTGTTGTAAACTATAGCTCCTAATCCATAGTGATTATTTTGGTGGGGTAATTTTAACAAATTCAATTTTTTTATTTTTTTGTTTTTTAAAAGTATAAAAAATAGCCAAACCTGCATTTTTTAGGGTTAAATGTGAATTTGACATGATGCTTACTTGGGTTTGTTGAGTGATCGGTTGTTGAGGGGGGGGCTGCTGTAAGCACACACAATACACTTCTCCTGTAATGTTCTGTCAGCTAAAGGAACTTGAATGAATTAAATGTCAGTTAAATACGGTCCTTTGAATTCATGTTAAATCTGATAAAGAAAAAAGCATAAGAAAGACAAGCTTAACCACGTAATCTTTGAAATATTTTTAGAGATCTAAAGCTAAATAGTCCCTTCCTCCAATTCTAATACAACCAGATCCACCAATGTTAATTAGCAACATGCAAGGACCTAGAATAGCAGGCTAGTACTGCATGTTGTGCTTGCAGTGTGCTTTGCCTTTCAAATCCCTGTCCGTGTGCCTCAAAAACATACTGTTGTTATAATGCCCAATATAGATTTTACCTCTAAGGAGCCTAACAACAGTTTCTATTCCAGAACAGATATGGCTTGTTACAGGACAAAAGCCTTTTGTCAGGAGAAAAGTTGAGCAAAACAGTTTTATACTCAGCTGCCTTTGTTTCCAGACAGGCAGGCGGCTATGTGCATTTGTCGATTTACTACTTCAGCGCTGTTCCGGAAAGTGGTGCTCTTGACCATGACACATTGGAGGTTGATCTTTATGGTTCACCATCTGTGCGGCCTTCTGGGAAAAGAACTTTACAGCAATTCTTTTTTAACTAACCTTTATTGTATCTATACCTATAAATACAGGATGTCATTCTACTAGACTTTTACTAGGCCATTTCTAATGGTGACCTGAACTAGAATGAAGTGGACATGAACAGAAAGGAAGATCTTACTCAGCAGGTAAGAGATTGACTGTGATTGATTTCCAAGCAGATAGGCTGATGTAAAATACTTCTTGCACCCACTTCAAGATTTCAAGTGATTGAATATTTCATTGTGGATTATGTGCAGGGCTCTTCATGCATGTATGTTCAGCATGGTCTAGTTCTGAAGCAAATGCAGGTCAAAGAAGGGCTTCTTGTTTAGGTTGAAAAAGAACCATTTGCGTTAGAAACAACTCTAACATTTTAACTTCCTATTTCTTTCATTTATAACTTTATCAGAGGTAATAGAAATAGAGCCTAAAATCTGATCCCATTAATACTTGTGGGAAAACAGATTGGCTTTCACTTCATTAATGTAGATGAAAGCACTATAATTTGTGGACCAGAGTCTGACCTGGATTAGAAAGTGACACTTTGGAGTCAGGCTACTGACCTAAATGGAGCCACTCAGTTTCTGTATGAGTGCATTTGAAAACAAACTCTGATCTTGAATTGATTATATATACTTTCAATAAAGCAAAAAAAAAAAAAACAAAACAAGTGCCTGTTATTTTGATTAGTGCCCAGAAGATCTCATTGTCAAAACAAGAAATTAAAATGTTTCATTAAAAATATTGAGAAAGATGCAATGTGGCTTAGAAGTGACAGTGCAGGAAAGCTTCCTGAAGCTACTAGACATTTTCATCAAGATGCACAAATAGATGCTTTATATGCCAGAGATGCACCTACTCTGAGTCACTGACTGCCTCCTCGACCATCTTTATATATGAAATGAGTCATAGAAATTAGACATAAAACTCTTGTAGATAATTAAATCCATTCCCTCGCAAATGCCTTCCTGAGGATTAGTCAACTATTAAATGGATCCTGATTTTAGATCTCATTTACACTGCTGCGAATTGGAGAACATACTACCAGTGTACTTTGGTGGTCCCAAATCACTGTGAAGGCAGGATCAGCTTCTTCATTTTGATATTCCATCTTACTTCAGGGATTTTTTTTACGTAGTGCAGGTGGCATAGTCCAAGGGAAAGTATTTCCAAATAACCTTACTACAAGGACAACTCTGCTGCTGTGTGGCTGCAAGAGAATCAATGATCTTGAGAAGCTCATCTAATAATTGCATATATAGTGTGAAGGGTTTGGATGGGAATAGCAGATAAAGACAGATGTCAGATGTGAAAATAAGTGGCACAATATTGTGAGCTACACCATTCCATTCATTTTCACATGAAGGTCATTAATATTCTTGAGTATATTTAAAAGTTTCAAAGAAAGAAGGAGACTTTGCTTCTGTTTCTAACATTACCACGTCTTCCTGTGACCTATGGCAAGTTTGCACTTCAGCTTCTCTAACTGCAAAATAATCACATGTACCTAAAATTTATGCCACTTGCAGGTCCTTCACTGGGAGGTTTTTGTAGCAGTGAATTGCTCTCAAAGAACCACTTCATCAAACAAGGTCACGGAGGGAGAAATTAGTCACAGCAATATCTTGACAATGTGCTGTGATCTTCATGTCTCTGGCTTACAAGCCACTGGTGTCTGTTTATCATAGCACACATTGTTTTAGCACTGTGTGAGAGAGCCCAATCCCCTCTCTGTGCCTGGAGCTACTCCCTGGAAACGTCTGTGTCGTCTTCCATACGACTCCATGGCCAGATTCCCTTCTGGTACAAATCTGTGTGGCTCCGGTGACTCCACTGAAGCTGCATTAATTCCCAGCAGTAGATAATTTGTTTCTGCATCCTCTGCTCCTTCGCTGACTGGTTACCGGGGGAGCAGCTGGGCTATACTTTCCATCTGTCAGGGGAAGGGGCAGAGAAAGCACTTAGGCACAGGCATACTTGCTTTATGGGCACTGTTGTCTAAGGTCTTAAGCAGCATCTCTTGTAAAGACCTGAATTCTAGTTTCTGAAATTCATTACCACATGAAAAGATTAATTAAACTTGACCATACCAACATAGCAGAGCTGTAAGGGGTAACCTGGTAACAGCCAAAGTGGGTCAGAGACAGTTTCTCAACATTTACCATTCCATAGAAGTTGAAATACCTTGAGAAAGTGTGTTACTTTTGAAAGTAATGATGTGAATAATATCGCATGTAAACACAATCTGAACAATATTTTTGGATTTTTTAGTTTGGAAACATTTCATTTCAGTTTGTCAGTATTGTTTTAAACAAGACAAAAACCAAAGTCAAACCTAAGTGAAGTGGTTTAACTTTTCATAAATAAAAAATTCAGCCAACCAAACCATACATTTTTTTTACTTTTCTGTGTAGGAGGATTTTTTTAGGTTCTCATGTTTTTCTAAATTTCAGATATACCAGATTTTGACATTTTGATGTTCTTTGCAAAATTACTCTTTTGTTCTTGAAAAATCTTTAGCAAGAACTCAGGAAGATCATCACAATTTGACCTCTTAATAATCAGTTAAAATAATCACTGAAACTGGTTAACGATCTGAAACAAAAGAGAAAATGAGAATACTATTGAGACCCCAGTGCATTTTGCGAAGTGGCTGCATCGCTATTTTTGGGTAGCCAGTAGCAGGAACATTGGGTTATCTTGTTGATTAGATATACAAAATCTCCAGCTAGAGTTGCACCTTGCCTCTTTCGCCTTGTTTTGTGACAGAAATCCTTGTGCAGCTATTCATCTACAGTTACTCAGAGCATCTTTTAAACTAACTCTTTTTCTCACTTTTTTTTTCCTTTCTAGTGCTATACTCTGAGTTTCTTTTTCTCCTTTCCCTGTCTCTTTTTGTCAATATGTTTTTGAGAGAGTTTTATAAACCCTGAAAGCATTTGCAGTTTTGCCTGAGGTCATGAAGCAAACAAAAAGTAGGAGAAAAGTAGAAGATCCCCTCTGCAGATCTGAATTCGTCTCATGTGCATTACAGATACATTTTCAGTCACATATAAAATCCTTTTAAGGCATAAGTTCAAGATTTGCCTTGGATTTTCACCAGTGTTTCACACACCAGAAATCTCAGCACTTATTATTCCTCCCAAAGGCAAAACTTTACATTTCCAAATGTTCTGAGCTTGCTGATTGCCAGATTTACAAATGAGCTGCATTTTGGCAGTGCTGTATTTCATGATACAGTTAATGTTCCACTGCAGAGCTTGTACAAAGCCTAAAAGTGAAAGCAAACTGATTAAGAAAAATTGCTTTAGGTGTATGTTTTCTGTGTTACCACAAGATACAAAATGTCTATCAGCTGTGGAAGCCTGATGGCATGCCAGAAGTGGCATGGAGTTGGGTTAAGTAGAGCAAGCAATTTCATCTGCACTGTGCTGAAACGTTTGCTTGCTGATATTGTCCTCTGTTCTCTCCACTTCCTACATGCATGGTGCCCTAATACGCTGCAGTAACGCACAAGTGTAGCCCTTACGCTCTGTTGATAGTCACAGACATCCAGATTTCTGTGTACCCAAAGTGATATAGTCGGTATCTAGCGAAGACAAACAAAGCTGTCGTTTGTATGAGTGGAAATTATCCATTACAGGAAATGAAGCCTGATCCACTCCTACTCTTCCAGCCTGTTGTAGGGCTTGCGCTGGTCTACCTCTACTGAAACCTTACCAGGTGCAAACACCCCGTGCAACGGGGATTGGTGTACCAGCATGAGTTGCAGCATTGGAACAAGAAGTCCTGATGGAAATCAGAACTTAGAGCAGAACCAATGCTTATCAACGATGGTTAACATCAGATACATCTTTCAGAAAGAAAATATAAATCTCAGATTTGTAGCATAATGTGGCCCACACTATGTTTTCTACCTAGTCTTTCTGGCAAGAATATTTGACTCACCACCTGAGTGTTCACTTGCTAAGAAACAGAAGCAAATTTTAAAACTTTCAGGACCTTCGACTTAGGGTGCCAGTAAGTATTCGAAACCAAGAAAACAAAAATTAAATTATGCCGAAACAAGTGTTGACTAAAGGAACTTTCAAGTAGTATCTCTTGTATACTTGTATACTTGGTACTACTAAAGTAGTATCTCTAGTATCTCCCACACAGCAGCAAAAGTATAGGAACATTCAGCAATGAAATAGAAAGTAATCAGAACTTCCATCATATTAATGCCATGACTGTTTTGCTTTCCTTTTGGCACAGCAGGACACACGGTTCCATGAAATTAAGCCATGATCTGTCCCCAGCTCACTTGCACTGTAACTCTTTCAAGCTGCTATTTTACTTAATCATCCGTGTCTTCTGTAGACAAAACTTGCTAGATATAAAAAGTTAAAGAGATCATTCTTAAGTCCTATTTCCTGGGTGCTCTATCCTCTGTGCCCGAGTACCAGGCCTTTTCTGATGGTAGACACCACATGAACTGACAGACAGTAAGGCTGTGTCATAGCTCCTGTATATGACTGTCTTTAATATGAACAGATGCTGTGTTTGTATCTTGCAACAAATCTAGTACTGTTTAATTCACTGCAGAAAATACTGTGAATGATTTCTAAACGAAAGTCCATAAATGTCTGAGTTTATTTAGAAAAGAAGAGTCATTCTCATGCACAAAATCACAGTGTACTTTGTGATGAGGATTGTAAGTAATGCATAGGTTACTCTCTGTAAGAGAGGTTTTTTTTTATTTGAAGGTAAAAATAATCACTATTTTTGTTGAAGAGCAATGGGTACAGTATCTCTTTCAGGTCTATGATCAAAATGCAGTACCTTAGTCTGAATTTCTTTATGAAAAACAAACCCTTTGCAGAGTACTATAGCCACGTTGGTTATTAAAGTTCTATTGCAAACATATGTTTCCATTAACAAATTGACAAGTGGTCGGTCCTTATCCTGCTCATCTCTACTCAGAAGGAATGTGTTTTGGTAAGGATTATAATGTGGTGATAGTACCTTGTGTTCATGAAACCATTTAGAATGACTAATTATGGGAACAGGCAGTTTTCTGATGTTTTGCTTTTGATACATGAACTACTCTTTGTTTGAATTCAGTATATAGACGTTAAACAAAAAGATGTGCTCAGCTTTCCCTCAGTCATTATGATGAATATTTTTCAGAGATCTACAACAGGGACAACAGGTAAGAATTTAGTCTAACATTAAAATTTGCAGTTGTTATGTTTGAGCACAGAGTGTGGGAATGTATTTTAAAGCAGAAAAGCAGATGGTTTTATGATTATGTTACTGGTTTCAAGTTATTCAAAGGAAACGAAAGAATTGTGGAAACTTCAGAAAGTGGAAATCAGGATATTTTAGTGATGGCACAAAAGATACTTAAGTAAATATTTTTCATAAATTCATGAAAAAATACAATCTTTTTACTACTACAGCTTTCATAGCTAGAACTCTTCTTTCTCTCAGAAAATATTTTTATACATCTAGAAATTTAACTTGATACTTCTTTTATTTCAAAATTACTTGGGTTTTGCCATCTGGAAATCACTGGTTCCTCTACCCCTACTGTTTCTTCCCCAGCTTCATTCATTTTCTTGTATTACTGATGGAGATATTAAAAATTCTCGGTTATAATTCTTTGTTATAAGTTGTTTTTACCTGCTTCGTTTTTCAGGAATGTTCCTTCATTACATTTTTATTCTATAATGATGCAGAGCTATAAGAATTAGGCCTATTCTTTATGGGTGAATGTGTAGAGCTGTCATCAATACATCCAGAATTATTTCATGAGGCATAATAGGGTGTATTACAGGAATAAACCAAAGCCTTTTGATGAAGAAATGGACCCATTAAAAACTGAGTGCTAAAGCTGAGGTAAGCAAGGATTTGTGTTGTGAATAGGCCAGTAACTGTGTTTGATTGCAAGTGAGCATCACAGTACATCACTGTCAAGATATGTACCTAGGAGTTAACAGGCACAGAGTGTCTTGTCCTCCCTATAGAGCTGGCAGCCAGCTGCCTTCCATGCTAACAGCAACACACCGGTGAGCTCCCAAATTACCTGTAAATACAGTGCATCGCAGAGATTTAGAGCAAGGAGGAGAGAGGAAGGACATATTTCTGTGAGCTCTGTGTAAGGAGAGAAGTCGTAAGCCTTTTTTGACTAAATAAAGATGGAAAAGAGCATAATGAGAATATAGGGAAAATAGGGAAGAATAATACAGGAAAAGGGAGGTATTCATGACCTTAATGGAGGCCATGTAGCTGCTTCCTTCCTCAGGCACATCAGATGCTGCTGCCTGTTCTTCTGCATGCTTCTGTCTGCCAACAGGAATCTATTTTGCCTTATCCAGACTGGCATTCACTTTGCTTTTGTGCAGATCCCTACTTCTTCTGGAAATTCGGAAACTGGAGAGAGTGCAGATTATTCCTTTGTGGAAAAGGTAAAGAATGGTCTCATTCAGAGGATATCTCTTGATTTCCCAGTGTTTTTACAGGTGTGAATTCCACCCCAACCTGAAGAAACCAAGGGCTGTTTGTTAAGCTACAGAGCCTTAAATACATGCTTGAGTAGGTACTCATAAGCAACATAACAAATTGTGATTGGCTATGGAGTTATTTATATTTTGGTTAAACCATATTATGCAGTCTTTTTTAAGACATCATGAGATGGAGAATTCAATCCCTGTCTCGATAATTTGTGAAATAAATAATCATCCACAATGTTAAAATCTCTGTTATTTTTTAATTTGAATGTGTCTGATTTTGATTTCCTGTCCTTTTCCCCGTCACCATTGGATTGATCACACTTGTGGTAGGATCAGGATACTTAGGAGAGATGATGATCCAGACACTTCTTGATCTTCTTTGGGGTAATGCAAGCAGATTAATTTTTGTAACTCCTTTTCGCACCTTCTCCTCATGTTTATATCCATTTAAAAATCTGCTCCCAGCACTACAGTATAAATCATGTCAATGCCATATATAAAAGTAAACTTCATCTTCTTGTTCTTTCCTGTTTACATATCTAAATATGGGTTTATTCTTTTGACCGCTGCCCTGGAAGTTCAGTTATTTAGACAAATTACATCCTGAATATCATTTAACAGCTGTTTATTTTCAGGTTTCACTCCCCTTATTTATAAGGATTGCCAGTGGTCTATGTTTCAGGGCAATAAATTTCCTTTATAAATACATATACTTTTAGTATGAGCAAGAATATACTTAAATGTAATTATTAAAATACATTTTTTTCACATTTAAAGGGTATGTTTGACAAATGCTGTCACACAGTGTACAATGTCTCGTATTTTAATCTACTAAATCTGCCTAAAAACTATATTATGAAGGCATTTTCACCAATTTTGTCCTAAAACATAAGAAAAAGAATTATGTAAGAATCATTTTAATAAAAATATAAGAATTTGAGGGTCAGTAAATGTCTTCAGAGACCTCCATCAGCAAGAAGTTATGGAAGTACTACAAGGTAAAAACAGCTGTTAGTAGAACCCCGTTTACATGTTCTGTTTCATTCATGCATGTTATTTGGTTGTATATTTTATTGCTGGTTACAGAACACATCTGAAAGTGACAGAGATGAAGTTGATGGCAACAATATATGTGGTTTCAGAAAGAAAAAGGCAGTCAAAAGTCCTACAAAGCATGTTCCTCCTTTAGACAACGAGAAGATGGAGCTGTCCCACACCTCAAACATCACAGATCCTTGTCCCCTTCAAGCAACCACTGGTTGCTCAGAACCACCATCAGACCAGCCTCTTCAAAACCCGACTAGCTTTCCTCCAGTGCAAAAGGACAGAGGGACTTGTGACAGTTCCCCTACTGGCAGCGAAGTGAAAGAAGACATGTCTGGAGAAACACAAGAAATCCAGAAAAATGCTGAAACAGGGAAAAAAATGATAGGAAAAATACATGAGGAAGTAGATACACCAGCTAAAATGGAGCAACCCATGGGTGTGCAACAAGTGAGGAGTGCGGGAAAAGCTGGGTGTGCAGTGACAGCACACAGGGGAGAGGGCAATGAGAAGGTAGAGAGTGAGCAAGAAGAATGGGGTGGGATGGAAGAAAAAGAAAGCAAGTTTCACGGGACAAAGATGGGCTCCCTGGACAGTCCTGTAACCACACAAGGAAGCAGTACTTCAAAGTCCTTCACAGTGGCACTTAACGTTCCTAAACAAAGCTTGCAAGAGATAAGAAACCTGATGAGCGAAGGTCCTCTGCCTGCTCACGTGCCCAATTATAGTGCCACATTGGGTGGCACTTTTCCTCAGAAAAATTCAAAGCCCCGGGAGAAAACAGCTGACAAGCAGGGCCGACCCTTTGAGACTGTTAGTCCACGTTTTGGAGAGGAGAATCAAAAATACCACAGCTTCCATAAGCAGAGAGTGGTACAGCAGAGCAAACCTCTCCTGACTCTGAGCTCTGCTGGGTCTGACCAGCAGCAAGCGGTGGGAAGTGATGTGGATCAACTTGTTCTGAGACTACCGGCAGCTTCTACACGTGCAGAAAGCATGGCTCCTGAGATTCAGTTTGACTCCTCCACAGACCACGCCGGTAAGGATATTTGAACATCACCTGCTGTCCTGTTAAAGAAAATGCTCCCATTGTTTTGTAGGGTTTTGTTAAGCTGCAAACGTTAGTCAGAGCATGTGCATGAGAGAATTGGCACCTGTGGTTTCTGTGTGATTGAGATGGATCAGAAGTTATGGTCTACATCTATGCTGCTTTTTTTTCTTTTTTTCTTTTTTTTTTTTTTAGGTAAGACAATTATGAAGCCTAGTTGCCTGCCAATAACTGCCACACACAAGTGGCTGTGTCTTTTTGACTAAAACTGAAATATTTCCTCATTTAAACTGAGCTCAGGCAACAATTCCCAAAGGTCTGCTAGACACTGCAAAGCTCTGGTGGTGTCTGGGCTTCTTAAAATTTCCTTTTTATTAACATTTCCAGCAGCGGAAATTGCTCCCATGTAGGGATGATGTTTTCAGTTATCCTTCCTGTGAGAGGACTGGAATGCAAAAACATCTCATATAAACTGTAGGGGAAGAAAAGAAAATGAGGCAGAGAACTTGCACTTATCTTCATGCTGTTCAATAAGTCCATTTTGGAAATGTTTATAGAACTAATTAATTGCTACTAATAGGCTGTGGTTTCTTTGAAACTGTAAAGGCTATACTTCTGGGCTAGCTGGATCAGCAAACTGAAAACTACTATTAGCTGTGATAATGTAATGGGCTTGAGCAGTGCATTGTTTTGTGTCTACTCCAGGAAACACACAAGCAACAATTTGCCAGTTGAATAGATACAAGATTAATAAATTTCCAGGAGCAGGAGGCTCAGATCATATTATCAGCTTTTCAGGATAGATATCTTACCCTCTGACTTCTCTCACTGATGCAAGGAATAAGAATCTTATCTCTTCATTGATAAAATACCTTGCCTGTCGTTAACTACCTAATAAAACATAATGGTTAGCAATTAAATTTGTACGACAATATTAAGTTACCCTGCTTTTTTTTTAAAGTCAGATGGGTACAAATATTGCTGTACATACTCTGAAAAGGGACGATTTGAATGTGTCAAATGTCAGCTACAGCAGGATTTCTCAGTAGATATACTGTGTTACCCAGTTTGAACAAGTCTGAGCAAGATATCCATGAACATTATCAGAGCTAACTCAAGGCTCTTTCTTCATGGGAAATATAACACTTTGGAAAGATATTTCATGCTCAAAGCATTCTCTGTTCATGTCTATTAGAATAGAGAGGTTAGAGGATTATTTCTCAGCCTACACTTGATGCTGTTCCCTTTCCAGATGATATTGTTTTTCATATTGCTGAAAGGCTAGCGAAGTGCATTGTCACATTTAGATTACTACTGTTTTCTTCTTGTCTGCAAAAGCAGCAAATACATTTTAAAATACGGGAATAACTATTCTTTGTTATAACATCATTTACAAGGTACAGGGAACTGGTGAGATTAATTGTAGATTCCACAGGGAGATTTCAACCCAATTTTAACCGCTTAAACTGAAGTGGCTAATCCAAGCTGATAACTTAGTACAGAAAGACAGGCATTTTGTCTTCAAAGCGGTTTTGGAGGTTGATGAGAAATTGACCTCTGGTGGTAGGCATCTCTTTCCGCTCAATGGGGAAAAAGTCCCATGATGATTAATTATTTGCCTTACTCTGAAATATCTAAAGCTACCTGGGGTTAATCCTGCTCGGTATCACTGGCAATAACAATGACTGTAGTAGAACTATAGATGAGAACTAACTATGAAGGGTGTGGAGGAAAACAGTTTTGTTTTGTCAGAAACAAATCCAAACCCAAAAGTTTTGGAATCTCATGATCTTTGGATTCCATTTGACTTTGAACAAACAAACAGTAGTGTTCAGTGTATGTATCCACTAGTAAATGGAAAGCACAGAAAGAGTTTCTACTTAATTAGAAATTTATGGGTTTGAAATTTAGTTTTTATTGAACAATTTCAGTAACTTCACTGAAGAGAAGAAAGATTTAGATCACATTCTGCAGTCCTTAATGAGCCTTTGCATAAACAGTATTTCATTGCTGTCAGTGATAATTTATTAAGATTGATAAGATAAAATTCCAGATATTTTATTTTTATGAATAAAATATTATTTTAAATATTTTAGTTGGTAAAGTTGTTGGACAACAGTCTTGGATCTAAACATATCTTGACACTGAGTAGATCTGAAATACAACCTCTTGTATTTTGCAAGTTTTGAAATATTTGAACTTGCTCAAAACAGAAATCTTCATGCAGAATTTTTCCAAACATACAATTTATAAAATACACATGAAGAAGTGAATTGTTCTCTTCCTCTCTTTGCTTCTTTAATATGGGATACAAAGTAGAAGAGCACTGAAGTTGTATGACTATGCACACATACGTGATTATTGCATAAACAGTGCCCAGTATATTTACTTAGTTGCTATGCTGAGCACTATGCACTTTTGGATTCCAAAGCCAAAGCAGGAATATACCTATTGTTCTAAAAGTACGCAGTTAAGGGACAGTCTCTAGAGGTCAGCAACAGGAAAACTAAGACATGTAGCTGAGCTTAGTGATTCAGTGTAATGCAGAGGACTGAAATACAATCATGTTAGTTACGTGGTTAACATCTCTCTAAAATAATATATCCACATATTTTTTGCAAAATTCTGGTTGGAAGTCATGGAAATATTGCTGCATGTGAATTTTGTCCATTGCTTGCCACCTCTCTTTTGTAAAAGAAGTGCTTGAACATGGGAAAAATACAATAGAAAAGAGACAGACATGTAAGATATTTTGGTCAATATGAAAAATATTACTTGGATAGTGTCAGTGAAACTGGAGCTGAAGCTAAAGCTCAAGCTCTTTTAATCTAATTCATCACCATGGAAAGACAGAAATTAACACATGTAGCTGATTAGGCAAATATAATGACTGCACTAACATGAATTTGTGAATTTTACTTGCATAAGTGTCTATATATGATAACGGTGTGCACTTCTGCAAATTGGTAAGTCGTCATTAATAATCGTGTGCTTCTTAAGCTGTTCAGCACCTACATTCTTGGGAGACAAGAAAGAGGCTTCCAAACAGTAAAAATTGAGATTAAATTTCATGTATATGGCATTATACAACACTTTATGGTGTGTACATACACACACACATGAATGCATGCGTGTACTATATGTATAGTATATACAGCATATAATGTAAATGTATATTGACCTCTCTGAACTTCTATGTTATCACATGCTGCTCTGCATGTTACCAAATTAGAGTATCTATACTACGGTAGCCAGAGAGGAGGCCAAAGAAAACAAATTTATTCAGGTAATGTGAAATTCCCAAGGATCATGATACACCACACTGCTGGGTTTCGCTTTGTCACAGGGGGCTGCCAGAGTCAGGGACTTCAGGTGGCTTCAGCAGCCACCCGCACTGTGTATGGTCAGAGGGACCTGTAGAGCCTGGTGCCACTATGTAGGCTTAGGAGAAATCTCTCTTCTGGACCTTGTGAGACAACAGGACCTCCAAGTAGCTGTAGGTGGGCAACACACTGGAATCAGGCTGTCACCTCCGGCTTCAAAATACCTTTGTCCCATCTTGATCTGTAGCTGGGGACAAAAAAGTTTGTTAACATCTTCTTCAGTGTAGATTGCAGAGCTGGACCCCCAGAAACCTGAGCAGCTGCAGGAGCAGGTCCTCTCAACACGGCTCATCTTCTTCAGCATATGTCAAGTGATGTGATGTAAATATGACCAGGACAGCATCAGGAACTGTAGGAGGGAGAAGGGAAATTCTGAAGAAAGAAAGTATGACTTAGCTATAGCTGCAGGCAGCAGTAGCTACCTAGTGACTGCTGAAATTTCAAGTGCACAGAAAAAGGAGGATTGAACACTCCAAGAATCACATGAAATGTTACGTGGGTGCTGACCCCAAACACTAAATTCTTTTGCTAAGCTGTCATTTTAAAGAAAAGCATGTCAAGGAACTACTAACAGGCTTTCTTTCATACTGAAGAGTGGAGTTCACCAGTCCTACAAACAATTCCCTTTTCCATTATGATGAATAACCTCATCTTATCTTTCTTAACTTGTATGAAGTTCTGATTTTTGGTAATAAGGCAGTTACAAAGGACAATACCTGGTGTTTAGAGGCAGAAGTATGTAAAAGAAGACTTCAAGAAAACAAATAGTCTAAGCTTTTTCTCCATTGAAATGAAAAAGTTTACCCACACTTTTAGCAAAATATGAACTCCCCCTGTAGTTTCATGGTCCTCTGTGCTCACCTGGAAGAGGCATGTCTGTCCCTGCTGATTCTGTGTAGTAAGTCTAGTCAGTGGTGAGCGAATAGAAATGGAGATTCTTCGGGAGCTGGAAGTGGACAATCCAGAGATAGAAGTGGACAGAGGAGAGGTGCATAAGTTCCAGCTCCTGGTGCTTCAAGTTCGCTGCATCTGCTGTCATTCCTGCAGAATAACCACGTCTTGCTTTGGGGATTACTAAGGACTAAGTTTTTCACTTGCTACTCTTCTCTACTTTGTATTTTACATAATTTGTGCTGTTCTCATAGCTCTCCTAAAGGGAAAAACCAAAGCTGTACTGTTCCTTCATGTTCCTTCTTCATGCCCTATCTGCAGTTCAATATAATTTTTCTAATATTCATTTTTCAACACTTCGAACTCAACTTGAGCATAGCAGGGCTGAAGCTCAACTGCTTTCTAAACCTTCTCGATTACCCTTATTTTCTGTTGATTAAACCACCATACTTTCTGCCTGTTTCTTTCCTTTTCCCTCTGAACTAAGCTATATAGAACTTGCTATTTTTTTCACCTCATAGGCTGTAAGTATAGCTATTTTTTTTAAAGCAAACCAAAACTCTGAAGTCCTTTATCTTCCACACCAACAGCTGGAATCTCTTCCTGCTCTGTCACTCCATATGATTTTCCATTTCCCCCCCTCACTCTTTACAAAACCAAAATGCTCAGACAGCACTTCCATCCTATCTTTCTGATGTATTATGTCCCCTTTCAGGTGAGATCCAACTCATCTGTCTCTGTGCCTCTGGTAAGCTAGTCCTCCTGTGACTATGAGAAAGAAAGAGATGTATTCAGACTGTAATCCTTCCCACCCATTGGAGATGCTGACTTTCCAGTAATAGGTAAAGATCGCCAAAACAATTAGTTTACATGTAATGTTAGTGGAATGCATCCTCTGCTTGACCTCTCTGCCAGCCACCTCTCCTTCTACAACGTATTACAGCAGAGTTTAGTCCTTATCTTCAATACTGTGCAAAATCTTCCCTTCCCTAAGTAACTTTGCTTCCCATTTAATGTGGGACTCTCACTCATTCTCATTTGATTTTTTTTTAATTAGTTGAAATATTTTTAGACCAGAAAGGGCTATCTAGTTTGCAATAGTGCATCCCTCAGTTCATACAACTTTTCTCAGTGATTCCTTCCTTAAATCCAAATTTTTTGTTTGATTTTGAAGACAGACATGCCACTGTAGATCTGTCATATTTAGGATTGGTAGTTAGGTAGTTTCAGTGGGTATTACTCACCTTAATTTTTTTGAGATGCCTGCATATTTGTTTTCAAATCCTCTTGCCTAGGTGGAATATTTTCTAATTTTTCTATAAAATTCTGATAATTTTCTCATTCAATGCAGAATACATTTTTATAAAACACCCAAAGGCAGAAAAAATGAGTAGTTTATTTTGCCTTTCATCTACTGAGAAATCAAATCTTATTTTGTATTTGATTCTTGCTGATGTAGATCCTCTGAGAAGCTGTGGCACATTGTTGTCATACAGTTCGGAAAGAACAAGTCATGGATGATTGAAACTGTGCATTGGTCTCTAAATTAGCTATAAAACTCAAGATAAAGAGTTGAGCTTCTCCACGGCGATATCAGTAAAAGAGTCTGCTTCACAGATAAGATTAAAAAAAAAGTGGAATATCATTAAAGAAAGAAACAGATAGAAAAAACATTGAAAGTATCAATATCAAACAGATCAGGGAAATATTTTTACTGTCTCCCGTGCTTTGATAAGTTTCTGATATGCTTACATATTTATTCCCCTGTCAGAGGTCTTGTAAGGGAAAAACAAATGAGAGGTAGGAAACAACTTTTTATGTACTTGGCTGCAGAAATCAAATACTTTACTGAATTATCAGTAATTATTTTTAGCGAAACATTTTTTTGGGTGAAAAAGAAATGTAAATTATGTAATGTTTGCAACAGAAAATGCTTCTGATCACTAGTCACATCAATAGTCCTATTCAAATGTAACCTAGTACTCGCTTTTATTTACCATGTTAAAAACCAGACGGGAATAGAAGACAGGCTTTAAATGCTAGCAGCACGAATGATGTCTAGCATAGGAAAAGCTGTGATATGAGGTTTGAGAAACAGAGGCTCTTAATTTTTGAAGACAAACATGAGAACAGTAAGTAACGTGCTGTACAAACCAAGTAGACTGGCTGTTCTTAAATACACAAACCAGAGTCCTGTAAAGATGAGTAGATGTGTTTAAATCAGTACTGACAGGAATTTCCATAGGATTTAGAATAGTATAGATGTGCGATGACCCTGTAGGACTCATTGCCTGTGGATATCACCAGCACAAGTTATCTGTTTTTATGAGGGGAGTCAATATTCACTTAGATCTTCAGAGTACCCAGTTTTAGATTTCTGAGGATCAAGGAGAAATTAAGACCAATTTGGATACTAATCCTTCTGCTCCTAACCACAAGACCACCTTTTTAGCGAGGAACTGCAAAACTCGGTCTCTTTAGACAGATTATTTTGCAAAGAATGCCTTGCCTTTCCTCTTAATAGCCGGTGCGAAAGAGCTCTAGCATGATGAAATGCTACCTTGACTGGCACAGCAATTCCTATGACTGCAAGAGCTTTAATTTCCCTACCCCTCTGAGACAGTCACAGGTGCCACAACGCACCACAGAGCACAGGGACGTGTGCTCTGACGCTGCGTGGCATTCGGCCGTGCCCAGACCCTGTCTCACAGGGCAGGATGAGGGTGCGCAGCAGCTGTGTGGCTGCAGCAAGGCTGTTTCACGAGGGAGCACATCTGGCACAGCTGGAGGCAGAGTGGGAGCAAGAAACTGGAGGAGGACTGATGGAAACATGTCTCCTTCTCCAGCGCATGATTTGTATCTGGAGTCTGCTTGCTGATGTCTGCTGCTACTGCCTGGCATTACATTGGTGGTTGTGTTTCTCAGGGAAGAGTTTCCAATATTACTACATTTGTTAGGTCAGCCTGTTCCTGTCATTGTCAAGTCCCCTGGCAACATGTAGCATGTTCTTTTTGTTTCATCAGTTTGACAGAGTCACCTCTTATAGAGCTTATATGTTTGCTTTAGATGCGGTATGATTTAATAAGGGACCATGGGAAGGGTTTTCTTTGAACAAGCAGATAATGACAGATTGATCTGGGAGATGCGCACTTTCCTCTTTTGTGGCACTTTTCTGTTGCTGAGAAGATAAAGCTGATGTTAACTGTTTGCCCTAGCCTGACACAAACTGCTCTTAGCAATCTGAATGATTTCAGTATCAATAATCTAAGAATGGCACCACTCTTCCACTAGAAATAATAATAACAATAACAATAACAATAACAATAATAATAATAATGATATAATTTGTAAAATTTGTAGGTTTTTTGGTAAAATTTGTGGCTTTGTGCTATTTATCTTTTTTAAGTATATGAAGATATTTTTTTTCAAATTTGTAGATATTTTGTTCTAATTACAAAAGAAACCTGAGTAGTGCTAATCGTTTCTTAGTGGTTACTTAAATGGGAAATACAGATAGAACCATAGAAAAACAAAGATTCAGTGCTTTTCTGTGTGCAACTGATTTGATTTAGATATCTAAGGCTCTGTATATACCATTCTGTTTAAGAAAGATGGCCAGTCTGGATTCATGTCTGATTTTTAAAATGGAAGTCTGAATAATAATCTTTGCATCTTGTGAAATTTACATACAAGTTTCCATAAGCAGATTTTCTGAAATGAAGATAAAGATGCCATTATTTCTAGAGACCCTGAGAGCTAGGGAAACAGTTATGCTCATGAACACAACCCTCCCTCATAGAAATGTAAGACTTTCAGACTGTGTGTCTAAATCAGCTAGAACCGCCTAATACTTACTTATTAGCTACCTGTATGAGCTGGGAAAAGACAGAGTACTCGGTTCCGTACTACACCTTTCCAAACTTTAGTCATCATTGGCTTCATGGACTTAGTTTGCCAGTGATTTATTTAGCGGCTACCAAGAAAATATATTTTGGGACCTGTACTGGAGAAAAGTACAGTCAGTAATTATTCACTAAATATTATTTAAGAAACAAATCCCCTTTCATATTTCCAAAAGCAGAGACATTAAGTCATGATAATATTTTTTATCTATTGTACAATTTACAGAAAATTATTATTTCAATGGGAAAGATAATCTGCAAATGATATAAAATAACTGCCTCTGAAAAGGATGTGAAAGCTGTGGGAGTATTTCTATTGATTCTAACATATTTTGGGTAAAGGCTGTTGTAAATAATCAAGTAGCTGTCTTTTGGCTAGTGGGCTGCCTAGACTGGTATATGGCCTAATTTTAGACTAATAATAGACCAATATATACATTTTAGTCTCACCATTTAGAAAAACCTATCGTTAATCGTAACAAGTCCAACTGGAGAAGATAAGTTCTTGCTTCTTCAGCTAATGATTTTTGCTTGTTTAATGTTCTTTAAAAACATTATAGGAATTTTCTGTTGATTTTTTTTTCATTTCATATAATGTAATTATGCATGTATGGATTTATTCAAATAACTTTAGCTTGAAGACAACAGATACACATAAAATTTGGAAAATTACATACCATTGGTAGATGTTTAAATTAAGTATATTTCTAGCTTTATTTTTTAAACAAATTCATACATCATTAATATGAATGCATACCACATTTGTGTTTTTCTTAGATATTGATTTTATATCATTTACATCTCTTAGGAATATTGATTTAAAGTATTACCTGGGTCAGAGCTAAAGTTGTCTTTCTTCATGAATTATATGTTTTTACCTGAAAAACATTTGCCTAGTAGATGCATATTTAACAGGCAACATTTCAGGACATTATAAGAAATACTTGCAAAATTTACATCAAATGTTGAAAATATTCTGAGGTCAAGGGTTGCCAGTCAAATTTTACTTTAAATAATACGAAGACATAAAAATATCCATGTGACAAATGGTAAACAGGAAATGTCTACCATCTTTGCGCAGGAAATTAAACATGCGTAGAATAAGGAATCAAGCACTGCTTTTACAAACGCAAAAACCTCAGGCTTCTGTCCCTGGAGTTGAAGAAAATACTACTTGCCGTAATCTGTAGGAAGATATTCAGAGGCTTTTAAAATTCTGTTAATCTAATCAATAGCCACAGTTTATTAGCTGTTAAAAAGCTTCTAATTGATGGCCAGGTTCATAGAGACATCAAATCTGCTGAATTTCAGTAAAATTTTATGTTGTAAAACAGCTTTACTGGAGGACTGAAGTGGTATTGAAATGATTATTACTTGAACAACATACTCTAGACAAGGCAAATCTACATATCCTCCCTGCTCACTATTGTGTTTTGGCAGTATCTGTAACAAAGTGAGTGTCACACTAAATATTTAAACCGGACATCCTTATTTAATGTACTTTGAAAGGACATAGTGCCCTAGGGTTTACAGGAGGCTGAAAAAAGCTATTTCTATAAGCAGCTTACAGCTGAATTAGTCCAAAGGGAAAGATGTCACGAGAAGTGGATGTGACAAAATTCTTTTTTTTCTAGCTCCCACCCTTTCAATTTTTACTCTGTTTTCTCCTAGACTCTCACATTTCTTTAAATTTTGTCCTGTGCTTTCACCTGTCGCTCCTCAGGGAGCACTGTTACTACTTAAGCTCTGCTTACTTTACTGACCTAAAGTAATCTTGTCGCCTCCAGGCCATCTGAAGCTGGAGGATGCTCCAGTAATATTCAAAGGCTCTGAGAAGTCTACGACTGTGGATGAGTTTGCTGCCTTCTCAGGGAGTAATCAGACAGCCTTGTGCTGGACTAGCTGGAGACCCTACTTACAGCCTTGCAGCTGGCAGTCCTACTTGCCCCAAAGGAGAGGTCAAAAAGAGATGTGTTTGTGCCTGCTGGCTACTACTAAAGGAGATCTACTTTAGTTTGGGTAGTTTGGTACTGGAGAGGTTGGAAGTGCTCCCACCAACCTTCGCAGTGCCTCAGCATGAAGCTTTTAACTTCCACTTGAAGAGTGACGGCAAATGGTTGCTGTTGATCTTCTTCCACTGTGGATCTGAAAGATCTGCAAAAATTCATCTGATCTCATCCTTAGGAAGAATGGAGGATTTTCCTTCCAGAAATTCAGAAAGAAATATTTTTTTCACATTTTTTCACATCTTAATAACAAATTTTACCCTTGGTCTAGCTAGTTTATTGTACTAAATGAAATATGTCATCTAACTTGGATAGCAACAATACGTAGATACTCCAAAGTAAAGCAGGCTGAGTGATTGGGAGGTTTGTGAACGGAAGTTACCGTGCCCAGCTCTCTGCTCCATTACAGAAGTTATACTCAGATGTTACTGCTTTCACATCAAGAAGTTTATGCATTCCTATAGCAGCTATAATACAGTTAAGCAGAGAAGTCCATAACAGCAAATATATAAATGCATAAACTTCTCTTAAAAATCTGTTGCCTGTGGTGGAGAAGACTGCGGTCCTCCTCAGGAGGTCTTGAACAAGGTTTAGTAGAAGACAAGCGCCCTTTTTATAATATTTCTGTATCCATGCATTTTTCAAAGGCATTGAAGAAATATAGCATCGGAATTCCATCAGCTTTCAGTGGGAAATAGGTATCCAGCTACTACTTGTGCTCCTAAAAACACCCAACAAACCAGCTGAGGTATCCCTCAGAAATTCCTGGTTTACCGCATGATTCCCCCGTGTTCTCTTATCAACCTGAACAAAAGTTGAAGCTATAGACCATTCCAGAAAATCAAGGATTTCGTAGAGGTCCTTGGGGAAAAGAATGTATTTATTTAAAAAAAAGGTCTCATAATCCATATTTTTTTATTTTTGTTTTTACACTCCATGTCAGAGTTTGCCACTATCGCACTTACTTTTTAGTAGAACAGCCTGTATTCCAGCATTCATTGTTTTGTTTGATGTGAACATTCCTTTTCACTTATAGCATCCAGCAGAGAGCCTGATGTAAACAGCCTTGGAAGTCCATTTCTCCTTCACCTGTTCTCTCATATTGAATTTATTAAGCAGCAGATGGCCAGAGACAACGTACAGTTTGTCAGATTTGAATCAATAGACCTCCATGGTGTGTCAAGATCAAAGAATGTTCCTTCTCGCTTTTTTTACGTAAGTTTTTTGATTTCTAGCTGTACCTTCATGTGTTTTCATGGTCCTGTCCTTAATTTATATACAATTTTTTTTTTTCATAGTGCAGGCAGAAGCTCGAATTTGGAACGAATTATCTGTTCCCTCCTCTTGTTAATGTTCTCAAAGGATCTGGACTTTTTTCATCACTGCAATCACCTATTCCTCTGTTCCCCCAAGCAGTAATCTAATTAAATAAGGCTAGTAATGTCAGTTCTTTGAACTTCTAATAATCTCTTCCCTCAGAATTATCTTTTCAGGTTCAATGCATTATAAAGATTTTGTTCTACTGAGCATCACTAAATTGCAAAGAGAAAGGAGTAAGCATTGGAAGAAAGAAAATGACTGAACAAAAATCACTTTAGCTATGAGAAATTCATCAATTGCATAGGAAAATGCCATTGGGTTGCATGATGAATTAATAGCAATATTTGCCATATTAATGATTCAGGAAATGAGAACAAAATTAGGAAGCAATTCTCTCCATGTGTATCCTTGACTGATCAGCCTTTTCAGTATATTGCTTCTGTGATACTTTGTGTGCATAACTACATTAAACTTTCACTCACACATCCCTATGAATATTTTAAGCTTTACTGAGTGATCACAAAAAGAGCTATGAACATGAAAAGATGTAGGGCACTTTTGTTTCAAGTTCCTTCTGAAGCCTAATCAATGTTTTTGTTATTTGCCTTTTAGATATTGCTAACCTGCAACTGTATAGTCTAGATACAATTTGCTCTCTCTGATGTCATTTGGATTTTATTAAAATAATCTTTCCCTCAGTCATTCTATTTCTTGTGAGGGCTGGTAGGTTAATGGCAGCTTCTCTTTCAGTTGCCATGTCAAATTGCAAATGTCTAGATCAGCTTGTTCAAAGACAGCTTTCGTGTTTACTGTACCGTCTGAACAAATTGGAGCTTTGCACGACAGCCAAAATTTTTGGACTCTAAAAAAGTCTGTGCGCACACACACACACACATATGAATACATACAGAGGAACTGAGAGTAATTTTGTTTTTTCTTTTTTTTTTCATTTTTTGGGTAGGGGGTTGGAGGAGGGAAACGTAGTACTATAGGGTAATCACCTTCAACACCTTTTCAGTGTCAAATGGACAGCTTGGACACCTTGAACCAGTAGTCACCACACTGTGCAGTTTTGGTTATGGGTGTCACACAGGGAGAATTGCTATCACTGCAATGCCACCTACTTAAGAGAAGGCAGACTTTAGTTCTTTATTTATTTACTTTAAGAGAAGCCACCATAAACTGTTTGAATATTTCAACAATTTTCTTTCTGGATAGGTGAAATTTTTTTTCAGCTCTGAGCTTGCCCCTTTCTAGGCTTGTTCTGTCTCCTCTGCTCACTTTGATGGTAATCCTTTCCCTTAGAAGAACAAAGGTAAGATGTAAACATGAGCCAAATTTCACCTGATAGAGGTTCGCGTAATTGCAGTTTTCATCAGCTAAAGGTTTGAATGTAGGGCAAGTTTTAAAGGTGCTTGTCTGAAATGAATCTACATTTCATTTGTGTAAGCTGAGGCTTTCTGTTCAAAAGGAGAAGAAAGTACAATTATGAGCTTATCCTGTTTGCTACCTAGAAGGGGAGCACTGAAACATTAGTATAATTTCTCACTTTGAAGTGCTTCCCTGCATTTTACCCCCAAACTTTTTAAGTCCAGAAAGTGAGAATTATCAGTTAAACTTTGCATCTGAAAAAGTCAGGTATGTGTTATGGCACTTAAAGAGAAGTTACAGCCTGGATTAGTATCGCCATGAGTCTTGTGTGGTCATTTGGATCTATGTAAAGGAAATGCTCAGAGGATGTGGAAGAGTATGGAAGAATAGCTACAGATAAAATCTTGACTTGCAAAGTTTGCAACTAACTGGGGATCTCCATAATTGTATAAAGACCATGCAAGATATGTGTCAAACATTTTTTTCAGTTCTTTATGCAAATTTAAAAAATGATCGTTGGGATACTTGGTGCCAAGGTTTTCATACCAGTCTTGTAAAAGGATGTTCTGCTTCGTAATGACACAGTAACTGGCTGTTGTCCCCCACTTTAGTGATCACTGCATTTTATTGTTCTTTTAGGAAAAGTACTATTGTTCTTACTGAGAATCTGAGTTTCATGTATATTACATCCATAAAAATGCTGTGGAGTTCTTTTCTCATTGGGTAATCTGTCATTCTGCTCTGTGTTTAGGAGAAAGCAATTCATGGTATTGCCATGCCCAGAAGTTATCTTGAGCTGACGCTGAATCCTAAAGACAATGAATTAGATTACATAAATGCAACTAATTTTAACTGTGACATAATCCTGAACCCTGATTTATCAACGTTTCGAATACTGCCCTGGACTGAGCAGACTGCAAGAGTGATATGTGATTCCTTCACCGTGCTGGGCAACCCGCTAATGACCTCACCGAGGCACATTGCCAAGAAACAACTGAGCCAGCTTGAGGACAATGGGTTTTCTCTGCACTCTGCCTTCACTTATGAATTCTGTATTTATGGCATTACTGAGGTTGTAAATTCGAAGACAATATCCTTTCCTGCAGCCACAATACTAAATAACCATGACCAGACTTTCATTCAGGAGCTCATTGAAGGAATGTATTATGCTGGTGCCAACATTGAAAGCTTTTCTTCTTCCAGCGGGCCTGGGCAAATGGAGATCACTTTTCATCCAGCGTTTGGCATAGATGCTGCTGACAGTGCCTTCACGTTTAGAACAGGCATTAAAGAAGTGGCTAAGAAGTATAACTATGTGGCTAGCTTTTTCTCAGAAACGGGATTCTACAATTCAGGGGCTCTGTCACATAGCCTGTGGGATTTGAATGGCCAGAAGAATTTGTTTTCAGCTGGTTATGGAGTTGAGGAGCTCTCAGATATTGGAAAAAATTGGTTATCAGGTCTCTTGGCACACACAGCAGCTATCAGCTGCTTGATGGCTCCTACCACCAGCTGTCGTAAGCCTTATTCTAAATACAGTAAAGAATCAAAAGAGACTGTAAATGCAAAATGGGCATATAATGATAACAGCTGTGCCTTTAATGTCAAATGTCATGGTGGAAAAGGCACACACATAGAGAATAAATTAAGTTCTGCTGCAGCAAATCCCTACCTGGTACTTGCTGCTACTATTGCTGCGGGTCTAGATGGAGTAAAGAGAGGACTTAAGTACGATGACATGCTCCAAGAAGAAAATCACACTGCTGATCTGAAACATTCGTCAGTCCCTCTGAAATTAGAAGATGCTCTTGTTGCACTTGAGAAAGATTTGTGCATTAAGGAAGCATTAGGTGAAACTTTTGTCCGGTACTTTGTTGCCATGAAACATTATGAGTTAGAAACTGAAGAAATGGATAGCGAAAGGAATAAATGCCTTGGGTATTTTATTTAGAAGGAGCATTCTTGTGTAGTGGTGCTGTGTAAATGCATACAGTGAATGGCTAAGAATATTGAAATTAGTAAATATGTTTTAAAAAATTTTTAATGCTTTGGATTTTTTTGTCCTCCTTTGCGTAGTACATGGTGATTGCATTTTATTGTCTGTTCACATTCAGGACAGTGCAAAGCAGATGTTAATGAAATAACATTAACAGGCTTTTAAAACCCAGTATTTTTTCAATATAAGTGAACAGACCTGTTGGTGAAAAGAAGAAAAAAGAAGATGAAATGGAGAAGAGCAACCTTACAACTGTAAAAAGACTGTATAATGTGCAGAAAAGTAGGAATAATGAAGTCGGGATGGGGGCGGGAGACTAAAGAAAGGAGGGAAATTTCTTATTCAGCATGGTTATGGGATTTCTCCCAGCCTATTCATCAGCTGAAAGGTTACTAAACCACAAGAATCTGAATTTGATTTAAAACCTAGGCTAGAATGATGAACATTGTAGAGAGACGGGCAAAGGACTGAGGCTGTAGAACCTGAAAGGCAAGAATCAGTATCTTAATGGGCATAAATAAAAAGACAGGAGGGATTATAAAATAATATATACATCAGGAATTCTGCTGCTGAATGAAGTTTGCAAGAATTGTATGGATAGAATACGCATTTATATTAAAATATATTGCAAGAATTATGGGTAAAGATGCTGAAAGAAATCCAATGGTACCTTGAAATGGGAATGACTCATAGAAAGCCAGGAATGTCAGCTCACAGTGCAATAATAAAGGAGCTGATATTATGTCTGTTTTGGCAGTTAATGGGTTAATTCAGAGATGAATGGCAAATGAAGAAAAAAAGGGCAAAGAAGCCAGAGAATTAAGAGCTTAAACTGGACTTTATGGGGATACCTGACGTTATCAAGGATGAGGAAGATGACTGCGAGGAAAGGAACAAAAAGAATAGGTTTAAACCAGAAAGAATGAGTGAAGATGTGAATTCAGAGACTGGCAAATAGTTGTTAAAATAGAGAAAGAGAAGATCCACCCTAAAATTAGAAATGATGGCTGGTGTAAAGAAAGTTTTGGAAAGGCAGGAGATGGGGTTTAGATTTGCTCTTAGTTTTTGTTATCGTTACTGCTGTCATCCTTTATTACTAAAGATAACCTTGGTTTCATCCCCGACCTCCACATTAATGGTGAATTCTGATGTTCTTTATCTTGTCACAATATTATGATCTATGTGTAAGAATTTGTGAGCGGAAGTGTTTGGTCATCAATGGAGTGAAAACAAGATTCAGTCAGTGCCTCTTTCAACTTGCAGAACTAGAAAGTGTGAACAGAAATGTGCTAGTTGCCTACTGACGCATCTGCCACTCTTCCCCTGCAGAGTATTGTACTTGAAATGTACGGCATACCGGGTATTGTAAACCTTTTTGTGGATTCCAAAGAAGAACTCCCTTTATACTCAGGTAGCAAGAGGAAATAAATAATCTAAGGAAACATGATGAATACATTCCCTTGTCTCAGTTCTGTGATTTGTGGGTGGATTTGCTTCTCTCTCTTATTCACCTGAGACATATTTTTGTGTGCCTCAGATCATGGGACTATTTTTCTTCACTTCAGGCTGATTTGCATTGTCCAGGTCTAGCCTTGCATTTAAGCAGAACTTTCCATTCTAAAAGATGCTTCTCTTTTGCTGCCCTAACACTTCTTCAGGGCCTCTGGGAATCTGTCTGTCTCCTGACCTGTGTTCTGTCTTCTCTTTCGGGTTATTTCCCGCTTTCATCCTCACAAGCTCTTAGCAGAAGACACCCATAGAAATTCTTTCCTTACTCAGACAGGTTACTTGCTGTACTCATTATTTAGTCCCAACAGTCACACAGGTTAAGAGCTACTCCCTGGTTCTTCATCTGGCAAGGATGTACTAAAGCACAACACTGTATGTATGATGTTTGTTAATGTGATAGGATTTTTGTATGGTAGTGAATACACTGGCTAAGCAAAGCTATACCAGAAATGGCTATGGAACATGTATTACACTTCTGTAGGCATAATGATCTTAATTTTAAAGTTTATCTAGAAGTTGATCTTGAAGTAGAAACACATTCCCACACCAGAGTTTCCAAAATCCAGTTTCAGGTCTGTATCTGCTTCTCACAAATTATTTATTTAAAAATAAAGCATATTAAATAAAATATATGTGAAGTCAGCCTTTTCAATCAAATGCCTTTTAAAATTGAGTTACATTGCTCTGTCAGTCCTTTTGGGACTTGAAAAGCTACCCTGGTGTAACACTAACCACATTTCAAAGTCAAAATATGAGAAGATGTGTAGGTTCACTTTCTACATTGCATTTCTTCTGGACCTGACTATAAGGATGGCAAAATGAATGAAAGAATCAGACAAACACATGTATTTTTCTTTTCATTTTATGTATATATTAGTAGGATATCATGTTCCTTACTATGGCAATTTTCAAACAATTTTTAGTGGGTGTTTAGAAGACACTTTGTGGTCTGTCTTGGATTTATAGCTATCTGTCACTATATACAGTCACTTTTTAATACATAATATATAATGAACTTCTGTAACTGAATTTAATGAACATGAAATTCATTATATATACTCCATATTATTTTCTTAAGACAACAATGAAGAAATAAAAACATCAGAACTAAACCTCGCGCCGTATATGTCCAAATATCTCATTAAATTCAGTTATAAAAAGCCCTTATTTAGAAACAAAAAAAACCCAAGTAGAACTGATGTTCTACAAGTTATCTTACAGCAGGATAAGCTAAATCAACAAGATGAATCTACATGCATTTTCTAAGTAGTCCACAATGATATAAGCTCTGAAAAGACAGTGACTATATGATTAAATATAAGCATTTTGTGTTTCTGGCAAATGAATGCTTTTTTTAAAATTGAAGGTTCACAAATCCAACTTGAAGCTATTGTGTCCTACATTTTGGTCAGTATTATGTTCAATACTGTTTCCTAAATATGTTCTATATAATAAAAATATATTAACTCCAAATCTTTGGGAAAATATAGAAATTTTATTTCAAATGAAGCAGTTATGACTTTTCAGTTATGTGCATCCCCAACCAAATTTTCATGCATATTCTTTGACAAGGCAAGAAGAAAAAGATAACTACTTACTTCATAATACTCAGTTGAAGTGAATTACTATTGGCTGCTGTATCACTAACGTTTCATCTTGAAGTGTTGTCTGAAAACACTCTACAGTGTTCTACAGGTCCAACATCAATGTCTTGAGCATCACTAGCTAGAGAATTTAAACTTGTGCAATGTTATAAATTAGAAAAAATACAAATAAAAAACCATTTGAAATCTGTAGTTGTGCGTAAGGTCCTGCTGATTTTCCAGGATACTACAGTCCAATTATAGAAGCAATTTCTGGCATTAATAAAGTAGCTTTTAATCTTTTCAGGTTTAAGCAGACTATATATTTATATCTTTGTTGACAAAGTGGCACTACTTCTGGCTTTGTGCTATGTCATGACTTTTTTTTCTATATTCTTGTCCAAGACAGACCTTGGTTCCACAATATACAGAAGAAATATGAGGAGCATTGCGATAAACTCCTAAGCCTTTTAACGTACTGGAAGGTGGCTTTTGCAATGCCAGCATGGTAAAGGCAGTATGGTAGTTTGCAATTCAATATATGTGGGTAAATAAACAGTTTCTAGGCTAACTAAGCTTTTTGATCGATACAATTAATAATCATTAAATAAACATTCTCTCAAAATAGTGAAATGATTTTTTTTTTACCAGAAAATATAGAAAACCTCTCTATAATTAACACCTAGGGTATGTAGACTTTTATGGAAGACTATTCCATACTGCATAAGTTGTATAACCTATTTAGCATTTGCGTCATTACTATAGATCAACAAAACTTTTCAACTGAAAGCAAACTTAGAGTCTTGCCTATCACGTGAAGTGGGAGTGGGATTTTTTCCACAGAAACTCTATCCCAGAGAGAGAGATCGTAAATTTAGGTGATATTTTTCAAAAGTCATGTATCAATAAAAACAAGAGTTCACCTGAAAGAAGTAGCAAACTTGATGAGAATTCAGTGTATAATTTCAGTGTAACAGCAAATTAAGTAAATTTTAAGGAAAAATCTAAAATAGTTATGAAAATTTTACCTGTTAAAATGGAAGAATGTATAGAATAGGATTCAACAGGGATCTGTCTTGGAGTCCAGTGTTCATCGTTTTCTCTAGTCATCTGGCTAATGAAATAGAGAACCGACTTACAGTCTTCAAAAACACCAAACCTGTTTTTTTTATTTCCACTACTTATGTCAGAGGACAAGATGGAAGAAAAACTGGTGTTAACAAATTGGAAAAATGTTCTGGGAAAAAAAAAATACGCACTTGAACAAGGGTAAGCACAAAATACTACCTTGGGACAAGGATGTGAGCTGCCTAAGTAGGTGTTTTGTTCAGCGAGGAGTCTGAGTTGTGTTCATTTCACTAGCTCAGCGATTTCAAAGAAGAGGCAGATCAGGAAATATAAACAAGGGTATAGCTTGCAAGAACCAGAAACTGATCCTTTTGGTCAATTAAATTATTCTCAGGATTTGATAACAAGGTGACACACTTTAAACACTTGCAGATTAATAGGAGAAAATCCAGAAGGGACCAAAGCAAATGATCATAAGTCTGGGACCTGTTTACTAGGAAGAACTGAATGACTGTGTTCAGCTTAGAAAGAGGAGATATGGTATAGGTGTTAATAATGGTTTTCAGGCATGTAAAAGATGCAGCTGAGTAGCAGAACATTATCTTTTCTTCCCGTCCATTGTGGTTAGAACAGAATAACTGACTTGTATCACAAAAGACTAGACATTCTGTAAAACTTTGTAGTGTTAAGGAGAATGAAACTGGTACCAGGTAGATCTATTTGGAAAGTGGTAGGGTTTTGGTAACTGAAGTGGAATTTGTGATGTACCAAGACAGTACAACCTTAGGTGCATAATTTTTATAGGTATAATAAGCTGGCTCATTTTCCTTGTTTGCTGTGGTCTCATGTTGTGTGTGATTATGGAACAGACTGATAGACTGTACTCATAGCTGAGTTTATAGAAAAGAAAAATATTTTCTCTTTAGAAGACAAAAATAATAGCTAAACAACATTGTTTTTTAACGGGTGAATTTTGTTAATAATGTGTGTATGCAGGGAAGAAGGTAGATCACGAGATATGTACTAGCAAAGCAGTCAGAAAAACTGGCTGACAGCTACAGTTAGACACACCATGTAATGAATCACTAGGAACACAGTGAAAATGTATTGAAACTCTAAGCTATCATTGCTCAGGTAAATGTTATGCTATACAATGAACAACAAAGGTGCCTCACACCCCTTGTTACACATCTATTTTGTAATATAGTATCAGAAAAAAATACAAAAGCTACAGACCCCTCCATACAGTAGCTTATTTTGAATCTCGAAATGCATGCTGCTAACAAGGTTTCAGACTGCGAGATAAGAAAAGGGAATTTGGTTTATGAACTAACATTTCTCCAGCATGTCAAGCTGCTGACACTGTGCATACAAGTGAATATTCAGTCTTTCTTTTTCCAGGCTCCAGCCAGAGGGCAGCAGAGTACTGCGGAACTTTCCTCTGGGAGCTCAAGCTCTCACACTGTGCTGAAAAATGCCACATTAAAATATACGTATATATTTATACACGTACTTACCATATTCTTAGAAAAGGTAGTATGGCAGCTGGAAGCTAATTCATAACTCAGTCATTTGTTTAGTTAAGCTTAGTTGACTGTGAAATTTACACAGCATTTTCAGTAAAGGATGCACTATAAGACTCAAAGTATTATTTGAATTCTTGATAACACTGTATAAACCTCAATCTAGTAAAAGACATATGTCTATATTTATGTGTGTATATATGTGTATCATCTTTATGTATTCTTTAACAACATTGCAACAAAAGTGCAAATCATTTAATGGCAGTACTCAGTATTTGTAATTTAATGTAGGCCGTCACTGGAAGTTCTTTCATACTTCCATCTTATTAAAATACTTTGGGAAATCTACTTGCTTATAGGGACTGACATTTTACCTACCCTGATTGCCTTCCTTTCCAAATCATTTTTTCCTACCTGCTGGAGGAAAATCAGAAACACATAGCAAATAAATGCACCCTAGACACACCTACTCCAACCACGCTTCTTTTTCGCAGCTGAAACCTAACTCTACCCAGAATTTAAATTACTGGGATTTAGCTACACATCCTAGATATCAGTCGCGATGTGGGACATATATTTTTAAGCAGTTCTAACTACATACCTGTATATGGCTTTGCTCTGCAAGTCTGCTTCCACAACTCACATTTTTCACATATTAAATCTCTTCACAAAGTTGCACTATTCAAGTCTGAACAATCCCTTTCCTCCAACCTATTATTTGCAACAACTTCATGATTTTTTTTTTTAACTAAAGAGCTCAACTGTGTTCAAAACTCTTCAAAAGCTTGAAATAAAAATTGATCTTCCAAGGTTGTTGCAGAGCATGAATGTAGCTGCTCTGAAGCTCTGCAGTTTTAAAGCATTTTAATACTCCGTGTAAAACAGAAAAATGTGGTCCCAGAGTGTGGCAGCAAAGAAAGCAAAGAAGAGAGGAACTATTTACAAGCAATTCCACTAAACATAGATGTTAGACTTGAGCAGGGGAAGAAAGATGTGAAGAGGGCTGAGCAGGTGAGAGTGCTTTGTGTAAGCTCTAATTCGTCACCTGAGAAAAACCCAGAAAGACAGTGGTCAGGAGACCAGCTCCTGGATGAAGAATGATTGGTTGAATGTCAGAAACCGCTTGGATGAGTTTGCATCTACAGAGTAATTTTCTTTGATTGAAGGTATGCAACAACAATTGTTCAATTAATCTGTAGGTTAAGAGAGCTTTTTGATTTCTTTGCTGTCACCAAGCTCTCAACATAACAACATCCACAAATAGTGCTTTCTACCATCTCACACTGACTATGATATTCCTTCCTGGTAAATGTTATGTCCTTAGTTTTTCATTCTTTTTTTGTTTGTTTGACTTATAAGGTTACAGTATACCTGAGATGGAACCTGTCATCACTTACATGACATTGTTTTCTGCATGGTCTGTCTGTAGAATGTTAAGTTGAATTCAAAGCTATTGGGCATAGACTCACCCCACCAAATTTTAGGAAGGTAACTGGTACACTTCAGTTAGGGTCTTAGCTCCCATAGGACCCCTGGCTGTTCAGTGGCAAGAGACAGACATCTCCAAAGGGCAACTAAAATATCATATTCTTTTCTATGCTGTATTGTTCAAGTTGTGTTGCAGTGGCTTTAAAGTTAAGGCAACCTTACTGAAAAAACCTTACTGAAATCGCCTTTCATAGAAAACTGGTTTCTGGGACATTGTTCAACAGTGTACTGGATCTGTCTGGGATGGAGTTAACTTTCTTCATAGCAGTGCATACAGTGCTGTGTTTTGGATTAGTGACTAAATCAGTGTTGGTAACGCTCCAGTGTTATAGCTTCTGCTGAGCAGTGCTTACACAGCACTAAGCTTTTCTCTGTTTCTTGCTCTGCCTTGCCAGCGAGTAGGCTGGGGTGGACAAGAAGTTGAGAGGGGACAGAGCTGGGACAGCTGACCCCAAATGACCAAAGAGATATCACCTACAATACAATGTTATGCTCAGCAATAAATCCGGGAGGTAGTCTTTCCAAAGTAGCTATTTCTTGGAGATTGGCTACGCATTTGATCTGCTTGTGGAAAGTGGTGGGTGACTGACTGTACATCACTTTCTTTTTTTTCCCTCCTTACACTTGTTAAACTGTCTTTATCTTGACTCACATGTTTTTCTCATGTTTGCTCTTCCAGTTCTCTCCCCCATCCTGTGATGGAAGGGGGAGTGAGTGACTGGGTGAGTGCTGGCCACAGTCAACCCACCACAAACAGCTCTTTGAATATGTATGCCTCTGGCCCAAGACAACCCTAGGTGAAAGACAGTGCATTAGCTAAAAATCTTGGACTTTTTGAAAGGGGAGTAATGATGTGTAGCTTTAGCAATACTAGGACTTTTGTGGAAAAGTTGGAAAAGCCTGAAGGTTTTGAAAGTGGGAGATATGAGGTACACATATTGTCCTATCTATGCCTGGGCATTATATGTCTTGGAGAAAAAGATCTTTTCTGTATGACACCTTATTATTGGACGGTTTAGCAGCAAATGTGTTTTAATCCAGATTGCATGCTCTGGAGCCTGATTTCTATATTTAGATATTTCATTGGCTGCAGATATTCTTTGCCACATGACAGCATCAGTGGGTTGTTAAAGTCCAGCCTATTCTCCAGCAGGACTCATCCTTAGAGGGTCACAACAGAGCTGCACAGTGAAATCTTCCGTACCCAGTAGTAAATCAGAGTGTTCCACACTCAAGTTACGGTTACAGCTGCATGATACTGGAAGTAAGAAGAGTCTCACAATGAAGCTACACCATAATGTTCTGTATATTGTACAGCAAATCAATATAAATTTACAATAGACTTACATGCTAAGCTTCTCTGTGTTATATGCTAAATCATGGAGATTCACAATAGGGTTCACCTTTAAGCTCCCATGTAATATGTAATAAATCACTAAGTTACAGCAAGGCCCATCAAGCACCTTGCTTTATTTGGGCTATTATTATTATTGCTGTAGTGATATGGGGGCATCTGTCATTGACAGTTAAAATTATGGAAAATGGCAAATCACTTTGACTTTGAAGATGCACATGGAATGCGGCCACCTTTCGCTGATTCAAATTTGTGCTTCCTTTGGGATGCTCACAATGCTGCTTGGAAACACGATAGCTTTGCAATACACAGGGACATATTACCAAAAGAGTTTTGAACATCCAAGGACAGGGAGATGGTCTCTTTAGCGTAGGTATTCTGCACATTGCTCCATCACTGCTGACCTGCTGACCTCACTTGACAGTGAGGATGCACTAATCCTGGTGCTCTGTAGGTATCCTTAGCAGCATATGCATTCATTAGTTAAAAAGTCAAAAGAAACTTTCAGTTCTCTTTTGGGGATACTTTGCCATTCAGCCAAGTGTTCATTAGACAATACAAAACAGTATTTGTGAGAAATTCTGTGAAAACATCAGTTTAAAACTTATGTTAGTTTTGTTTTGACGAATAGGTTCAGATCATAGTCACTAACATTGTCTTTTCCTATTAATTTCATTGAAAACTTAGGGGAGCACTCTTTAGGATCTATGCTTGCGTAAGAGTTTGCACTGTAAGTCTGGTGTGCTGGGTGTTGGAAGGGGAAAGGGAAAATTCTTGCAGATGAACATGCATCAGTAAAACTGGCAGAATGAGGAAGAAAAGCTGACGTTGATTATGGAAAGCAAAAGAAAACAGAGAGATCACATGGCTACTTCAGGCAAGAGGGGTCATACTTCATCCAACTGAGTACCTGGCATGCAACCAACCAACAAAGAAATGAGTGGGAAGGATGCATCTAGAGGCAGTTTCCAAGTGGAGGTTATATTGGAGATGGCTCACAGAGCTTTGGGAAGTTCAGTATGTTGATGGAGCTTCCCCACTCCAGAGCACGTTTTTGACCTTGAAAAACACATAACCAACAGCGTCAAACGATGTCATTGCACCAAAACATCAACTATTTGTTATAGAAGCCACATAAAGACCAATGGTTACTCGGTCTAATCATTGGTTTCTCTGGAGATCCCTTAAGTGTAAATGACAAATTAATCTGTCATTTAAAAAACTGTCTGACTCTAAGCCCTGAAAGAGACACTAAATGCTGTGGGAGCAGTGTGTGATCTTTCTTAACTCAACAAAGAGCCAATAAAGGCAGGCACTACAATGGCATCCAGCTGATAGCAGTTATCTGTCTGCTCAGCTGCTGCTTCAGCTGAATCCTGCCAGATCTGAGAAGCCCAAAGCTTCCTGCTCTATCCCACAGGTGTTGCCTTGCAGCTGGAACGCTGCTTTCATCCCCTTGCCTCTGTGCTTGACTCCAGGAATGACAGTGTAGCCTGTCATTTGAATTAGGGCCCAGCCAAAGTCACTTACAGTATCAACTGATCTATACATTGTTTAGTTTATTTCTTTTGTATGTAGAAGGAAAAGGGATTAGTGTATTTTTAAATTCTAGAAACCACACAGGCCATTTCTTGGAGCCTTCAGTTTGCCAAGCCTTTTGGATGCCAGTAACATCTCTGTGTTGTTTTTCTTGTTGTAGCATTCAAACCAAATGCTCAGTGCTGGTTTCAGAAGCAGCTGTGTGGAAAGGCCAGGCAAATGCCAATGTCATCTGGCGTCATTTTCATTAACTCTTGAGATACCACAAACTGTCAGTGGATTGTTTTTGTGGATCTGGGTTACTCGCCCAGAGGGAAGTGTATGGTTGAAAAGTCTGCACTGCCTACCTCGATGTTTTAACAAATAGAAATGGATGTTTCACCATCTGCTGCTCCTGATAGCAGGGGATCAGGTCTTTCCACTGATCCCATCAGAACAAACAATGCAGGTCATATTGCTTGTACGAGATATGCTGTCCATTTATGTACTGTGTTGTGCACCTTCAAAAATGGCAGCATGTAAAGCAATATCTGTTTTGTTTTGGTGAAACCTATTGAGTTATCACACAATATCTGCCTTACATTTTACCTGCTGTTTGAAGCCACAAATCTTGGGAAAATACAGAGGTATTTACACTGAAAGAGGTATGGAAACGTTGGCTTGTTTGTCCCAGGACTGCAGCAAAGAGACTCATGGAAGACGTTTATTTAACCTGTATCTAAAAACTTCTTGGAACAAAGATAGTCCCAGAAGCAAACCCTTCTAAGACTTTCTGTCATTCCATATGTCCTCAGTGTGATGCTTCCTGAGGCTGAGCAACTACTAGACACAAAATTAGCCTGTGTGAGTGCCAGCACCTGTATGTTATGTGACAGAAGCTTGTCTCTACACCCACAGAGGAATGCAGAGAAGCAATGGCACACGGAGGGGAGTTCAAATAATACCCCGCTCTCGGGCTCCCAGGACCATCCCAGCAGCCATCAGCTCACCATGAGTCAATTTCCGCAATCCCAGAGGAGCACAGAGCTTCTAAGCAGGTGGGAACCAAAATTAGGGATTCAAAGGAAAGGACACTCTGTCAGGGCCCCTCTCAGGGCTCTCCCAGGAGTCCATATGAGATGTATATGTGTGCTTTGTGTGCAAGTGCCTACTGGGTGTATGTGTTTAGCCTTGCTACTGTTGGACCTGTGGCATGGAGCTGTGGTAGCTTCACTTCTCTCGGGCTGCTGGATCCAGCACAATATAGTTTCTCCATACATCATACACATAATTTGTTTCAAAAGTGAGGTTAGACAGATTCTTCTTACAGAGCCACACGCATGATAAATGCCCATAAACTCGGAACAAAAATAAATAGAAGGAAAGTCCATATGGCTTGCTCTTGTCACATCATATCTTATATTAAGGACAAGAAATATCTAGATGACCAAATTTAAATTTGACCAGGAAACTCCAGACAGAACACATCCAAATTGACAGTCAAATGTCACCATCTTAATTTTGTCTCATTCAGTCAATGGCTATCCCAGCAGTTCTGTGCAACCTGCAGCCATATGAGGATGCTTGTTCAGCAAATTTCAGGGTACTGCACACAATTTCTGCAGTGACAAAATGTTTCCCTACAATTCCCATGACATTTATTTCTTAGGTGTGAGATCTAATGGAAACATGATACAGTTTGTTATTTTGCTATTTTTACTGGCCTGATTTCAGGGATTAAGGAAGAAGAGTCACATGTTTGATGGCACTCACATTTGTATCCAGCTTTGTTTATCTGGTGGCTACAAGAGTACCTCCAAGAGTCTTGAAAACAGAAAGGGCTTTTATTTTAAAGATTCTTGGGTAGTAGAAGAAATTAGTTTGAGGTTTAATTTTGCAGTGTCTCCTGCTGACTGGCAAAACTTAAACTGCTACTCATATCTATATAGCTATTTTTTTAGTAAGGCCAAATTATTTAAGTAAGCCTATTTGGAACAGAACCGTAAAAATATTTTTTCCTACAGTTATGTAACAAGTGGAGATGGGAACATGAACAAGCGGATTAAGCAGCATAGTACTAAGCCTCATATAATTCCCACATACTAAACGAAGAATTTTATAATTGTTTGTATTCTCATTGATTACCTTCTGTTTCACTGGATCCTGGTCTTGGAAAAATGAAAACTAAATATAGTCTTTTCTTAGTCTTCTGTCTGTGGATCACTGTGTCTTAAGCATGTATTTTTTTACTCATGTAAGTGTATAACTTTTTAATATTTATGCATTCTCTTATACCAATCAAAATCTGAGCTATTAATTATCATGTTTATCATTAATTATACCATTATAAGTTATGTAAAATTAAGAGGTTTTAAAATATCCTCTTTTCATCGAACTTACTTGCCGTGTTTTCTTTTAAGAACTGTTCTGCCAACTGAGTGCATAACATCTGACTAAATTTTTTATCTTTGTTCAGGCTTTGGGCTGAGTTACTGAGTAGCCATTTCTCTCTACAGGATGCAGGCAGAGATATCTTATAGCTCTGTCTCACACAAAGGAGGTTTTTTTTAAATATATGTTTCCTGCACCTGGTATAGTGTACACACCAATTATAAAACCAGTTTGAACAGACACTATGATTAAGAATATAAACATGGCAACTTCAGAAAATAAAGTAAGATTCTTACAGAAAGCAAATCTCAGCTCTAGTGAGATGTATGGAATCTTATTTATTTTAGTGCAACTACCCTAAATAATCACAGCATTCAGTTCCTTCATATCGTTTAACTTGTTTAAACTCTAGGCCATTTTCTTATAACATTGTCCATTTGTAAAGGTAGAAGTAGAAAAGAAAAAGACCATTCTGCTTTTTCAAAATCCATGCAATATTTTGATGAGTGAATAACAATGAATTAAGAATATTTATTCTAGCTCATCTGATGCTTTAAAGATGATTCCTGACAGAGTAGGCTATGATCTCACCTTTTTGCATATCAGACCTTACTGTGAAAATCCTCTCTGGTCTGATAAGGGTAGTGTATTTTCAGAACTTTTTGTTTCAAATTCTCACTTGAATGCCTTCATTTCACATACTATCCAACAGTGGGAAGCCTCCTTAGTATTTTGAGACTTGTCCCTTATTTTACTTATTTTATATTGGTTTAAATCCATCTACTAGAGTAGAGCTGCTCTGTACTTACACCATGGTGGTAGCAGAATTTAACCCAACAGTTCAGCCCTTAATTTCATCTTCATGGATGGTCTACTTAGTTGCTTCCTTCTACACAGCAAACTGAAGATACACAATCAGACCTTCAGATGACCTTGCTGCAAGGGGTGGCTCTCAGGAAGGACAGGCTCTGGCACACTCGCCCTTTATAGTACAGACTCCTGTCTTTTATGCTTTGGCACTGTTGAGGGGTAGGTCTGGGTCTCCAGAAACAGCATTGAACAAATACAAACTGTAGTCTTACAAAGTGTTACTGACACAGTGATGTTGTCAGAAGTGTGATGAGGAGTGATTTCTGTGCTTAGTGACAGAGTAGATTACATTCTCCTTGTTATAAGGTAAGCGAATATGAGTCGTAACTGTTATATAAATGTTTGTGTTTACAAGGATTAACAGGACAAAGTCCTTGTTCCTGATCATCCGGAATGGGAAGGGTTAAAACATGCTCTGGTCCCTTTCTGGCAGGGGACGTTCAGGTTTCCATCCCACAGAGACCGGGATGAAGCAGTATGAGGGGTAGCAAGTGTACAGTAATGTACACCCCAGTAACGGATAACACAGGATGTCACCTAGGCACCAGGTGGCTGGAAGATCTCTTGCAGTTACCAGTTTAGACATAGCCCTGAAGACCACGTCTATGCCTGGGGCACGTTGGAAGCTGTTCCTTCACTAGCATAACCATCTGTCTTAGAGAGAGGGTGGAATCAGATACGCTAGTTTTTCTGTATAAACTGCAACTCAGAACTGTGCCAATGCAATATATCTCCTTCCATGTGTATACTGAGCCTTAAAAAGAGAGTCTCTTTCCTTTTTTCCCCACTGCTGAACTTGTTTCAACGCAAGGGGTTAACTCCCTACCATGCGCTGGCTCCCCTCTTTCAGTACATTTTAGAGACAGGGACCCCTTGTCTGATCTCCCTTTGGCAGGCTGTTCTCTCTGATTCGTCATTACTGCCCTCTTGGGATGGCCTGGGTTCCCACAGCGAATTGCATCTTCCCGAGCTGTGGTCTGACTAGGTGAGAAAGAAAGGGCTTATATCTTCTGCTATACCTTAGATATATGGCCACTGTCTAAAGGCTACATATTGCCTCACTGACTGCAGTACTCCTGAGCGTGTAACTTATTTCACCTGTTTGCCTACGCACTTTATACTGCTCTACATGGCTCATTATTTGTATTGCTGGGCTGCCTACGGCACCGGCCTGCAAATCAGGAATTACAACTGGAAGCAGAGTGATAGTAGGAGATATAAGGGAGTGTTATAAGAAATGCTGTTGTTTTTTACTGCATTTGCAGTTGCGTGTCTGGAGGCGATTGAGAACAGAAGCTGCAAGCATAAACAATTTGGGAATGAAGCCCACAGTCTCCAGTAATGACTAACTCCTAATAGGCAAGGTGCAATAGAGATAGCGCTTGGAAACAGTAATATATGGCTTACAATCTATGTAGCTATTTATATAATTTAAAAAGGTGGGGGTGAAATGGTATCCCTTGACCAGTATAATGAATAGTCATATAAAGGCCTGAGAAATAAATGTCAAAAATGTCTCGGATGAAGAACAGAAGAATTTAACTTCTCTGGGAGTTTCCCAGTGTGGGTTTTCACAATGGTGGAGATAAAATTTGCCTACATGGACACATTGTAGTCGAAGCCTCCATGCAGGAGGCTGATGCATTGCAAACTGTTAAGTAGTAGTCTTTCAGTAAATCAAACAAATGTCTAATCAGTACCTATGCATTATGCACAACTACTTCATGCTGTTGTCAACAAAAGGATTCAGGATTTGTAGAGGCTTTTACACTCTTTTTTTTTCCTAATCAAGAACAAACACCCTGACGGGTTCATTCCTCATTTTCAAAGGGTCCTCAGGGTGTAGTCGCAACTATGCTTGTTACAATTCAATTGAGTAGCAGACTATGCAGAATAAATTACTCTTATCTACGTATATTTAGAGTTTTCACATTATCTGTAAAACCTGACCAAGGGACAAAAAAGTCTCAGGAATTTTGAAATTTTTCATCAAAGTAGGTTTCTAACATTTCCAGTTTTACAACCCTTCCCTGTGTTGTAGAGTTTTGACTGTAAAATCATTGAACTGCAAAACAGTGATAATATTCCTATTTTCATTATAGCTTTTTATATATTAACTAGCTGCTTTATATAATCTCAACTGTGTGAATATGTATATATTTTTTGGACTAGGAAGCAAGTTAAATCAGCCAGATCTGAATGTGTGTACAATATTCGTAGGACAGATCAATATTAGTATTATCTATTAAGAATATTACCATGTGTTAGAATTGGTATAATTCCTATGGACAGATGTCTTGCACCAAACAGAACAGAGATGTTCCCAACCCCAGCATAATAGCATCTTTACTGTAGTAAATTTTTTTCTGAGCATCGCCTCCCAAGATAGCACTGTGCTTTCACCAGTCTGCCTCTAACATTCTCTTCAGCTTCAGGCAAAACCAATAATTAATGATAAGATTTCAGTGGTGTACAGACAAATATGAAACCAGTCTGCCTCTCTGCCACTAACTTGCTCTCCAAACTTCAGCAATTCCTCAGATTGCAGGTAAAGTTACATGTTATGAAAACTATGATGCGTATGTCTACTGCTTCAAAATAGACTAATTTAATGCAAATCTGTGCTTCCATGGGACTCTTATGATCTTTGGTCTAAACAAAGGTCGGCTAAAGGTAATTAAGGACATTAAAGTAAAATTTGCTCTACAGGAACCATTATCTCTACTGGAAAACATTTCAAAGTGTCTACATGTTGAAAAATGCTAGGAAAAAAAATTAAAAAATTAAAAAATACTGATTTAAGGCTAGAATAATTTTATGATATGGCGGCACTAGTTGCAGATATTAGTGGTGTAGATGTGAGGATACGAAGTCTGAGAGGAGATGTATTATCTTTGTTAGATATAATTTTACACCAAAAATAATGATGCATTTTAGAAGATAAAACATGCCTATTTTCTGTAAGCTGTGTCAGTTCATCTAAAAAACTTGCTGTATCACGTTAAAAAAATCACAATACTTAGCAGTACAGTATTTGTAGTTGAAAATCTTAATGTAAACACAACTATGTCAGGGCAAAAATGTTTTTGATAGTGCATTTCAGTTTCTTGGAGTGAAGCTGGCTATGTTACACTGCCAAAAGATGTAACTAACTTAGAAACATCTCTTGTTACAGCTGTACAATAAATCTTTTCCGAATGTCAGCTAAGCCTATGATGTTTCATTTCCTTTCACTTCTCCTTTCCTTTCCTGAGATTGTCCTGGTTTATTTAGATTTGAGTGGTTCTCAATGCAGTTGCACTTCCAAGAATTTTGCTGAAATGGCAATGCATAAAGGATTTGATGGCTTTTCAAACAAACATTTTCTAGCCTGAAAGCCTTTCTGTGGGAAAATTAGTGAAAGTTAGTTAAAATGTTTCAGCAGATCGATGCTGTGGCAGTGCACGAACTTTCAACTATAGAGGGATTTACAGATCAAAACAAAAAACCAAACATTGTGCAGAGTTAAACAAGAGTCCTCAGAAGAGAAAGACTTTTTTCTCACTCCAGTAAACAAGTTGGCAGCTACATTCAGCACAAGTATAAATCTCTCGCAGGCCTTCAAAAATAGCTCATGTGGCAAACATCTTATTAGTTCATTTGGGAGGCCCCAAATATGCATAAACTTGTGCAATGCATGACAATAACAAAGAAATGGTACAACAACTCCAATAATACCCTAGCTCCCACATCCTTTAGGCTGACAAATATCTTGTTAAGAAATGAGTGAGCATACTTGCTTAGATGGATATAGAGGGATCTCACATGAAAGCTTATTGAACTTCTCATGCTTCTGTGAGAGGAAGTGACAACTAGTTTCAACCACTTTCTCAAATGTAATGAGAAAGGTGATTTTTCCCTCGGGGCATTAAAGGATCACTTACCTTCACCAACGTCTTTCCCCCTCACACCATGCCAGGCCTTTTGCCTTCCCTTGAGCCCACAGCGAGGGCTGCACTGGGTTGCCTGACCTTGCTGAGCTCCAGGCTTGGGAATCCATATGCAGAATCTCCTGCTCACACAAGGTTTTGCTGTAGATGGAGACCTGGGGTGGATTTGCAGCCAAGTTTCAAGAGCGAACATTCTTAGCAGCTAATAGACAAGCCTATAAGTTTTCCTCTCCTATTGTCTTTTATTTTATCTGTCTAGGTATAATATATAAAAATGATGAAAAAGGATGCCATATTAAATTGCCTTAAGAAAAGTAAAAAAAAAAAAGGATTATTTGCTATATTTGTATTGTTGGCATAGTCATGATATTTATGCAAGACTGTGTATATGGGATGGGAGACAAGCAACGTCTTTGTAAACAAAAGATTCATGTCCATATACTGCTAATGCAAGAAAAGAGAGGAAAATAATACTTTTGGGGTGAAGATTTAGTGTGGTCAAAATCATAAACAAGTCTGGTTTAGCTTCAGAGAAGACCTTGTGTGAATAAAAAAATGTCCTGAATTTGTCCAGTAATATCATCTGCTTAATAAAATTCTGTCTCTCTACATATCTACCTCACTGTTATTTGTTCAGCCTTATCTTTTACTCATGGCAAGAAGAGGAAAACAGAAGTATTTCTCTAAAAACATACAGCTAATTGTGCTATTGCTGGAATATGTTTATAGATGGTATAACTACATTCAAAGTGAAAAGAGAGGTTCTTTATGTAACATTTGAATATGCAAGCAAAAGCACTAAGCAGCTGTTCCACGGACAGCAGTATGTTCCTTTCTATCCACTAGACAGAGCTAGGGGACTTTATGCGTCGGTGCGAAGTTCTCGGTGTGGCGTGCTTGTTTCTTCTGCTGGGAGGTCCAGTGCTCCTCTGTACTAGTCTGGAAATGTAAACAAACATGTTCTCAGAACTGAGTAGGCTTCTGTGTTTGAAAGCTCATATTATATTATACTACATTATATGTTGAATCTCGTGTTGGGGACAGTGAAATAAAAAGTGGTATTTTTTTATTTTATAATTTTTAATTTTTGTATTTGTGGGATATGGCCTTGAATACTCTTATTATGCACTTATTATTATGTGTTAGCTTTCTTCATATTAGTAGGTGTATTTCAGCCTCAGATCTTACATCAGACATACGTTTTTGCCTTGCCCGACAAAATGACTAGTAAAATAGGTAATTTAACTACTGAAAAACAGACCTTTGAAGTTTAATGTCTCTCCTTATTAGTCTTTATTCCCTTGACAGTGACCTAACATTTTACAGAAATGTGAAAATGAAAATTATGTTCTGAGATTTTGTACTTTTTGAAATGTGAATTCTGGACCTTGTAACAGTGTCAGGTTTTTTTTCCCCTTGTCAATTTTCTTGCTTTCCTTAAGGAAAAATACAATAAGGTTGAACTGAGATCAAGCTAATAAAGTCCCATAGATATGAATCCAAAAAGTATAGCTTTCTAATGATGCAACTGAGCTAGGGAAATAGATTTTTATTGATTTTTTTTTATACTGTCTTGTGAAGATTTTTGAAGAAATACCATTTGCCATTACATTTTATTGAACTAAATAGAATGCTTCAAACAGCTCTATTCTCAAATTGTCTTTCTTATTCGACAGTGTTTTCCCTAAAGTTACTACACTTGCAAAAGAAAAGGCTGGCTCAATATACTTGCAATTAAACAATCCATCTCTCTGAGGGAGGGCTGAGCCTGCAGTAGGCAGATGGAGGTGAGGCTCTGCCTGCAGCCAGCTGGCCTGCTCTTTGTCTCTTACTTACAAAGCCTGCAACAAAGCCACGAGAGCAGCTTGGGACAGACAGAAAAAAACGTAGACATTTGAGGGAAAACGATCAGTGGAATGCTTGGGAAAATGGAATATTCCCGTTTTCCTACATTTGTTTCTTTTTTTTTCCACCATCCTTTAGATTTATTTCTTGTGTTTTATAGAATAACTACATTCAGATGCCTGAGTGGGGAACGATGGAAAGGGTAGGCATGAGAAGCCAAGAGGGCTAAACTCTTTTTCAGTGGGCAAGAAGAGGGGGAAAAAAGGAATAGATGAGAAACTTTCCCCTTGGAAATAATACAGAGTGATTGAGGAATCCAAGTTCACTCTGCAGAACGCCATTGCCCCACAATCGAGATTTTTCTCTTGCCTGACTTTGGAACTGGTTAGCTCTGGTGATCTTGCTTGCTCTAGGGATGATGCTTCTGTAAACAAGCTTGACAGGTTCTAAAGTGCGAGTTACAGCACATAGAGTGTAAAATGTTGAGGAAGACAAAAGCAGATTCTAAATTAGGTTGGATTTCTATCTCTTTCCAATCTCTGCAGTGTAGAGGGGAAATTAACATTTTATGTTTCCCATGGTAGGTTCTGCACATTGTATACTATTTCTGATGATTATAGAAGAGAAGTTGTATGTGGCTGCTATATCTCTTACTGATAAAAGTCGAGAGCTTAATTTTGTTATTCCATGAAAAGACAGATGTTTTCAAAATGTATTCAAGTACAGTGTTAACTCTTTGCATGTGATAAGCTGGGAGACAGAGCAAAGATAAGAAGAAACGGCCACTGAAGATTGTATTCTCAGGTCAGCATCTCTCATATTTAAAAATTTACAAGAATCACAGTAATGAGTTTGTCAAAAAAAGTTGAATCTCAGATAAGGTTCTGCTCCTGGTGATACCACATTACGCTTTCAACCCAGAGACTGTATGTACCACCTTATCACTGACTTTATTTACTAAAATAAACCTAGGAATCCCAAGGCAGGAATGGAACAAATTGCAGTTCATGTTAGTATACACAACTGCTTTTTCCCCATTCTTCCAGACAGTTTGCCAGTGCAAAATTCCTTTACAGCTTTCTTAGCAAAATCCTTTGCTCAAAAGAACCATCTGTACAAATGCACATGCACACACACATTAATTTCTGACATATAACAGAAATCGCCTGAACCAAAAAGCATAGTGCTTGCCATAATTCAGCATTTCAGTCACTACCCTTTAGACTGGGTGGGTAGAACAGTGATTCAGGATTTCTACCTAAGGAAATATACATCAAGTCTTCTCTATCCTGCTAATGCATACCTTTCTCATATGAGATGAGCAATGGTTTCCTGTGTTGCTTTACTGATGTAACTTACCCTTCTAAGGAGCCATTGTGTACTTATTGTGTTTTGGTTCTTGATGATATTTCATGAATGTCGTAACTGAAGACTGAATTGCTACTGTCAAGATTAGAGACACTCATCTCCCTGCTCAGTGGCTGAGATGGAGATGTTATATTCAGTGAATGAGCTCAATATTTATTTGTATCATTTCCATCCAGCTTTTTCACAGACCTAGCCCAGAACCTAAAGCTACCGATCCTGACAAGCTTCAGTGAGCCTACTGAACACAAAGACTCTTTCTGCCGGGCCTATTTCTCCACATCTAGCCAGACATAAAAGACTTTGATCATTAGTTTGAACAAGAAAAGTGGTGCCGATGTCCTGTCAGGCTTACCATTACATAGACAAACTGGAAATTTGGCTTTCATTTATTTTCTTTCATAGAAGTTCAAATATGACTTTGGTTCTTTTTTCATGTTTTTCCAATTTTCTGATTTGGGGATCAGTATAGAGCCCTAGTTTATTAAACTGGGTAACTCAGAGCACATTCTTGTGTATCTGTGGAAGAAAGCAGCAGTGAAAAGAGTATTAATTGGATATATAGCATATTTTATTTTGCAAAACTCTTTTCTCAAGCTGAGGAATACTTTTTCATCTCTTTGTCTCTTCTTCAGTTCTACTTCCCTTTAGATCTATACTAATTTTGAATTCTCTTAAAAAGAAAACCTGTGTGGGAACCAATAGCTCCCAGAATTCAGCTGGTGCTGTTTTGAGTAATTTCTTATCTCCTTCGAACTAATTCTGCTGGGCATCAGCTTCAGTGAAGTTGAGGCATGTGTCTGGACTATGTCAGTCTTGGTCCTTTTTGCATGAAGTGGACATCATTCATCTCATCTTACCTTAGATGTACACAGAGTGGCTGTCTACCTCTAACCTAGCTGTCTTGGTTCCTAGACCTTCTTGATTTTGATGCATCTGACCTGTTATAGACTTCAGGTTCAGGATGAGATGAATTGTACCGTAGAGTACTTATATCCTCTCCATCCACTATAAAGAGTTCCCACAATGTCTAGCCCGAATTCAGACATTCGTATTATAAGCATCTTTATTTAGACAGATTAATCTTGCTCTTCTAATCTAGCTGTGTATTTTATTATGTGGATGGGATAAGAATAATTCCATTACATTCAATTGCTGAAAGCAATACATAAGATCTCTGCCAGTACTATTTCAGTTCCAGCAAAATCTATTTAGTGCTTGTTCGTTACTGAATTATCCAGTACACATGTAGGATATCAGAAGTTTCTTTATAAACGCCAAATGTATTCAGGCTGTAGGCCTGATATTTGGATCAATAATGACAATCCAGATAAAACGTGTGTTTCTTTTTAAATTACACATGTCCTGTTAAATTTCATTCTTCTGTGCATTGCTGGAAAAATGTCGGCCAAGACATTAACAAGATAATAAGAGCTCAAATATTCAAGATTTCAGCTGGAAAAGGCACTCCAGGACACTTTTCTTCATTAAGCTATGACCAATAAATTATAATAGAATCTTAGAATACCTAGTTGGAAGGGACTTCAAGGATCATCTTGTCCAACCTTTCTTGGCAAAAGCACAGTCTAGACAAGATGGCCCAGCACCCCGTCCATCCGAATCTTTGAAGTGTCCAATGTTGAGGAATCCACTGCTTCCCTGGGGAGACCATTCTGATGGCTGATTGTTTTCATTATGAAAAATTTTTCTGTTGTTTCCAATTGGAATCACCCCAGGAGTAATTTGTAGCCATTACCCCTCCTCTTTTCTGTGTAACTCCTTGTAAACAGGGAGTCTCCATCTTCTTTGTAGCCACCCTTAAAATGCTGGAATACAGTAATAAGGTCTTGCCTAAGCCTTCTTTTCTCAAGATTGAACAAACCCAATTCTCTCAGCCTTTCCTCAAATGGCACACTTCCCAGCCATTTGATCACCTTTGTGGCCCTTCTCTGGACCCTCTCATAGAATCATAGAACCACTAAGGTTGAAAAAGACCTCTAAGATCATCAAGTCCAACCGTCAACCCATCACCACCATACTTGCTAAACCATGTCCTGAAGTAGGACAGACTGTCCATATGTTTTTTGTGTAGTGGGGAGCAAACCTGAGCACAGTATTCCAGGTGTGGCCTGTAAAGTGCTTACTAGAGTGGGATAATGACTTCTTTATCTCTGCTGGTGATGCCCTTGTTGATGCAACCCAGCATCCTGTTGGCTATCTTTGGCTCAGCAGCACACTGTTCGCTCATATTGATCTTGTTGGTCACCAGGACCCCCAGGTCCCTTTCCACAGAGCTGCACCCCAGTTAGGTAGATCCCAGACTGCTAGACTCCTGGGTTATCTTTTTCCAGGTGCAAGACTTTATACCTGTCGTTACTGAGCTTCGTAAGGTTCTTGTTAGACCACCCTTCTAGCCTATCCAGGTCTTGCTGCAGAGCAGCTCTCCCTTGCAAAGTGTCTGCTTCCCCACTGGGTCTGGTATCATCAGCAAACTTCACCAGGGTACACTTGATCCCATCATCCAGATCACTTATGAATATAAACAGTATTGGGCCTAATATCAGTCCCTGGGAGTCCTCACTTTTGATAGGTTGCCAGTTTAAAAAGGAACTGTTTACTACAACCCTCTGGGTGCGGCCTGTCAGACAGCTCCCCACCCATCTCACAGACCACTTGTCTAGACCATAGCACACCAGTTTCTCTAGGACGAGGACGTGGGAAACCACACCAAGGAAAGCATTGGAGAAATCCAGGTAGATAATGTCCACTGCTCACTCTACATATACCGAACAAGTTACTTGGTCATAGAAGGTGAACAGGTTTTTCAAGCATGAGTTGCCCTTGGTGAATCTGTGCTGGCTTTTCCCAATCACGTGTTTCATTTGACTTG
>Ga0181612_105839_pt1 | contig 52250 bp, 46 predicted proteins | sample HoacroProtozoa21_FD_119630 | JGI IMG/M metagenome (GOLD analysis project Ga0181612, IMG submission 119630) | Hoatzin crop microbial communities from Cojedes, Venezuel. Combined Assembly of Gp0051906, Gp0051904, Gp0051908
GCCGACCCAAAGCTCGTCGAAAAAGCCTTGCCGAAAATCGTCAGCGAAGGCTGGACTGTCCGCAAAGTCGAAAAATTCGTCTCCGACAACAAGAAAAAATCCAGTGCCACTGTCGTTAAAACCCGTGGCTACCGCGACGACGAAGACCGCCTCAGTGAAAAATATTCCGCTACCGTCCGCGTCCACGGTCTCTCAGTCACTTTTGGCTGTAAGAACGAAGAAGAACTAAAAAAACTCCTCAAAAATCTTTAAATAAAAACTCTTCAAGCCGAAATGTTTTTTCGTGAGGCTTATTCAAGGATGCGGGAGCAACGGAGTGAGCCGTACTTGACGTACGGTGAACGAGTAGCGCATCCGCAGACGCAGAAGAAGCCCACGAAAAACATTTCCTCCTTTAAAAAAATAATCCCCCATGGGGGATTATTTTTTTAGGCAGAAATCGAGGTGATTTCAATCACCGAGTATTTCTGTCGGTGTCCAGTTTCTTTATGAACACGTTTCTTCGAGTGGTAGCGAATCACGCGGATTTTGTCACCGGCAACCTTCTCTTCGACAACTTTAGCTTTGACTTTGCTGCCCTTAACTTCTGGATTTCCAAGAGTAGTCTTGTCTCCGTCAATCAGGACTAAAGCGGCAGTCTCGAGCTCTTTAGTTCCTTCCGGGAGGAGGTCCACCCGTAGGGTCTCTTTCTCGGCGACGAGATATTGCTTCCCGCCAACGAGGATTACTGCTTTTTTCATAATATCCTTTAAATTTTAACTCGTTCTATTTTATCATAAAATTCATTTTTTGTCTACATGTTATCGCTAAAAACGTCATCTGAGTAAATTTCTTATTCAGAAATAACAGATTAAAAATTAATTTATTTGTAGTACAACAATAAAAGAAGCCCGCGAGATTAAATTGCCCTACTTACGGATAGGTATAGCGCCGTCTCTTCTATAGCATCCTCAAGTGTATCCGCTCCATAAAAATTTCCATATTTCGACAACTCATGATTCTCCACCTCAGTAAGTAAATCTCGAATCCATACTTTCTGTTCGTTCGAAATTTTCGTCCCAAGCACCAAAACATAAGCCTGCCGAAGCCTCTCAAGCACCGCTTCCGACCCCGAATCAATCTTCGGTCGATAGGAAAAATTCATAATCTCATTGTATCTCGCTTGCGCTTTTCGCGAGACGAGATGTAGCCGTTCCCTAACATATTTTTGCACCTCAAGTGGTCTCAAGCTCTTGTCGCAAGATAAATATGCGTCTCTCTCCTCAAGATATTTCAGCATCTCCGTCGGCACATCCACCCCCGTCGTCTCAATAAAACCATTTTGCCATCCCGCCGAAAAGTTTGTCTCGAGTACATAATAAACCCCCGTTTTCTTGTCACGAATTATATCCACCCCCGAGTATTCCGTTCCCGAAGCCGCCGCCGCTCGCGCCGCCAGAGGTAAAATCACATCACGTACCGCCGGGTCGAGTTCGTTCGCTCTTTCTCTACCGCCCGACTTCGCTTGAAAATTCTCTGGCCTCCCTGCCTCTCCACTCTTTCGCATCGCCCCAATCCCGACGCCACCAATCACAAATACGCGCCAGTCATAATCCGCTTCAATATATGGCTCTGCAATATAAACTTTTTGTCCAGTGAATTTAAAATTTTTAACCTCCGCCGCATTTTTAAACAAAGCAATCCCTTTTCCGAGCGATCCACGAGACTCTTTTACAATCAGCGGATATTCAAGCTTTTTCTCCGCCACGAGCTTCAGAACATCCTCGACCGAGCTCACCTGAAAAGTTGGCACCGCGTGACTCTTAAGTTTCGGATTCATCATAAATAGCCCTTGCTGATAATATTTTTCGGCAGTTAAATGCAGGCTACCTTTTTCATTCATATTAATCGTAATTTTATTGCTCGCACGTAAATATTCCCGAATTCGTTCACATTCCGCCGTACTACGTGCAAAATAATCATGAAAATAGATAAAATCCGAAAAATATCTATCGAGATTCATTTTATCCACGTCGATTCTATCAACATTCTGAAACACCTGAAACCCCCATCCGTTTTTCTTCGTCGCCTCGCGATAAAACCCTTCGACAATCGGCGTCCGAGTCGAATTTTCAACAAAAGTCAAAACCTTCTTACGCATATATTTATTATATCATAAGCATCATCCAAAAATAAAAATCCAAAATTGAACAACTTTTTTATTCAACAAAAATCACACATCTAACCTCTATATTGAACAAAATATTTATTCAAAAAATGGGCAAGGTCCGTCTCTCATTCAGACCTTGCCCCAAGAAGGAGTCATATTTTATTACAGATTCTGGTCAGTCAGCTTATTGAGTTGTTTCTTTGAAGCTACGTAATACCAAATCCCGATTCCGATCGCCGCTACAATCACCACTGCGAGCACAATCTCAGTCGGACCAGTGTTTGGGAGCTCCTGACACTCTGGCATTTCTGGATTCGTCTTACAAGTTTTCTCCGGCGTCACAGGACTTTCAGTACAACGTGAGTCACCTTTTTCAAAAGTTTGTCCCGCGTACTCGCCGACACCCTCACAGGTCTCTGCACAACGTGCATCGCCCTCAGGGTATTCATTCCCCTCATATTTACCGACACCTTGACAAGTTTTCACAACCTCTTTGCAGCGCTCGTCATTTGTCGCATCACGAATCACGTTAATGCTAACTTTATCGATCATCGTCCCGTTATTAGTCGCCACTGACGAATTATTGTAAATCGTCGTCGTACCACATGGGAACAGATTAAAATCGTCCGCAATTGTACCCTTATAAGTAATTACTGCCGACTGTCCCGCATGGAAGTCCCCGAGACCGAGTCCGCCGTTAAACAATCTGTCCGTCGCAAACGAACCAGTGTCGCGGAACGAGAATTTGACAAATGTCGAACCTTCCTCGTAAACCAATCCCTCTGGGAATTTATCATACGCAATCACGTTCAGAATATCAGTTGTACCATTATCTTCATAATTAATTTTGAAATCAATGGTATCACCCGGTTTCACTGTGATCGACTCATGATAATTGTTTTCACCCTCCGCCGACGCCGTTTTCTTCATATAGAAGCTTGGTTTATCAATTTTAATCCGGAAAGTTACATAACCAGCATATTCATTACAACCTGGCACCACACCCCAATATTTCGAAGAGTACGCCAATTTTGCACCGTCGCCAAATAACGACGCCTGATCTAAGACGGAACCGTTCGCCGACCCAAGGTTCGAAATCACTGCCGAGTTCGCGACATAGCGAAGATAAACCGTTTCATTCGTCTTCAAATACGCCGAGTCCCAAACCTCAAGAGGAGTGGTGTTTGTTGCTGAAATCGTACCTTTGAGCACTGCCGCTTGACCCTTGGTAATCACTTCTGGAAATTCAACTTTGAGGCGCACATTGTTCGCGATTCCCTTACCAGATTCGTTCAAGCCCGCCGAAGCATTGTTGTGGTAAAGAATATAAACCTCGTACTCTTTCCCCACTTCTACGTCGACCGAGTCGCGATATTTGTCATCCGTGCCATATTCTTTAATTCGCACAAAGTTTCGCTCATCGCCCGCCGTCGGGTTATCCGTAATTGAGTTAAACGTTGGGTGATCCGCTGGATGATCCCAAGTGTATGTCGCACGGTCAGTCGGACCCCAACCATGATCGACCTCCGCTGCAAAGGCATTCCCCGAGCAGAGGGTTCCCAGCCCAAGCATAAACGCCAAGGCTGGCAGGATATGGCGCGCTGTTTTTCGCGCCACGTCCCAAGTTTTTGTTTTTATTTTTGTTTTCATTAAGACTCCTTTCTCCTTTCTTGAAAACCTAATTCATATCTGCGAAGATGTCCGCAAGCTCATCCACCGTTGCGTCGACATTATCTCCGCCACCGACCGTGTTGACCACTGTTTCCGCCACATCTTGCGCAAAGTTCTGTGCGCCCTCCTCAAGCACTGGCGCCACCGTTTCAACAACATTCTGCGCCGCGTCCTGAGCCACGTCTTGGACCACATCTTGCGCAACCTGTTCAGCCGTTTCTTGAATAGCTTCCTGTGCCGCCGTGCTAATCGTTTCTTGCGCCGTCGGAGCTACCGTTTCAACCACATTTTGCACCGCGTCGGCCGCCGCGCCCGTATCGACATTTTCGGTTACCCCGAGCGCATCGAGACCAGACGGAGGAACTGTCTCAACCACTGCATCGTGCGCCGCTTCAGGCACTACCGTTTCTGCCGCCGTACCATTTCTCTCGTTCATTATATCCGAGAAGATATCCGAAAGCCCTTGCTCATCATCCGAAGTATTCACACCGGTTTGCGAGCCGATATCAGCCAAGTCTTCAACCGGCGGTTCAGTATCGATACCTTCACTAAAGTCTTGTGCGCCCGGCGCCAAGTTTTCTGGATTAAGTGCTTCGTCATTAGGATCCGAAGCGATCGGCACATATTCGGTCGGATTTACGAGTTCACCTGGTTTTACACCCTCTTCGATCGCATCTCGATCTAAGCTATCTTGCAAACCTTCCTTGACCGCAGTCTCGCCCGGTACGGTTTCCGGCGGGATATATTCACCCGTCTCGCGGTCCGTGTGTCCCGGCAAAATCGTATCTACCGCGTCACCGTCTGTGTGGTCTCCACCGTGGTTGTCTGGCGTCGACTCAATCAAATCGTGCGTATCCGCCACTTCTTCGGCGGTTCGATTTTGATCCTCGATTGTCAAAGGATCGACCGACTCGTCAGGTGTCTGGAATGGATTTTCTTGATCCACGCTGGTCTTTGGATTTTCCTCAACCACGTCAGAAACTGGGTTTTCCGCGTCAAAGTCTGATGGGTGTTCCGCATCATAATCGGAAGGATGTTCTGCGTCGTAGTCAGACGGATGTTCCACGTTTTCATCAGACACCGGGTGCTCCACATTTTCATCAGAGACAGGATGCTCTACACTTTCGTCAGACACTGGGTGTTCCACATTCTCGTCCGATACAGGGTGTTCAGTACTTTCGTCTGAAACTGGATTCTCGGCCGTCTCATCAGATACTGGGTGCTCAGCACTCTCATCCGAAACTGGATTTTCAATATTCTGATCCGAAACCGGATGTTCGACATTTTCATCCGAGACTGGATTCTCCGCGTTTTGGTCAGATACTGGGTGCTCGAGACTTTCGTCTGACGTCGGATTCTCCGCGTCGAGATCTGACGGATTTTCCTCCGCGTCGTCCGTCACCGTTGGGTTTTCTGCGTTATGATCCGAAACCGGGTGTTCTGCATTTTGGTCAGAAACCGGCTGTTCTGCATTCTGATCAGATACTGGATGCTCAGCACTTTCGTCCGAAACTGGCTGCTCAGCTTCTCGGTCGGACACCGTCGGTTGCTCCGCATCTTTATCAGTCGCCGGATGTTCCGCGTTGAAGTCAGACGGGTGTTCTTCACTCCAGTCCGATTGTTCGACTGGCACTGGTTTTCCGCCACCGTTTCCGGCACAAAGTTGTTGACAGTTCGAGCGAATCGAGAATGTTACATCTGCATTTTCATCAACTCCGTACATTCTGCGAATTTCGTCACAATCGAGTGCATTCTTTCCCTCTTTCGTCTTGAACACAAAGCCGATACCGTTCGTCGCGTGGTTAATCGAGCAAATGTGCTGAATTGGGTTGTTATCGCCGTCGTAATCTTCGCCATAAGTCGAGCGGAAGTAGTGATTAAGCGGGTCAGAGTAGTCAATCAGCTCAATCGTACCACCATCCATCTTCTGGTAGAACGTCGCGTAAACTTGATTCACGAAGTTGTCATAATCTTCTGGCGACATCGAGCGCAAGATTTCCGCATAATAGTTCATCTCTTCCGCGCTATCCACGAGCGAGTCAACCACACCGTCGCCGTCAAAGTCAATCTTTAGCTCCATGTCAAGTGCCACGGCAAGCTGTGTAATTTGTTCAGGCGAGCTACCAACTTGATCAAGGTAAAGTTCCATAAAGTCCGCTTGTGAAATTTCGTGATTTTGGAATTTACGCATCACCGCTTCAGTCATTTGCGCTTCGGTCATTCCCTTCGCTTCGTCGCCCAAAATATCGCGAAGAAGCGTTGCGCCGTTATGGTTTGAAAAACCGTCCGTGTATTTTTGTTTATCAAAGAATGGATCGTCGTTAATATCGTAACCGCCTTGATGACGCACTTCCACAACCGAGCTTCCGTCCGCGAGCTGAGTCATTTCGCCAGTACGCACAAATTCACCATTGCTACCCGCACCGTAATAGTCGCCCGAGCCAAGAAGTACTTCGCGTCCATCGACTTGAATACCACCTTCGGCCGCATCAAGTGTAAATTGATGACCATTCGCGTCAGTAATCACATAGTTGTAATAATTCGCTTCGCCGTCGACATAAGTCTGAATTTTATCCGCGCGGTCAGTACCCGTAAAGGTCGAGAACACCGTTGCGCGACCATTATCGTCGATCATCGTCGCTTCGATATGTTTACCTGCATAGCTCACATTGTGACCATCCGAGCTAAAGCGGAAGAGCGATGCTGCTGGACTGTTCGCCGGAATCACCGCCTGACCATCATGAATTTCAACCGCGATACCAGATTTTGTATAAGTCGAATTTGGTGTCAGGAACAACTTCATATCGTCTGGCGAAATGTTATCGTTCAGGTTTTTATCATTCACGTCGATCACGATATTACCCTCAGAGTCAACCCGCGCCGAGTCGATCGAAACCAAAGTTCTACCATTATCAGATTGCCAGGTACGCCCAGTAATCCTCGTCACTGCCGGATTTTCGTTCGACGGCGTGAAGTATTCGCGAATGCTCACATCTTGCCTTGCTGCCGTTTGAACAGTCTCAACTCGTGGCTCAATATTGAATCCTTGCGCACGCAGCGCCTCGACGCTTTCAGGAGTCAACTGGCCATTTTCACCAAACTCAATTCCCTTCGCACTACCGTTTCCAATAATCTGTTCACCGTGTGCGTTGTAGACTGCATAACCGCCGTCTGGATCACGTTGGAATTGCAAGAGTTCTGGTCTCTCGCCCGGATCGAGCTCAAGATGGTCCGCCACTCCGTTTCCATCCACATCGAACGAATCCACAATTCCGTCGCCGTCCGTGTCAATCATCTGCTGATAGTCTGGAATACCGTCGCCATTCACATCAAACGAATCCGGAATACCGTCACCGTTTGTGTCTACCATTTGCTGATAATCCGGGATTCCGTCGCCATTCACATCAAGTTGTTCCAGATGATCCGGAATACCATTTCCGTTCGCGTCGACATTCACCACTTCTACACTCGGTGCATTTTGCACTTGTGCAATTTGCTCAGGGTTGACACGAGTATCCGTCACAATTTCCGCTTGCTGCGAAGTTATTCCGCCATTCTCCATAATGATTTCCGCGTGCTGGCCTTCCGATTCAAGTGCTGTCGTCGCCGAACCACGGAGCATTCCGAGCTTCTCCGCCACGCCTTGCATCTTCTGTCCAAGGTCCGAGAATTGTTCACTCACCGCGTTTACTTCATTCTTAAACGCATCGCCAATACTTTCGCCTTTGATCACATCGCGAACCACCGGCGCTAAGAACGCCGCACCAGCCGCAAAGAGTGCACTACGTCCCGCCGACGCCAATTTATACGTCGCTTCAGCTCGTTTCGACATCTTGATGTCTTGCGAAATCGCCTCCACAAACGAATCTTCACGTTCTCTCAAAGCAATTTTATCTTCACTCGAGAGATCCGCTTTCGCTTCTGCCAGTCGAATCGCAAGGTCGGTCCTTGCCTGCTCAAGCCCCTCTTCCGAGCGGAACGAAATCAAATCCATTCCAAGGTTGTCTGACATATTCACACGCGTTCTCGCCTGTGCAATCAAATCGAGATAATCGTCATGGTGCTGTTTTTCTGCCGCCGCATATTCTTCGTCGCTCATCTCGCCTTTTTCAAGTGGTTTGTAAACCCACTTTCCAACCGGCTTGCCGTTTCGCATCTTCGGATTACCGTCTTTGTCAGTCGCTTCGACATATTCCATGTACTGATTTTCAAGTTGCGAAACTACGCGCTCCGCATTCATCCGTCCGTACAAGTTCATATTGTCCATCTTGCTTCGCGCTTCGACGTCATTGTTGAGAAGTGCCTGGCGTTCCGCTTCGAGCGCATCGAATTCCGCACGGTCTTCCTGTTCGAGTCGTTTGCGATCTTCTTCCGAGGTGTGTTTTCCATAATCTTTTCCAACATACACCCACTCCGTCATCGGGTTTCCGTCTGCGTCAACTTTCGGATTCCCCTCTTCGTCAAGTACCGGCTTTTCTTCCATGAATTCTTTTTGTTTCTCTTCGATTTTTTCGATCAAAGCTCGACGTTCATTGCTATTTACATCAACCGTATCTTCACCCGAAATTGCGCGGTTCATATTTTCAATCGCAATACGTTTTTTCGCGTTCACATAACCGTTGCGTGCGCCAAGAATACCCGCCGCGACCGGAAGCACACCAAGCACGTGTTTCGCCGCCGATTTTGCTTTCGTCAGAGCGAACGCCCCGACACCAGACACTGCGAGCACTGCGCGCGTGTTATCTGTCACTACTTCTTTTGTCCTAAGACCAGTTTTTGCTTCACCAAGTGTAACGTCGACCATCTTGTCGAAATATTTATCAACCGCTTGTGTTGAAAGTTTTTGTTCTTGCAATTTATCTGCCGCACCTTCAATTTGATCAGCAATATTACTAATATTGTTCGCAACCACGTTGTTTTCTACTCTTACCCCCGCGCGGTTTCCGAGGAAGCGTCCGACTTTGTTCAGTGCATTATCTTTCGCTTCAAATCCACCAAGCAAACCACTTTTTCGCATTTCATCTACCCGTGCATTCAAACGGTCTCGTGCAGTCTCCTGTTTACCATCTTCAAGCGTCGGGTTTTCTTCAAAGACATAATCATTCGTAATTTTATTCCGGATCGCGCTTCCGTCTTCACGGCGTTTAATTTTCATTCCCGTCGCAACTTCCGCCGTAAATTCCTTCAAAGCGTCGCGCACTGCGAGACGTTCTTCGGAATCTTTTTCCATTCGCTCTTTACTTTCAAAGCTCTTCGTGTGACCTTTTTTATCAACCACTTCAGTTTTTACGAATTCGTGATCTACATCTTCTTCGCGAAGACGTCCGTCTTCCGTACGGCGCGCATCTTCCGCTTCGTTTGATCTCTCAAAACGTTCTACGATCGCTTGATCTCTGCGGTGAATTACCCCCTCGCTGTCTTTCGAAAAGTTCAACGCATTAAAATCGCTCATTTGTTGGAGGTTTTGATTGCGATATCGGCGCAAAACATAATCTTTAGCAACAGTGTATTTTACAGAATCTTTTACAAGATCGAATACGTTACGACGATAAGTTTCCTCTTCGCCATATTCGTTAATTCGAGTTCCATTCATCGACTTCTCGAAGTATCCAGAATCGCCAGTGATTTTTTGATGGCGAGCCAAAGCTCCGATTAGTCCAATTCCGATCGAGAAAATATTTTTGTTCGCTTTCGCTTCTCGGTCAACTCGTTCGCGTGCGCGATGTAATGCCTCTTCACGCGCCCCCTCATTCAAATTCACCGCCACAACCGACATTTTACCAAGATTTCGCTCAAGTACGTCGATCGTTTCGAGATATTCAGCTTTTGCCTCACGCGCCGCATCTTTTCCAGCCTGTTCCATATCTTCGCCAGTTAAAGTCGAAGTTGCACGAGCTCGAACTTCTGCGCGTTTTGCCGCGTGATTTGCTTCGCCAAGCAACTCTTCGGACGGATTCCCCGCCGCGTCTGTCTTACTGTATTGTTCTGGCGCAATATAATCACTCATCACATCACCCGTCGGGGTTACCGCATTCGCAGGGAGTTCCGACGTTGTGGTTGGAGTGATCCTTCTTTCACCGTTTTTCATTTTCTTACCTCCAACATTCCGTTAATTAATTATTTTGTTCAGTTTCCGGAGTGTTTCCGAGATAAGCATTTCTAAAATCAAGCAGGGTTTTTTGTGTAATTTCTTCCGCGTTAATTCCAGAAGACTCAATAATATTTAATAGGTCCTCTTCTTTATACTCGCCGCTGTCGAGTTTAGCATTAAGCTCATTAAATTGTTCCTCCGGAAGCGCCGCGATCAACTGACGATTGACTTGGAAAAGAATCCTCTCCTTAAGATCGTCGATCATCTGATTATGTACTTCGTCGTCAAGTCCGTCAGTAATTCCTTTTTCCTCGAGCAAGGTTTCGGCAAAAACCTCAATGAGTTGTTCTTCGCTTAAATCGTCAAGCGAGGCTGCTTGCGTATTGTCAGCATTCTGCGAAGCGGCAACTTCAGCATTTTCTGCAATATTTAAAGTTGCTGCATCAGCAACAACGTTATCGTTGATATTTGAGTCATTCATGGTGTGGAGACCTTTCTTTTATTATTTTTATTTGAAAAATATGACTTTTTCTGCTCCCATTTTAACGCTTATTCTTTTTCTTGTCAACACTTTTATTCTCAATCCAGTCCGCCCACATCCTCAGGCAAATCTATTTGTATAGGCCGGTCTGTTCCCGGCGGTCATCCATCTACTCTTCCTCCTAAAACGCCCGAGGTCGGAGACCGCGGGCGTTTTATTTAAGGTATCAAATCGGCAAGTTTAGCAGTTCTTTTGGCAATTCTACTCGCCGCGTCGCGGCTTATTGTAGCTTTTGATATGTAGCTTTCTTCATTAACGAAGAATTCGTATGACATATATTAAATTTTCTCCTGTTTACATTTTTTGTTTTTTCTGAACAAATTTTTTATATTATTAAATTTTGTTCGTTTTTTGTTTGAATAAGTTATTTATAATTTCACCCTAAACTATCTGTTTTGCTTAGTTGAATAAATTTTTTATTCAATTTTGTCACTATTTTTTGTCCGTCATATGTCACTATTTTCTTTTGTATATTTATGACGTTTCCGTGTTTTTGGCCGGTCTGTTCCCGGCGGCCATATATTTTATAGTATTCTTTCCTATTTATTTTTTTTGAGTTTTCCGACTCCTCGGTTTTGAAGTTTTGTGGCTACCTGTTTTATTTTTGAACCTAAACGGTTTGGTTTCAGGTGTGTTTCTTGCTTCTTTTTGTGTTAGATTTGATTTTTTTGTGTTTTCTTGTCTAACTTGTCTTAAGTGTATCATACTTATGCTTTTTTGTCAAGCATATTTTTCCGAACAGAGGTATGTTTTAATAAAAAACTGAAATCCTCCCGACGCAACATAAAGGATTTTCCCGAATCAAAACGCGCAGTTTAGGATTTTTAAGCCTAACGAAATAGTGCCAGTGGCACTATTTCTTGATGGCGTGCTAAAAATCCGTTAAGAACAAGCGTTTTGATTACGCGGACGCGAAGCGCAATGAAATCCCCAGTTGCGGAGGGAGCGATTTCAGTTTTTGAAGTATCTCTATTTCTCAAGCGAAATCGTAATATTTTGATTATCTATCTCAACGATTTCATCATAATCAAAGTTTTTATTCAGAACAATCTCGGTTGCAAGAACTTCGTTCTTTACGAGCTCAAGATATTCCGGCTTGATTTCAATCGAAAGCGAAAGTTTAATTCTGTCGTCGACATTAAGCCCCGCCTTTTTCCTTGCCGCCTGCACAAATCGAATCAATTCGCGAACAAATCCTTCGTACTTCAACTCATCCGTCAGTTTCTTATCAAGTTCGACGTCTTTCCCTTCCCCACCAAACTCAACTTTCTTCACATTTACCTCATCCGCAACAATTTTCTCGTAGAATTCTGGCAACTCAGTGCCGAAATATTTCAAAGACGCAAGTGGCTGACGCACCTTAATTTGTCCAAACTCGTTATCTTTCTGCATCCGCTTCGCAAGTCCAAGGTTGATCACCTCGCGTGTCTCCGCCATCTCTTTCAAGACCGCCTCGTTAATTTCTCCAGCTTCTGGCCAGTCGAGCAAATGTACTGATTCAGGGATCTTTGCACCTTTTTCAGCTCTGTTCTGCCCAGGCAATTTACAGAGTTCACCCTCTCCACCGGTCATCTTCTGATAGAGTTCTTCCGAAAGGAATGGCGTAAACGGCGCTAAAATCTCAGAGAGATACACCAAAACGTAATATAAGGTCGAATACGCTTCAAGTTTATCTGCGTCATCCTCAGACTTCCAGAAACGCCTACGTGAGCGTCGCACAAACCAGTTCGAGAGATCGTCAAGAAATGGCAAAATTGGCGCCGTCGCGGCCGGCAGGTTATATTCTCGCATATGCTCGTCGATTTCATTTCGCACTTGCCATAATCTCGAAACAACCCAAATATCCAGTGGATTTTTAAATTTCTCAGGCAAAATCGCATCATCCGAGTCAAATTTATCAACCTCCGCATACAGAGTGAAGAAATCATACGTATTCCAAATCATGGATATCTTTCGCGCCACATCCGACACATCTTTATCGAGCAATGCAAAGTCCTCTCCCGCGAGCACTGGCGACGATAAAAGTAGGAACCTGAGTGAATCTGCTGAAAACTTATCCATCAGTTCGTTCGGATCCGTATAATTTCCGAGCGACTTACTCATCTTCCGCCCATCATTCCCCGCGAGTGTCCCTGTTGTAATCACATTTTTAAACGCATTTTTGCCAAACAGTGCTGTATTTACCACGTGCACATAATAGAACCACGCCCGCACTTGTCCCACATATTCCACAATAAAGTCCGCTGGGTAGTTTTTCTCAAATTTCTCTTTATTTTCAAACGGATAATGCATCTGTGCAAACGGCATCGACCCCGATTCAAACCAACAATCAAGCACTTTTTCGATTCGTTTGAAATGTTTTTTCTCGCCAGTTTTTTTGCTCGAAACTGGGAAAATTCCATTTTTATTTACAATCGCATCAAATTCAATTTCGTCCACCCATGGTCGGTGATAATCTTCAAGCTCTTTACCGGAAAATTCTTTCAATTCTGCGTACGAGCCAATCACTAAAGCGTCACCATCTTCGGACTTCCAAACTGGCATCGCCGTCGCCCAGAACCGGTCACGCGACAAGTTCCAATCTGGCGCCTGTTCAATATTCTTCGCAAATCGCCCATGTTTCAGATATCCTGGGAACCAGTTAATATTCTCATTTTCTTCGAGCATCACCGATTTTCGCCCCTCAACATCGAAAAACCAAGACGGGAACGCGCGGTACATAATTCTCTGTTTTGAGCGTGGATTGAACGGATATTCGTGTTTTATATATTCAATCTTATAGATAATTCCCGCCGCCTCGAGCACTTTTGCAATAAATTTATTCCCCGCCCAAATCTCAATTCCGTGTTCATCCGTGTCGCGCACCCCGAGTTCACGTAGTTTCTCCGCCATCTTCGGCAAATAATACCCATTTTCATCAAGACAATCCACAAAATCAAGATCGTATTTCGCCGTCAAAGCATAGTCATCTTCGCCATACGCCGGCGCACAGTGCACAATTCCCGTCCCTTCCTCCGAGCTCACAAAATCCGCCGTAACTACATGGTATGTATCTTTTTTCCTGCCTTGAACAACTTTTTTATTCAGGCTCGACCCCTGTTTTTCGCCGTCTAAAACGTTTCCATCTTTGTCGACAGTTTCAATCAGTGGTTCATATTCCAAACCTTTTAATTCTTCCCCGCTGAATTTTTGTTCGGGTTTAATTTCCCCAAACAACTTCGGAGCAAGTTTTGTACTCAGAATAAACTTTTCGCCGTCGACTGAATAAATTCCGTACTCAAGTTTCGGATTCACCGCGAGCGCCAAGTTCGCCGGCAATGTCCACGGAGTGGTCGTCCATGCTAATAAATATACATTATTATTAGACATACGTCGAACGAAGCGCGCATTCGCTGACGAAGAAGAATCCGTCGATAATCGGAACTTCACGTACGCCGATGGATCAGTTACTTCTTGATACGCATCATTATCCATCGTCACTTCCGCTTTCGACACTGGCGTACAAAACTTCGTGTCATACATCAAAACTTTCCGCCCCTCGTAAATCAACCCTTTGTCATACAAAGTTTTAAACGCCCACCAGACCGATTCCATAAAGTCTTTATCCATCGTGCGGTACGCCCCCTTAAAGTTCACCCAGCGTCCAATTCTCGCAATCGTCGATTCCCAAGTCTCCGAATTCGCCACCATCGACTCGTGTGCCTTATTAATATAATCCTCAAGTGAAATTTTTGTGCCAATTTCCCGCCTATCGGTAATTCCAAGTTGTTTCTCGACAAAATTCTCCGCCGGCAGTCCATGGCAGTCCCATCCCCAACGCCTCTCACATTTATACCCATTCATCGTCCAAAAACGTGGCACCGCATCTTTTACAATCGAGGAAAGCAGAGTCCCATGATGCGGTTTCCCCGTAATAAACGGAGGTCCGTCATAGAACACATACGATTTCGCGTCGTCGCGTTGATTCACCGATTTTGCAAAAGTATCATTTTTCTCCCAAAATTCCAAGATCGCTTTTTCGTATTCTAAAGCTCTTCTTCTTTCACCTGCTTTATATTTCATATTTCTGGCTCCCTCATTGCTGATTTAATTATATCATCTCTAAACAATTCATAAATATTTCCCCCAATTTTTTTGTCGAAATATTCTTTTAATTCGTACAGAACTTTCAAACGTTTATTTGGCGAACTAATCTCGTGCCTGTATAATATATCACAAAACCGGTCCGAAATCGTCATTACTTTCGATAATCCATTGTTCATATTATCCGCAATCTGTACCAATCTATCATAATCGTCAATTTCATGCTCCCCGAAATATTTCTGCACAAATTTTACATCTTCTTCTGTCATCTCGTCGTAATAACACTGGTTATCAACCTCAAAAAATCCGTAGAACGTATGCGTGAGTGCCACATGCGCAATTTCTGAAAATTCGAGCTCCTCCAGTATCTTATATCCCCGCACCGGATGTAGTAACCCGTCTTCATGCCCTTCATATTTCCCAATATCGTGCAAAAGTCCAGAGATATAAGCCTTTTCACTATCAATTATATCTTCCCCGCCGTTTTTGCGCGAAAATTCATTCATGTTTTTCGCAATCGTCTCACAAATCTCCGCCACCCCTCGCATATGATTAACTAAACTCTGGTGCGGAGTCATCTTAGTTTTTTCTACAAAAACAGTCTCAGCTTGCTCTCTCAAACTTGTCATACATTACATTATATCATAAAATGCTCCTAAGCGAGCTTATTCAAGGAATTATTGAGTAGCGGAACGAGACGTACTAAGACGTACGTCGAGTGAGCAACGGAAATAATGACCGCCCCTTGGGACGCGGAAGAACACGAAGTGTTCTACGAAGAAGAAGTCAATTAGAAACATTTTTGTTTACACGGAGCGTATAACGTACGTCACCTCATCAAACTGCGGATACTTTTGTGCCCACATCGCCAACATTGACGAAGAATTATCCACTACACACAGCGTCGGATACGCCATCACTTCGTGACTTCTCGCAAAAATTTCGCCATCGATCGAATCTGGATCAAGTACTTCCACTTCGTTTCCAGTTTCTTTCTGAAACAAATCTGCCCACTCGAGCATCTCCCTCGAGTATTCTTCATTGTCTCGTCCCACCATTATGATTCTCATGACTATTTTTTCCCTCTAAGTCTTGCGCGCAAAGATGGCGGAATATCCAAATCATCCTCATCCGTACTCTTATTTATATTCTCCCAAATGTTCCCTTGACTTCCCGAAGTAAACTCATCTGCCGCATCGCGCGCTGTGTCAGAATTCAAATCATACCTGTTTTCTTCTGGAGCAATTTCTGGCGCAGCATAAGCCTCTTCAGTAGCCGGCGTAGCTTCAATCGCCGCCGCCTCTTCCTCTGCACGTTTCTTACGGTAATAGTCCGAATCAAAACCAGTTGCTACTACAGTAATCACAATTTCGTCTTGCAGCTCTGGTCGGATCGATGCACCAAAGATAATATTCGCATCCGGTGACACCGCTCCAGTAATTTCCTCTGCCGCTTCCTGAATTTCGCTCATCGACATGTCATAACCACCCGCCACCGAGAAGAGTACCCCACGCGCACCGTCGATTTTCACCTCAATCAAAGGCGATTCAATTGCTTGTTGCGCTGCTAATTTCGCACGGTTTTCCCCTGAAGCGCGCCCAATCCCCATCAACGCCGACCCAGCGTTCTTCATAATCGCTTTCACATCCGCGAAGTCGAGGTTGATCAAGGCGTGCTCTGTAATTAATTCCGAAATCCCTTGCACACCCTGTCGAAGCACATCGTCCGCAATCTTAAAGGTATCGAGCAAAGGCGTTCTCGGGTCAATCGTCTGAAGTAGCCTGTCATTCGGAATTGTAATCAGTGCATCCACCTCTGATGAAAGTTGCGCAATCGCCTCATCGGCATTTTTCTTTCTCTGTGCACCCTCAAAGGTAAACGGTTTCGTTACCACGCCAACCGTCAAAATATCGCGCCCCTTGGCTTCTTCCGCCACAATCGGACCCGCTCCCGAGCCAGTTCCGCCCCCCGCTCCGAGCGTAATAAACACCATGTCCGCACCATCGAGCGCTTTTCCAATATTCTCACGACTCTCTTCAGCCGCCTCGCGTCCTTTTTCAGGATCGCCCCCCGCTCCAAGACCTTTTCCAATATGCACTTTCGTATCCGCACTGCTGTGATGCAACGCTTGCGCATCCGTATTTACCGCAATAAATTCCACCCCAGAAAGCCCAACCTCTTTCATCCGGTTCACTGCCGATCCTCCAGCACCTCCAACACCCACGACTTTGATGCTTGCTGTACTCTCCACCTCTGTTGGTTTAATCTCAGGCATACCTAAATTTCTCCACTTATAACTAATCTGTTTCTATTCTATCACACATTCTCTAAAAAATAAATAAATTACAAGAAAAATCTCAAACCCTGTAAAAATGTCAACTTTTTTAACAAAATAACCGAATTTATTTTTTCTTAAATAATCCAAATAGCGAAAATCCGCCAGTCTTTTTCTCGTCAGAACCTCTGTCGACATTAAATTTCCCGTCGTCCGCCATCAGTAGTGCCAGCCCCACCGCCGTCGAAAATTCTGGCTTTTCAACCGATTCTATTACCCCAGACAGCGGTTGCACAATTTTTCCAAGCTTCACCGCCATCTTAAGTTGTTCTTTTGCAAATTTCTCAATCGAACGCATCCTCGAGCCACCCCCAGTCAACACCGCCCCCTCTGGCAGCTTCTGTGCATACCCCGCTCGTTTCAGCTCTTTCTCAACATGCACAAAAATGTCCTCAAGCCTCGCTCGTACTACTTCATTCACCTCATTTCTTGAGAACGTAATATCTCCCGACCCGTGTTTTACCGTAATATCTTTGTCGCTCTCTGGAAAATCCGCCGTCACAAACCGTAGTTTTATCTCTTCCGCCGCTTCTGTGTCAATCTGAAGCGAAATTGCCAAATCTTTTGTAATATTATTCGCCCCCGCCGGTACCACCCCGACATATTGCAAATCCCCCTCATCATACACCGCCACAGAGGTCGTTGCCGCCCCCATATCAATCACCGCCACTCCGTTTTCCATCTGATGTTCAGAAAGCACTGCTCGCGCCGCCGCAGCCGCCGTTGGCACGAATCTAAGCACTCTGATTTTTGCCATATTCATCGCCCTGTTCAACGCGTCTACGCTCGGTTTAAGCCCAGAAATTACGTGCGCTTTCACCTCAAGCCGCACCCCCGTCATCCCAATCGGGTTTGTAATTCCTCCCTGATTATCAAGCGAATAGCTCAGAGGAATCGTATCTAAAATCGTCCTGTTCGCCGGCATCCGCCCCGAAACCGCCGCTTCATCCAATCTATCAAGATCTGCATTACTCACCGCCTGTCCGTCCGAAATCGTAATCATCCCGTCAGTTTTCACCGACACCACATGCGTACCGTTTATCGAAACATAAGCCTGATTCACCGGCTTTCCGCTCATCTTCTCCACCTCAGACAAAGCCCTATCCGTCGCCTCTGCCGGTCCCGACAAATTTGTCACCGTCCCCTTGCGCATCCCGCCCCCCATTTTCGCCTCACCGTAGCCAATCACCGAAAGTGAATTATCCCCCTTTATCTCGAGTTGCACCGCTCGCACACTCTCTGTGCCTACATCTATTGCTGATACATACCTCGAGTTTTCTTCCATATCTACATTATATCATAAACATTTTTTATGTGGTATAATATTTTTATCTATGAAAAATCAGAAAATTACAGCCATGCGCGAGGGTGGCCAAATTTTAGGTGAAATTCTCGCCGAACTTCGCGAATATGTCGACGTCGGGATGACAAAACGTGAAATCGACCGTAAAACTCGCCAAATGATCGAATCTCGTGGTGCAATTGTTGCCTACGACCTCCTCAAGCCTAAATTCCCTGGCGCCATCTGTATTTCCGTCAACGAAGAACTCGTTCACGGTGCTCCAGATTCCGATTATACCCTTGAAAATGGTGATAAAGTTTCTCTTGATCTCGTGATCGGCTACAAAGGTTATTTCACTGACGCCGCTTTCACCACTGTGGTTGGCCGCGCAAATCCGGCTGTCAAACAGATGATTAAAGCCACCGAGCAAAGCCTCTGGGCCGGCATCGACCAAGTTGCCCCTGGAGTTCACCTTGGTGACATTGGTTTTGCCGTTGAAAAAGTTCTCAAGAAAAATCATCTTGGCGTGGTCGAAAATTACGTCGGTCATTTTATTGGCAAAGATCAGCACGAAGAGCCAGAAGTTCCAAATTACGGCAAGCGTGGTCATGGTTACGTTTTAAAACCAGGCGACACTCTCTGCATCGAGCCGATGTCCTCTCTTGGAAAACCTTATAACCACGTCGACAAAGCCTCTGGCTGGGGCGTTATCTTAAGCGACGGTTCCGTCGGCTGCCACTGCGAACACACTATCCTCGTCACCGAAGAGGGATACGAAGTATTAACTCTCCCCAACTGTCCAAGGTAAATCAACTTTAGCGGATATTTCTTCGTCATTATTTCCGCTACTCACTCAACGTGCCAATAAGTACGTCTCGTTCCGTTGCTCAATAATTCCCTAAACTATCTCGCTAAATTTGATTTATTCTATCCTGAATTTCTTCGATATTTCCGCTTGCATCAACTTCAAAAACCGGTATATTGTACCGTTTCATATCTGTTAAAAATGAATAAATTTTTTGTTCAAAGTAGTCAATTTTACGATTCCAAACATCGATATTATCATCTTCTCGTCCTCGTCCCGAAAGTCTCTCAATTAGCACTTCTCGTGGCGCCGAAAGATAAATAATCTTCTCAACTTTCTCAAGCACTCCAGCATCATTAAGCATTTTTACTTGCTCCATACTCCCCGGCTGTCCATCAAACACCACATCAACCCCCTCCTTTTCCGCTTCATTGAACGCGTCCGACAGTAATTTCACCAAAATATCTTCGTCAATCATCGCACCTTTTGCCGTAAATTCTCCAAATTGTTGCGAATTCCGAATAATTTCCCCCGCCGAGAGCCATTTTCGCCCCAATTTTTCCGCCAAAAGCTTCGCCTGCGTCGTCTTCCCCACTCCCGCCGGTCCATAGAACATAATAATTTTCTGCATTTCTACACCTCGCTTGACTGAATTTTTCCTGTCAGCACATCTCTAATTTGCGTCGCCGCCCGTAAATACACTTCGTCTTGTGCCCCGACGCCGCTAATTTTAATATATTTTGATCCTGTCCCAATCAAATACGCTAAAATATCGCCTTTTTTCTCTTCGAATTCCGCCGTTCGCTCGTCAATCACCCTCTCTTCATCCTCATCTCGTCCGCGCAGTTTCAATCTCGCTTTCACCTCTTCAATCGGCACTTCGAGCTCCACTAATAGATCAATTTTCGTTTCATGTTCGTTAATAATCTGCGCTTGCCTCAAACTCCTCGGATATCCATCAAACACTGCGTTCGGCACCCCAGCGAGCCTCGAAAATACCAATCCCGACACCATTTCATCATCAAACAAAAGCCCCGCCTTCAATCGTTCTCTCACCCACGGTTCGTCACTCTCTCTCAAAATCGCCCCCGACGAAATCCACGGCCACTTCAAATCCCCCGCCAATCTCTGTGCCACTGTACTTTTGCCGCTCCCCGGTCCACCTAAGAATGCTATAATCATAAGCTCATTATACCACAAAAATTCCCCACAAAGTGGGGAATTTTTTATTTCAAACCCAACTTGATTCTCTCGGCCTTTTCCGCCCGACGAATCTCGCGAATAATCGCACGTTTACGGCGATCACGTTTTGAAATCGGTTTTGAAAAACGCATTTGAGATTTTTTGAGTGGCATCATTCCGCTCTGCAAAACTTTCCGGTTGAAGCGACGGATAATGTTCTCATTAGCCTCAGATTGGTCCTTACGAGTTACTTTAATTGCCATATTGCCTCACATTATACCAGATAAAACCCTTTTTTGCAATATTTATTCACCCCTATTTTTTTAAATCCTCTCAATTTCCCGAATTATCCCCTGTACACTTGTATTTCCGTTAAACAAATGTTTTTCCAAGTCTATCACCACTCGCACCTTGTCCATCGGTCGAATCTCAAACCATTTTTCATCCACATAAAACCCGACCAGCTCAATCTGGTTTCGCTTTTCATCAAGAATATTAATTTTAATACAATTTTGCTCTTTCCCCATCCTCGTCACGGACCCAGCTACCCCAGTTAACTCAAACTTCGGCAACCGGTTCCCCTCCGAACACGGCTCAAGTTGCGCCAGCTCATCCACAAGCTCCACTGTTATCTCTGAGAAATCATCCACTTTCATCTCCGCCTCAGTATTCAAAAACCTCTCTTGGTCTTTCAAATTCAGGCTCTTATAATACTCGTTCACCGTTTTTCGAAAATCCTCAACTTTTTCCTTTCGCACCTTCAATCCACACGCCGCCACATGCCCACCCCCAGAAACAATCTCTCCTCGACAAGCTTCTAATGCTTTCGCCAAACTAAAATCTCCAAAAGATCTTCCCGACCCCTTAAGAATTACGTCGGCACGTTCCTCTTTCGCCACCTCTGTCAGCACAAATGTCGGCTTTCGATATTTTTCTTCGAGTTTCCCCGCCACAATCCCAATCACCCCCTCGTGCCACTTTCCCGCCACCACAATCACTGAATCTTCTTCGCGAACCTCCACTTGACCATTCTCGATTTCCGAAATTGCCTGTTGTTGTGCCGCCTTGCGCTCCATATTTATTGCGTTTAGCTCTTTTGCCAACTTCGCCGCCTCTGTTTTTTCTTTTGTCATCAAAAGCGACAGCGCAAGCTCCGCCCCTCGCATCCGCCCCGCTGCGTTGAGTCTCGGCCCAATCTGAAATCCCACCATATATCCCGACACCCCATCATTCATCCGCCCCACTTTAATTAGCGCAAGTAGCCCCTCTCGCTTCGTTTTTTCAAGCACAATTTTCCCATAATAACAAAGTTCTCGGTTCACCTGCGACATCGTCATCGAATCACAAATCGTCCCAATCAACACCAAATCGAGCAACCATTTTTCCTGTTCATTTCGAATCAACCCCTTGTCTCGCAGCCCCAGCGTCACCATATATGCCACCCCTACCCCCGCAAGATCAATCAGCCCCGTTCGCACTACATCCGGGTCATATTCCCCGCCATTTCGAACTTTCGGATTCACTACCGCCACCGCATTTGGCAATTCTCCTGAAATTTCATGATGATCCGTCACTACTACATCAATTCCCGCCTCGTTAAACTCATCAATCACCGCCGAATTATTACTCCCACAGTCCACCGTAATCACCAGTGTCGCTTTGCATCTTTTCGCCACCTCGATCGACCGCTCGCTCATCCCGTATCCGTCCACAAACCTGTCTGGCAGCATCGTCTCGATCGGCTTACTTACTCCCGCAAGCTTCAATGCTTGCACCATTACCGCCGTCGCCGTCACTCCATCTACGTCATAATCCCCATAAACCAAGATTTTTTCGTTCTCCGAAACCGCCCTCGCAATCCTTTCAACGGCTTTTTCTATGTCCGGCAAAAATCGATAAACTTTCCCATCCGGAAGATATTTCGGCTTTAAATACTTCTCCGAAATCCCTCGTTTTTTAATTAATTCTTCAAAAATCTTGGACATACTCTAAATTTTTCACCTTAAATCGCGCCATTTACGCGCCAATTCTCTAATCTTCTCTATTTAATTTCCCCGATCGTCTTCCCCGGTCTCGCTTGCGCCTGCAACTGTTGCGACTTAATCACCATCGACTGCAGCTCCTTCAAAATCGGAAATTGCTTATTCGTTTGGTAAATCGTGAGACTCCCTTTTTTCGTCGCAATCAGAAAATTTCCTTTTTCAAGTTTTTTAAGCTCCCTTTGGATATTCCCTGGATCTTCTTTAATTAATTTCGCGAGCGCCCTCGTATGCGTCTTAAAATCTGGATATTTTGCAAATACTACCAAAATTTTCCGCTTCACCCGCGATGTAATAAACACATCTAACATATTCCCTCGCTTTTTCTATTTTGATTGTACCACAAAAATGTAAAAATTACATCAAAAATCTCAAAAATTCGATTTCACCTCTATAAAAATCCCGAGTTTTTATTACAACAATTTATGTATTTTTTACAATACAAATCGAAACCGTTAAAATTTAAAAATCTTCAAAAACCAAAAACGTCAAATCGCACATCTCAAATTGCTTATGCTCGAAATTAGTGAATATTTCTCACTACCTGATATTTTTGTTTCGCCACGTATATTTTTCCAACCAAAGAAATCGGTAACAAGTACGTCCCAAGATACTCTTCAAGTTGTCCGTGAAATCCCCGCTTGAACAAGTACACGCCACCCTCTTCGAACGGATCTGTGCCATAAAAATTATATTTCCTGCAACCTCTCCGCACCGCTTCCAAAATAATTTTCTCTTGCAACAAATACGGTCCGCCAAGTTTCTTATATTTTGCGCTCGATCCCGAAAACAGATAAATAATTTCGTCTTCATGAATTACGAACATCGCCGCCGCCACCGGAACCCACTCTTTTTCTTTGGAAACCACCCCAGAATCATCAAAATCGCCCGCGCACACTCTATCTTCCGTAATCGAGTCGTCCGCCACATTCTCAAACTCCGCAACTTTTTCCCCCGGCGCTTCCGCCACTAAAAATTTCACTTTCTCGCCATAAGCTTTTTTCATCTCCTGATAATAAGACACGCTCGGCGTTACAAATTCATGTCTCTCCCCCGCCTCGTCTGATAATCTCTTCAGAATCTCAATTTCCGAAATCGGAAGTTCTCTCACCCTTAATCCATACCGACTCACTGCCGTTTTCATCGTCCACCTGTGATTTTGTTTAAAATGTGCCAACACTTTTTGCCTCACACTCTCACTCACCGGGCTCAAAAATTTTTTATTTTCTTCATTATCTAAGTCCAAATTCTTCCCGTCTAAAAATTCTTTCAAATCAAGCGTATAAATCCATTTCACAAACTCAAACTCCCCCACATTTTTATAATGATTTTTCTTAAAAATCCCGTCAACTTTCTCGCCTAAATTCCAATTTCCACCACTTAGCAGATCTTCCGCAAACTCGCCCTTCATCACGGGTTTTCCTTTTTCGTCGACCCGCACCACATGTCTCAAATTTGGCGAAATCTCGAGCACTGCCCCGCCTTTTTCCTTTAAAAATTTTTGCACTTCAACCGTAAATTTTCGCACAATCTCATCTACTCTCGGACTCCCAAAATCCATCAAAAATCCTCTTGGCGAAATAAAGAATTTTTGTCCCAAAATTTTCCGTTTCGAAACCAAAAGCGCCGCCACCGTCATTTTTTCATCTTCAAACAACCCGACTAAATATGTCTCGTTTCCCCGCTCAACATATCTCTCATACATCTCGATCGACTGCATAAAATCTTGCGACACAGTCTTCGCAAATTCCCTAAATTCTTTTTTCGAAATCTCTCGAAGCATATCTATATTATACACCAAACTTTTGATATAATATTCACATGTATTACGAGGTGATGGTTGGTAAGGTTTTCAAAAAATCCATGTCTGCGCGCGACGGGATTTTAACTTACGAGTCCGACCTCGATTTAAAGCCTGGCACCGTCGTTGAAGTTCCACTTGGAAAATCTACCGCCCTCGCAATTGTCTATAAAAAAGTTAAAAAACCGACCGAAAATTTTAAACTCAAAAAAATCACACAAAAATTTTTCGAAACCCCGCTTCCGCCCCACATTTTAAAGTCAATTCTCTGGCTCAATTCTTACTATTTATCCCCCCTCCCCGAGCTCGTTAAAATGTTTTTGCCAAACGGCCTCACTCTCAAAAACGCCAAAAAATTATCCGACAACCAAATTTCCTCGTCAAAAATCTCAGACACTGAAATCAGTCTCAACTCCGCTCAAAAAACCACCCTCGAAAATCTTAAACTCACTAAACCTCACACCAAACTCCTTCACGGCGTTACCGGTTCTGGCAAAACCAACATCTATCTCACCCTCGCCAAAGAACAATTTAAAAATCAAAAATCCACCATCCTTCTCGTCCCCGAAATCGCTCTCACCTCTCAGCTCGTTCAGGTTTTCGAGCAAACTTTTGGCAATGAAGTTATCTTAATTCACAGCCAACAAACCGATAAAACTCGCCGTGAAATTTGGTCAAAAATCCTGCACGAAACTAATCCAAAAATCATCATCGGTCCCCGTTCTGCCCTCCTCTCCCCTGTCCAAAATCTCGGACTTATCATCATTGACGAAGCCCATGAACAAACTTATTTTCAAGAAAGTCCGCCCAAATATCACGCCCTTCGTCTCGCAAGTTTTATCGCGAACTCGCTAAACATCGACTGCATTTTTGGCACTGCCACTCCCGCCGTTTTCGATTATTATCTCGCTACAAAAAATCATGCGCTCGTCGAGTTAAAAGAACGCGCAAAAGCCACCGCGAAAGACCCCGACATTCACATTATCGATCTTAAAAACAAACAAAATTTTCTCAAAAATCGTTTTTTCTCCGATCAACTTCTGCATCAAATCGAACAAAATTTAAGCAATCACACTCAAACCTTAATCTTTCACAATCGCCGCGGCTCCAGTCCTCTTACCGTTTGCGAAAGTTGCGGTTGGGAAGCTCTCTGCCCGAATTGTCTCCTCCCTATGACGCTCCACATCGATCAATTTGAGCTTCTTTGTCACACTTGCGGCCATAAAGAACGCATTCCCACAAAATGTCCGACCTGTGGTCATCTCGAGATCGTTCACAAAGGTTTCGGCACAAAACTTCTCGAATCCGAGCTAAAACGTCTTTTCAAGAATGCCAATGTTGCTCGTTTCGACGCTGATAATAACAAATCCGAAACTTTAAATGAAAATTACGAAGCCGTAAAAAATGGCGAGGTCGACATCATTGTTGGTACTCAAACCATCGCCAAAGGCCTCGATCTTCCTCATCTTTCCACCATTGGCGTCGTTCAGGCCGACGCTGGGCTTTCCCTCCCTGATTTTTCCACTGAAGAACGTACTTTCTTTTTGCTCAATCAGGTTCTCGGCCGGGTTGGTCGCGGTCATCTCGACGAAGCGAATGCCTATATTCAAACTTATCAGCCGGACAGCCCTGTTATTACTTCCGCTCTCTCGAATAATTACGAAAAATTTTATAATTACATTATCAAAAAACGTCGCCAAGCCCATCTCCCACCCTACTTTTTCATCGCCAAATTCTCCGTCGTTTACAAGACCGAAAAAACCACTCTATCCCATATTAAATCACTAAAATCCGAGCTCGAAAGATTAAAATCAACTTACAATTCTCTTGAAATCTCCGTTCCTGCCCCCGCTTTTCACGAACGCACCACGAGCGGCTTTGTCTGGCAAATCATCTTAAAATCCACCTCTAGATCTGACCTTCTTTCTGTCATCCAAAATTTCTCCACCCGAAACGATCTCCATCTCGTTATCGATCCTCCATCCTTACTCTAAAATCCCATGCCAAGGCTTCCCGCTTCTCTGTCCGTCCACCCCAACGAGCCCAAGCGCCATACAAATCTTTCGTTTAGTCTCCCAAAAATTATCTTCAATTATAACTCCCCATCCATAAACCTCCTCAATTAGCCCTTTTATTTCCACAAAATCCGTCTCAAGCAACAAAATCACGTTCGGTTTTGGATATTTTGACAGCTCATTCAAAATTTCTTCAGCCCTCATTTCCCCGTCATCAATTTTTTCCATCCAATTCCTGCATTTTGGCAAAATAATTTCATATTTTCTCGAAAGATAATTTTTAATTTGCCGAAACTGTTTCGTCTTCTCAAATTCCGCCGAACAAAATATCATTACACGCTTCGTCTCAAGCTCAGTCACTTTTAAAATCTCCTACACATAAACTTTTGTCTCTGTGGTATCGAAAACCCCACAAATCTTTGTTCTGGATATTTCTTCTGTAGCCGCATTATCGTTGTCTCGGTCACAAAAAACGACGCAAGCACAATTACGTCCCCTGTCCCGACGTATTTTTCAACACTCTCGTCCACATTTTTAAATATCGCCCCCGTCCCCATCTTTCTAAAATCTGCATATCTTTTCTCTGAAATTATATCAACCGCTAAAAACGGCATTTCTTTTTGTAAAAATTTCGCAAATCGTTCACCTCCAAATCCATAGTCAAACACTAAAACCTTACTCATCTCGAACCCTTATCATTTTCTCCATTTTACATCGCAATCACCCACCTCTTCTCGCATTTTTCGCAAAATGAGAGAGATCGTCCGAAATTCTTCCATAAGCCCCCTTCCTACTTTTGTTTTACCTTAAAAAATGTTATAATATCTTCATGAAAATTGTCACATCCGAAGATCCGCGTCTGCGTCAAAAGTCCACTAAAGTTAATCATGTTGACGATGAGGCTCGTGAAATTATCGCCAAAATGATTGAAGCCAGCCTCGATTGGGAAAAAGATCACCCCTACGAACTCTCCGCCGCGATGGCCGCTCCGCAACTTGGTTTTATGAAGCGCATTATTATCATTCGCGATGACGAAGAGGATAAATCCAACACTGCTTTTACTGCACTGATCGACCCCGAAGTGATTAAAACCGAAGGTAAAATCGAAAAAGATTACGAGGGCTGCCTTTCCGTGCCGTTTATCTACGGTCTCGTTCCCCGTCCGCACAAGGCCCGCATTAAGGCTAAACTCGAAGACGGCACCGAAGTCCGCATTAAGGCTGAAGGCACTCTCGCTCGTACTCTCCTTCATGAAATTGACCATTTAAACGGCGTTCTTTTTATCGACCACATTAAAGACAATCCAAAAGCTTTCTTTGAGATTAACGACAAGGGCGACATCGTTCCCGTCGACTATGAAACTCGCATCAAAAATAACAAAGATCTCTGGCCAGAGGAAGATTAGTATGTTCAAAAAAACACAAAAACCAAAAATTATTTTCTTTGGCAACGGCCCGCTCAGCTTTGCCGTTTGGAACTCTCTGAAAGATGATGTTGAAACCATTTTTCACGCCAAAACTAAGGAAGATTTAAACGAAGTCCGCCGAGTTTTTGCCGACAAAAGCCCCGACGAAAAAATCTACGGTGTTTTAGCCAGTTATGGCGTTATGGTTCCCGAGAATATCCTCGAATTGTTCGAGCCCGAAGGAATTTTAAATGTCCACCCCTCAAAACTTCCGCTCTATCGCGGCTCCAGCCCGATTGAAACCGCAATTTTAAACGGCGATAAAGATTTCTCCGTCTCTGTTATGAAACTTGTTAAAAAAATGGACGCCGGCCCAATTTATTTTCAAACTACCCTCAAAAATTCCAATTTTTTGCCTTTCGAAGAAACTGCAAGTTCTCAAAGCATCGAAACAACCCCAGCTAAGCTCGAACAATCCGCCTATCTCCCCTCAAAATCCGCGATCTACAAAGCCCTCGGTTCGACTGGTGGCACTTGGATCGCGAAAAATCTCCAAAATCTTCCCGAGCCTCTCACGCAAGACGATTCAAAAGCCACTTTTACCACAAAACTCGACACCTCAATGGCTCCACTCAACCCCTTAAAATCCACCGAAGAACTTTTAAATCAAGTCCGCGCTTTTGAAAAATTTCCTAAAAGCCGTTTTACTTTTTTCGGTGTCAACTGTACAATTCTAAAAGCTCATATCGAAGACAAAGAAACCGGTCTCTCAATTAAATGCTCCGACGGCAAATTCCTCGCCATCGACTTCCTCCAGCCAGACTCTCGAAAACCGATGGATACTAAAGCATTCTTAAATGGTTATAAAAAATAGCTCGTAATACAATACGCATACATTGCACATACATCGTAAGTACGCCACCATCACTACACGCCGCCCCCACAAAAATACCGTCTCAACGGTATTTTTACAGTCTACATCGCCGCTAAAATCTGCGTTCTTGACTCAAAAATCTCATTTTTGAGATTATCTACCACTTCATGCGTAATTTCCGCGTAATCCGGCCGGTTCATCTGAATCCACTTTACCGACAAATATTCCCCCATAATCTCAAGATTCCCCTCTTTCGTATTGTGCCGATCCAACAATTTTAAATAAACTTCGTCCCCATGGTAATCGCCAATTCGCGCCAGCATATCAATCATCGTATCGCGATCTTTATTCATAATCCCGTCGAATTCTCTCAGTTGTTCAAGGCTCATCCCCGCGCTCATTCTCTCGCCAACTCGCGTTTCAAGCTCCTCCTGGGTCTGTTCAATAAAATCCGTCTTCCGTTTCTCTGGCATATCCGAAAGCCCAACCTCTTCCAAAAACTCCTCGTCGATCTTAATCATAAAAATCTCCTAAACTACTTATGATTATATCACACTAAGCAGAAAAAATGAAATTCATTTTAAGCGAGATAATTCGAGGAATCGTTGAGTAGCGGAACGAGCCGTATTTAACTACGGTGAGTGAGCAACGAAAACGATGACGAAGAAGTATCCGCTTAAAATAATTTCCAAGGCAGTTTGGCACAATTCACTCTCGCCGGCATCCTTGCTACACACCCAAGACACTCCATCCCCCCCAAATCCTCATGTTTTTCGCCAACCACCATTTTATTAAATTCTTCTCGCAATTTCCTCGCCTCTTCAATGGTTTTACCGCGCAAAAAATCTATCATCAAATCCGCCGACACAAGCGAAATCGCACATCCTCTTCCCGAAAATTTCCCATCTAAAATCACCCCCTCATCAGAAATCTCCAAATCTACAAATAACTCATCCCCGCAACTCGAGTTAAACAGCCTTTTTCCGTCGCATTTTTCACAGAAATTTACTGGATGTAAATTTCGCTCTATCAAAACTTCGTCATACATTTCTCAAACCCATTCCGATATTTTCTCATCTCACATCAACAGCCTCTCGCAGACCTCCATACAAAAATCACTTTCGCCTCTTCCCCGTTTTTATTATCTTTGCCACCTCGGGCAATTTTTCAAGAAAATATTCCACTTCCTCTTCCGTATTAAAAATCGACAAGCTCGCTCTCACTACCGGCCCCCAACCCTTAAAATCCAAAAACGGTTGCGCACAATGATACCCCGCCCGTACACAAATTCCAAACGACGCCAAAACTTGCGCCGTGTCGTGCGGATGCACCCCTTCGACATTAAACGCTACAATTCCGTTTTCTCCAGCGTATACTTTTATGCCGTCGATTTTTCGCATCCCCTCGACTAACCGCCTCGTGAATTTTCGCACTTTTTCAAATTCCGCCTCCCTATTGATCGAATTCCAATAATCAATCGCCGCGCCAAGCCCCGCAATCGCCCCCATATTCAGCGTCCCTGCCTCAAATCTCTCTGGTCCAGTTTTCTCAACCCTGTGAACATCTCCCAAAAATGAAAACGGATCGTTCGGGATGTTTTTTCTCACACTCACCCGCTCGACCATCCCTCCTCCAAGATTCAACAAGTTCATCCGATGTTGCCATTTTTTGTCAATATAAAGCACTCCCACCCCCATCGGCGCCCCAATCTTATGTCCCGAAAACGACAAAAAATCAATTTTCTGTCGTTTTACATCAACTTTAGAATGCGCTAAAAGTTGTGCCCCGTCTACTGAAATAATCGCCACCTCATCCCGTTTCTTTATCTTCTCAATAAGCGGAATTCGATTTTCTCCCGTCACATTGCTCATTCCAGTTAAAGCCACCAATTCGTGCATCCCCCGCTCTTTATGGCATACATATTTTTCAACTTTATTAAATACATTACCAAATCGATACCATTCACCAAAAGGTAACATATTAGAATGGTGTGATTCAATATCAATATAAACTTCGTCCGAACTCGCATCAAGCACACCATTTTTCCCATATCCATTTTCATAAAAATATGTTGACGCCCCTCCTCTTGCCATCCCCCTCGCAACCATATTCAAGCTTTCTGTTGCGCTCTTTGTGAAAACAATCTCGTCAGCATTAGGTTCTCCGTCCTCATTCACCGCTCCGATGTATTTTGCCACCTTTTTTCGCGTCTCCTCGAGCAACTCCGTCGCTTTTACGCTCGAATCATACACTCCTCTCAAGGGGTTCGCATCAATTTCCCGATAAAAATCCGCCTCCGCCTCGATCGCCTCCGGGATTTTTGTCATTGTTGCCGCATTATCAAAATAAACTCGCACTCAAACCTCTCTTTTTCTTTATTTTATCACACGGCCCGCACTTCTCAAACTATAAGCTTTTTGTAAAAAAACGCTAATTTCACCCGTTTTTCATCTCAAATTTAATCAAATTATTCATCTCCATTGCATACTCAACTGGTAGTTCTCTTACAATTTCCCCCACAAACCCCCTCACAATCAGTTCCGTCGCCTTCTCTTCTGAAATTCCCCGGCTCGCAAGATACTCAATCGCCTCGTCCGAAATTTTCCCAACCGAAGCTTCGTGCGCCACTTCCGCCTCTTTACATTTTACTTTCACTTCTGGAATCGACTCCGCCGTCGCATCATCCGTTAAAATTAGCGACTTACAGTTCATATAAACCTTTGCCCCCCTCGCCTCTGGTAGCACTTTAGCGAGCATCCTCGACATTGTCTTACCTCCGTTTTGGCTCAGCGCTTTCGAATTCATCACCACCGAAGTTTCTGGTGCCATCAAAACCGCTTTCGCCCCTGAGTCGATAATCTGCCCATTCCGTTTATCGTTAACTTTTTTACTCAATTTTTTAAGAGGTCGCGCAGACTGAACACTTTTTTTATCATCGAGTCCCGAGGCGAACGATACCCCAGTATAAGTCATCTTAGCCCCTCTCCCCACAAGAATTCCCATCGGATAAATCATTGTCGTGTTCGCCCCAAAGCTCCCAGTTACCCACTGGATTTCACCACCCTCCTCAACCCAGGCTCTTTTCGTGCTTAAATTAAACATATTTTTCGACCAGTTCTCTACCGTTGAAAACTTGACTTTAGCATTTTTCCCGACATAAATCTCTACGCACCCCGCATGCAAATTCGCCATCGAATATTTTGGCGCCGAACATCCCTCTATAAAGTGCAGTTCCGCTCCCTCATCTACGATGATTAGCGTGTGTTCAAACTGCCCCACCCCCGGCGCATTTAATCTGTAATAACTTTGAAGTGGCACCGTTACAAACTTATTTTTCGGCACATAGATAAACGACCCGCCCGAATGCGCCGCCGCATGTAACCCCTGTACTTTATGATCTTCCGGCGGCACTAATTTCATAAATTTTTCTTGAATCAGTTCCGCAAGGTTCACCCCGAATTTTTCCAAATATTCTTGGTTCTTCCTCTGTTGTTCCTGAACAAATTTTTTACTCACACCGTCCGATTTTTCATCTTTCGCCAAAATTGCACTATTTCCACCCTTAAATGTCGGTTTTTCCCAATTTTCACCAACCTCTCCCCCTTCGAGCACCCATGTTAAATTAATCGCCTCATCCATCGGCAAGTATACCACTCCATCCTTCTCAATTTCCGACCTCAAGTGTTGGTACACCATTTCCGAGTCATATTGCGCCCCCACTCCCGCCAGTTGTTCTCTCTCCGCCTCTGGAATCCCGAGCTCGTCAAACGTCTTTCGAATCTCTTTCGGCACTTCTTTCCAACTCTTCACTGTCTCTTTTTCCGGCTTCACATACATCTCAATCTCATCAACATTAATCAACCCCTCAGAACCCCCCTTTTTAAACACTTTAGGAGCCCATTTCGGCATCTCGAGCTCATTCCAAGCCTTAAGCCCTCTGAGTCTCAGTTCCAACGCCCATTCAGGCTCTTTTTTCAATTCTGAAATTTCCCGTACCAATTCCTCAGTTAGTCCCCTCTTATTAAAATTATTTCGCCTATCCATTTTTGCCCCCTCTGTCTCCCCCATTATAACCCGCCATCTCAAACAACTTCGCAAACCCCATTTTTTCAACCATCGAAATCAACTTCGAATCCCCCTCCATCACAATCTTCCCCTCTCTCATCACATAAACTCGGTCTACTTTCAGCTTAGACAAAACTTTCAAATTATGCGTAATCACAAGTAGCCCACACCCACTTTCTTTCTGATAATCCGAAACTACCTCCGAAATCACGTCAGATGAGTCCACATCAAGCCCCGAGTCAATCTCGTCTAAAATTGCGAGTTTCGGTCGCAAAATCAACATCTGCAAAATCTCATTCTTTTTCTTCTCACCCCCAGACAGCCCCACATTCAATTCTCTCTCCGCAAACCAAATCTCCGTCCCAAGTTTTTTCGTCTCCTCTGCAATCCTTAGTCGGGTCGACCCCGCGTCAAAATCGCCCTTCTCGCGCATTTTCGACCCCCTCTCAGCCGTTTTTCCGCCTTTTTCGAGTCTATACTCATTTTTTGCCAACACCGCCTCGTAGAGCATCTCCGACGTCGACAGACCCTGTATTTCCACTGGATTTTGATAGCTCAAAAACACCCCCTTTTTCGCTCGCGCGTCCATCAAAATCTCATGATTTTTGCACACAAAATTTTCATTTTCAAACAAGATTTCGCCAGAAGTTACCTTAAATTTCGGCACCCCCATCACACTCGAAGCCACCGAACTCTTCCCCGACCCGTTCGGACCGAGTAACACCACCGTCTCCCCCGCATCGACATGAAAATTCACCCCCGAGAGAACTCCCCGCGGTTCCTCCTCTCCCGGGTTTTTCACTTCTGCCGATAAATTCTTCACCTCAAGCAACATAAATCTACCTCTATTTTACCAAAAAATTCCCCACATATAAAGCATGAGTATTTTACAATAAAAAATGGCTCCCCCGGTCAGGCCCGTTTGCGGCTCTGCCGCAAACTACGCCGGGCGTCGGTCAGAAAAATCGAAAATAAATTTTCTCTTTTTCTTCCCTCCTACGGCATCCGAACTACGTTCTCGCCTGTCCGTGGTCGCGTCTAATCCACAAAAATAAGTCCTTTCAGGACTTTTTTTTGTGGATTTGGCTCCCCGACAAGCTAGGGTTCCGAACGGCATGCTATAAATACGACCAAGTCTATGGCCGATTGCTAGACCAATTCGTACGCGAAAATATAGACTGCTCATCCACTTGTTTACAAGTGGAGTGAACAGGGGTGGCTACTATTTTAGAGTAAGGCTTACAACCGCTTGTTTACAAGCGGACATTACAGAGGTGGCATCGATTATTTACAATCGGTCAAAATAACGCAAAAACAAGGCCAAATTATTACTCGTGATATAAAGGAGCCATAACAAAGGAGCGATATGGAAGATCGTGAGGAATATAAGCTTTCGAATGAAGGTTACGAAGCACTAATAGACCTATTGCAGGTATTAAAGGAAATAGAAGTCAGTCCAGAAAGAATTGCGCAAAACCAATGGAAGTCCGTAGATAAGGACGGAAATGTAGAGTTTTACTACTAGACGTTACCGCTTGTACACAAGCGGTTTTTCACAAAACCTGCCCTGTAAAAATCGTTTTCGAGAAACGTGGTAAAACCGCCCAAAACCGACTATTCTGCAAATGCGCGATCCACTTGAACGCAAGTGGACGTACCCCAAGAAGGGCCTAAAAATGAGCCGACAAAATTTGGCTAAAAATAGTACACTTCACCGATTATACACAATCGGTGGTTATAGGTGTAGCTCTACATTTATCATAGGATACTTGATACGCGAGCATTTAATAGCCGAAAATGGTATAATATATTCAAGAAAAAGCAAGTTTTACTAGGATTTCAAAATTGACAGTTATTGATAGAATTCGGAAGAAATCAGGTGGTTATATTTCTTATAAGTTTTACGGCGCCAAAGACCTTTCGGCGGGGTTTGACGTAAAATTCATTATAGACAATCATGACTTTTTGAAAGATATTTTCGTCACCATTCCCACAAAAACCACGATAGATTCTTTAGATGAATTTCGGTTATTCTTCCTAGCTAAAAAGATTGGCGATATGGAAGAAATTATTCCGTATATCAATACCGACGAAAACAAAACTATCGTCAAAGATTTGTCATTGGCTTGTCGCAAATATTGCGAAAAACTTGGCCAGGGTGCAGTAATAAAGTATATCAATGAAAGCTACAGGTGCATTTTTAATAAGAATAAATTAGATCATGCTCTTGCTGATGTAACACTAGAATTCATTTATGAGCATAATAAAGGTATCAAAAAGCCTGTGTGGATGTTCCTGGCCGATGAATATGGCTATCGTTTACTTAACGAGTATGTCAAAATCAAAAAAGTTATTTTGCGTAATGACTACGGATCCGCAATGCTTGATATGATGATAAGAATCGAGAATCCGACTAATCTAATCGAGTATCATCTTAATGATGTTTTTAATGTGTTGTCAGACATTTTGTTAAATCACAAAGAAAACAACAAGTTAGTCCAAATAGCAGAGCAAAAAGTGAACCAGATATATAATACTATCGATAATTTGAATGAGGGTGATATTACTGAAAGAGATCTGTTAGTAAAAGACGGCATATACAAAAACCTACTCGATTTTCTTAGAGCAACTAGAGACAAAAGAGCTAATTCATTCTCCCAGAAAGTTAACGAACAAAAGAATAAGCTAGAAACTTGGTTAAAAACAAACGGCAAGACAGTTAAATATGAAATACCGGTTGGCGAGATTGTGAACGCATGGCGCAAGATTAAGAACTGGGAACTAAGATTATTAAATCTGACTCATGATGTTCATAAAGAAAGCGACGAATCTATAAAGGTGCTTAGTAGATTGGCAGAATGTGAGAAACCCAAGTCCTTTTTAGATTTTTGCAGTACTAATATGCCTACAGATGATTATTTTACATACAGCCGTCAGCTAGCGCTACAGACATATTCCAATGTCGGCAGTGGAACGATTTTTGCGATTCTTCTTAATGACGATGACGCCGAAGAATACTATAGACTTATAACATCGGCTGTCTATCATGTCCAAAGCAATTCAAAATCAACTAGAGCCAAATCATTATCTACGGACATAGATTTATTAATTAGTAATATTGAAACTATTAGGAAGAATAAAGATAAGGGCGACGTGAAACCGTTTTATTATGGCTCGTCAATGATAGCGTGCGCCTTATCCGAAAAATTGCTGAAAATACTCTATGAAGATATAATGATGGACGAACAATACCTTTTGAGCGACAGTCTCGAACTTTGGAGTCTCTTAGATTCTAGCAACAAAAAGAACCCACTTATTTCTATTTTTGGCACTAATCATCTTAGGCACCTTGCATATTTTCTTTGCAAAGACGGCAATAATCAAGTTGGGTATGGAACACGCAACAGTCTAGCTCATTTGTCAGATGATATAGAAGAAAAATTGAGCGACAATCTTCTGTCGCAACTATTATGGATTCTTACTGACATATTGAATACGGTATTTTGGTATTATGCTAGCAACACAAGAAATGTTAAATAGCCTCGTTCACGAGCTTAACAGTAGAAAGTAATGCCTCATCCTTCTTCATAAAAATACTCCAAAGTAAATTTACTATATCAAACCTTACTTTGGAGATTTTATAAGTGGTATATGCGGATGTTTCAAAAGGTTATTGTCTCATTATCGACCATATAATTAGTCAATAAAGCTTCGATTACTGCCTTACGATTCGCTTCTTTCGCTCCGACATGATAGAAATGCTTTTTTGTAGTTTTGTAGCTATCCTTCCATAAAGTAGAAATATATTCGTTTTTCCTGTAATCATTATGATCCCATGTCGAAAGCATATACCTTGCACCCGATTTAGTCAGTGAATCGTGGAGCTGTTTTTCTAGTTCCTCATCCCAGCTATCAAAATAATCTACGTGTCTACCAATATATGGCGGATCGCAATAAATAAATGAATCTGTTGGACATTCTGCTATAGTTTTTTCAAACGATTGGCAGACGAATTTCCAGTTGTTGTCTTTTATCAGTTGTTCCGCTTTTTTTACTTGATTAGTTATTTTAGTAACATAAGCTTTGGCGAATCGATTTGGTTTATGCCCATACGGAACATTAAACTCATTATTTTTATTAAAACGCATCATACCATTAAAGCACGCCCTATTAAGGAACAAAAAGTCTAGCGGATCATGTTTATCGTTGAAGCGGTTTCTGACTTCATAATAATATTCATCGTCGCGTGCTGACAATAATTGTCCTTGTTCGGTCAGAAAACTTCGTACAACTTCTGAATTAATAGTTCCATTTTGTATGGCCTTATAAAAATTTATTATGTGCGGGTTCGTATCAGCAAAAATAGCGTTTTTGCCCGCAACATTAAAGCCTACCACGCCGGAACCCATAAAAGGTTCTATCCATGTCGTTTTGTCGTCAATGGATGCGAGATCCTTTATTAGAGGAACAAGTTTCGTCTTTATTCCTTGGATTTTCAATGGTGGTACAAAGACCTTATCAATATCTGATTCCATTATTAAGCGCCCTTCTTTTTACTAGCGCGTTGGTTGTTCAGGGAAGCTGGTAGTCCTCTGTAGTTAAGATATTCCGAGAATGACGACATTTTCTTTCGGCCACCCTTTCCGTTGGATATTTCTATTTTGCCGAAGTTAGTCCAATAATCATCAAAGTATTCCTCACCGGCTTTTGCGAAGACGCCATTTCCAGATAAAATATCGTCAATTTTTTGAATACTCCCAATATTTGCCGTATTACCGCTACCGCCTTTATCGCTCGCTATTTTCCATTTTTCCTCCGCGAAAAAAGTGAAATTACGAATTACGGCAGGGATTTTTTCCACTTCATCCACCCTATAAGTCTTTGTTTCTTCTAGCTTATCAACTGCGGAGCGAGAGTAAATAATTCCTAAACAGAAATGTCCACCATATTCGTTGTATGGATATTGAATATTCTTTGAACTTGTCCTGTTAGTGAAATATTCGCCATGTGAACCAAGTGTAAAACCATTACAAAAGCCGTCATATTCTTCGTCTCGATATGTCGTCTTTAGATCCACTGCAAATTTAACGGAATGGTCGTCTTTTTTGACGAAGGTCAAATCTGGATACCAATTCTGGCACTGTGCTAGCTCAATATCGTATCCGATTTTCTCGGCAAAAGAAAGAAAGTGCGGAAACAAATGAAGCTCAAGTATTTTGGAAACGATTTTCGTATCAGAAGAAATAGTATAAATATTCTTAAATATGTCTATAAATCCGCGAATTGTCCATTCGTCATTCTTTGCAATAATGCTCTGAAGGGTGGTCGCAAATTGTTTTAACTCTTTGGAAAAAATAGCCTTTTCCTCTTTGATATTTGCCATATTTGTTCACATCCTTTCTTTTAAATTAATCAATTACTTATTTGAATCCGCTATGAATTTGTCGATGTCCGACTTGCGATAGCGACGCACTTTTTTGATACCGATACGAGTAGCCTTTAGAGTTCCGTTCGTATCCCAGTTCCTAAGGGTATTTGGGTGGATTTTCAAAAGCTCGCTAACTTCGGCTAGAGTAAGATATTCGTCTTGCTCATTTTGCTCACTTTTCATAACATTATTATATAATAGAACATAGAAATTGTGTTAAAAACGTGAGCAAAAAGCTGTGAGAAATCCTTATTCTAGACCGCTACTGAAAATATACGAAACCGCTCGAAAATTCGTAGACGATTTTGAACCGACTATTACAAACTTAATTAACGGCGAAGATGTTTGCTATCAACCACTTCGTCGTCGCCATGAAACCCAAGTAGTCCAAGTCAACGATAACCAACTCTCGTTTGAAAATAGCGAAGCGCTATCCGACGCAAATAAGACGCTAACAGAAACTTATGAAAGGCTAAATGCAGACACGCTCGCCATTCTTGAAGAAATGCCACAAGTGTCATTTAGGATCCGTTTCAACGAGCCAAAAGCAGATAAAGCCGGAATGCTCGAAACATACAAAGACTACGCATTTACGATGGACATGAAAGCCTTTCTCGCTAGATACGATAAGTTAGTAGCTAAAGTAGGCGAACTGCCAAAGATTATCGAAGACTACGAGAAGTCCATTTGTCAGCCGGACGATTTCCCACAGAAAACTAATATCGAACCAAGCAAGACGGTGGTTTATCGTCTAGCATATGACGCAATGTCCGGTCGTCTGACTATAAACAATAACGAAATCTACAAATGCAATCTCGATAGCAAACTAGATAAGGCCCTTAATAACGCTTTTAACGCGCCTGACGAAGCGATAACGACAAGTGGCAACCTTGCATCGGCTATCAGCGCTATACGGGCGCCAGAAAGCCTTAAAAAGCTAATGTTCCGCACGAGTAAAGGAAGCTTTCGTATTCATCCAGAAGTGACGGATGAAGACTTAAGGCAAAACAAGCTCGACAAAGAAACTATCGACGCTGAATTTCAAAAGCTTTCAAAATAATTAAAAGCCGATAAATAACCTTCAAGAACGAGGGCTATTTTTGCGATCCAAAAGATAATCGGGTTATGACAAATAACCCGCAAGAAAAATCAAGGCTCACACCAGAACATATCAAAACTCTGGCGAAGTTCTTTGGTCTTTTGTGGGAAACGCAAAAAGAATTAGAAAGGCATGAACATGAAAATCAAGAATGTGAACATTATTCCAGTATCGCAAGATAACGGACTAATTGCTTTTGCAAGCTTAACGTTGGACGACGATATTCTACTAAGCTCAATAGCCGTTTACAAAAAGCTAGACGGTGGGTTTAGACTACTATACCCGTCCAAATGCGTCCGTGGAAGTGAGATGACGATATTTCATCCGCTGAACCGCAACATGAGTAAGGTAATAGAAGAAGCTATCTTCGAAAAGATTAAAGACGTAAAGAACAAAGGTTGTGAGAATGATAGATACTATTCGATTGGCGTTGGATGTTAAGCGCATTCCAGACGAATTCAAAATAGCGAAATCAAAGAACGGTGTCTTTCGCGGAGTGATAAATCCGACCAAAGAAATGAAAGAGTCGGGTAGATATTATCCGCGCGTCACCTTTGTGAAACGACCGGTTCGCGGTGGATTTAGCCAACAATTCTTAATTGAGTTTTCAATTCCGAAACTTATCAAAGGCAATAATTTCAGCGAAGTTAGCGACAATGATTTTGACGCGATCGTAAAAGCCTTAAAAGAGGCGTTGTTTGATATGAATATTAAATGGCAATTTAGTGCTGTAATAGCGAACGCGAGAGTTGTAAAAGTCGATTATTCAAAGAATATCGTGTTCAATGATGGAACGACTATATCGCAAGTTCTTCGATTATTGAATTTGGCCAACATTAAAAAGACAATGGACGTTGCATCTGGCGAATTCAGGAATGGTGGCCAGATTTGTCATCTACATACGAGCGGTCGCGATATAGCATTCTACGACAAAATATCAGATCTAAAACGCTCAAAAATAAGCGAGAAACGAAGCGTCGAAAAGGACAACAAGATCCAGTTGCAATTACTAGATATACTATCGAAACAGCATAACCTATCTGTTTTGCGTTTTGAAATACGACTAAACGGCGTCAACGAAATAAAACGCAATCTTGTAAAAATCGGCGAAGATAAAAGTGACTTAAGTTTTAGGCACTTATTCTCATCAAAAATTTCGCAAGCAATTCTATTGAATTGGTGGTACGAGATATTTAGCAGAATACCAAAGGCGCCACTAGACAACGAAACGGTTGAGAATATGTTTCTTGGATTATTGAAGAACGAAGAAGCGAAACCGCAAAGAGTACTGGCGACACTCGGAATGAAATACCTAATGCAGGATCGTAATTTTGACGCACGTTTTGCAAAAGAAGTATTTGATAGTCGGTTCAAAAATGGCTCATGGGCGCGAAGTAATAAGTTGCTACTAAAGCCGGAAGCGCCGAAGAACTTACGCCATTTGCTTCATATTGAGGAAACGATAAAGGAAATGCAACCTATCAATATCAAGGAGTTCACTTGATAGCTTTATTTGGAATTTAAGATATAATGTTTTGTTTTAACAAGAGTAATTAAGCTAAGAAAGGAGTAAGAATGAGCTATTACGACAAGCGATACGACGGCATCAAAGCATTCATGATAGCCAGAGTGTCAGATCCGAGCCAACGTGAAGCGTTACCGGCTCAAAAATATAAGTTAACCGATTACCAGAAACGGCTAAACTTTAACGCGGAATATCACGAGTTTGACGAGTCTGCCTTCAAAGAAGACCGCGAGAAGTTTGAAAAGATAGTCGATAAGATCCGTAAGTACCCGAAAGAGTGCGTGGTCGTGTTCGACAAGATAGACCGCTTTACGCGTGACTGCTCAAGCGAAATAGTAAGCAAACTAAAACGAGCCGTAGCTGAAGGTAGCATTGAATTACACTTCGTGTCGGACGGATTAATCGTTCATAAAGAGTCGCCGGCAACAGACTGGTTCCGACTTGATATTGGTATGGCGACAGCCGGCTATTATTCGTCGGCCATTCGCGATAACGTAAATGGGCGCATAGCCCAAAAATTACGCGATGGCGAGTTCCCAGAAAAGGCGCCATTAGGCTACTTGAATGTAAGAACGGAAGACAATAAGAGCGACATAATTATCGATAAACAGCGTGAGCCACTTATTCGTAAGGCTTTCGAGCTGAGATTAACGGGAATGTCAGTTAAAGACATTACGGTAGAAATGCGAAAGCTAGGGCTAACTTCGAATATGAAAAATCCAAAACCAATCGGCCACTCTACGATAGCGAGCATGTTCAAGAATAAGTTCTACTACGGCATGATGACATACCGCAAGAAAGATTATCCGCATAAATACGAAACGTATATCACGAAGAACACCTACGACAAGATCCAAAACATTAGTCAGGGTAACTATATTAAGCAATTCCATACAAAGGCGCATTACGAGTTTACCTTCAAAGGTATCTTAAAATGTGGCGTTTGCGGGTGTAGCATGAGTTCCTACATTAAGAAAGGCCGAGTTTATATGCGATGCTCAAATGCAAAAGGTAAATGTCCGAATAACGCGACTGAAGTTGAAGTGCTAGAACAGATTTCGCCAGTTATTACGAGCTTATCGATAAACCAAGCGGAAGCCGAACAAATTTGCGACGAGTTGAACAAAGATTACAACGATGCTCGCGAATTAAGAGAGCGCAGAAAAGAAGCCTTAAGGGCTGAGTATCAGAAGCTTGTACGACGCAAGGACTTAATGTACGAAGATAAGCTAGACGGGCGTATTACTCCGGAAAAATACGACGAATTAGTCGAAAAGGGCGAGAAGCGCATGTTGGAAATCGATGAAGAATTAGTAGCGCTCGAAAAGAGCTACGAAGGTTCGGAATTAACGGTATCTAATCTGTTTAAACTAGCATGTAACGCGGACGATCTACTCAAAAGTTCTAAACCTGCCGTAAAAAACCAAATTCTCCGCCTTCTACTTTCGAACTGCGAAATTCAACAAAAAAGACTCCAATTTAACCTGTTAGAGCCATTTACTTTCATAGAAAAATTGGACTTTCGTCCAATGTGGCTCCCCCGGTCAGGCTCGAACTGACAACCTCGAAGTTAACAGCTTCTTGCTCCACCATTGAGCTACAGGGGAATCCTCTCATATTATACCCCACTCTCCCAAATTTTTCAACCCTCTTTTTCACGCCTAAAATTCACTAACATCCCACCCTAAATAACCATAACCCAAATTGACTTTTTATCTCCGATGGCATCACCGAAGGTATCGCCTCTGCCCTCAGAGTCGAACACGATAATGCACTGAAACATCTCAAGGAAAACTTTTAAGTACATTACTCAAGGTCGCCCCCGAGGCGACCATTTTTCTATTTTTTACTCTTCGCGTACTCTACAATCACTTTTGCCGCCGTCTCGTTCCCCACTGACGAGTCGAGCGTCAAATCATAGTTCTCGCGCTTCCCCCACGAGAGCCCCGACACCGCCTTGTAATAACTCGCACGGTTCTTATCCGACCTCTTGATCGATTTCATCGCTTCCGCCCGTGCGTCTCCGTACATCTCTTTAAGCTTTCGAATACGATACTCGTCCGGCGCCGAAATAAATACTCGCAACACATTTTTATTATTTCGAAGTACATAATCCGCCGCCCGCCCGACAATCACACACGATCCATGTTTTGCGATTTCCAAAATCGCATCTCTCTGCGCCTTTATTGCATACTCCGCCGGCACCGACCCCAGATACAACTCATGCATCGAATCCGATTCGTCTCGCGCATTTAGCTTATTCAAATACTTTTCCGATAATCCCGATTTTTTCGCCGCGATCGCCAGCATCTCTTTATAATAATACGGAGTCCCCAGCTCTTTCGCCACCAGTCTTCCAATCTCTTTCCCCGCCGACCCGTGTTGCCGCGCGATCGTGATAATCACCCCTGGTTTCGACTCCATAATTGCCGCTTCCGTCGTCACAGTTTCGTCTTTCCCAATTCTGCGATAGAATCGAATCGCAAGCGTCCCCGCGACGATCACTCCGATCACGTCCGCCACTGGCGCCGCATATAAGACCCCCTCCACTCCGAAGAAGTTCGGCAAAATCAGGCACAACGGTACAAAGCACACAATGTCTCGCATCAGAGATGAAGCCGTTGCCTTTTTCGGCTCGCCAATCGACTGGAAGAAAATCGAAATCGCCTTAATCATCAGCGTAAACGACACGAGCGCCAAGAAAATCCTAAACATCTTTCTCGCAAATTCAAGGTAAAGTTCATCCTCCGACCCAAAAATATTAATCACGAGATCTGGTGCAAGCTCAAAAATCAAAGTTGAAACAATTCCCACAATCGCCGTAATTAGCACTACTAATTTAAACATCTTTTTCACCCGGTCATACTTCCCCGCCCCGAAGTTATACCCCAAAATCGGTTGCGCCCCGACCGCGAGCCCCACCACAATATTCACCACAATCGTAAACACTTTCATCGCAATCCCCATCACCGCGATCGGGATGTCCGCCCCGTAAATGCTCTGCGCACCCCATTTTGCAAGCATCATATTTCCGACGAGCGACGTCGCCACAATCGACATTTGCGTAATAAACGTCGAAATTCCAAGTTTCGTAAATTCCGCCACCACATGAAAATCGAGCTTAAAATCACTCAATTTAAGCTTAAACGTTCTCGTTTTCTTCCAGAGATAAAATGCTCCGAGCAAGAACGACACGATTTGACCAATAATCGTAGCCCAGGCCGCACCCTCGATTCCCCACTTAAATCCATAGATAAATAGCGGGTCAAGAATAATATTGATTATCGCCCCAATTACCGTAATCGCCATCGAAAACGCCGGCGCTCCATCCGCGCGGATTATTCCCGAAAACACCCCACCCATCATCGACGCCGTCGACGCCGCCAAAATAATCCTAAAATACGCTTGCGCAAGAGGCAAGGACGCTTCCGAAGCCCCAAAAAGCCCCAAAAGCGAATCCATAAACACATAGCACAAAATCATAAAAATCGCGCTCGCGATCACGTTCATGCTAATCGCATTACCAATAATTTTCGACACCCCTTTTTCATCTTTTTGCCCCTGTCGAATTGACATCAACGCCACTGCCCCATCCCCGAAGCACCACGCAAACGCAAACGAAATAATCGTAATCGGGAACACAATCGAAGTCGCCGCATTTCCGAGAAACCCAAGTTCTGAGTTGCCAATAAAAATCTGATCCACAATATTATATAACGCGCTAATTAAAAGCGACAAAATACACGGAATCGCAAATTTTTTCAGTAATTTTCCAATTTTTTCCGTTCCGAGAACCTTGTTATTCTCCATTTTTCTTTCCTTTCATTAAAATTCCAACTTTTTCATCAAAAGTTAATATTTTTTTGCCCTTTATGTTTATGTCGTTTGTGTTTTCTGGGACACACCTCGCCGTGCCCCAACCAAAGACTGTTTCGGAAGACTCCGTTTATTTTACCCGTTTTCGCCCAAAAAATCAAGCCCTTTACCTCAACAAAAATCCGCGAAACGTTGCTCGCGGATTTTGCAGACTATCTATTATCCCCCGCTCCGTGAATTTTCGATCTCTCGAGCCGACTTTGCAATTTCTCGACATTCGCCGAAGCCACTTCTGAGAGTGGAATCTCAAGGTATCTCGCGATCGACGCCACATACCAAAGCACATCTCCGAGCTCTTTCTTAATCTCGACTTTATTTTCCTCCGAAATTTTCCCATTAAAATCCCGAATAATCTTCTTAAACTTATCCGCCGTCTCCCCCGCTTCCCCCGAGAGCCCCATAATCTTCTCCGTCAACGCCGGGTCGCTCGCAAGTCCTGAAAAATCAGACTTGGAATAACAGTCAAACTTCTCAATCGCCTTTTGATATTCGTCAAATTCTTTCATCAAACCCCCTAAAAACTAAAATGAAAAACATTCCACTGCTCATATACCGGACAAATCGTATTTTCGAGCCCTAAGAACCTTGCATTGCACCCCACCATCATAAACAAAATCGCCCCAAGATACAACAAGCCGAGCCCCAACACCATTTTTAAAATAAACGTCAAGATTCCGAATGGCGACCCAATTGGAAACATTCTAAATCCCGACCGAAACGCCAAAATCGCACAGATCACCGCCCCGAGCCCTAAGATAATATATATAATCAAATTTAAATCCATTTTACCTCCAGATTTAACTCAATTATATCACAAGTCCCAATCAAATTTTTCTCCAAAATGTCCATACCTCGCAGTGCACTCATATATCGGTCTAAGCAAATGAAGCTCCTCAATAATCCCCCTCGGCGTCAAATCATATTCCAAAACCCCCTTGCGTCTCTTCCGCTCCGAAATATGATAAGTCGAAATCTCCTCCGAAACTCCGTCGATAATCACCGTTTTCTCGAGCGGCTCCGCATATCCGATTGCGTAAGCTAACCTCACATAAACCTCATGTGCTTTTCGCGCCTTAAGATAATCTACCGCAATCTTCCTTGCCATATACGCCGCCGAACGATCCACTTTTGACGGGTCTTTCCCTGAGAACGCCCCACCCCCGACCGGAATCGCTGGTCCGTAGTTATCAACCGCAAGCTTCCTCCCTGTAAGTCCCGAATCCGCGTCAAACCCGCCAAGGCTCCAATCTCCCGCCGGATTAATATGGAGTTTAATCACCCCCTCGAGCCGTTCCCCCTCTCCGATCTCTTCATTTTCGCCGTCGTTTACGCTCACAAAAATCTTAGACCCGTCATAATATTCGACCAAAAACTTCTTCACCTCGCTCGCAAGCTCAAGAGACGGCACATTCTGGAACGACGCCACAATCGAGTCAATTTTATCCTTATATAGCGTTACCTGAGTTTTTCCATCATATGGATATTTATCGTAAATAAACTGATTCAATCTTCGCGACAACACCACCTCGAGCGGCAACATCTCTGGCGTCTCATCCGTCGCATACCCGATCATGATTCCCTGATCCCCCGCCCCGCCAGTGTCCACCCCCTGTGCGATCTCTGGGCTCTGTTTCACAATATTCACAAACGTCTTCTCATTTTTTCCTGTCACCCTATGAATAATCGCCGGCACATTCACTACGCCTTTTTTATTACATTCGCACTCTTTGCATTTACAATCCTCGCCACATTCTCCACCGCAGCCACATTTCCCACACTCACATTTCGAAACAATTTTCGCTTTCGTCGTAATCTCCCCCGCCACAAACACTTCTCCGTGCCCGCCAGCCACGTCTACCGCCACCCTCGCCTTTGGGTCGATTTCAAATACCGCATCAAGCACCGCGTCCGAAATCTGATCACAAATTTTATCCGGATGCTTCGGCGACACCGATTCTGCCGTCCTGTAACCATCAAAATTCCTCAGCGGATTCCCACTGTTGAATAAATTTTTTACTCCCTCCGAAGATTTTTTAGCTGATACAGATGACTTATTTAAAGATTTTGTCATATCTTTCCTTTCTTGGTCGGATTTACCACCTTGCAAAATGTAGGTTGGTAGCAGATCATCGGGCCGTTCCCTCACTGCTTCGTGATATTAAATTGTTAATAAATCTATTCTACCATATATAAAAAATTTATTCAACAAAAAACTTTTTAACAACAAAAACGCTACCAACGAGATAATTCAAGAAAGTGCCGAGTCGCGGAATGTGCCGTACTTGACGTACGGTAAACGAGCAACGGAGGCACTGACGAAGAAATATCCGTCGGTAGCGTTTTTCTATCCTTCTTAAGCGAGCTTTAGCGAGATCTTACGATTTTCCTTGTCAATATCGACGATAACAAACTCTTTTCGTTCGTTGAGCGTGAACACCTTCTCCGGGTCCACGTCCGAACCTTCGCCAAGTTCAGAAACATGCACAAGCGCTTCTACCGCTGGTGAAATCTGTACGAATGCACCAAACGGAGTGATACGAGTCACAGTTCCCTCAACCTTGTCGCCAGACTTCAAGTTCTCAACCTCAGAGAGCCATGGATCTTCAACGAGTTGCTTAATCGAAAGGCTAAGACGATCTTTGTCAATCGCAATCACTTTTGCTTTTACATCGTCGCCAACTTTCACGTAATCTGTCGGGTTATTCACACGTTCCCAAGAAATCTCAGAAATATGCACCAGCCCCTCAATCCCGTCGACATTTACAAATGCACCGAAGTCAACCACGCCAGTCACCTTACCAGTCACCACGTCGCCAACGTTCATCTTCGAGAATTTCTCAGCAAGGTTATCGCGCACTGCTTCTTTTTCAGAGAAAATCAGCTTGTTGTCGCGCTTGTTTGCATCTAAAATTCTCACCGCGATATTCTGACCAATCAAAGCATTAAGTTTCGAGAGGATCTCATCTTTATCAGATGAACCAACTCGTGGATAATGTTCCGCCGCAAGTTGCGACACCGGCAAGAACCCGCGAATCCCCTCATATTCAACAAGGAGACCACCGCGATTTGCATCAAACGGAGTTACCTCAACAATTTCAGCGGACTCAAGCTTCGCAAGAAGCTCGTCCCAGCCCTTATCTTTCGCCGCTTTGCGCATCGAGAGAAGTACTGTTCCATCTTTCATTTCCGCATCAATCACCGAAGCGGTCACTTTCTGACCAACTTCCATATTGCGCGAGAAACTAACTTCGCGACGTGGCACCATCCCGACACCTTGTGCGCCAAGATCAACTAAAATCTCGTGCTTTTTCACACTGGTAACCACCCCAGACACAGTGTCACCATCTTCAACTTTTTTCAAAGTCTCTGGCGCCTCAGCAAGAAGTTTGTCCATCTCGCTTTCTGGAGCAGCTTTTTCAACCTTCGGAGCTTTCTCCTCAGTTTTCACGGTCTCAGCTTTTTTCTCTGAAACCTTTTTCGAAGCTTTCGCCTCTGTTTTTTCTGCAGTTTTCTTGGTCGCAGCGGTTGCCTTTTTTGCAACTTTCACCTCAGCATCTTCAGATGCAATCTTAGTGGCTTCTTTTGCCATTTAAAATTTTCCTTCCTTTGAGTTCGCTCAAGAAAAGAAATCCTCGCATTCCCCCTCTTGAACGAACTCAAATACTTCTTATATTTTACCAAATCTCCACTAAAAAGTAAAGCAAAAATTTATCTTCCAAAACGCCTACTTATGTTATAATTAAATTATGTATTTAGGTATCGACATTGGAGGTTCAAAAACTTTACTTGCACTCTTTAGCGACAAGGGTAAACTTCGCAAGAAGCTCAAGTTTAAAACAGATCAAAATCCCGAGCAATTTTCTCAAGATCTAAAACGCAACCTCAGTCGATTCTTCCCTAAAAATAGTTTTTTCAACTACTCTCTCGACGCTGTTGTGGTTGCAATCGCCGCTACCGTCGACAGCACTTACCATACCGACCCAAGCATTTTCGCTGCTTATTACAATAAATACCTTTTCGACTCTGGCGTTTCTCCTAAAACTACTCCGAAATTCAACCTCACTCGTCCGACTACTTTCGGAAAACCTAAAGAATACGGCAATCTCCCCTGGAAAGGTTTTAATTTCGTCAGCACGATCGAAGACTGTATAACTTTTTTGTTCAGAAATAACAGAGTAAAACTCAGCCCAAGTGCGCCAAAGCTCACAATTTCTGACACTGTTAAATATTCAAGAGTTTTTCCTCGCATTTGTCCGATCTACATTCAGAACGACGCTAATCTTGCCGCCTTTTTCGAGGCGAAACGTCGCACTGGCAAGTCAATTTATCTAACCTACAGCACCGGCATTGGCGCTGGCATTATGGAAAATGGTAAACTTACTCCCGAGTCCGACTCTTTCGAGCCTGGTCACCGAAAATACACTTGGCAAGGCAAACGCCTCGAATACGAAGATATCGCCGGCGCTAAAGCGATTGAAATTTACTACGAAGATAAGCAAAAACGCCTTTATCCGAATAAAAAGCCTAAAAAAGTCATCGCCACTTCCCTGCGTGGTAAAGAAGTTTATCAAGATATGGCTCTTCGCATCTCTATCGGTCTCGTCGATATTATCAAGGAACAAAATCCAGACCATATCATTATTGGTGGTGCCCTCGGGTTACAGCTCAAAAATTTCCGCCGCTATCTCTTGCCGATCTTGGCTATCTCTCTAAATTGCGACAAAGAATCTCTCCCGGACATTACCGCCGCTAAGTTCCCTCTCGAATCTGTAGTTCATGGATGTTATCTTTATGGGAAGGCAAACAGCCGCTAAAAACGGTTTTTCTTCCCCCGACACTCTACCTAAAAACGCTAACGCTAAAAATTCGACCCCTAATTTCGTTGTTTCACAGTCATCAGCCTCTAATGCCACCAATACTAACCCAAACCAATCTTTTATCTCTGAACTAAAATCTGAATTTCCAGATTTTTCTTTCCAATTTGGCAGCCGTTTTAAATTCAAGCCTCCAAAAACGATTTTTATAGGTCCACCCCAGCCGAATTTTGCCCTTCTGGCGCTCCACGAGCTCGGACACGCCTTGTCTGGGCATAAAAATTATAATACACACATTAAGCGTCTTAAAATGGAATCTGAAGCCTGGCAGGTGGCAAAAACTCTAATCCAAAATCACCCCAAGTGGCAAAAAGAATATGGTATTCATTGGGATGAATCCGCCGAAGAGTTTGCCGAATCTGAACTCGATTCCTACCGCGACTGGCTCCACTCTAAATCCCTCTGTAAAAATTGCGGTCTTACCATGTATCAGACCGAAGATGGCAAGTATTATTGCCCTGCTTGTGATTGAAATTTATTTTTTCGCTCTTTTTCCGAACAACCACACGAAAAATATCTCACCACACGCATATTTTATTAACATAATCTTCTTGACTTTTTGTCGTGGTTATGCTATAATAAAGATATTACTCGAGAAGGTCGACTATATCCACTCTTCTTGGGTGGATATTATTTAATTGGTGGGCAGAAAAGGATTAACATAATGGCTGGAACAAAAGCTGGTGGCATGAAAGCTGCCCAGACCAACAAAGCCAAATATGGCAAAGAGTTCTATGCTCGCATTGGTCAAAAAGGTGGTCGTCTTGGTCACACTGGTGGTTTCGCTGCAAATCCTGCTCTCGCTAAGATTGCAGGTGCAAAAGGTGGCCGTCTTTCAAAACGCGGTCCTGCGAAAAAACACGACGCCTAATCAAAAAATGAGCCCTTCTGGGCTTATTTTTATATGCAAAATTTGGTGGAGTAACTGGGATTCAAACCCAGGACCTCTGCCTTGCAAAGGCAGCGCTCTAATCAGCTGAGCTATTACCCCAATATACTGGTGGGGATAAATGGACTTGAACCATTGACCTCGTCATTATCAGTGACGCGCTCTAACCAGCTGAGCTATATCCCCAAACTTCTTCTATTTTACCCCAAATCTTCAATAAAATCAAGTACAAAAACGCATGCTTATGTTATAATTATCACATGAACTGGAATTTTAGTATCGGTTGGATGCTCATTGGTCTGCTTATCACGGCGGCCGGAGGTGCTATTACGGCGAATTATCGCGTGATTTCCGACCGCATGTTAAGTGGTGTCGCCTCTTACGACAAATGTCGCTTCTGGGGACTCGTTATTGTCGGTCTCGGTCTCGCGGTTACAGCGAATTTACACACTCTCTTCTTGACCCTGTTTGTCAACCTTGTTTTTCACAGATAATCTCCTAAAAATAGCCCCAAGGGGCTATTTTTTATTGGTTCAAACCTGGATTTTATTTCACAAAACTCAAAAATCTTCTCAATAGTTCCCCACCCCCAATCTACCTTTACCTCCCAAATCTTCTCTGCCGATGAGAATATTCCTCTAAAATTTCGTCCACATCCGCCGTCTCCACCTCTGGAAAATATTTCCTCAAGAACAAAAACTCCGAATAAGCCGCTCTCCACAGCATAAACCCTGAAATCCGCTCTTCCCCCGATGTCCTCACAATCAAATCACAGTTTGGCACTTCCGGATGATACAGATATTTCTGCACAATTTCGGGTGTAATCTCCTCCGGCAAATCCTCCGTCCTCATTTTCTGTATCGCATCGGCAATTTCCCACTGTCCGCCATAATTAAAACAGATACAAACCGTACCATTTTTACCTTCTGCCGTCTCCTTCTCCGCTTCAGACAACAATTCTAAAATATCTTTCGGCGCCGGCGCACTTCGTCCAAGCACCACGCAGCGAATCCCCCTATCCTTAAACTTCTTCGTCAAACTTTTAATATTCTGTCGCAAAAGCTTCATTAAATATCCGACTTCCTCCTCGCTCCGGTTCCAGTTCTCCGTGCTAAATAAATAAAAACTCACGTATTTTATCCCAATCTCAGCACAATATAACGCAATTTTTTCCACCTTATCAAACCCTTTTCGGTGTCCCTCAAGCGTCGGCAGTCCCCTCTCTCGCGCCCACCGCCTGTTTCCGTCAACAATAAACCCTAAATGGGTCGGTAATTCTAAATTCTCAACTTTCATCTCTCTATTATAACACACATTGTCTCGCCCACTCATACATCGCAATCCCCGCCGCCACTCCGACATTCACCGATCTCGTCGACCCAAACGACTCTATCTCTCTCACGTCGTCGCACTCCGCGAGCAATTCTTCCGAAATACCATTCCCCTCCGAGCCGAACACTAAAGTTGTTCGGTCATTAAATTTTTTCTCTGCCAGCCCTCCCTGAACAAATTTTGTATTATTTTCAATCGCCACAATTTCGCGTCCCCTGTTCCTCTGATCCGCCACAAAATCTGCGACCTCCGGCCAATACTTTATCACAAGATATTTATCCGTACACATCGCCCCACGTCGGTTATATTTATGCCTGCCAATAATGTGTACAGTCGAAACATTAAAATTGTTCGCACTTCTCACAATCGTTCCCGCATTAAAATCATGCTCTACGTTAAAAATCGCCACTTCAAGTGAGTTTCGCTTAAAACTCAACTTCTCAAAAACTTCCTCATTCGAAAGGCCTTTATATTCGTCCACCAAATTCCGTGTATCTTCTTCCATAATAATATTATATCTCAACTAATCATAAAACCGCAATCAAGCGAGTTTTTTCAAGGAAGCGGGAGCAACGGAGCGAAACGTACTTATCGGTACGTAGAGCGAGTAGCGCACCGCTGACGATGAAAAAACCGCTTCAGTGCGGTTTTTTCGTTAACAACTCAATTGTGCAATTAATATATCATCTTATTTAGCTCTAATATCGCATCTCTTCCGAAGAAGAGCCAAGATTGTGTTTTAAGCTTAATAAACACAATTACGACCGACCTTGATACGCAATCCATTACTGTTTTGCGCTCATCAATCCTTCTCAAGAAAGGAGGTAATCCATCGACACGTTCTCGTACCGATGCCTTGTTACGACTTAACCCCAATCATCTTGCTCAC
>Ga0181612_117456_pt1 | contig 52159 bp, 42 predicted proteins | sample HoacroProtozoa21_FD_119630 | JGI IMG/M metagenome (GOLD analysis project Ga0181612, IMG submission 119630) | Hoatzin crop microbial communities from Cojedes, Venezuel. Combined Assembly of Gp0051906, Gp0051904, Gp0051908
AAACCCTCACGGGTTGCTATAGTCCATGACGTGAGCGCTATTGTCGAACATCCTCAGTAGTTGAAATTTTGCCGATTTCGTCAAAGGATGATATCGAATAACGCTTCCGTTATAATCTCAAAATATCACAGTTTTCGCCACAATGTGGGAGCTGTGCGATGCCGCTGCATCATGGTGCAAATATACAAAAAAAATGCTACACTGCATCAATCAGTGTGCAAAATGTTATTATCAGTCTATAATTTCCATTACTCTTGTTCAGGAAAATTGGACAAATCACTCTCGCTCGGCAATATGAGTGAAGAGATAAAGGCAGGGCAAATGCGAAACCCACATAAGCCCTAAGCCTTAAGCCCAATACCTTAAGCCCTATTACCCTAATCGGGGAAGCGGTCGATTTTTCCCATCAGGTCCACGATTTGCCGCTGGCGCTTTTTCATGTAAGCCGAGGGGTGTGCACTATCGCGTTCCAGCGGGTTGGGCAGCGACGCGGCAATGAGGGCAGCCTGACGGCGCGTCAACTTGTCGGGCGTGGTGCCAAAGTTGATGGTTGCGACGGCTTGTGCGCCATAGATGCCCTTGCCCATCTCGATGCTGTTGAGGTAAACCTCCATGATGCGCCGCTTGCCCCAAATCTTCTCGATGAGAACCGTGAAATATGCCTCAAGCCCCTTGCGCAGCCAGCTGCGACCACTCCACAAAAACACGTTTTTGGCTGTCTGCTGACTGATGGTGCTGGCGCCGCGCTGGCGTTTGCCCCGCTTGGCATCGAGTTGCGCCTTTTGAATCTGCTCCAGGTCGAAACCATTGTGCTGCAAAAACAGGTTGTCCTCGCTAGCCATGGCAGCCTGGGGCAAGTGGTGGCTGATGTGCTCAAGCGCCACCCAATGGTGGTGCAGCACGGGCGTCTCGCCCGCCGCCACCTGCTCAACCACACGCACCAGCATGAGCGGTGTGACATAGACGGGGATGTACTTCAAAATCACCACCGACAGAATGGTCGAGGTGAAAAAGAAGATGACAATATTACGCAGCCAGCGCAGCAGAGTCTTCATGATGACTGGTGGGGAGTTGAGTGTGAAGCGCAATCGGGGCACAGCCCTTTAAGCACATAGTTGATGCTATGAACCTGGAAGCCTGCGGGTAACGCCACCAGCGGCACCTGTGTGGTGCTCAGGCAGACGGTGCGCCCACAATGTTCGCAGTTGAAGTGGGCATGCAAGTGGTCGATAGTGGCATCGTCCTCGCCACAATGGCAGTCGGGACGGCAAACGGCATATTTGAACGAGCCTGTGCCATCGTCGATGGCATGGATGAGGTGGTGCGTGAGAAACAGGGTGATGGTGCGGTAGATGGTTGACTTGTCCACCGTGTCGAGCTCGTCCTCAAGGCTTTGCAACGAGAAGGCATCTACGCCATGCGACATCATGGTGCGCAACAGCAGCAGCCGCAATGCCGTGGGCTTCACTTGATGTGCCTCAAGCCGCTCCACATATTTTGTTTCGTCTTTCATCATCGTTACACTATTAATAGGTAGGATGCTGCAACAATCGTGCCTAGGCGTCAATAACCAGGATTTTGCTCACTGCCACTGACGGTGAGTGCCTCGTCTGGGATGGGATAAACCAGGGTGTAGCCGTTCTCGTCGGCAGATGTGGTCGGGCGGTCGGTGTAAGCACGGGTAAACTTGCCGAAGCGTATCAGGTCGTTGCGTCGCCAGCCCTCCCAAGCCAGTTCAAGCAGACGCTCTTCAAGCACATTGTCGAGCGTGGCGGTGCGGTCTGGCATGCTCACACGGCTTCGCACCTGGTTCAACAAAGCGTCAGCCTCGGCACCCGCCTTGCCATCGCGCAACAGTGCCTCGCACCACATGAGCAACACATCAGCATAGCGGAACAGCACGATGTCGTTGTCGCTCAGCTTGCCATCCTTGGCGCCTGTGGCATCTACCGCATATTTCCACATGCGAGCCCCAGCGGTTTTCTCATAGGGGCTGTTCGACAAGTCCAGTTTCACATCCATCGGGTAATAGACTAGCGGTGAGCCGTCGTCGAGCGTGACCAGCTTTCCGTTGATTTCGTTATACACCGTGTCGATGTAGTAAGTGAGCTCCAAGCGGTTATCGGGATTAGCGGTTCCATAGCCAAACGCACGCATCGCCTCGATAGTGGCACATGGGCCGTTCTCGCCATTCAGCCCCAACGATGCCGCATGGTTGTAGTGCCTGGAGCGGTGCAAATAAATGAACTGCGTGGCATACAGGAACTTATCCATGGGAATGGTGAAGATATTCTCCTTGGAATTGTCGTTAGTGATTGAGAAGTTGTCGCTCACATATTCTTCAAGTTGATAACCATACTCTTTCAAGCGGCTGCAATAGTAGGCTACCGCTTGCCAGGTGTTCATGGTTGTGCTATCTACTGTCCAAGTGAGGGCTGAGCCACTGGGGCGCACATCGTCGGTCCAGTCATCGTCGGCATAGACCTCAGCATTGAGCAGCACCTTGGCAAGCAAGAACCACACCACCGGCCGAGTGACGCGGCCATAGTACTCGCCCTGATGCGGGCTGCGGTCGATGACAAGAGACGACTCACAGTCCTGCAACTCGCTGACGATAAATTTAAACGTCTTGGAGCGTGGTTGCAGCTTGAGGTCGTCGGTGGTGGGGCTAGTGCTTGTGAACAAGGGCACACGCCCATACAAGTCCATGGTGTAGAACAAGAACAAGGCTCGCAGCACTCTCACCTCGTCGCGCATGGAGGTCAAATCCTCGGTGGGATGGGCTGCGGCATAGGCATTGATGCGCTCCAAGCCATTGTTGCACGACAGCAGCATGCGCAGCAAGTAGTTCCATGTGTCGGCAGTGAAGTCCACATTATCAAAATTGTGCAAAAACAAGTTTTGCCAAATGCCGCCATCATACCAGTCGGCACCACGGGTGGGTATGATGGCCTCGTCGGTGCAAAAGGTGTTGAGGTCGTACACGCCTCGCGCCGTGCCCTGCAACCCTTGCGACTCGGTGTATCCGCCCAGATCACGATAGATGTAGAAAACGGCATTAAGCCACAAGTCGCTCACCGAGTTATAAGCCTCATCAGCGTCGATGCGGTCGGTGGGCGATTCTTCAAGAAACTTGTTGCAGCCCATCAGCGTGGTCGCCAATGCAGCAATTATCAGGTAATGAACATATCGTTTCATCTTCTTCATAGCGCGGATATTTAAAAGGTGAGGTTAACGCCCAAGTAATAGGAACGTGACACGGGGTAAACGTTTTTGTCGTCAACGCCCAGTGTGCTGTTGACAGTGGAGCTGTTGATGATGGGAGTGAGGCCAGAGTAGCCCGTGATGGTGCCCAAATCCTCGATGGTGAACGCCAATCGCAAGCGGCTGATGGTGCGCTTAATCTTATCGGACAAGGGCACGTTCCAGCCCAGGGTCACATAGTCAAAATCCAAATAATCACCATTTTCGAGCCAATAGTCGGTGGCAGTCTGATCCTTGATGTTGCGCTCGGGTGCGCTAGCTAGCACGTTATAGCCAGGCAAGCTGTTCATGTTCATATATGCCAGTGACGTGCCGTTATAAATCTTGTGACCAAAGGCACCGTTGACCTGCAATGCCACGTCCCACTGCTTGTAGCGGAAACTGATGTTGCTGCCCAGCAGCACCTTGGGCATCGCTTGTCCGCACACCCGACGGTCTTTGCCATCGGCAATGTCGATGGTGCCGTCACCGTCTAGGTCGGCAATCTCATAGGTGTAGCCGCTCTCGCTGTCACCAGTCAGCCCTGTGCAATGCGGCAGGTAGAACACACCCAGCGGTTGCCCCACTATCTGATAAACAATATGGTTATTGCCGCCATGGAAGCCAGCCCCGTTGAGGCTAGCAATGTCCACATAGGTGGGTGCCTCAAGCCAATAGTCGCCATAGTAGCCGCTCAGCGAGAGCAATTTGTTCTTTTGATATGCCACATTGGCATTAATGATGAGCTCCATGTCACGCGTCTTGAGCGGCGTGAGCCCCACAGCCCACTCCACACCACTGTTGCGCATCGAACCCAAGTTGGCGAGCAACTCGTTGTAACTAAACGGCGGCACACCCACATTGTACATATAGAGCATGTCGGTGGTCTTAGAACTATAAAAGTCGAGCGACGTGATGATGCGGTTGCCCAGCAAGGCGGCACTCACCCCTGCGTTAAACGTACGTTTGACCTCCCACTTGAGGTTAGGGTTGATGTTCTTTAACGCACCCAAGGTGACCGCTACATCACTGCCCACTGTGGTCACGCCAACGGGGGTGACTGCGTTCATCGACATGTAGCTGTCCACACCGCCCTGATTACCAGCCAAGCCATAACCTGCCGTCAACCGCAAATCATCTAGCCAAGTGCAGCCTTCCATAAAGGCCTCATTGCTGATGTTCCATTCACCTGAAACGGCAGGGAAAAATCCCCATTTGTTACCATCGCCAAACTTAGAAGAGCCATCGGCACGCGCCGTGACGGTGATTGAGTAGCGTGTGGCATAGTCATAAGTCACGTTACCCATAAACGACGCCAATGCCGGCGACTCATGGTAACTGCCTGTGCCATCCCATAGCGTGACTGCACCTGCCTGAATGGCATCGATGCCAATGGCATCGGTGCTAAAGTTGGTGGTTGTGGTATAAAAGCCTGTATAGGTGTCACGGTTGACTTCGGCAAGTGCCACAGCATTAACGTGATGATTGTCTATCTTTTTGTCAAAAGTGAGCATAACGTGATCTAACAACGACTCCGTTTTGGCAGTCTTGCGATAAGCCTGTCCCCCACCCCAGATGCTGGTGGGCAGATACTGCGCCGTTTCCACATCGTTATGGCTATAGGCACCAAACAAAGCGAGTTTCCATGCCTCTGCCAAGTCAAATGTGAAGCGGGCATGGGTGCTGATGTGGGCAGTCTTGTGACGAGTGCGGCTGTCCATGAGTGCCATGGGGTGATTAATCTGATTGGCATAGGTGAAACCATCCCATCCGCCTTTTGCATTACGGACAGTGCCAAAGGTGGGGTTATAGGTCTGTGCTGAGTAGAATGTCTTTTGCACATCGTAGATGGCAGTCTGGTCGCGCTGGATGTTGCCAAACATGCCCACGTCGATTTTGAGCAGGTTGTTGAACATGTGCTGATACATGCTCATGTTGCTGGTGAAGTTGCGCAATTTCTCATGCAAAATCACGCCAGTGTGGTCCATGAAACCCAGCGACACACGGTAACCCGCATCTTGTCCGCCACCCATGAATGCCACATGGTGGTCTTGCATATATGCCGTCTGCTCTATCGCTTGCTGCCAGTTGGTGTTATAACCCTTGTCGATGAGCATCAACCCCTCGTTAGTCAAGATGTCACGATAGCGGTCGGCATCCAGCATGTTCAAATTTTTGCTCACATGGCTAATGCCAAAGCTGGCATTATAGGTCAACGTGGCGTGCGATATGGTGCCTCGCTTAGTCTTCACCTCGATGACACCCGACGCGCCTCGCGAGCCATATTGCGCCGTTTCGCTGGCATCTTTTAGAATCGTAAAGCTCTCGATGTCGGTAGGATAAATCGACGATAGCGTGGTCAAATCGCCAAACACGCCATCGATGATGATGAGCGGGTCGTTGCCACCCGTAAGCGACGTGGTGCCACGCACGCGCACGGCATTCATGGCTGCCATGCCATTGTTACTTTTCTGCATGGTCACACCAGCCACACGGCCGCTGATGGCCTCCAGCGGGTTGGTCACCTGCTTTTGGTTCATCTGCTGCTGGGTAATCAGGTCTGGGTTAGCCAATGTATCAGCAGGTTGGCTAATCTGCGCCCATGCCGACGTTGCCGTCAGAGCCAACGTCATAATCATCGCCAATAGGGCGTGGTGTCGTGATATACTCATAGTGAAGTCAAGATAAGGTCATTACTACGTTAGTTTTTATGATCCTGCATTTCATGAGAATGCAATGGATAGAAAGGCACATGTCATTATTAGGCACTTGGTGAGTCCGCAATTGCCAGTGGGTCAAGATTGGCATCAACCCTAGCCGATCGATGATGTGCGCGTGAGCAAAACACTCACAGACAGCACGCTAGTCGCCACTGCCAACGAGGAACAAGCTGAAGTTGACCTTGCCATAGACACGCCGCTGCATGTAGCCTGGCAAGGCACTGAAGTCGTGCTGTTGCGGATGCTCCATTACCACAAGCGTGCCGTCGTGCACCAGTGGTGACGACAACACCAGTTGCGGCACCTCGGCAAAGCGCGGCATGTCGTAGGGCGGGTCGGCAAACACGATGTCAAACGACTGCCGACAAGTGGCAATAAACTTAAACACATCACCACGCACCAGCGTCAGGTTGTCGTCACCCAGCTGTTGCCGCACCTTGTTGATGAACTCGCACTGCACACGCGCCCGCTCAACCGATGTCACCGAGGCACAACCTCTCGACAGCAATTCAAAGCTCACGGCACCTGTGCCGGCAAACAGGTCAAGGGCGTCTTTACCCTCTAGGTCGATGAGACCCGCCAGCACGTTAAACAGGTTTTCACGCGCCATGTCGGTGGTGGGGCGTGCTGTGATTTGATGCGGCACGTCAAACCGACGACGACCATATTTTCCGCTTATGATTCGCATAACAGAGCAAGCAATATCAACTCTAAAGGTGCCTGCATGGCATTACGCCCCAGGCGCATCGCCTCAGCAGGATAAATGGCAGGCATCACATATTTCACATATCGGCGCAACAGGGGCGACATCTGAGCACGCACTTCACGACTGCCCGTGAGCTGCATCTCATCGGTGAGCTGGTCCAGCCCATATGTCCTCCAAGCATTCAGGGCATAATAGGCAGCATCGTCGGCACTGCGGGTGGCATAGCTAGTGGCACACTGCAAGGCTCCACCTCGCGCAATCACCATGTCCATACCATCGGTGCGCATATTGAGCAGCATGCGCCCGCCCTTGTCGCCGTGATTTGTGCTGACAAACCACTCGCACAAGGACGTCAGCCGGTGATAGATGGTGGGATAATTGAACGTGCGGTCGATAAATGCCCGCAAGCCACGGGGCAATAGGCATACCACCGTCACGCCAGCATCACGGCACGGCGCACACACGCACACATCGCCGTCGTCGTCGGGATAGGCGGCACGCAGCAGTGTCTCGGCATCTTGCTGGCTCACGTCTGATGGCAACAGCACAAAGTGCGGCACATCGACCACGACACGCACCTGCCCATACTCGTCGAGCAACAGGGGCGTGTCGCACACCGTGTCCTCCAGTGCCTGCAAGGGCGTAGTCGCCTCGCCCACACGCACCTCACCCGTGGTGAGTGACCCGTCAACCGACGGTGTGTAGAGCACATAGCTCACACTCAACCTGCCCAAGCCAACGAGCAGGTGCCACGCCTCGGGATGGCGAATGCTGATATTGCTGTTTCCTTCCATAACCAGTCACAAGCTTGCAGCCCATAGCTATAAGCCTAATTAAACAATGTGCAAAGTTACACAATTTTTTGTAGTTCGACCAGCACGGCATACACAAAATCAACATTTCAACCTCGCCATTTTATAAAATTGATGTAACTTTGCGGCTTCCAGACCGACACATCCACCCACGTCTGGCTAAAGCTCAACAACGACAAGATGGAAATAGCCTACGAAGACAACCACCTCATCATCGTGAACAAACGCTGCGGCGAGCTGGTGCAGGGCGACCGCACAGGCGACCCGTCGCTCATCGACATGGTGAAACAATATCTGAAGGAGAAGTACAACAAACCAGGCAACGTGTTTGTGGGACTTCCACACCGCATCGACCGCCCCACCTGTGGTCTGGTGGTGATGACGCGCACCAGCAAGGGGCTGTCACGCATGAGCGAGCTATTCCGCCGTGGTGAGGTAAGCAAGACCTATTGGGCAGTAACCGCCAACCCACCAGCCGAAGACAGCGGCACACTCACCCACTGGCTGCTCGCCGAACAACAGGGCAACAAGACGCGTGTGAGCAATGTGCAACGCCCTGGGTGGCAACTCGCACAGTTGCGCTATCGGGTAATTGCCCGCAGTCAACGTTACTGCCTGCTAGAGGTGGACTTGCTCACGGGGCGCAAACACCAAATTCGCGCCCAACTGTCCGCCATAGGGTGTCCCATCAAGGGTGACTTAAAGTATGGCGCGCCCCGCAGCAATCCTGATGGCGGCATCAGCCTGCAAGCACACCGCATCCACTTTATCCACCCCATTTCTGGAGCGGATGTCGATGTCACAGCCCCCATGCCCGACCACTTTAAGCGATTGGGATTTAACGAGCTCTAATTAATCAAGAAAAATAGTTAAGAATCAAGTACCCCATACACTCGGCTTCTGCCATGGGTGGTGCCAAGTGGGGCTAGAGCAGCCGCTTTTTCACAAAGTCGGCAATCAGCTGAGCTGTGCCTGCAACGCCCAGCAAGCTGCTGTCCACGCACAGGTCATAGCTGTCGGCGTGTCCCCACAGGCGGTCAGTGTAAAAGTTATAATACTCGCTGCGCAAGCGGTTAACCTTTTCAGCCATCTTCTCGGCAGCGGCACGGTTGTCACAGTCGCCCCGCGCGATGATGCGCTGCACCCTGGCGTCGATGGGCGCGTGCAAGAACACGCTCACCACAGGGCAATAATGGCGCAGCACATAGTCGGCAGTGCGTCCCACAATCACACACGACCGACGCTCGACCAGCGACCGCATAACCTCGCATTGCGCCTTATAGACACTGTCGTCGCTCAGCGGGGTGCCACCAGCTGGCAGGCCGCCGCCAAAGCCCAGATTTAGTGGCCATAAGCTAGGAAAGAACTTAGGCGTTCGCTCGTCGGCAGCCTCAAATAGCTCTGCATTCATACCGCTGCTTGCAGCTGCCTCGACCAGCAGCTGCTTGTCATAATAGTCAATGCCCAACAGGTCTGCTACCATTTTGCCCACCTCACGGCCGCCACTGCCAAATTGCCTGCCCACCGTGATTGCATAATTCTTGTTATCGCGAGTTTTATCCATAATGGCTAAATTTTTAATCAAACTAAATCTAAGTGTCCAAAGGCAAAAGCCAGATTACCATTTATTTAAGGAGCATCATGCTCGATGACCGAAGCTGGCGCAGCATCACCATCTTGCCGCGACGGATCTCCATCATTGATAACAAACGATTGGAGCATCAACTTGCCCGATGGCTGCCAAGTGCCAATGACACTTGTGGGATACCGAGGCGTGGGAAAACTGACAAATTCAAACTCCTGCACAAACTTCACTTTCCCACCATGTTGCTTGAAGTTGCGCTTGAGCAACTGGCGGTTGGCATCGTCGGCAAGCAGCACAAAGTGACGACCGCCACGCTCCAAGTCACCATAGGCACTGGTGCGGTGCTCTGCCTTGGTCAAGATGTCGTCGCTATGCACAGCCACCGCAATAGTACCGTCGCTGCCATGCGGCGACAAGATGACCACAAAGGTGCGGTTGCTATCATCGGCATCAGCAATGCTATCGAGCAGCAACGACAAAGCGTTCACCAGGCGCACGTCACAATCTTTGCTGGATGCCAGCCGTTTCACATCCATCTCCACCGTCTTATCAGGCAGACTCTTGCGCTGCGCCATGGTGAGCTGGCGGGTGATGATCACCTCATCGGTAGTGCGGGCAGCCACACATGGCAAAAGCAACACGCACATCAAGCTTATGATGATTGTCCGTTTCATTTCGTCTAATTATGGTCGCTAAATTAGTCATTTTTTTAGACACCGCAAAGCTTTGCAGGTTTAAAAAATCACAAAAGGCTTCTGCATGCTTTCTTTGCCCAGATTCACGATTCCAGTACGTTGGCGAACTCACCTAACAGTTATCAAGCATCGCTAAAAAAGCTTAAAACGGCAGACACATGCTTGCAGTTCTGTGATTTTTCGTTACATTTGTGGCTTGACTAGAGGAAGCCGAAACGCTTGAAAGGGAGTAGGCACCAACCGCAGTGAGAACTGACGAAAACAAGACAGAACATGGACGAGGAAATGAAGAACCTGAACGAAGAGATTCAGGACACCGTGGCAGACGAGGTGAAGCAAGAAGCCACCGAGGAAGTAAAGCAAGAAGCTCCTGGCATCATGGACCAGATGAAGCAGATGCTGGAGGGCATGACTGGCGAGGGCGGCTGGTTTGACCGCGCTAAAGAATTGCTTGAAGGCAAGGATGGCGACAGCAGCATCTTTGAGAAAGCCAAAGAGATGTTTGACGGCAAGCCTGGCGAGGAAGGACTGCTTGAAAAGTTCAAGGAAATGATGGCACAGGGAACGACCGCAGCCGGTGAGGTAACCAGTGACCTGATGGAAAAAGCCCGCCAGATGTTTGAGACCAAAGAGGGCGAGGAGAGCCTGCTCGACAAAGCCAAAGAAATGTTCGGCGAGGGCGCAACCGCAGCCACCGAGATGATGGGCAAAGCCAAGGAGATGGTGGAACAAGGCACAGCTGCCGCCACCGACATGGCACAGAACATCCAGGAAAAAGCCGAAGAGGCATTCAAGCCCAAGGAGGGCGAGGAGAGCCTGCTCGACAAAGCCAAAGACGCCTTTGACGACGCTTCAAACAGTGCAAGCGAAATGATGGACAAGGTGGAAGACTTTTTGCGCAACACATTTGCCAAAGAGGACACACCTGCTAACGATAAACCAGACGACACTACACAAGCGTAAGTGAGACTAGGGGCTTGAGGGGTTAACGCTCAAGCCCCATTTAACCAAAACTGATGACAGAGATGAAGATGCGACTCTTTACTGGTGATAGCCGGCTGTGCGACTTGATTATGGCATACCCGTCGTTGCTGACGCTGCTGCCACGCGTAGACATTCCACTAGGCTTTGGCGACCGCAGCATTGCCGACGTGTGCCATGCCAGCGGTGTGAGCACCGACTTTTTCCTATTGATTTGCAATGTTTACACCTTTGACAACTATGCGCCCACCAATGTGACGATACTTGGCACTGACATGTCACACTTGGTGCCCTATTTGGAAAAGTCGCATCGCTACTACGTTGACAAACGGCTGCCCCACATCGAGGGCCATCTGGCTGAGATTGCCCGCCAGCTGCCACAACGTGTGGGGACTGTGTTCATCAGCTTCTTTGAGCAATACAAAAGCGAGGTGGTGGCGCACTTTGCCCACGAGGAGCGTGATGTGTTTCCACACATCAAGGCCTTGCTCGCAGGCACAAGCGACACGACCTACAGCATAGGCGAATTTTTGCAGACGCATGGCGACATCAACGCCAAGCTGGACGACCTGCTGAACATTTTGTTCAAATATCTGCCGGCACAAATCGACGATGACGATGTGCTAGATGTGGTCTATGACATCTTGAGGCTGAGCGAGGACTTGAAGAAGCACACCTTCATCGAAGAAAAAATCATGGTGCCGCTAGTTAAACATCTTGAGAGGGCGGTGTCATGAAACTGAGGTTGCTGATAGTAGAGCCCTCAGAGGTGATTGTCGAGGGGCTTAAAGTTGTGCTTGAGGGGCAGCAACGCTTCAAGGTGCTGGAGCCTGAAGCCGACGCACACCACCTGGCAGACCGCCTGGTGACTGCCCGTCCCGATGTGGTGTTGATTAACCCGACGCTAGTGAGCGACGTGTCGCAACTGCGCCATGGCGACCACCCTGTGGCATTGGTGGCACTCGTTTATCAATATGTGGAGCGCGATGAGCTCAAACGCTATGATGCGGTGGTTGACATTCGTGATGGCAAGGCTCTGATTGTTGAGACGCTGGCACAGGCATCGCCTAGCGATGACGAGACCCAACGTGGCAACTATGAGCTAACCAAACGCGAGACCGCCGTGCTGGTTGAGTTGGCACAAGGCAAGACCAACAAGGAGATAGCCGATGTGCTCAACGTGAGCGTTCACACGGTGATTAGTCACCGCAAAAACATCATCCACAAGACGGGCATCAAGAGTGTTGCCGGCCTGACGGTGTATGCAATGCTCAACAACCTGATTGACGAGAGCGCACTGGTCTGATGTTCGCTTTTGTTGCCGTTTTTTGCCGATATTTGGCAGCTAATGCGCCTCATGTGTGTAAAAATGACTACCTTTGCACCCCTAGATTAACAACAACAATTTTTTTGACAAGCAATTCATCATCACCTGACGCGATATGCTCTTGACAAAATCACTAGAAAAGTTTGGGGCTTACTGCATGTTTTTGTGGCGCACCATCAGCGTGCCCGACAAGTGGAAAGTATTCTTCAAACGATATGCCAACGAAATCAGCAAGCTGGGCATCGACAGTGTCCCGCTTATCATCATTGTGTCGCTGTTTATCGGCTCATTGTGCACCATCTTGATTAAGCTCAACATGTCGAACCCCCTGCTTCCGCGTTACACGGTGGGACTATCCACACGCGAAATCATCTTGCTGGAGTTTTCTTCATCCATTTTGTGCTTGATTTTATCGGGTAAAATCGGGTCAAACATCGCTAGCGAGATAGGCACCATGCGTGTGACCGAGCAAATCGACGCACTAGACATCATGGGCATCAATAGTGCCAACTTTTTGGCGTTGCCAAAGATTATGGGCCTCATTACCATCATGCCGTTTCTTGTCATCATCTGCATGGCAACCAGTCTGTTTGGCGGTTGGCTAATTTGCATCTTGACAGGTATTGTGGAGCCAGACACTTACATCTATGGCATACAATCACAGTTCATCGAGTGGTATGTGTGGTTCGCACTGATTAAGTCACTGTTCTTTGGCTTTGTGATTTCGACCATCTCGTGCTACTATGGTTACACCGTGCAAGGCGGTTCGGTAGAAGTGGGCAAGGCAAGCACCGACGCCGTGGTGATGAGCAACATCATGATACTGGTGGTGGACGTGCTGCTCACCAAGATTCTTTTGCAATAAACTCAACCAGCAAGCATAACAGCTATGATAGAGGTGAAAAACGTGTCCAAGTCCTTCAAAGAAGAAGGTGGGACCAGGCAGGTGCTGTTTAACGTTAATGCCACCCTGTATGATGGCAAGACTAACCTGATTATTGGCCAGTCGGGGTCGGGTAAGACCGTGCTGGTTAAAAACATTGTGGGATTGTTTGACCCTGACGAGGGTTCGATTTTGTACGATGGGCGCGACATCACCAAGATGGACCGCAAAGAGCGTAAAGAGCTACGCAAGGAAATCGGGATGCTGTTCCAGGGGTCGGCATTGTTCGACAGTGAGACCGTGCTAGGCAATGTGATGTTCCCACTGGTGATGTTCAGCAACATGAGTTCTAGCGAACAACGTGACCGTGCCATGTTCTGCATCGAGCGCGTCAACCTGGCTGGTAGCGAGAACAAATATCCTAGCGAGCTGTCGGGCGGTATGCAAAAGCGAGCCGCCATTGCCCGCGCCATTGCCCTTAATCCGAAATACCTGTTTTGCGATGAGCCCAACTCGGGACTCGACCCCAAGACCAGCATTGTCATCGACGACCTGCTGAGCGATATCACTCACGAGTATGGCATCACCACCATCATCAACACCCACGACATGAACTCGGTGATGGGCATCGGCGAGAACATTGTGTTCATCTACAAAGGCTCCGTGGGCTGGGTTGGCACCAAGGAGCAAATTTATGATGTGGACAACGAACATCTGAACAACTTTGTGTATGCCACTGACTTGTTCCGCGACGTGCGCAAGTATCGACGAGAACACGGCTACATCCGCAACGACAATAAGTGAAAAAAACAGGTCGCCATGGCACAATCTTGCCGGCGACCCATTTTTTTTGCGCAAAGTGCCAAGGTGCGTTAACCGCGTATCATGGTCAGCATCATCTTAAAAGGCACGCGGGCATTAACGGCGTGCAAAGCACCCTGCGGGATGATAATCATTTGTCCCGCCGACGGCTGATAAGACTTGCCCTCAATCACGATTTCGGCAGTCCCGTCAAGCACTTGCACCATTGCATCAAATGGCGCAATGTGGTCGCTTAGTTGCTGACCGGCATCAAAGGCAAACAATGTGACGCTGCCTGCCGCACTGTGAATAAACTCCTTGCTGACAATGCCACCAGCAGCATAGTCGATAGCCTCACCTGGGGTGAGAATGGTTCCCTTTTCGATTTTCGTTTCCATAATCATTCTTTTTTTAACATTATTACTATTCGTTGTTTAATTATCTACCTCTTGCGGGCTACAATAGAAATGGCGCCTAAGTTGTCCTTATATTTCTTAAAGTTGGCACGCATCTTGAGCATGGCATGACGGGCTTGACTGTTCCACAAGCTGTTCCAAGCAATCTTGAGGCAACCATCCAGTCCCTCGTCAGCCAACATCCGCTTAGGGTTCAGCAAGTCCATGCCATTCTGATAGACCGCCACCACATCAAGCCCCGCATCACTTAACAGCTGCTCCCATTCAGCACGGGTGAGGGGTGACACCTGCGACATCACCGTGCTTTGCAGGCTATGATAAATCTCATGCCGCAGAGCCATATCCACATCTGACGGTGACAACATGATTTCGTGAATGCCATACACGCCACCAGGGCGCAACAGGCGAGCCGCTTCACTTATGATTTGACGCTTGCGGGCAAGAGGCTGCATGGTAAGCAACGCCTCGCCAAACACCACACTGGCACAATCGTCGTCGAGCCCCGTTTGAGCGGCACTGCCCAGCACGGCGTGCGGATGCGAATAAACTTGCCGCAACCGCCTCATAGCGATAGCTGCCGCCTCTTGGTTGATTTCGACCACCGTATAGCTTTGTGGTTGCTTACTTGCTGCCAGCACCGAGGTCATGCCCAAGCCTGGGGCAAACTCCACCACATCGCTCTTGGCATTGATGTCCAGATTGTTCAACATCTCATGCGTCATTTCTAATCCGCCTGGTCTCAGCACCTTTTTGCCCAGGCTAGCCAATGCCCAGTGGCCTTGATGCAAATTCATTCGTTTTTCGGTCATCGTGAGTTACCTCCTTTTTATATTTTATTGTGTTAATACTTTATCTTTCAATCGTCGGCACAAAGTTACGCCGCCACCTCACCACCAATCGGTAACATTTGTTCCTGCATCAAACAAAAAATTTGCCAAAGCGGTTTTTTATCACTATTTTTGTTGTCATGAACGATATTATCACTGACGAGAACACACTTGCCACGCTGTCGCAATGTCCCTTGTTCAAGGGCATGCAACAGCTTGACATCATCAAGTTGCTTGAACAATCGGCTTTTCACATCACGAGACTCAAACGTGGGCAAACGCTTGCCAACGCAGGAGATGCCTGCACCCATGCCGACATCATTATCAAAGGTACATTAACGCCACGGATGGTGGGTGAATCGGGCAAATTTGTCGAGGTGACCACATTGCGGCCTGGCAACTTAGTGGCACCAGCTTTCATCTTTGCACGCGATAACGCTTTTCCCGTGGAAGTGGTTGCCGACAACGACGTGGAACTATTGCGCCAGACTCAAAGAGACTTCAAGAAGTGGCTAGACTGTTGCGATGATTTGCGCTGGAATTTTATTGCCTTGTTGTCAAACACTAACGCCTTCTTAACGCGCAAGATACACACCTTGTCTCTGCTCACCGTGCGCGAAAAGCTTGCCTCGTTGCTGCTTGAAGCTAGCCGACGGCAACAGTCACGAACCATCACACTCGACAAGTCACGACAAGAGATTGCCGACATGTTCGGCATTCAAAAATATAGCGTCACCCGCCAACTCGCCATTTTTCAGGAGGAAGGGGCAATCAGCATCAATGGCAAACAAATCACGCTCAGCCAACCACAACTTTTGAAAAGCCAAGGTTAGTTGTTGTTACTCCTCGCTTCGTTTTTTAAGATTCTAGTTCTGTCGTTTCAGGCAGGTCATCGAGTTGCTGCTTGACGCTCTCCTCATGGATGGCTTGCATGATGCGCTCAACAAAGGGCTGCGAAAGTCCTTGGAGGGCAGCCGTGGCAAGACGGGCACGGATAACATCATCGTAACGGCGTGGCTGCAATACCTGCATATTGTGCTGCCGCTTGTACTCACCTATCTGCCGCGAGACTCCCATTCGCCGCGCCAACACCGCCAGCAACTCGTGGTCGCAATCATCAATCTGCTGACGCAACAACTGCAAATCCTCGTCCATGGTGTTTGCCGTGCGTACAGTGAGATGCCGCAACAGGTCATCGAGCTGGGCTGGGGTGATTTGCTGCCGCGCGTCGCTTAATGCCTGACTGGGATTGCAATGGCATTCTATCATCAAACCGTCAAAGCCCATGTCAAGTGCCTGCTGTGCCAATGGGGCGACAAAATCGCGCCTGCCTCCCAAATGCGAGGGGTCGCACAACAGGGTCATCTGACCCACGTTGCGCCGCAACTCAAAAGCAATGTGCCACTGCGGGTCGTTGCGATAGGGTTGCCTGCCCGCCATGCTAAACCCACGGTGCACCGCTCCCAAGCGTGTAACACCTGCCCGTGCCAGGCGGTGCAAAGCACCCAGCCACAAATCCAAATCGGGGTTAACGGGGTTTTTTACCAGCACCGTCACATCACGATGCCCTTGCAAGGCATCGGCTATCTCTTGCACGGCAAAGGGGTTTGCGCTGGTACGCGCACCCAACCACAGCACATCGACACCCGCTGCCAAAGCAGCCGCCACATGATGCGCTGTGGCAACTTCGGTAGCCACAAGCATTCCGGTCGTCTGCTTCACCTGTTGCAGCCACGATAGTGCTTGGTCGCCCACACCCTCAAACCCGCCAGGCATGGTGCGCGGCTTCCACACACCGGCACGAAACACCTTCACACCTATGCGCTGCAAAGCCCCAGCTGTCGCTATGGTTTGCTGACACGTCTCGGCACTGCAAGGGCCAGCAATGACAATGGGGCGGGCATCGCCAGATTGCAAATGCCGCAGGGGAGCAATGTCACTCAGGGCAAGGCTCATCAGCAAGCTTTAAAGCTCATGTCAAGCGACTTGACACTGTGCGTGAGCGCACCCACCGAGATGTAGTCAACGCCACACTCACCATAGTCACGCAGCGTGTCGATGGTGATGCCGCCGCTCGACTCTGTCTCTACCCTGCCATCAATGATTTGCACAGCCTTGCGGGTGTCGGCAACGCTGAAGTTGTCGAGCATGACCCTATCCACACCACCGTGATCCAGCACCTGCTGCAATTCGTCAAAGTTGCGCACCTCAATTTCAATTTTCAAGTTCTTGCCGTTGTCTTTGCACCACTGCCTGGCTTTGTCGATTGCAGGCACAATGCCGCCGGCAAAGTCCACATGGTTGTCCTTGAGCAAAATCATATCAAACAGGCCGATGCGGTGATTGCATCCGCCGCCAATGTGCACGGCATCTTTTTCGAGCAGACGCATTCCTGGCGTGGTCTTTCGGGTATCAAGCACTCGCGTTTTGAGCCCCTCTAACCGCTTGGCATAGCGTGCCGTCGTGGTTGCCACACCGCTCATGCGTTGCATGATGTTGAGCATCAACCTCTCGGTCTGCAACAGTGACCGCACCTTGCCCTCCACGATAAAAGCGATATCGCCTGGCTTGACTTGCGCACCGTCGTCAATCATGACCGTCATTTTCAGTTCGGGGTCAAACTTCTCAAACACACGGCGTGCTATGGCTACGCCTGCCAGGATGCCCTCCTCCTTGACAATGAGGCGTTGGCGGCCCACTGCATCGGCAGGGATGCAGCAAAGTGTGGTAGCGTCACCGTCGCCGATGTCTTCGGCAAAAGCCAAGTCGATTAACTCATCTATCAGTTGTTCGCGGGTTTTCATCTTGATGTTGGTTTTAACAATGTTTATAGCCAATAATTGCCTACAAAATTAACGATAATCTGCCAAATTTGCTAACTTTGCCACAAAAATAAACTCAAAAAACTAAAAACGCGTCATTCCCGAGATGAAGATCACGCTGCAAGTTGTGGGAAAAACCAGCACCGGTTATGTGAAGCAAGGCATTGATGAATATGCCAAGCGGCTGTTGCACTATGCGCCATTTGACTTGAAGTGCACAGGCGACATCCGCAACACACGCAAGATGACCCAAGCCCAACAAAAGGTTGCCGAGGGTCGTGCCCTGCTGGCAGACATCGACAGCAGTGACTATGTGGTGCTGCTCGACGAGCACGGCACCGAGCGCACGTCTGAAGCATTCAGCGCATGGCTGCAACGGCGCATGGCTAGCGGCACACGCCGGCTGGTGTTTGTCGTGGGTGGCCCCTACGGCTTCAGCCAAGAAGTGTATGCCCGTGCCAACGAGCAACTGTCACTGAGCCAGATGACTTTTCCGCACGACCTAGTGCGGCTGCTGTTTGTTGAGCAACTTTATCGTGCATTCACCATCCTGCGGCATGAGCCTTATCATCACGAATAACCATTCACACCAGCCTTATGTCAATCAAAACCTACACCCTGCCCCTGCTGTTGCTGCTCTGCATGGCATTGCCCGCAACAGGCAAATCCTATTATAACACATCGCATAACAACTTTGGTGGCCTGTACCCCAACCCAGGCATGCGCATGATGGGGCGATACAAGGCCATCGAGGGCAACCAACTCATCGATGCCAACAGCACCATGGCAACTGCCGTTTGCACCGACACGATGTTAGTCACCAGCATTGCCTACCGTTACCAGTTGCGCCTTGCCAACCTCAACAACATTGCCGGCAAGAGTCCCAGCGTCAAAGACCCCATGACGGGTGGCAAAACCAAACTGACAAGCACCAAGTGGGGACTGGTGTTTAACCGCACCGACGAGGAATATTGGGCTGTGGAGCTGAGCTGTGACAACAGCAACCTGCAAGACGACCTGACAGATATGCGTCCCATGACCGTGACCCTTGTGCACTGCACGGGCGGCACCACCAACCAGATTGCCAGTGCTCAACTCAGCAGTGGCGTGGCACTAGAGGATGGCATGAACAACGTGTGCGTTGATGTGGATGAGCGCAGCGTGAGGGTCAGCGTCGGCAAGGACGAATTGCAACAAGTGATTGAAACTGCCGTGCAACGACCGACGGGTGAAGTAGCCATGGGCTATCTGGCAGGTCCAGGTGCACGAGTTGCCATCGAGCGTGCCGTGCTCACCATCAGAGACGACGAGGCGAGCACAACCGTGACAACAAGCAGCGACTGGACCCGCGAGAACCTAGATGAGCGGTTTGCCGCAAGCACCGACCCACTAGAGGGCTACTGGAAATATCTGGACCGAGAAATGGAGGACCAATGGTTGCGACTGGGCGGACGTTATACGCTTGCGGTGGTGCGCAGTGGGGAGGACACCTATGACCTCATCTATGTGGACGGAGCGCAAGTCAAAAAATCCATGTGGCAAACGGGCATGACCAAGGGCAGACTCACCAAAACCATCTTTACCGACCACTATGATGGCGTGTGGATAGATGCCACCATGCAACCCATTGACCGCGACGTGTATGCCACCATCACCGATGGTGTGATTCTCGCTTTGGATTTTCCAGTTTACAAAAGCCAAGTGCGGTTTTCTAAAGTGCTTAACAACCACTGAAGCATGCCAATATAGGCAGCCTAACGCCTGTTAGCTATTCTGACGAGCCTGACGGGGTTGTGACTTGCGCAGCAGCGGTTCATCCAAAACCATGATAAAAGCGATAATTTTGGGTAAATTTTAAGTGCGGTAGTTGTGATGTGAGAAAAAAGTTATATCTTTGTGAATTGTTTTGGCAATGAAACGAGTTTTGGTCATATTATTAGCAGCGATGCTGTCGCTGGGTCTTGCCGGAGTGGCAAGCGCGGGTGTACAATGGCACGAGACCACGCGCGAGGTTCGGGGCAAGAACTTGGTGGATCCCAAGCAGGCAGACGGCATCGAAATATATGGCGAGAACGGCGTCATCACCGTGGTGACATCACACCGTGTGACCGTGCGGGTTTACACGATTTTGGGTCAGTTGGTGTCACGAGCGACCTTGCCACCTGGCACCAGCGAGCTGCGCATTGGCTCACGGGGCATCTATCTGGTCAAGATTGACAACTTGACACAAAAGGTGGCACTGTGAGAAAAAAATGAATTTAAGATTTAACAACAATAGTAACCTTAACATTAATATAAACAAGTTAGAGTATGACAAATCTAGAAAACATTGATTGGGCTCACCTGCCTTTTGGTTACATGAAGACCGACTACAACGTGCGTTGCACGTTTAAGGATGGCAAGTGGGGAGAGATTGAAGTGACGCAAGACGAGACCATCAACCTGCACATGGCTGCCAGCTGTCTGCACTATGGTCAGGAAATCTTTGAGGGTCTGAAAGCGTTTCGTGGCAAAGACGGCAAGGTGCGCCTGTTCCGTCCCGACGAGAATGCCAAGCGCCTGCAAAACAGTGCCCGCGGTATCATGATGGAGCCACTGCCCGAGGAAATCTTCCTGGAGATGGCTAAAAAGGTGGTAAAGCTTAACGAACGTTTTATCCCGCCTTATGGCAGCGGCAGCTCACTGTACCTGCGTCCGCTCGAAATCGGCATTTCACCCCGTGTGGGCGTTAATCCCGCCGACGAGTACACCGTGATTATCTTTGTCACTCCCGTAGGCCCGTACTTCAAGGAGGGCTTCCACCCCACCAAGGTGGCTATCTACCGCGAATATGACCGCGCCGCACCCTGTGGCACTGGTCGCTGGAAGGTAGGCGGTAACTATGCCGCCGGCATGGGCGCAACTGCCCGCGCCAAGGCTGCTGGCTACTCAGCTGCCCTGTTCCTGGATCCCAAAGAGAAGAAATATCTGGACGAGTGCGGTCCCGCTAACTTCTTCATTGTAAAAGACAACACCTACATCACGCCCAAATCGGGTTCAATTCTGCCCTCTATCACCAACATGAGTCTGCAACAGATTGCCCGCGACCTGGGTTTGAAGGTAGAATGCCGTCCCGTGCCACTCGAAGAGCTTAACGAGGCTGAAGAGGCTGCCGAGTGCGGCACCGCTGCCGTGACAGCTCCTATCAGCGAGATTGTGGACATGGACAACGATGTGCACTATGTCATCAGCAAGGATGGCAGCGTGGGTCCTGTGACCACACAACTGTACAACCGCCTGCGTGCCATTCAGATGGGCGACTATCCCGACGAGCACGGCTGGGTAGTGTTTGTTGACTAACGACACACCATCTGTCTCATCAACCATGTTGAATTGCGACAGCATCATTGAACGATACTACACACCCGGTAACGACGATTACCGGGTGTTAGTTATCCATTGCCGTCAGGTTGCCGACCTGGCAGTACGCCTATGCCAAAGGCTCGTCAGCCGCACCTCACAAGACATCGACATAACGTTTGTCCGCGAGGCGGCATTGCTGCACGACATCGGCATGTGCCGCACCGATGCGCCAGGCATCTATTGCCATGGCAGCTTGCCCTACATCATGCACGGCATCGCCGGACGGCAGATGCTTGACGAACTGGGGTTGCCGCGCCATGCACTGGTGTGCGAGCGGCACACAGGAACGGGCATCACCGCCGCCGAAATCGTAGCACAACACTTGCCCATCGACCCACCGCGCGACCTGCTACCCATCACTATTGAAGAAAAAGCGGTGTGCTATGCCGACAAATTTTTCAGCAAGAGCCACCCAGGCGAGCAAGCACGCACAATGGAGCGCGTCAGGCAGTCGCTGTCACGATTTGGCAAAGACACCCTAGTGCGACTCGACGAGATGGTCAATCTGTTTGGAGACCCCGCGACATTGGCAACAACTTAACAATCATGAAAAATTCCCGTCTGCATCACCAGTGTCTGTGGCTAGTCAACGTCCTGCGCCGTTGCGGTCAGCTCACGCTCAACGACCTGCAAACCATGTGGGTTGACGACCGTGTGGCTGATGGTAGGCCCCTGCCCCGCTCCACCTTTCACCGGCATCGTGCTGCCATTGTTGACCTGTTTGGCATCATCATTGAGTGCGACAACGTTTTTCCCTATTATTATAAAATCGTCAACCCCGAGCTGCTGAATGATGTGAACCTTGACCACTGGATGCTGTCAACGCTGACGGTGGGTGACGTGTTATGGGATAGCAAGTCGGTCAGCGACCGCATCTTGCTGGAGGAGATTCCAGCCGGTGATGAATATTTGCCCATCATCATCAGTGCCCTCAAAGGCAATTGGCGATTGCTCATGGGCTACCGCCGTTTTGAAAGCACCGCCTATCAAACCCAAGTGGAGCCTTTGGCGTTAAAACTGTCTAACAGACGTTGGTATCTGCTTGCGTGGAACGGCAAGCACATCAGCACCTACTCACTCGACCGCATGACCTCACTAAAGCAGACGGGCGAGCACTTCATTCCCCACCACGACATTTCACCCAAACGCTACTATGGCGAATATTATGGTGTGCTCACCGATGGCACCCCCATGGCACATGTGGTCATCCGTGCCTATGGCATGGTAAGCAACTACTTGCGTACCCTGCCACTGCATCCTAGCCAGCACGAGGTTGGCAGCGGTGAGGGATACACCGACTTTGCACTTGACCTGCGCCCCACACGTGACTTCATCGACGTGTTGCTATCACATGGTGCAAACATCGAAGTGCTGGAGCCCACTGAGCTGCGCAAATCCATCATCGAGGCATTGCAGGCGGCTGTCAAACGTTATGAATGAGTCCCTCAGACAAATTCATGTGCGTTTTGTTATCCATAATTCATCAAAAAAGCGTACCTTTGCACCCTGAAAAGAAAAAAGAGGTATGCAGAACATCCGCAATGTAGCCATCATCGCACACGTTGATCATGGCAAGACGACACTAGTTGACAAGATGTTAGCCGCTGGAAACTTGTTCCGCGACAATCAAAACGTAGGCTCACAAATTCTAGACAGTAACGACCTGGAACGCGAGCGCGGCATCACCATCTTGTCCAAGAACGTGTCCATCAGCTATCAAGGGTATAAAATCAACATCATCGACACTCCAGGGCATAGCGACTTTGGCGGTGAGGTGGAGCGTGTGCTTAACATGGCAGACGGTTGCTTGCTGCTGGTTGATGCCTTTGAGGGTCCCATGCCACAGACGCGTTTTGTGCTGCAAAAGGCCCTGCAACTGGGACTGAAACCCATTGTCGTTATCAACAAGGTGGACAAGCCCAATTGCCGACCCGATGAGGTTCAGGAGCTAGTGTTTGACCTAATGTGCAACCTAGATGCCACTGAGGAGCAACTCGACTTCCCCACCATCTTTGGGTCAGCCAAAGAGGGCTGGATGAGTGAAGACTGGCGTCAGCCCACCGACAACATCACCGCTGTGCTCGATGCCATCATTAAATACATTCCTGCTCCGCAAATGATTGAGGGTGACCCCCAGATGCTCATCACATCGCTGGACTATAGCAGCTATGTGGGACGCATTGCCGTGGGCCGCGTGCACCGAGGCACATTGTGCGACGGCATGGAAGTGGGTCTGTGCAAAAAGGATGGCAGCGTAGTCAAGCAAAAAATTAAAGAACTGCGCACCTTTGAGGGCATGGGGCAACAGCATGCCGGCAGCGTGTCAAGTGGTGACATCTGCGCCATCATCGGCCTTGACGGATTTGAGATTGGCGACACTGTGACCGACCCGACAAATCCCGAGCCGCTGCCACGCATCGCCATCGATGAGCCCACCATGTCGATGCGTTTCACCATCAACGACTCGCCATTTTTTGGCAGGGATGGCAAATATGTGACCTCACGCCACATTTGGGAACGCCTGCAGCGCGAGCTGGACAAGAACCTGGCACTGCGCGTACAGAAGACCGATAGCGAAGATGCTTGGAATGTGTTTGGCCGCGGTGTGCTGCACCTGTCAGTGCTCATCGAGGAGATGCGCCGCGAGGGCTATGAGCTGCAAGTGGGCCAGCCGCAAGTCATCATCAAGGAGATTGACGGCGAGAAGTGCGAGCCCATAGAGGTGCTGACCATCAATGTGCCCGAAGAATATAGCAGCAAGATGATTGACCTGGTGACTCGGCGCAAAGGCGAAATGACCATTATGGAAACGCAAAACGACCGCATCCATCTGGAATTTAAGATTCCGTCGCGAGGCATCATCGGCTTGCGTACCAACGTGTTAACAGCTAGCGCAGGCGAAGCAATCATGTCGCACCGCTTCCTAGCCTATGAGCCTTGGAAAGGCGAAATCACACGGCGTGTTAACGGTTCGCTTGTCGCTATGGAGGGTGGTACTGCATACGCATACGCTATCGACAAGTTGCAAGACCGCGGACGCTTCTTCATCTTCCCGCAAGAGGAGGTGTATGGTGGACAAGTGGTGGGAGAGCACACCAAGGAGAAAGACCTGGTCATCAACGTCACCAAGTCGAAAAAGCTTACCAACATGCGTGCCAGCGGTGCCGACGACAAGGTGAAAATTGTTCCACCCATCGTCTTTAGCCTCGAAGAAGCCCTTGAATACATCAAGGCTGACGAATATGTGGAAATCACACCAAGCCACATCCGTATGCGCAAAATCATCCTTGACGAACTGGAGCGCAAGCGCATTGCCAAGGCTGCCGGCCAAGACGAAGATTGACCTCCACTAGCCCTCCACACTGATGAGAAACAAGAAAAAGAACCTGCCGCTTATCGAGAATTTTGAGATAACTGGCGTGGCTGCCGAGGGCAAAAGCCTAGGGCGATGGAACGACAAGGTGGTGTTTGTGCCCTTTGGTGCTCCTGGCGATGTGGTAGATTTAAAAATTGACCGCAACAAGCATAGCTATGCCGAGGGACACATCGAACGCATGGTGCAACACAGCACATTGCGTGTGAAGCCCCTGTGCCAACACTTTGGCGTGTGCGGCGGCTGCAAGTGGCAACATCTGCCCTATGAATACCAGCTGCAATGCAAGCGTCAGCAAGTGATTGACGCACTCGAGCGCATCGCCAAGGTGCCCGTCCCCGAGGTCAACCCCATCCTCGGCTCACAAAAGACGACGCATTACCGCAACAAGTTGGAGTTCACCTTCAGCAACAAGTGCTGGCTCACCCGCGAGCAACTCGAAAGCGGTCAAGAGTTTACCGACCGCAATGCTGCCGGTTTTCACATACCAGGGGCTTTTGACAAGGTGCTAGACATCAAGCACTGCTGGCTGCAAGAGGACATCAGCAACCAGTTGCGTCTGTTTATCCGTTCCTACGCCACGCAACACGGCTACTCATTCTTCGACATCAGGGAAAACCGTGGTCTGTTACGCACCACCATGACACGCACCGCCAGCACGGGCGAGGTCATGCAGGTCATCGTGTTTGGCGAGGACGATGCCGATGCCATCAACGATGTGATGTCGGCTGTGCATGGGCAGTTCCCGCAACTCACCTCGCTCATGTATGTGGTCAACCTCAAACTCAACGATTCGCTCAACGACCAGCAATTTGTCCTTTACAGCGGACGCGACTACATCGAGGAGGAGATGGAAGGGTTGCGCTTCCGTGTAGGGCCCAAGTCGTTCTACCAGACCAATAGCCAACAGGCACTAGAGCTTTATCGCGTGGCTAGGCGCATGGCTGGTTTGACCGGTAATGAGCTGGTCTATGACCTGTACACCGGCACCGGCACTATTGCAAACTTTGTGGCTAGGCAAGCCAAACAAGTGATTGGCATTGAATATGTCAGCGAGGCAATCGACGACGCTCGCCTCAACTCCCGCAACAACGACATCGACAACACGCTGTTTTATGCTGGCGACATGAAGGACATACTCACCGACGACTTCATTGCCCAGCACGGTGTGCCCGATGTCATCATCACCGACCCGCCTAGGGCAGGCATGCACGAAGACGTGGTGCGCGTGATTCTTAATGCCAGCCCCCGCCGCATCGTGTATGTGAGCTGCAACCCTGCCACTCAAGCCCGCGACATTGCCATGCTCGACGAGAAATATCGGGTGACCGAGGTGCAGCCTGTGGATATGTTCCCGCACACCCATCATGTGGAAAATGTCGTGCAACTGGAGCTCAAACAAGCTTAATGTGCAAGGCTAAAATTTTATCGGGCACTTTATTCCTTTAAATCGCCAACTTTCATTATCTTTGCCCACATGAAACGTGTGGCTTATATCATCGTGCTCGTTGTGTTCGCATCACTTGTGGGCATGGCACAAGACAATGCGCCCGTGCGATTAAAGTTTGACCGCTCGGCAATCAATCCATCGCTCACGATGCCCGAAATGCCAGCACGCACCATGCCTGCCACCAACATCAAGCCCACGTTCAACACAAAGCTGCCCGCAACCACCAATTTAAAGCTCGACATGCAGCAAACAAAGCTGGCTGACACGCTGCAAGCCTACAACCAAGACTATAGTCCTGCCGCAAGCCGCCAATGGGCAGACCAGCAGCACACCTTTGATGTTAATCCTTATAGCAAAGAGTGGTCGTCAAGCGGCATCATCACGCATGTGGGCAATGGTTATTTGACTGGAGCTGGTGGCTATAGCGTATTTCCAGGCATGGGCAACATGGCTAGCGGCAATGTGGCGCTTGTTATGCCCGTTGGTGAGCGGCTAACGGTCTCAACTGGCGTGAGCGGGCACAAATATCACTTAGACCGCAACGCCTGGAACGACTATGGCGTGTTTGCCAATGCCAGCTATCGGCTTACCGACCGACTGTCACTCAACGCATTCGGTCAATATTATGCCAACCAGCGTTTTCACTCGCCTGCGGCAATGGCTTATATGGCATCGTCGTCATACGGCGGCACGCTGGGCATGAAGGTGAGCGACAACTTCTCGGTTGCTGTGGGTGCACGGCGCATCTACGACCCCTATCGGGGCAAATGGCTCACGCTACCCGTGGTTGAGCCCACGCTCAACGTGTTTGGTCAACCTATATCATTTGATGCAGGCCCACTCATTTACCAATTGCTCCACCAATTGTTTAACGGCAACAACTATGGCAGTGGCAGCTACGACTTTGACCCGCGCGAGGTGCGTGTTGGCCCTAATGTCAATGTTGACCCTGGTTATAATCCCAATAGCCCTGTTCGCATCCCCGACGTGTTCCGCCATTGAAAGGGCCACTGAAATTCTTCTGCTCTATTTCACCTCAAGCAATTGCTTCACATAGCCGCGAGACACGCCATGCTGCACTGCTAGCTCGATGTCGCGTTCCATGTCCTCACGCTGAAAACGCAATTTGTTCAGCTTGGCACGCAGCACATACAGATAGCCATCGTCGGGGTTCATCTCCAGGGCTGTACGAATGTCATCTTCGGCTTCGTTCAGCCGCTTGAGCATCAAGTAGCAATCGGCTCGGTTTCCCAGCAACTGCGTGTTGGGCTGCACCTTGATGAGCTGTGTGAACAACTCGGCAGCGCGAGCATAGTTGCCGTTTCGCTTGTGCAGCAATGCCATGCCCTCGTTATATAACCCTGAGTTAGGGTTGATGCGCTTCACCTCGTTAAACAGGTCCTCGGCGCGTTTGTTATCACCACTTTCCATGGCCAGCACGCCCAACGAATATCGTGCCTCGGTGTTGTACGGGTCTAGCTGACGCACCCGCTCAAAGTCGTCCTGCGCCCGTTGCAGGCTATCCATCTCAACAAACAGGGCAGCACGGTTCAATAGCAAGGTCACAGCATGCGGTGTCATATCTAACGCCAATGTGTAATTTTTTACCGCCTCGTCCAGTCTGCCCTGATAACGCTGTATGGTGGCAATATTGCTTAGCACCAGCGAGTTGTTTGCATTACCTGGGTCGGTGGCAACAGCCTGGCGCAACCATTTTTCTGCCAGCTGCCATTCGTGGGCATCTATGTAGGTCTGCGCCGAGTCAATGCACTGAAAATAGGGCGTTTCGGTATCAATAGTCACCAGGTCGGGGTTGGTGCTTTGCTGCTGTTGGGGTTTCATGCCACGCGGAATCTTCATGTTCTCTTGGCCAATTTGGTTAATGACCTGCGCATGGGCAGGAAGTGCCAGACACCACAGTGCCAATAAGCCACAACACGCGCTGATTATGCTCGTTATTCTCATTTTTATTGAAGATTTGTTGACGATTGTTTAACATGCACATCCATCTGTGGGAACGGGAAGCTGATGCCATGACGCGGGAATTGGTTGTAGATTTCCTCGTTCACCTTGTAGAGTGTCTGCCAATAATCTGACGTGCGGCACCACGCACGAATGATGAGCGTGACGGCACTGTCATCTAGGCTCTCAACAGCCACATAAGGCGTATAATTTTTTTGAGGCAGCCGTTTGGCAATCTCATTTTTTTGAGTTTCCGTCCACTCGGCAGCACGCTTACGCGAGAGGTGCAGCACCCGACGCCACCACGACAACTTTGGCTCGTCGGCTTGCTCCTGCCTGGTCTGCTGCTCGTCATCGGCAGCTTCCTCCTCCACCTCGGTGTCGTTATGAATGATGTGCGGGTCAGCCTTCAAGATGTCTAGAGCCACCCGACGGGCATCATCAACGCTGTCGCCATAGCTGATGCCAACGCGCCATTCTAGCCTATGATAGGGCTCGGCAGAGAAATTGTTGATTGTTCCCGTCGAGAGGCCGCCATTGGGTATCACAATGCGCTCGTTGTTGTATGTGGTGATGACGGTGTTAAAAATCTGGATTTCTTTTACAAAGCCTTTATATTCACCAAATTCAATATAGTCGCCCACCTTGTATGGCTTGATGAGCAAAATCAGCACACCACCGGCAAAGTTTTGCAACGTGCCACTCAAAGCCAAGCCCACCGCCACGCCGGCACTGGCAAAGATGGCAATGAACGAGCTGGTCTCGATGCCCATGATGCCTATCACCGTGATGATGAGCAGGAACAACAGGGTGATTTTGATGAAGCTTAACAAGAATGTGGCAAGCGAGCGGTCAAAGTCCTTGCGTATCATGATGGCTCGCGCCACATGGTGAACCTTGTTAATGATGAATTTGCCGATGTAGAACACCGCAATAGCGGCTACTATGCGCAAGCTCAATGCAATCAGCTGGCTCGAAAACGTGGTGACGATGCTGCCAATGTCCAGATACTTCAAGCTGTCGGCAATGCGGCTGGGCGACATATGCGCCAGGCTGTCAGGACTAAGCTTCTGCGCCAGCGAGTCAACCTGGGCACTCACTTTGCTAGTAGCCTCTTGTATCTTGCCTGCCGCAACGCTATCGGGTGCCAGGGTGGTGATTTGTGATAGGATTCCTGCCATCATTGTTCACTGTTTGTTTTGATTGCGCAAAGTTAGCGATTAAAATCGATAACCTCGCCATAGCGAGCGATTTTTCCACGCACCGCCAGCGCACACAATTGCACCCTGACCGTCACTTGCCCTAGCGATGATGATGCCCGTTCGACAATTTTTTCTTATCTTTGCCACATCGGTTAAACAAAATTCTTGAACTGATGAAACGATTTGCAATCATCTTCACGCTATGCCTAGCAGCGGCTGTCGCCGCCTGGGCTGGTACGCCACTGCATGTGGCTAGTTACAACATACGTTATGCAGCCTGGCAAGACAGTGTGGCAGGCAACGGATGGGCGGTGCGTTGCCCGTGGGTGTGCGGCATCATCAATTATGAGCAACCCGACATTTTGGGAGCGCAAGAGGTGCTCGACCACCAGCTGCACGACATGCTGCAACAACTATCCGGATATGACTATGTGGGTGTGGGACGCGACGACGGGCAACGGCAAGGCGAATATGCCGCCATCTTTTACCGCCGCGACCGCTTTGACCTGCTCGGCAGCGGGCACTTCTGGCTCAGCGAAACGCCCGACAAGCCCTCGCTAGGCTGGGATGCCGCCTGCATTCGCATCTGCACCTGGGCTCGTCTGCTCGACAAGCAGTCGGCACACGAAATCTATGCCTTCAACCTGCATCTAGACCATGTGGGCGTCACCGCCCGCCGCGAGGCTGCCCGACTAGTGGTCAACCGCATCAAGCAATTGGCTGGCGGCAAGACGGTGGTGCTGACCGGTGACTTTAATGTGGATCAGAACGATGAAATTTATCAGATTTTCACCGCCACGTTGCACGACAGTTACGAGGTTGCACAACAACGCTATGCGCCTAACGGCACGTTCAACGACTATCACCTCGACGAGCGTTCCACTAGCCGCATCGACCATGTGTTTGTCTCGCCTGGCGTCACCGTGCAGCACTATGCCCTGCTCACCTGTGTATATTGGCCAGATGGTCAGACGCGCATTCCCTCAGACCACTACCCCGTGTTTGTCAAGCTCGACTATTAAGCGACAGCCGTGGGGGCAGATAGCAGCCAGCGGGGCTTCAGCCCACCTGATGGCTTAAAGTTTGGAGAATTTGCTCCCGTTCGACAATAAGAATAAATTCTTATTGTGCTCACTTAATCGCAAAGTTCTACCTTTTCGGGTAAAAAAAAGCACATTTCGGACAAAAGATTTGCCACATCCAAAAAATCGTGGTATATTTGCCTAGTCAAAACAAGAATTTCATCGAAATTTTGATTTTCATAATAATAGAAAAGTTTTTTCATAGCTCGCTCCGTTGTGAAACGGGGCGTTTTTTTGTATGACAAATAGTTGCCGCATCACAGAAATTAGGTAACTTTGCGGCATGAACACGACTAGGACAACAACCCTTTTGCGCCACTTGCTGGCATTGACGCTAGCAATAGTGCTCGCCACGCCTGCAACACATGCCTGCACATCTGCCATCGTGAGTGGCAAGCTCACTGCCAACGGCCGCCCACTGCTGTGGAAAAACCGTGACACCAACGACCTGAACAACCGCGTCGAGCGCATTGCTGCACACGACGGTCTGCTTGAGTTTGTAGCTTTGTTCGACGCACGCGACCTCCAGGACACTGCGGCTTGGATGGGATTTAACGAGGCTGGGTTTGCCATCATGAACACCGCATCCTATAACCTGAATGGCAACGATGGCGTGAAGAATATGGACCGTGAGGGTGAGCTGATGCGCTACGCGCTGGAGCGTTGCTCCACCGTTGACGATTTTGAACGGCTGTTGCAATCGCTACCCAAGCCACTGGGGGTGGAGGCCAATTTTGGCGTGATTGATGCTGACGGAGCTGGTGCCTATTTTGAGACGGGCAACTACAAATATGTGAAATATGATTTGGCAGATGCCGAGGACGGCATTCTGACGCGCACCAACTACAGCTACAGCGGCACCAAGGATAAGGGCATGGGCTATGTGCGCGAGCAAAACGAGATCACCTTGCTCAAGCCTCACATCGCTGCCCGCGACATCACTCCGGCAGTGTTTACCGAGGAACTGTCACGCACATTCTATAACGCTCAGCTTGGCAAGGATTTCACCCACAGTGGCGACACCTGGATTGTGGACCAAGATTTCATCCCGCGCCGCATCTCGTCGGCATCGGTGGTCATCGAGGGGGTCAAGCCTGGCGAGCACCCATGGCTCACCACCATGTGGGTGGCTCTGGGTTATCCTCCCTGCGCCGAGGTCTATGCCGTGTGGGTGGGTGACGACGGAGTTGCCCCCGAACTCACCGGCACAACTGACGAGAACCACTCGGTGCAATGCGACCGCGTGAACCAGCGCAAAGCCGAAGTGTTTCCCGTCAAGCGTGGCAACGGTAAACAATACCTAAACCTGTCAAAGCTCTACAACGCAGAGGGCACAGGTTGGTGCCAAACCCTGCGCAAACGCAACCTAAGCACCTACCGTCGTGGTTATGAAGAAGTAGCCCGACGACGCGCCCTCTATGGCAAACAACAACAACGAAAGCGTTAAGCCTGTTGCAAGCGTGCCCGTGGTCATTCACGACTTTCAGGTCACAGCGCAGCACCACATGCGGCGACTGTGTGCCTTGTGGCTTGGCGACAACTGGCTGTGGCTGGTCTTGCCGGTGGCAGTGTGTGCGATATTGGCAGTGTGGGTTGACGTGCGCTTTGTGATGGTGGCGCTGATGACGGTGACGGTGGCGATGCCCATGGTGCTGGCACTGCTCTACTTCTACTATGGTCTAGCCCCTGCCGCACACTGGTCACTGATGACCAAGTCGGCACAGATTGACGCACAAGGCACCACCCTCACGTTTGCCGACGAGCGTATGCGGCAGCACACCCTGCCCTGGAACCAAGTGCGCGATGTGATGGAACGACAAGGAGACCTGATACTGGTGATGCGGTCACCCCGCTATGCTATGCTCATCATTCCTGACGCTTGTCTCACACCCGATGCCCGACAAGCCGTCATTGATTGTTATAGGTTCTAAGGCATTTTTTATCTCACGCAAAGCAAGCGCAAAGTCCAGATAGAAATGCAACATTTTCTTGATTGCGGTGGCGCAAAATGATTAGAATTTTTAATGAAAGTGCGTTAATTTGGATGATTTTATTTATTTTTGTTGGTGTTTTTTAGTTTTCCAAACTCTGATTAGGTGATACACATGTTGGCAAGATGGCAGCAGATGCTAATGCAAGTGGTAGCGGTTATGGGCATTGTGTTCATGGCTGCTGGTGTCACGTTGCCCGCAATGGCTGCACAGACGCATCAGTACGACCGGTTTCACCAGCAGTGGCACATGATGGATGTGGACACACTGCTGCGCCGCGGATTGGAGGCATCACTACGTCATGAGGCTGACAGTGCGCTCATGTTTTACAGAGTGATTATCAGTCAGATTGACCCCGATGCCGACGAGCGTCACCAGCGGGCTTACGCCACAGCATACATTAATCAGGGTGCCATCTTCCAGAAAAAGAACGACAACCAGCGGGCGTATGAAAGTTTCATGAAGGCGGGCGACATTGTCAAGCGGTTTGGCTTTGAGTGGTTGTCACCCTACGTCTATGCCAACATCGGCAGCATCTATCAAGACCTGCATGAGTACAAAACAACGATGAGCTACAACCAGCGAGCTCTGAATCAGGCGATTGTTAACAAGGACTGGAACTTAACCTCGACGATAGCCGAAAACATGTTTTTCTACATCCTAGAACACGACGACCTGGAAACCTACGAACCCGTCTTGACTCAACTGGAACAAGCTGGCATCCCCACCGACAACGAGTATGGGCAGATGACAATGGCTTATACACGCGCCATGCGGCTAGTGCAGCGCGATAGCCTAGCCCAGGCGGTGACGGTGCTGGACCAGGTGAACAAGATGGTTGATGAGTGCACCTATGTGCAGCCCGAAATCTATCAATTAATCGTGATGTTGAGCAAGTCGATGATTGAGCAACGCATGGGACGCCTTGATGCCGCCATTGCAACAGGCAAACAATGTGAGCAGTTGGGCTTGCAGTATGGCATCAGCGACAACAAGATGCTAGATGTCTATCTGCTGATTGCACGGCTATATAGGCAAGCTGGGCAGGTGGACTCGGCGTTTGTCTATTGGGACAAATATACGGCTGCCGAAGCGATGTCTGGCGACACCACACTGCGTGCCGAGCGCATTCGCTCGATGCGGTCGCTATATGACCTGAATGTGAAAGACGAGGAAATCACTAGGGCTCACGAGCGTAACCGCCAACACATCATCGTGCTGTTGATAGTGACGCTGTTCTCACTAGTGGTGCTGGGGTTGCTGCTATATCTGTACAGACAAAAACGTGCCTTGGACCGTCAACACCAAGAATTGTACCGGCGCAACGCCGATATCATGAAGCAGGGCGAAGTGGAGCGACGCCAACTGCAACGCTACCAGGAGCGAATCATGGAGCAGGAGCGCGAGCTAGACCGCCTGAATGCCGCCTCGCAAGCGGCGGACACACAGCCATCGAGCGAGAACAAGTATGCCAGCAGCTCGCTCGACGAGACGATGAAGATAGACCTGCTGAATCGGGTGCGCGATGTGATGGAAACCAGCAACGAAATCTTTTCGCCCGACTTTACCGTCAATCGACTGGCAGACCTCACCGATAGCAATGCCAAGTACATCTCGCAAGTGATTAACGAATTTTACCAAAAAAACTTCAGCACGTTCCTCAACGAGTTCCGCATCCACGAGGCGTGCAAAAAGCTATCCGACCCCAATCAGCGAGGGCAGTACACTGTCGAAGCCATCTCGGCAAGCGTGGGGTTCAAGTCGCGCAGCGGTTTCACAACCGTGTTTAAAAAAGTGACCGGTTTGACACCATCTGAGTATATGAAAATTGCGGCTCAAAAGGGTTGATTGGTTCAAATTCGTGAATTTGAACCCGCATCCAGTGCATTTTCATTTGCTTTTTAACCTATTATTTATAACTTTGCAATCACAGTTGGCGGGCTGAGTCTTCCCGCGAGCTACCTTAACTTGAACCTTATTTTTTATTCATCCTTATAAAAATCATTAGCTTATGAAACATGTTACATGGACAAATGTCAAATCGTGGCTGCTAACGGCAACTGCCCTATTGGGCACATGCAGTGCTGCTGCAGCAACGGGCGACGTGGTGTTCAGCGAGACGTTCGACAGCGAGGAAGCACTCGCCAACTGGACGATTGTGGACAACAATGGCGGTCGCACATGGGAGTATCTGAACGGCAAAGCTGCCTACATGCTCGACTATCAAACGGGGTTGCCTGGTGACGACTGGCTGATCTCGCCAGCATTCACACTCGACGAGACCCGAGTGTATCAGTTAACGTTCTATATGGGCGTTGCTTCGCGCACCGAGAACCTGCGCGTGTTGCTTGGCACCGACACGACTATCAGTTCGTTCACGACCACGCTTGCTGACTATCCTGGCGTGGTGAAAGCTGATAGTGGCGACAAAACGGTCAAGATTACCATCAGCGGCAGTGGCGACTATCGCCTGGCATTCTATGCCTACAGCGAGGCCAACATGCACCGCGTGGAGGTGGACAACATCACCGTTACCGAGATTGGCTCGGCAGCTGCTCCTGGCACAGTGACCGACCTGAACGTGGTGGCTGACGGCGGCGGTGCTTTGAAGGCAACGGTGAGCTGCACAGCTCCTGTCGTGACCATGAGCGGACAAACGCTGAGCGACCTGACCAAGGTAACGGTGTATCGCAATGGCGAGGCAGTATATACCTTCACAGGCGTGAAACCTGGCGATGCCCTGACGTGGACCGACGAGAACGCTACGCACGGCTACAACACCTACACCGTGGTGGCTACCAATAGCGAGGGCGACAGCGAGACCGTGGAGGTGAAATTGTGGGTAGGTCCGGACAATCCTACCGCTCCACTTAACGCAAAGGCTACGCTCAACAGTGATTATAGCATCACCGTGACGTGGGACACGCCAACTGGTGCACAGCACGACGGCTATATCAACTTTAGCGAAATCACTTATACCATTGCCCGCAACGGTGAGGTGATTGCAACGGGCGTGACGGATAACACTTATGTTGACGAGGTGCCCGTTGAGCGCGGACAAAGCGCGGTTTATTACACCATCACCCCCTACTTTGGCGAGATGGAGGGCGAAAGCGCCACCACAGGTCAAGTGGTATCGGGCGAACCCGTGGCACTGCCCTATCATGAGTCGTTCCCCAACCAGACGATGACCTATCCCTGGACACAAGATGGCACTTGCAACGACTTTGCCTGGAACACCATCGGCGATGACGAGTATGGTGAATATGAGGAGGTTATGACTCAGGATAGCGATAATGGTATGATTTATGCCGAGAGCCGTTCGGCTGACTACGGCGAGCAATCACGCTATGTGTCGCCGTTGTTCACCTATGGCGATATTGTTAGCCCCGTGATGACCTTCTGGTTCTATTATGCCCGCAGTCCTTGGTACGATCCCGAGTATGAGGGTGAGGTCAACGACAACTTGCAAATCCAAATTTCCTATGATGGCGGTGAGTGGAAGAATGTGGAGGATGCCACCTTCTACATCAACGACAACAACAATGGTTGGACTCAATGCCAAGTGTATCTGCCCAAGCAAGACTGCAAATTCTTTAACATCGCTCTGCTTGCAACCGAGGAGTCGGACACGCGTGCTTATCGCTGCATGTATGTGGACAATATCACCATCGACGAGAACGAGTATGCCAACGACCTGGCTATTACCGACTTCAGTGTTGACAACAAGCGTGTAACAGCAAGCCAGCCCTTCAACTTCAATGTTACCATTTACAATCGTGGTAGCGAGGTAGCTAATGGCTACAACGTAGTCATCTATCGCGATGGCGAGGCTGTGGCAACATTTAGTGGCACCGAGTTGGCTGTTGGTGCATCCACTGAGTACACCTATACCTACACCACCAATGCTGCTGATGCTCAAGCCGAAAGCATCGAGTGGAAAGCTGAGGTGGTCTATAGCCCAGACCAGCTGCTGACCAACAACACCGCCGAACTCACCACTAGCGTGCGTGTTGCCGACCTGCCTGCTCCCCAAAATCTGGCAGGTAGTGCTACCGACCGATATACTGCTACTCTGACGTGGGATGCTTGCACCTCGGCTGACGCTGTGGACAACGGCGAGGGCGAAACCGTTACCGACGACTTTGAGAGCTATGAAGCCTTTATTATTGATAATGTGGGCGAGTGGACGCTGTACGACGGCGATGGCGCTACCACGCTGGCATCGCCCCGCATCCCCAACACTTACGACCACGAGGGCGAGCCGATGGCTTATCAGGTGTTTAACAACATCTTGAGCGGCACCTGGGTAGAGGATAACTACGACAAGCCCTTCGAGGCTCACTCGGGCAACCAATATATGATGTGCCCATCGGCTGACTGGCCTGCCGAGAACGACGATTGGCTCATCACCCCGCGCCTGGACGGCACGGCACAGACTGTATCGTTCTATGCCAAGGCAGCAACCTACGACAGCGAGTGGATTCAGATATGGTATTCGACCACCGACACGCATCACGATAGCTTCACTGCCCTGAACGACGGCGAAACCATCTACATTCACGAGGGTTGGAAGCAAATCACCGCTGAGGTGCCTGCTGGCACGCGCTATGTGGCTGTGCGCTGCGTGCGCCGCACGGTATTCCTGTTCATCGACGACTTCACCTATCGTGCTTACAGCGGCAGCACCGATGCTCGCACACTGGTGGGCTATAACATCTATCGCGATGGCGAGAAGATTAACGATGAGCCTGTGACCAGCACAAACTATACGGACTACGGCATCGACCTGGCTGACGGCCACACTTACACGGTAACGGCTGTCTATGCCGAGGGCGAGTCGGGCTACTCGAACGAGGTTGTGCTCAACTATGCGACGGGTATCAACGACGTTGCGACCGATAACGGTGCTACCGTGGTTGGCATCTACAGCATCGACGGTAAGGTGCTGAGCACTCCGCAGCAGGGTGTCAACATCATGCGCATGAGCGACGGCACCGTCCGCAAAGTGCTTGTTAAGTAAAGACTTTTAAGCATACCGTTTCAGACAGCTACCAGCACCTTGGTGGCTGTCTGATTTTTCATCCTGTCACAAAATCTGTTACCCGAGCAAAATAATACCCCACCCAGTCTCGTTATTCTATTAGTTTAACCGATAAAAAACATCTTAAACAGCCTATGACAAGACGAGTACTCTTGGTCAATAAGTTTTACTACCCGCGCGGCGGCGACTGCGTCGTCGTGCTCAACACCGAGGCGCTGCTCGGTGCAAACGGAGTGGATGCCGAGGTGTTTGCCATGCAGTACTCGCAAAACCTGCCAGCGCATTACCAGCAACAGTTTGCCAGCCAGGTGAGCTTCAGCGGCACCCGCAAGCAGCAATGGCAAGCCTTGCGCCGCACACTGGGCACCGATGGCGGTGTGGTGCAGCGTTTTGAGCAGGTGCTCGACGACTATCAGCCCGATGTGGTGCATCTGCACAACATCCACAGCTACCTATCGCCCATCGTGGGACAACTTGCACACCAGCGTGGCATACGCGTGGTGTGGACTCTGCACGACTACAAGCTGCTGTGCCCGCGCTACGACTGTCTGCGGGGCGGCAAGCCCTGCACCTTGTGCTATGGCGGTGCCAAGCGCAACGTGGTGAGCCACCGCTGCATGCGTGGGTCGCTGCCTGCCAGTGCCGTCGCTTGGCTAGAGGCTAAGAAGTGGAACCGCGACCGCCTGCAGCGCAACACCGACCTCTTCGTCTGCCCCAGCCGCTTTATGGCACGGCAGATGCGACAGGGTGGCTACGGCACTGATAAGCTGATGGTGCTCAACAACTTCATCGACCCCGTTAAGCTGCAGCACTACACCCAGGGCGGCGACGCGCCCCAGCCCCAGCGGCAAGACTACTATTGCTATGTGGGCAGGCTGTCGCCAGAGAAAGGCGTGGACACGCTATTGCAGGTAGCCTCACAGTTGCCCTATGTGCTGCGGGTGGCAGGTGGCGGGCCCATGGAACCCGAGCTGCGCATGCAATATGCCCATTGCCACAACATCGAGTTCGTGGGGATGCTAGATGCCCCGAGTGTGGCATCGCTGCTGCAGCAGGCACGGCTGTCGGTGGTGCCGTCGCAATGGTATGAGAACAACCCGCTGAGCGTCACCGAGTCGCTATGCGCAGGCACGCCCGTGGCGGGCGCACGCATAGGCGGCATCCCCGAGCTGCTTGACGACACGTGCGGCATCGCATTTGAGAGCGGCAACGCGGACGAGCTGGCAGCCGCCATCGCCCAGGGCATGCAACGCCACTGGGACCACCAGGGCATCGCCGCTGCCGCACGCCAGCGCTACAGTGCCGACACGCACTACCAGTCGCTGATGCGGGCTTATGGCTTTGAGTGAGGCAAGGGCAAGAAATTTTAGCGACTTTACACAATATTTTACATCCTGATGTGTTAATAAAGTAGTAAGTACTTATTGACACGAACATGAAGAATGTGATTCAGGGCAGCCTAATCACCACTTTTAGGTGCAACGCACACTGCAACATGTGCAACATCTGGAAGTTCCAGACAAGCCCTCAAGAAGAAATAGATGCCTCTTATTACGAGAAGTTACCCGCCGGTTTGCGCATCAACATCACCGGTGGGGAGCCTACCCTGCGACCAGACATTGACAAAATATTTGAAATACTTTATCCCAAGTCCAGGTTGCTTGAGCTCAGCACCAACGGTTATAACACCGAAAAGATAGTTGAGCTCGCCAACAAGTATCCTAACATCCTGATTCGTGTCAGCGTGGAGGGCTTGCCCAAAATCAACGACACCAAACGCGGCATCAAGGACGGTTTTGACCACGCCCTGCGCACCATGCTGGAGCTCAAAAAGACCAAGTGCAAAAACATTGGCTTCTCGGTCGTGATTTCGCCCGACAACTACAAGGACCTGGTGCACCTGTATGAACTGTGCGTCGCCCTCGACGTTGAGCTGGGCAACTCGGCTGTGCACAACAGCTGGTACTTCCACAAAGAGGACAACCAAATCGAGAGCGAGGAGGCACTGCGGCAGCACGAGCTGTTTGTCAAGGCACTGCTCACCAGCAAGCGCCGCCACCTGAAGGATCGGCTCAAGGACTACGGACGCGCCTACTTTAACCGCTCCATTCACCGGCGGCTGCGTGGCGACACCGACGAGTATCGCCCACCGTGCGGTGCGCTGAGCGACTTCTTCTTCATCGACCCGTGGGGCAACGTCACGCCCTGCAACGGCAGTGCCGAGGAGTGGAAGATGGGCAACATCAAGGAGGACACCCTCGAGAACATCCTTGCCAGCGACAAGGCACGCGAAGCCATGCAGAAGGTGAAGGCATGCAAGCGCAATTGCACCTTCATCGTCACCGAGCGGCACGACATGGTGCGCCGCCCATGGGTTCCCATCAAGTGGGTCATCAAAAACAAATGGCGCATCCGCCAGGGCAAGGACCTGTGCTGGGACTAAACCGCCCGCACCGCACTAGCACATAATAACCAACAGCACACACATCAAGGCATGAAGACGGTGGCAGTGATCGGGACACGTGGTTTCCCTGGGGTGCAGGGAGGCGTGGAGGTTCACAGCCGCAACATCTATACCCGCATGCATGGCGTGCACGTCAGGCTCTATCGGCGCAAGGCCTACCTGTCGCCCAGCTCGGCACAGCACTTCCGCAACATTGAGTATGTGGACCTGCCCAGCACGCGCGTGCAGGGCTTTGAGGCGGTGTGGCACACCTTCCTGAGCGTGATGCACATAGCCTGCCACCGGCCCAGCGTGGTGCACGTTCACAACATCGGGCCAGGCATGTTTGTGCCCCTGCTGCGCCTGCTGCGCCTGCCCGTGGTGCTCACCTACCACAGCCCCAACTATGAGCATAGCAAGTGGAGCAAGCCTGCCCGCTGGCTGCTGCGGGGCTGCGAATGGCTCTCGCTGCGCTATAGCAACCGCATCATCTTTGTCAACAAATATCAGATGCTCAAATATAGCGACCGCGTGCAGCGCAAGAGCGTCTTCATCCCCAACGGCATAGGCGCAGCCAAACACTCGACCTCCACCTCGTTTCTGGAGGAGAATGGCATCCAGCCGCGCGAATACCTGCTCGCCGTGGGCAGGCTCTCGCCCGAAAAGGGGTTTGAGTACCTGGTGCAGGCAGCCAACCAGCTGCCACAAGTCAAGCAAGTGGTCATCGCCGGCACCAACGACCACAACAACGGCTATCTGGACACGCTGCTGCGCCTCGACACGGGCAAGAAGGTGGTGTTCACAGGCTACACCACGGGCGAGAACCTGCGACAGCTCTATAGCCACGCCCGCGCCTATGTGCTGCCCTCGCTCAACGAGGGATTTCCCATGGTGCTACTCGAAGCGATGAGCTACGGTCTGCCCTTGATTGTGAGCGACATACCAGGCACACGGCAGGTGGAATTGCCCGACGACAACTACTTCACCGTTGCCGATGTCGATGCCCTGTCGCACGCCATTGAGCGCACCCTCAACGCCCCTGACCAGCGCGTACACTACGACCTGAAAAACTACGACTGGCAATCCATTGCCAAGCACACCCAGCAGCAGTACGACCTGGCGTGTGAGCGGGGACACAGCAAGTAGGCGCAAGCGAGGCCGCTGTGTGCCCTCCCCCCATCCCCCACCCTTTTTGACACACCTATCAGCAGCACAAGCTATTTAAGCAACATCAGGCACCAGCCTTGCAGCCAGTGCCTGACGTCACTTGATATATAAGTGTTTACTTACTTCTTGATATCCTTGTCCATATAGCTGTCAACGATGTTGTCGATGCGGTCATCGATGCGCATCTTGTAGAACGAACGCCATACAAAGAAGATGGCAACGACTACAAACGCTATACCCAGATAGGGAGCCAGCGCACGGAAGTTCTCGCTAATCGCCATCTCCATAGCCAGCAGACCAAACAGCGTGGTGAACTTGATGATGGGGTTCAGCGATACCGAGCTGGTGTCCTTGAACGGGTCACCAACGGTGTCACCAACCACCGAAGCATCGTGCAAGTCGGTGCCCTTGAGGTCAAGGTCAACCTCAACCACCTTCTTACTGTTGTCCCAGCTACCACCGGCGTTTGCCATAAACACAGCCTGGAACAGGCCGAAGATGGCAATCGAGATCAGATAGGAGACGAACAGCGACACGGCGTTGTTGCCGCCCACGCTACCTGGCGATGCCAGGCAGGCAAAGCCCAGGGCGAAGAAGAAGATGCCCAAGAAGATGTTGAACATACCCTTCTGTGCATAAGCGGTGCAAATCTTCACCACCTCGACCGACGACTTCTCGTCTGCCTTCTTTGGCGCATTGGGGTCAAGCTTGATGTGGTCCTTGATGAAGGCAACCGCACGGTTAGCGCCCACGGTCACAGCCTGCGTTGAGGCACCCGTGAACCAATAGATGACGCAACCACCCAAGATGAAGCCGATGATGGTGTAGGGATTGAGCAGGTTGAGCAGCGAGGCGGGGTCAACGCCCAGCGTCTTTTGAATCACCAGGATGATGGAGAAAATCATGGTGGTGGCACCTACCACAGCCGTGCCAATCAGCACGGGCTTGGCAGTAGCCTTAAAGGTGTTGCCTGCTCCGTCGTTCTCCTCCAGATAGTGTTTGCTCTTCTCCCAGTCGGGCTTGAAGCCAAAGTTGTCCTCGATGTCCTGATCCTTGTTAGGCACTTCCTCAATCAGCGAGAGCTCATACACGCTCTGCGCGTTGTCGGTCACGGGACCATAGCTGTCAACGGCAATGGTCACAGGGCCCATGCCCAACATACCAAATGCCACCAGACCAAAGGCGAAGATGGCGGGATAAACCATCATGTTGTCGGGGATGTCGATTGAGAACAGGTAGCCAAAGAACATGAGCAGGGCAAATGCCAAGCCGGTCCAGAATGCCGAGAAGTTACCTGCCACAAATCCGCTCAGGATGTTCAGCGAGGCACCGCCATGATACGAGGCTTTCACCACCTCTTGCACGTGGCCGCTGTGGGGCGAGGTAAACACCTTGGTAATCTCGGGAATCAGGGCTGCGCCCAGCGTGCCCAGTGAGATGATGGTTGCCAATTGCCACCACAGGTTGGGGGCGTTAAATGCGCTGCACACGCCTTGCAGCTGGAAGTATGAAGCCACATAGGTGGCTGCGATGCTCAAGATGGAGGCAATCCAGATGAGCGACGTCAGCGGTTTCTCAAAGTCAAGGTTCTCCTTGCCGGCATATTTCACTTTGCACAGCAACTTGTTCAGCCAGTAAGCCACAATCGAGGTAATCACCAGCAAGATGCGCATCGAGAATATCCACACCAGCAGGTCGCGCTGAATGGCTTGGTCACCCACAGCCAGCAAGATGAACGACACCAGAGCCACGCCAGTCACACCGTAGGTCTCAAAACCATCAGCGGTCGGGCCAATGCTGTCGCCGGCGTTGTCGCCCGTGCAGTCGGCAATCACACCAGGGTTGCGCGGGTCGTCCTCGCCAATCTTGAACACCACCTTCATCAGGTCACTGCCGATGTCGGCAATCTTGGTGAAGATACCACCAGCGATGCGCAGGGCACTAGCACCCAGGCTCTCACCAATGGCAAAGCCAATCAGGCACACACCTGCCAGGTTGCAGGGCACCAGCAACAAGATCACCAGCATGATGAACAGCTCCACACACACCAGCATCACACCGATGCTCATACCGGCGTTCAACGGAATGTTGAGCAGGCGCAGCGGGTCGCGGCGCAGGCTGGCAAACGCCATGCGGGCGTTGGCATAGGTGTTCATGCGCACACCATAATAAGCCACCGCATAGCTGCCCAGCATACCAATGATGGTAGATAGCAAGATGACCAGCACCTCCCATGCCTTCATGCCGCTCAGCGTGCCGAAGTAGAAGGTTACCACCACGCCAATGAACACGAACAGCAACAGCAAGAAGCGGCCTTGCTGCTTGAGGTAGGTAGAGCAGGTCTTATAAATCACCTCACCTATCTCACGCATGGCTGAGTGCACCGGCAACCGCTTGGTCATCACAAAGTGATACAGGCCGAACAGCATGCCCAGCACAGTCACCAAAAAGCCCCAATGCAAGAAGCTAAACTCATGCACCGACTCCGGAATCACCAAGTCGGCTTCACTTGCCCGCAAGCCAAAGGCTGTGGCAAGCGCTAGTAGCGTCATGAAACTTTTCTTCATTTTTCTCTCTCGTAAAAACTTTAAATTATTAATGAATGTTAATGATGTTTCGCTAAGGTTATACAACTCGGTTTTCATCGTTAAACCCAGTGCAAAGATACAACCATTTTCATAACCTGCAAATAGTTTTTAACATTTTTACGCCCGCCGACATCAAAAAATCGTTGTTACGACACCAAAAACGCCTTTTTTCAAGCAAAAAAGCGGAAAAATCTAGCAGCAGATTGACAAAATTCACCCGAAACCGATTTACTCATGGCAAAACGAACGCTTACAGTTTGAAAGCAAAATCGGCAAAAACTATATTATCGCACACGGCAAAAGCCGCTTTTTGCTACCAATTTGAAAGCGGATGATGACCTAAAAAATGGGGAAAATGTGCTTGCAGGCGGCGACAGGTGTCTGCCACCAGGTTATAGCCACAGGCTGAAGTGCTGCCGAGGCAGCTTGCTGCTAGCCACCGCCACCACCATTTTGCCGTTGCTGAAGGTGTGTCCGCTGGTGAGCCGCGCCTCACACGCCTGCCACAAGCGGCCCTCGATGCTATCATGATGCTGCAAGCCGCACACCACGGCGACGCCCTCGTGAGCAACGCACCAGCGCAGCAGGTCGTCGATGGCGGGCAGGTCGTCTTCGCTATCCACACGGTTCACCACCAGCATCGGCTTGCCATCGGCGGGCGTTAATACCTCTCGCACCTCGGCAGCCAGTGTTGCCGCATCGTTATAGCAGTCGAGCCTCCCCAGCACGGGTTGCAGCGTCTGCACCGTCAGGGGGTGACGCTCGATATCGGCATCCAGCAGCTTCAGGCGCAAGCGGCTGTTGACCAGCATCATCGCCAACGTGTCGAGTCCCCCACCCGTCCCCGCCTGCACCACCAGCCCTGGGTTAAAGTGGTTGGTGATGCGCAGCAGCAGTCGGGCATAGCTGAGCGACGCCAGGTGCATGTCGTGGCACTCGCGGCGCGTGGCAGCAGCAGTCACCGCCTGCCGTGCGGCAGCCAGGTCGGCATAGGCATAATAGGGCAAACGCTCGCACAGCACGTCACGCACAAAGGCGTATGCCGACGGCGAGTGAATGCCGAAGCCGCCACTGCGGTGGTGACGGCTCCAGGCTGTTGTGATTTGATGAATGCGTCCCAACGGCGTGTGATGTGGTGTTGGTCATGCTGTATGCGCGGGGCGGTCGCGGTTACTGCTTCTTGGCAGGCTCATCAGCGGGCTCAGCCACCGCCGCCTTGCGGCGTTTGCCAAACACAGCCAGGTTGAGGGCCAGCAGCAACAGCAGGTAAATAGCCACCACGGCGACAGTCGACAGCGTCTCGGTGTTGTTCACCTCGTCGGGGTCAAACTTAAAGTCGATGGTGTGGTCGCCCGCGGGCAGCTGCAACGCACGCAGCACATAGTTCACACGGCCCATCTCCACGGGCTTGTCGTCAACCGTCACCTTCCATCCCCACGGGAAATAGACCTCGCTAAACACCGCCAAGCCGCCGTTCTGGCTGTGGCTCTTGTAGGTCAGGTGGTTGGGGGCATAGGTCTGTTGCACGATGGTGTCGCCAGCCTGCTTGGGTTGGGCGTTGCCCAGCACGCCGTTAAATTGCTTGTCGGCAACGGCATGCGTCGCGGGGTTAAAGTTGTCCAGGAATGCCATCTCGTGGTCGGCATCAGCCACATAGGTCAGGGTGTCAACAAACCAGGCATTGCCCAGTGCGCCAGGATTGCGCTGCACCGTGTTGTCGTTGACGATGATGTAGCGCGTGTTGAGCATATTGAGCACCGACATGTTGTTGTTGGCAATCTGGCGGTTAATCAGGTCGTTATAGCGCGACAACTTGGCTGCGTGATAGCCGCCCACGGTCTTGTGGAAGTAGCTGGGCATCGCGTCGCCAAAGTGCTGCAAGTCCATCACACGATAGTTGATGTCCTTGTCTTGCAAAATCTGCGTGTCGGCAGGCCGCGCCGTAATCATCTGCTCGCCCACGTCGTAGCGCGAGGTGAAGCTATCGCTGTCGATGTAGCGCTTGTTGATGGCATACATGTCAACCAGCACCACCGCTGCCAGCAGCAACGAGGTTGCCAGTTGGTTGAGCTTGCCCTTCAGGTAGCACACCACCAGTGCCAAGCCCACCACCAGCACCAGCAGGCTGCGCAAGGCGTCACCGCTCACCAGCGAGCCGCGCACGGCAGCGATGGCTGCATCTAGCGTGGGGAATTGCTGAATTTGACCCGACTCGACCAGCTGCTTGTGCTCTTGTGCCGAGAAGTGGCCATAGATGCCTGGTGCCAAGAAGCTTATCACGCACAGCAGGGCGCAGATGCCAAAGCTAATCCACACTGCACGGCTATGACGCTGCCAGAAGTCGGGCTGGCGGAACATCTCACGCACTGCCAGCACAGCCAGCAGCGGCATCGTCACCTCGGCAATCACCAGAATGGATGCCACCGTCCTGAATTTGTTGTACATCGGGAAGTGGTCAATCATCAAGTCGGTGAGCCACATCATATTATGACCCCACGACAGCAGCACGCTCACGATGGTGACCACCAGCAGAGCCCACTTCACGGGACCTTTCACCACCACGCATCCCAGCAAGAACAGGGCGCAAATCAGCGCACCCACATACACGGGGCCGTTGGTCATCGGCTGGTCGCCAAAGTATTGCGGGAACTGTTGCAGAGCCTGATATTCACGCGAACCCAGCTCTCCGCTGTTAGCCATCTTCTCAGCCTTGCCCGTCTCGCTCAGCGACAGGAATCGGTTGTCGCCATGCTCGGGCTTGATGGTCGCGCCGCCCTTCACATTGGGGATGAGCAGCGTCATGGTCTCGTCCTTGCCATAGCTCCACTGCGTGATGTAGTCCTTGTCCAGACCGTCGCTGGTGGGCTTAGCCTCGCCGTCCTTAGGCGTGAGCTCGCTATGCCCGCCGCGGATGGTCTCCTGCGAGTATTTATAGGTCATCAGCAGGTTGGGCGAGTTGGCTGCCAGTGCCAAGCCACCAGCCACCACCAGGGCTGCGGTGGCGATGCCCCAACGACCCACTTGCTTGTCCTTGATGGCTTTGGCCAAGAAGGCGATGACCAGCGCAGCCACTATGAACATGCTATAATAGGTCATCTGCACATGGTTGCTCATGAGCTGCAACGCGCCAAACAGCGCCGCCAGTGCCGCACCGCCCACATACTTGCCGCGATAGCACCACACGATGCCTGCCAGCGTGGGCGGGATGTAGGCGAGCGTCATCAGCTTCCAGATGTGACCCGCCCCCATCAAGATGAAGAAATAGCTCGAGAACCCATAGCCAATGGCACCCAGCACCGCCAGATACCATTTCACTTTGAATGCCAGCAGCAGCACAAAGAAGCCCAGCATCAGCACAAAAATCCAGCTCACTGGCTGCGGCTGGAACAGCCGCCACACGCCTGCCGCCCAGTTCAGGTAGCTCGTGCTCGTGTACGACGGCGAAATCTGGAACGTGGGCATGCCGCCAAACAAGGCGTCGGTCCAGCGCGAGTGCTCACCAGTCGCCTCCTCATAGGCCTTGGTCTCCTGGCCGTTGGCGATGCCTTGCATGGTGTCGTTTTGTTGCAGCACGTCACCGTTCACGTCGTTAGGATAGAAGTAAATCCACGAGATGGCGGCAAAGGCAATCACAGCCACCACAAAGCCCACCACGTCACGCAGCGTGAGCGAGCCAAACAATTTTTTGTCAAGTTGTTTCTTCATTGAGGGATAATATGTTTATTTTTTTGATGTTGTCGTTGTTCGGTTAAAACAAATTGCAAAGTTACACATTTTTTCCCACGAGCCCAAACAAAATCAATAAATTGCTTTTTAGCCTCACGCAGATTAAGCAGATTCTTTGCGGAGCAAAGCGACTTCGTCGATGGAAGCAGATCTTTTTATTTTGTTTACTAGTCGGGGGGTATAGGGCTTAAGGCTTAAGGCTTAGGGCTTAAGGGGTCCACTAGGAATGCGCAAGGTGAAGAGCACCTCGGAGAGGTGTACCAATAGGAAGCACCAGGTTTTGGGCTTAAGGTTTTGGGCTTAAGGCTTAAGGCTTAGGGCTTAAGGGGTCCACTAGGAATGCGCAAGGTGAAGAGCACCTCGGAGAGGTGTACCAATAGGAAGCACCAGGTTATCGGAGCGGCGCAAAGCGGTGCGTAGAAACCTGGTGTATAGGCGATTAAACGGGAGGCACCTCGGAGAGGTGCACCCGCATCATCTAATACCATAACCTTACAAATGGGACTCGCCTATCGTTGGTGCACCTCTTCGAGGTACCGACCTGTGTAATCGCTTGTACCCCAGGTCTCTACATTCGCTCCGCTCATTCCGATGACCCGGGGCTTCCCATTGGTGCACCTCTTCGAGGTGCTTCCTCCGCCTAGCACATTCCTAGAGGCCACCTTAAGCCTTATACCTCAAGCCTTAAGCCCTATACCCTTCCCATTGGTGCACCTCTTCAAGGTGCTTCCTCCGCCTAGCACATTCCTAGAGGCCACCTTAAGCCTTATACCTCAAGCCTTAAGCCCTTTACCCCCCGACTAGTAAACCAAATAAAATAAATCCGCTCCCATCGACGAAGTCGCTTGGCTCCGCCAAGAATCCGCGTGAGATTTAAAACCACTAGGCGCTCAATCTGCGTGAGACTTAAAACATTCGCGTGAGGTTTAAAAATCAACCGATTGCCTGAATTTTAATTAAAAAATGGTTACAAACTGCGTGTTGTATATTTTTTTTTACTAATTTTGCACCCGTGTTGCAGAGGCAACACCATTAGTTATCCTGAAAACTAACGCAAAAGGCGTTATTGGGCATCACCACATTGCGGTGTCGCTTGTGCCAAAGGGATTATGCTTGGCATTTCGGGGGGCATCAACGTGGTGACCAACAATAGGTCTCCACGCCTTTTTTAATATAATCACCATCTTATCCTTTGCCGGCTAGCGGGGACACGCCGGCGACGCATTTAAAGTCTCGTGTTGCAAAGAGAGACAAAATCTTATACCAACTACTCTAGCCGCCCCAGCGGGCAGCAGGGTCGCCTTGCGACCGCCTGTTGCTGCCGGCAACACATATGCCCACACCAAACGGATTACGTATTTTTACCTTTTTTATATATTAACATTTTAAATTCTATGCGTTAAATGAAGAAGTTATTAACCTTTCTGTTAGCCGCCATCCTTTCCATCGGGATAGGATGGGCGACGGAGACCACTATCACGTTTTCTGAATTAGGCTATGATAATGCCGCCGATTTGGTAACCGTGACCAGTGATGATGTAACCTTGACCTTCTCAAAAGGTTCAGGCTCGAATGCACCCAAGTACTATACTTCGGGAAGCGCTGCGCGTATGTATGCTGGCAACACAATCACAGTGTCGTCAGACTACACGATCACGAGCATCGTCTTTACTTATACAGGTACAAAATATACTAACCTATCATTAGACGATTCCTCAACAGGCTCGTACTCATTGAGCAGTACAACAGGAACATGGACGGGCTCGGCAACCTCTGTTGGTTTCACCGTAAGTAGTGGTCAGGCTCGTATCACTAAGATTGTAGTTACCTACGGCGGTGGCTCGACCTCGACGGTTACTGCACCGACGGCATCGGTAGAGGCTGGTCAAGTGGAGTATGGCACGCAGGTGACGCTGACGGCTGACGGCACGGCTGGTATCTATTATACCACCGACGGCACCGACCCGACCGAGAGCAGCGACCCAATTGAATACACGGGCGCTATCACCATCACTGGCGAGACGACCATCAAGGCTGTGGCTTACGACAGCGACATGAACTTTAGCGACGTAGTGACCTACACCTACACGGTATATCCCCTGACGCTGACCCTGACGCCCGCATCGGGCACCTACACGGTGGGCGACGACGCTACCGTAACTGTATCGACCGAGCATGCCTATGGCGATGTGATGATCACTTATAGCATCGACGGCGGCACCGAGCAAGACTACACCGACGGCATTACCATCCCCACCACCACGGCAGGCACGGTGACCATCACCGTTAACGCCATCGACAGCCGTGACGGCGGCGAGACCGCTACCGCAACCGCCACCTACACCATCAAGGAGGTCGGTGCAGCTAATATTTACACCAAGGTGACCAGCGCTGACCAGCTGGTGGCTGGCAACAGCTATATCTTGGTTTATGAGAAGACCCCCGCATTCATGGGCGCTATTGGCTCCTACGGTGCTTCCATCACTGGTCCCACCATCACCGATAACACGGTGGACATCAGCGAATACGAGATTCTAGAAATGACGCTAGGCGGAAAAGAAGGCGCCTGGACGTTTGACACTGGCGACGGTGCCTATCTGGCATGGAGCAGCGGTAACTCGCTGACCACATTGACCGATGCCACCAGCACAAATGCACAGTGGACCGCTACTGCCAACTCATCGGGTGATTACATTCTGAAGAATGTGAATACCACTGGCCGCGTGCTGCAATACAACGCCAGCAGCCCCCGTTTTGCTTGCTATACCAGCAGCCAGGGCGTTGCATGCCTGTACTATAAGGGTGGCTCTATCGTAACTGCCCCGACGATTTCGCCGGAGGCTGGCACTGTGACCGCTGGCACCAAGGTGACCATCACCATCCCCGAGGGGACGACGGTTTACTACAGCACCGACGGCACCAACTACACTGCCTATACCAGTGACACTGAGATTGTGATTACCAAAGATGCGACGGTTTATGCTTACGCCGAGGATGCCGATGGCAACAAGAGTAAGACCGTGAGCGCAACCTACACAATTGGGGTGACTGCCCCGACGATTACACCGAATGGTGGCACCTACGAAGTGGGTACAGCTCAAGATGTAACCATCACTGCCGATGAGGGTTGCACCATCTATTATAGCACCGATGGTGAAAATTATAGCAAATATAGCGAGGCTCTGTCGCTGACCGAGAGTACCACCATCTATGCTTATGCTCAAGACACCTATGGCAACAAGAGCGATGTGGTGAGTGCTACCTTTAAGTTTGGCGAAGGCAACTATGCCAACAGCGTTGCCGAGTTCAACAACAACTTTGCTGCTGGTGACACGGTGATTTTCAAGAATCCTGTGACCGTGCTGTTTGACTATTCGCAGTCGAATAGTGGTTATTATCAGGAGTACATCTGGGTGAAGGACCGCACGGGCTATGCTCAGTTCTTTATCCAGCCCTCGTTCGACACCGAAAATCAGGTGCCTCGTTACACCAATGGCGACGTGATTCCCGCTGGCTTCAAGGTAGTGAGGAACTATTATGAGAATGGTGGCTACTATCAGGGTTTGAGCAACGATACCACGCTTGCCAACTTCCAAGAGGCAACGACCACTGCCCTGGCTGACCCCGAACTGGTGACGCTGACCGACCTGCACAACGACTATGATAACGGTGAGCAAGGCGTGTACAACAACCGCTACCTGCGCATCGAGAAGATTAAGATCACGAACAAGGAGGCGGGTGCTACTTATTATCAGAGCGAATCGTTTGACTTCACCGAGGTTGACACCGACATCAAGGGTGAGCAGACGTGGAATGGCAATAGCCACAACATCTATGGCTACAACAAGTTCAACAAGAGCCCGTGGAAGGAGAAGGACGGCACCACCATCGGTGTACGCATCCCTGAGGTAAGCGACACCGCGTGGAACGTGACGTTCATCTATCAGCAGTGGAAGAATAAGTCAACTGAGAAGATGGAATGGGAGATGTTCCCTATCAAGTTTGAGGAGTGGGTTGACAACACCATCCGTCTGGACAGCCTGGTAGCAGGTGGCGAGGAAGGCAAGGATTACACCATCAGCAATCAGCTGTATGCCGCTGCTGTGGTATGGGATGATGCCCAGGGTAAATTCGCCATCTTTGCTAAGGACGACGAGATGTATGCTCACAAGAGCGTGCCCACCGCTGGTCAAGAGAGTTACCTGATTGACTACAATGGCAACACCACGAAGCAAGAGGACTATGACCAGAGTAACTGGATTGAGATTCTGCTGAATGACGACTTGACTTCGAAGACAGAAACGACCACCAAGTTTGCCGAGGGCTATATGGACCAGTTGGATTACTATCGCAAGCAGTACGTCGGCAAGATTCTGCCCGAGAAGTCCATCAGTGGTAAATATACCGACACCTTGAACCCGACTATCGAGGTGGAGAACAATCCCACTGCCAGCACCAATTCGAGCTACACGCAGAACATCTTCTGCACCGCCAACTTCTTGTACGACCAGTTGAACGTGAATGGCAACACTCAGGGCGCTCCATCTGGTGCTGGCTACAACGACCTAGGTCGTGAACAGCGGTACTTCTTCATGATGGATGCTAAGCCACAAGAGTTCTGCAAGGTGGTTTGGGCGTTCTATGAGGGCACCGACACGGGCATCGATAACTATTTTGTGGCTCCCGCTCGCGAGAATGATGCCATAAACGGTTATGACCTGGATGGTAGCTTCCTGGTTGACATGAGCCTGTGCTCGGAGGGTATCCAAATCGATGGCTCGACCATCATCACCAAGGAGTCAACTGCCATGAACAGCTACCGCCCCAGCAGCTACTACAATCCGCAGAAGCTGTACGGCTACAACGCTATCGTTCGCAAGAACCCCGCATCTGACAAGTGGACATCGAGCA